>ERZ857840.2292-NODE-2292-length-18883-cov-2.688283_pt1 | contig 18883 bp, 14 predicted proteins | sample MGYA00519760_ERZ857840 | MGnify/ENA primary metagenome ERZ857840 (study PRJEB31778, sample SAMEA3449371) | human gut metagenome | biome: human gut; feature: human-associated habitat; material: faeces | place: United Kingdom | collected 2010/2012 ... | reverse complement strand
CGGCTATCCCCAGCGCGGCAGCTCGGTCACGGCAGAGCTGTACGCGCTGCCGCCGCTCCGGCGGCAGGAGCGCCAGCGCCTCGTCCCAGTACGGTGCAAGCGCGGCGCAGTCGGTCTCATAGATACGAAGCATCGTCTCACCTCAACAGCGTCATTTTACCAGAGAAAAAACGCGGACGCAACATGGAACCTTTTTCCGGCCGCTGCGTCTAAGAAAATACACCGCAGGCGGCGGAGCCGCCCTGAGAAAAGAGGCATTTTATGAAGAAAGAGAAACCGGAGGAACCGGAAAAGAAGGAAAACGCTGCGCCGGAGGAAGCGAACGTCGGCAATTACATGGCGGAGGGCATGTGCTTCGGCCTGGCGCTGGGGCTGATCCTCGGGCAGGCGGTATTCCACAATCTTGCGCTCGGCATGTGCATGGGCCTGAGCATCGGAATGCTGCTCGGCATGAGCGTCAAAAAGCCGAAGAAGGAAAAGGCGGAAGAAAAGAAAGAAAAGGAGAACGAGAACCATGCTGAAAATTGAACATCTGACCAAGCGCTACGGCGAAAAGAAGGCGGTGGACGATCTGTCGCTGCACATCGCCCCGGGCGAAATTTACGGCTTCATCGGCCACAACGGCGCGGGCAAGACCACGACGCTCAAATCCTGCTGCGGCATCCTGCGCTTTGACGAGGGCGAGATCAAAATCGGCGGCAAGTCTATCCGCACCGATCCCATCGCCTGCAAGCAGATGATGGCCTACATCCCGGACAATCCCGATCTGTATGAGTTCCTGTCCGGCATCAAGTATCTGAATTTCATCGCGGACATCTACGGTGTCGGGAAAAGGGAGCGTGAGGAGCGCATCCGGCGCTATGCGGACGTGTTCGGACTGACCGCCGATCTGGCGCAGCCCCTCAGCGAGTATTCGCACGGCATGAAGCAGAAGCTCGCCATCATTTCAGCGCTGCTGCACGAACCGAAGCTGATTTTGATGGACGAACCGTTTGTCGGCCTTGATCCCACGGCGGCACATCAGCTCAAGACCATTATGCGGGAGCACTGTGACCGCGGCGGCGCGATCTTCTTCTCGACGCATGTGCTGGAGGTCGCGGAAAAGCTCTGCGACAAGGTCGCCATCATCAAGGGCGGACGCCTCATCGCCTCCGGCACGATGGAGGAGGTCAAGGGCGACCAGTCGCTGGAGGACGTGTTCCTGGAGCTGGAGGGCGAAGGCAATGTTTAAGTCGCTGCTGAAAACGCGCCTTGCCGCCTTCGGCGCGTATTATTCCGGAGCCGCCAGAAGGCGCGGCGGAAAGAAGAAAAAGAGTGGTACCGGCTCGAAGGTACTGTATGGGCTGCTGATGGTCTACTGCTTCGTCGTATTCGTCGGTATGTTCTTCGCGCTGTTCTCCACGCTGGCCGGGGCCTTCGGCGGAACGGACTTCGCGTGGCTGTATTTCACGCTTTACGCGCTGATGTCCTTTGCGCTCATGTTCATCGGCAGCGTCTTTATGGCCAAATCGCAGCTTTTTGAGGCGCAGGACAACGAGCTTCTGCTGGCCATGCCGGTGCCGCCGCGGTACATCCTCGGCTCCCGGATGGTCGCGCTGGCGATCTACAACGCCGTGTTCCAGCTCATCGTGGCCATCCCGGCGCTGGCGGCGTGGTGCGTCAGCGGGTATGCGACGGCGGCGGGCGTGATCGCATTTTTGCTGCTGCTTCCGGTGCTGAATCTGTTCACGCTGGCGGTGACGTGCCTGTTTTCATGGCTGCTGTCGCTGCTGACGAGCCGGATGCGTAATAAGAATCTGGTGACGATGCTGTTCTCGCTGCTGTTCTTCGGCGCGTATTTCGTCGTGATTGGACGTGCGAACGAGTATGTGGCGGAGCTGGCGGCCAGCGGCGCGCAGATCGCAGATGCGCTGGGCGGCGTTTCGCCGCTGGTCTGGCTGGGCGAGGCGATGGTCGGCGGCAATGTCCCCGCGTTGCTGGGGTCGCTTGCGCTCCTGCTCGTTCCGTTCGTGCTGGTCTATGCGCTCCTGTCGCGCAGCTTCATCGGCATCGTGACCATGAAGCGCGGCGCGGCAAAGAAAAAATATCAGGAACGCGAGCTGAAAACGGCCAGCGCAGGGGCGGCGCTGGTACGCCGGGAGGCGGCGCGCCTTACCTCGAGCGCGGCGTATATGATGAACGCGGGCCTCGGCGTCGTGTTCTGCGCGGCTGCGGCTGCGTTCCTGATCTTCGGACGCGGAAGGGTGCTCGGGATCGTGGAGGCCATGGGGCTGAGCACGGACACGCTGACGGCCATTGCGGCGCTCGTGATCGGGTATTTCCTGTCTACGATGGTTTTCTCGGCCTCGTCGGTCTCTCTTGAGGGAAAGAATATCTGGATCGTGCGCTCCGCGCCGGTCTCGTCGGCGGAGATCCTGATGGCGAAGCGGCGGCTGCATCTGCTGATCGCCGTTCCGGCGGCGCTGCTTCCGGCGGCGGCCTCGGCGAGTGTGATCGGCGTGAACGCGGCGTTTACGGCGCTGTTTGCCGCGGCGTTCGCGCTGGTGACAGCGGATATCGGACTGGTCGAGAATCTGCGGCACCCGAACCTGACGTGGATCAACGAAATGCAGCCCGTCAAGCAGGGCGCGGCGGTGATCCTCACGATGCTCATCCTGATGGGCATGCTTCTGGTGCCGACGCTCCTGTACATCTTCCTGCTCTCCGGCTCGGATGTGCGGCTGGTGCTGGGCGGCTGCGCGGTCGTGTTTTTCGGTCTGGACCGGCTGCTCGTTCACTGGCTCCGGACGAACGGCGTCCGCCGCTTCGAGGAGCTGGGCTGAGCCTGCGGCGAAAATCAACAAATTTCCGCGCGAAGGCTTGCGAACCGGCGCGATATCGTGTATAGTAAGGATGCTCGCTTCCAATGCGCGAAGCGGGCATCTCTCTGCGTATGACACAAAATTCTGGAAGGGGAGTCGGGAGCATGAAATACATTGCGATCTGCGGAACGGTCGGCTCCGGCAAGACGACCCTTCTGCGTCGTCTGACGCAGCGGCTGGGAGACCGCGCGGCGTGGCATGAGGAGCGGCCGCAGGACAATCCCTTCATCACCGACTACTACGCGGACACGAAGCGCTGGACCTTCCACGCGCAGGTCTCGTTCCTGTCGCTTTATTTTGACCGGCCGAAATGGCGCGAGGAGACGGCGGAGCTGTTTTTCTTCGACCGCTGCTTCCTTGAAAATCTGGTCATTGCGCAGTACCGCCGCGATCAGGGCGACCTGACCGAGGACGAGTACCAGACGCTCTGCCAGTTGGCAAACGGCGTTTCGGCGCTGATGCCGCGCATCGACAAGTATATCTATCTCGACTGCTCGATCAACACCATTCTCGAGCACATCCGAGGCCGTGGACGGGACTATGAGGACGAGCTGGACCTCATGTATGTCTATGAGCTGAAGGCGCTCTACGACGAGTGGGCCAAGACGCTCCCGCCGGAGCGGACGCTGGTCGTCCACATGGACGACGGCGAATACGATCTTGAGAAGATCGTGAAATTCATCGAAGCGTGAACTGCGGTAAAATCCCCGTTCTGCAAGGATTATTTCCCAAAATACTCTTGACAACAGCGGATTATGTGGTAAAATTAAACAGGATAAGAGAAAATGCGAAAGGGGTATTTCTATGAAAAAGTTTCTTGCATTGTTCTTGATCTGTGTGCTCGTGGTCAGTATGCTGTGCGTTGGCGTTCTCGCCGCTGACACGCCCAGTCCGGAAGGCCAAGTCGAACCGCCTCATACCGATACGCCGGAACAGTCTCCCCAGACTGGCATTGGCGGCAGCCTTATGGTCGTGGTTTGCGTGGTCGTTGCCGCGATGTTTGTTGCAGTCATTTCTCTGAAGAAGGTTTCTGTGATTTGATTCTTCTCTGCCGCAGCTGAGGGCGCGATAGAGCGCAGCCGCCGGACTTTCGGCGGGGGCTCCGCCCGTGTCCAGATTTCTGCGTCATACACATATCAAGTACGCAGCGTCCCGCTATGACGGTTTCGTCGTAGCGGGATTTTTCTATTTGTGCAGCGGAAAGCAGCGGCACAGCCGGACGGCGGGCCTTTGCGCGGCATCAGGCGGTTTTCCTCGCGGTATACAGGTATTTCCGCGGCAGCGCCGCTTTCCTCGCGATACGCACGCTAGTCCTGCGGAAGAGCGGCTTATGCAGCACAAGGACTCCTCGCGCCGGTCAGATTTTCAGCGCCCCCGGCGCGCGATGGCGCTGTTGGGGCCGCGCATTTGCGCCAGCAGCGTTTTGATAAACAAAATGGCGGAGAAGTGCGCTGCACTTCTTCGCCAAAGTCTATTCCGATCAATACCAGCCGAACATGCCGCAGGTCAGCGTCCGCGTCGTGCCGTAGACCGTCGTGCCGTCCAGAGTGACCCAGTACGGCGTGATCTCCAGCGACGCGCCTCTGCGCAGGCCACTCACGTCGTATTTCAGAACGGCAAGCTTTGCGTTCCGGCTCACGCTGCTGAACAGAAAGCGTGCCGTATAGATCCCATAGCGGGAGCTGACGCTTGCGGCGGGGATTTCCACGCCATTGATCACAAAGCCCGTCTGCGCGTAATCCTCGCTGTCCAGCGCGGACATGAGCTGAAGCTCGCGGCTGCTCAGCCAGCGCTGCTCGACATACTTCATTTGCAGGTAGGCGTCACTGACGTACTTTGCGTAGACCGTCATGTCTGCCTGAACGTCGCTGAGCTGTGCAGGCTCGGTGCAGGCCTCGTCCGCGAACCAGCCTGCGAAGCGCATTCCATCCGCGCCGGTGTATTCAAGCTTGCCCGTCAGGTCTCCGCATTCGAATGTCTGCTCACGAACATCGCCGTTGTCCACGACCGTGACCGTAACGGTCTCCGGCTCGACCGGCGTATCCGGCTCTGCGATGATCGAGCAGGTGTCAAGGAGCGTCAGCATGGCCGCCTGCGCTGCTTCCACGGCCTCTGCTCTGGAAATATGCTGCGCATCGTCCGCGATCTTGCCGATCTTCGAGTACTTCGGGTCGGTGTCGGGGCCAATGCCCTCATATCTACAGGTGCGCGTCGCCGTGCCGGTGACCTTTACGCCGTCCATGGTGATCCAGTAGGGGGTGAAGGTGATCTCAGTACCTGCTTCCGTCCAGTACTCCTTCGGCACTTCAAGGCAGGTCAGATAGCCGCTCAGATTGCCGAAGGTTTCGGAGTTGGCGGTGAGATGCCATTCCGTGCCGTTCGTGAATCGGACATAGAGATTTGCATAGGCGCTTCCGCCGAGCGTTACATCCGCTTCCTCGACCGATCTCAGCTCGATCGGATGACCGTTCGCAGTCGCTTCAAAACCGGCTTCCCGGTAGTTCAGGCCGTCCACGACGCTCATCAGATAGAAGCCGATGACATCGACCGTCGTCGCGTCCTTGTGCTTGCTGAGGCTGAGGCTCTTCGGCTGGAGATAGGTGTTGGGAACCTCGCGGATATAATAGGCCTTACCAGCCTCCGGCGTGAAGCACAGTGCACTTTCACGCTCATTGTAGGAAACAGGCTGCGTGTAGGCCGCGTCGAGGAATGCGCCGCCGTAGAGATAACCTTCCGCGACCGTCTCGGTCAGGTCGAAGTCCGTCGAAACGTCCAGCGTCTCGGTCTCGCCGTTGCTGCCGTGTACAAGCGTGAACTGGCCGCCCTCGTTGATTACGACGGTCGTGAGCGTCATGCTGTACGACTGGCCGTCAAGCTCCTCCCAAGAGAACGTCCAGGTGAGGTTGGCCGTGCCGAAGCCGCCGCCGAGCTTGACCGCGCCGTTTTCAAAGTATGCCACATCCTCTTTGTCGGAGGTACAGGTGAGTGTCTGGTTCTGGCCGTAGGTATAGCCGGTGTAGAGAAGGCGCTGTACGTCCGTAGTACCGTCCACCGTGAAGCTGGTCGTATTCTTTACGACCGCGTTGGATGTGGTCGTTTCCACGTTCAGAAGATCGTCCGTCAGGAGAAGCTCGAACGGAACGACGGTACCGGCCGCGCCGTTGCTAAAGCGCTTTTCCGTCTCGGCTGTGGTCAGGGTCGTATGTACGCTGTCCACGCTGCTGAGATAGGTGATCGTGCCGTTGCCGTTCTCGCCGCCCTTATAGCCGACGCTGCCGTCGGTGTTGTAGACGCGGAAGTGGTAGCCGGGCGTTGCGTATTTGCTGTTCGCGCTGCTGAGCATATCGCCCCATGCGAGATACTTGTCACCGGCTATAGTGCCTGCTGCACCGAGGTGCATGGACAGCTCCCACGGATCGCTGCTCCAACGGTCAGAGGAGGTATTGCCTTCGGTATACCACGCACGCGAACCGCTGTCCGCAAAGCTGTGCGAGGGCAGTCCGTCACGCAGTCCAGCGTCAAACTCCGACACGGTCCCACGAAGCGGCGGAAGCGGGTAATAGAACGAAAGAAAACGGCTGTAGTAGCTGTCCTGCCAGTAGATGCGCGTACCGTAACCGTAACGCCGCCAGACGGCAATGCTCTGGTCAACGTTCTTTGCTGCGACATACGGTGCGGCGGCAGTGCCGCGCTGGATGGTCGAAGCGACGTCGCCAAGCTCGTTGTAAGCGTTTCCGTAATAACCGCCCGTTTTCGACTTGGGATAATCGCTGGTATCAATTTCGTCGTTAAAGCTGGTATCCGTCGCAAGCAGATGCACGGCCATCTGCTGACCGGCGGTATCCTTGACCTTGCTGCCGGAGTTACTGGCGATCATCCAAAGTCCGTTTGTCGGCGCTTCGTTGGTCGCGACCCAGAGGCCTGTTACGCTGGCCTCGTTTGCGGCAGGCGCCGCATCCGCAGCCTTGAACCAGCTGAGCGGAATGAGGTCGGCTTCCAACTGCATACCTACCGGCGAGGGATGCGCGTAGTCGGTTGTATAGGCTTCTGCGATCTTACCCTTTTGGAAGGTGACACCGTCGATCACGACATCTGTACCGACCGCGTCCGAGAAGGGCGCATAGCCCGCATACAGGTTCCGATTGTCTGCAAGCCACTGATTGACCTTCAGACGGATGTTGTTGGCATTTGTCGCCATCTCAGCGGTCCATTTCAGGGATTTATTGCGCGTGTAGTTCAGAAGCGGGTTGATATCCGAGAAGTAGAGCTGGATATTTGTGCCGTTCGTCTGGTTATAGCTGTTGACCTGATCGATCAGGTTCTGGAAGCCGCCGATGATCTGCTCCGCCGTCGGCTGGTAGCCGTCCGGACGGGTGCCGCTGCCGTTGAACCATTCCTTCAGATCGGGAAGCAGGGGATGGAGAATGTCGTTTGCGCCGATCTTGACGAAGATCTTCTGAACGCCCGCGACCTCAAGCGCGTCCATCTTGAAGCGCGTCGTCAATGCCGCGCCCTCAAGCGGGCCTTGGAGCTTTCCCGCGCCATCCTGAAGCAGCTCGTTGCCCTTGATGGCGGAGGAGACGACGGAGACGTTGCGAACGCCGTTTTTCTGAAGGTTATCCTGAAGCATGTTCGGGATGGAGTTGGTGATGGTGGAGTCGCCGATAAACACGGTCGTGTAGGTATCCGCACTTGCCTTTACGTCGATCTCCTGCAAAAGCGGCAGAAGGTTATAGTCGCCCTCGCCGTTATTGATCGAAACAAGGTTTGCCGCGTTGCCGATGAGACTCAGATTCAGATCGTTTGTGACATCACCGCTCTGAAACCATGCGGAACCGCCGGTCAAAGCAAAGTCACGAACATTTTTCGCGGAAGTGCAATAGATGTTGATGATCAGAGAGCTTCCTTCGGGGATCGCATTCGGGAAGGAGAAGAAAACATCCTGCGTCGCCTTGGTGGCAATACTGAAGCTCGATTTGCCATCAGATGTCTTTGCGCTCACGGTCGTGCCGCTGGCCTGTCCGCTCAGGCCTTCCGAACCTTGCAGGCCGATCGTGACTTTGTCGATCGAAAGTGAACCGGTGCCATAGTAATTGGTCAGCGTCATGCGGAAATCCTTGCCGCCGAGCTGCGTCGGAACCTGAATACGGAATGTTCCACGTCCGCTTGCTGCGAGCGAGCTGATAGAGCTGATTGCCTTTGCCGCCTGACTGTCTTCTGCTGCGTTCAGGACGCTTCCATGCCATGCTGCGACCCAGTGCTCTGACGATCCGTCTGCGGATGCCTGCGGCGCCAGGAAAAGCGCCATCGAGCAGAGCATTGCAAAGCAAAGCAGCAGGGACAATACCTTTTTCATCTGTTTCATGTTTTCTCTCCTCTGTCTGTTTGGGTGTTCGCTTCGGCTACTCCTTTGGAACGATCAGATAGCCGTCGTTTTGCAGCTTCCCGAAGAAAGCCGTCAGCGCATTGTGCGCCTGTTCCGCGCTGATATGGAAGGTTTGGATGGCCTGCTGCTCGATCTGCGCGAGGTCGAGTTGTTTTTCAAAGAGCTGCCAGAACCATACGCCAGTCTCGTTGAGGTTTTTGACGTATGGGACCTTGCCTCTTGCTTCGCCCGTGGCGATGAGCAGATGCTCGTCACAGACGGTCTCCAGCAGCACGCCGGGCTGGATAGCATATTTCATAGCTGCGTCAGCTCCTTTGACAGGGTATCGCGGCAAAGCTCCGCAGCGGCGCTGTCGCCGCGGTTTTGCAGCAGCCAGAGCGGCGTCCGCTCCAGAAGTGCCTGCTCCAGCGCGCACGCGCGGCGGACGCTGTCCGCGTCGCGGCGGGTGATGAGCAGCTGCGTGAACAGGCAGCCCGCCGCTTCTCGCGGCGTCATACGGCGGATTCGGTTTTCCGCCGCCTTTTCCAGCAGAATGATCCCGCCGAGCGGGCCGGAAAAATACTGCTGCATCCCCTCCTTGCCGTACCACGGCGAGGGATGGACGGTGATCGCACCCTCTGGGGGAATTTCCAGAAGAGGCTTGTCGCCGTTGAGCAGGCGCAGCTCCTCGCCGTAGCGCAGCTTCCAGCGCAGATAGTGCGTCGTTTTCCCGGCTCCGCTCGGGCCAGTCAGAAGCCAGACACGGCCCCGCCACTCGAACGCCAGCGCATGGAACACGAGCCGCCCGAACGGAAGCAGCGCGTCGGAAACGCGCGGACAAAGCTCCATCATTTCCGCGTAGGCTGCACCGCCCTCCGGATACCACGCGGCCGCGCGCACCAGCTCGTCCGGTGAAATGGCCGCAAAGGCCATGGGCGGTTCTTCGGAGGCGAAGGGCGCAAAGACGAAGCGGTATTCGTCATGCTGCAAGCCGATCTCCATGGGAAGGTCCGCCAGTTTTACCGATATCTTCATAAAACTCCGATTGAAAGCAAAGTAGCGGAGAGATGTAACATCCCTCCGCTGCTTTATTTTGCTTATCCTACATCTACGATCGTTCCGTCGTCTGCGACGGTAGCGACCTGACCATCCGGCAGGATGGTGTTGTAGAGGCCGTCGCCGACCTTTTGAATGAAGCCCTGACTCGGGTCGGGCGCGAAACCGGTCTGGTCTCCGACACCGGGCAGCACATCACCGATCACAGGTTCCACAAACTGATTTTCCATAGGGGTGCTCCTCTCTTTACATCAGGCCGAAGCGGCCATAGGTCAGCGTCTGCGTCGTACCGTAGACAGTTGTTCCGTCGAGCGTGACCCAGTACGGCGTGATCTCAACGGTATCGCCGTAGCGAAGATCACTGGTGCCGTAGGTGTAGCTCACAAGGGTGTTATCCTCACGAACCGTCGAACCGTACAGGAAGAATGCGGTGTAGGCATCCTTCGTGATGGGGCAGGAGACTGCCTTGCCGTCGATCACGAAACCGGCCTCCGCATAGTCGGTAGAATCCAGCGCAGCATAGAGCTTGACGTTCCGGCTGCGGAAGAGACCGACGTTTCTGTAACGGAGCGTCAGATAGGTGTCGCTGACGTACTTGGCGTAAACGTCCATATCGCCCTGCACGTTTTTCAGCTCAGCGGCTGCGGTGCTTCTCTCGTCGAGGAACCAGCCCGCGAAGCGCATACCGTGCATACCGGCGCTGACCAGACGGGAGGAGATGTCCTCACCGGCCTCGGCCGACAGCGTGTAGACGCTGCCGCCGTCATAGACGGTCACGCTGAACTGCTTTGCAGGCTCGACCGGATCGACCGGAGTAACCGGATCAATCGGATCGATAGGAACGACCGGACCAATCGGATCAATCGGATCGACCGATGCGGAAGGCGCGTTCTCGCTGCCGTCAACGGCGACGTTGCCGCAGGCGGTCAGAAGCATCTGAACAGCCGTATTGGCGGGCATGATCGTGGAGCCGCTTTTTGCTTCGGCAATCATTTTGACCACCCGGTTGCCCGGGCCGTCAGACTGACAGGTACGGGTCGTCGTGCCGGTGACCTTCATGCCATCGAGCGTGATCCAGTAGGGCGTAAAGACGACTTTCTTATCCTTGGCTGCCCAAGCGTCGCTCGGCACGGAGAAGCAGGCCAGATAGCTGCTTGCGCTCAGCGGCTTGAACACGCCCTCGCCGGGCGTGTAGGTATCGCTGGAGCCGTTCGTGTAAACGGTGGTCAGAGACTGGTAAACCTTGCCGCTGCCGCCGTTCAGGGCTGTGCTGGCAGCCTCATCGACGTCTGTGATCGAAATGGAGTTGCCGCTGCCGTCCGTCACGTCGAAGCCGGCGGACTGATAATACAGGCGGTCAACGCCGGTCAGCAGGTAGAAGCCGATCACGTTGGGCTGGCCGCCGATGGTCTTGGACAGGCTCAGACTCTTGGGGACAAGATAGTCCACCGGAGCTTCCCAGATGTAATAGGTCGCGCCGTTCTGCGGATGGAAGCTCTTTGCGCTTTCCGTGCCGTAGCTCCACGGGGTCGTGCAGGCCGGGTCGGAGAAGCTGCCGCCGTAGAGGTAGCCGGCCGGAACACGGGTGGTTAGATCGACCGTTGCAGAGGCATTCTCAATGCGGACTCTGTTTGCAAGCGTTTCTGTCGGGACAACAGTCTCGCCGAGCGTTTCCTCCGTGTCGCCCGTGTAGCTGAGAGTGCCATCCGCGTTCTGCTTGACATGAACGATCTCGTAGTACGGGAAATTGACCGTCGGCACGGGGAACGGCGCAACGGGGTTCTCGCCTACATAGATGCCGGAGTTTCCCGCGTCGTTCGTCGGGAGGCCAAGGCCCCAGCACTTTTCGTCGATGGGCTTGATGGGGATTCGAAGAACGATCTTCTTGCCGCCGGGCTGGCCGTTGTGCGAGCCGACCCAGTTCGCGGAATAATTAAAGCCCGTTACCGTGATGGTTTTACCGACAACATCTGCTTTGTATTGATTAGGATTGTTGTCATTGCTCCACGCCGTCGGGTTGCCGTCAGCGTCGATGGCGGTGCAGGTCTCGGTGTGAACCTCAATCTTACGCGAGCCATCCACGCTTTCATCCAGATTAAAGTAATCGGAGATGGTGTCCTTGAGGACGGTCGTTTCCGTCAGCGTGACGCTTGCGCCGCCGATTTCCTGACTGATCGTCTGGAAAATGTTTGTCAGACCGGCGCTATTGTCGCTCGTCATAAAATAACCGTGAACTGTGGCATCGGCACTTGCGTTGAAGCTCTGTGCATCGGGGTAATTGGAGGATACCAGATTCATATATGGATAGACTTTGGAGTTTACGCTGCTGTTAAAAACGCCAACAGAATAAACGGATGCGCCGCTATGCTTCAAATCATATGCAGCCTTAATTGTATCTGTGGCAACTGAGGTAACAAAGCCGCCGCCATGATTAGGCTCACCATCGGTAAACATAATGACGACTTTCTTGTGGCCATCCGCGCTTTTACTAAGTACATCCTTCGCTCTTTGCATACCATAATCGGCTGCCGTTGAACCGTTGGCATCGAGCGAGTCAATGGCAGATTTCAGCGCAGACGCACCAGACGCATTTACTGCGGTTAGTTCTTTAACGGTAGTAGCTTTGTTTGCATAAGAAACAATTGCAATTTGATTCGGATCTGTAGACTCGGAGCTTGCATTTGCCGAGTTAATAAAATGCTTCGTTGCAATTTTTAGGGCGTTCAGTTTGGTGATGCGGGTGTTTTTCACATTGTCCTCATAACCACTGCCAATCAAGTTAACCCAGCCATGTCGGATTGACTTATATTGCCAGGCTCCATTACGGTAGCGCATGTCATACCATCTTCGAACGCCAAGTGCATCCGCAATACGCATCTCGTACATGCCTTCAGCACCGCCGTATTTCGTATCGAGCATGCTAAGCACGGTAGTGCCAGAGCCGACCGTAATGTCCTCATCCATCGAGCCGGAAACGTCGAGCACCAGCGCGATATCGACCGGCTGGGCGACGACCTGCGTCTGGCTCTCGCCGGTGACGTAGGCTTCGAGCGTCAGATATCCGGATTCCGGATCATACTTCTTATCTGTTTTGATGCCGCCGGTCGTGCCGTCGTTCTCCGCCGCGCTTGCCGTAATCGGCATCACGGACAAAATCATAATAACAGCCAGCAAAAGAGATAACATACGTTTTGCTTTTGTCATTGCCTTTTCCTCCTCATATGACTTTTTTCCCAGATAGGTGGCCGCGGCTTCCAGCTCTCCCACAAACCGGAAAACGCGTAAGGGAACTCCACCCCATTCGTATAGTAAATATTACCACACTGTATCCCGCTTTTCAAGAGCTTTTTCGTATTTTACATAATAAATTTTTATCCATGTCGTCCCAGTTTTCTTCCTCCAAATCCGGCATTTTCTGCCGTATAGGGTTTGACTTCCCTTATGGGCGATGCTATAATAAAGTGCAATTTATTGACAACTCTGGAAAAGGGGGGGCTGGCCGTTGTCTCGACATCGCGGGCTGATCGTGCTGCTGCTGGACGCAGTGGTCTTTGCGACCTGTAATTTTCTGCTCTTCCTGCCATATCTGCGCAGTGGAAATATCAAGCTGCTGAATCTGGTGCTGCACATGGGGCTGCTTTCGGCATGTGTGTTCGTGTTCCAGCTGCTGCTGCACACCTATGAAACGCTCTGGCGCTATGCCGAGAGTCTGGAATACCTCCTGCTTTTCAAGGGACTGAGCTTCGGCTTCCTCCTGTACGCCGCGATCAACCTACTCGCCGGCATGAACTATGTCTGGATCTCCGGTGCGCTGACCGGCACGTCGATCGCGCTGCTCATCATGCTGGCCTACCGCTTCACCTACCGTGTCTACCGACGTAGGGTCGTAGGCACGCAGGGCCATCCCACCACGCGCACACCGACCGCCATCATCGGCGCGGGCGCTGCCGCCGCCGCGCTCCTTTCGGATCTGGGCGAGCAGACGCAGGGCCGCTACCGCCCCTACTGCCTTGTGGACGACGATCCCGCCAAGCAGCATAAGCGCATCCACGGCGTTCCTGTCTACGGCCCCATCGACGATGTTGCCGAAATCCTTCGGGATACCCCCGTCACCGATATCATCCTCGCCATCCGGGTGCTGACGCCGGAGCGGCGCAAAAAAATTCTGGAGCTTTGCTCCGAAACCCACTGCCGGATACATATGCTCGGCGAGCCGCTCACCGCCGTCCCCAAGCGCTCCGGCAGCTATCTGCCTGCCGTGCGCGAGGTCGAGATCGACGACCTGCTGGGCCGGTCGCCGGTGCGGCTGGACAATCCCCATATCGCCGAGTTCCTGCACGGCAAGACTGTCCTCGTTACGGGCGGCGGCGGCTCCATCGGCTCGGAGCTGTGCCGCCAGATCGCAGGCTACCGGCCCGCACGGCTCGTGCTGCTCGACATCGCGGAAAATACCACCTATGAGCTGCAAAACGACCTGCTCCACCGCTACGGTCACGATTTCCCGCTTTCCATCGAGATCGCGTCCGTCCGAGACCGGGAGCGCCTCGACCAGATCTTTGAAAAATACCGCCCGCAGGTCGTTTTCCACGCGGCGGCGCATAAGCATGTGCCGCTGATGGAGGCGTGTCCCTGCGAGGCCGTCAAGAATAACGTCCTAGGCACCTACAACACCGCCAGCGCGGCCAGCCGCTGCGGCGCGGAAAAATTCGTCCTCATCTCCACCGACAAGGCCGTCAACCCCACCAACGTCATGGGCGCGACCAAGTATCTCTGCGAGCAGGTCTTACAGGGCCTGCGCCATGGAAGCAAGACCGAATTCGCCGCCGTTCGCTTCGGAAACGTTTTAGGCTCCAGCGGCTCCGTCATACCTTTGTTTAAAAAGCAGATCGCCTACGGCGGGCCGGTCACCATCACCGACCGGCGCATCGTGCGCTACTTCATGACCATCGCCGAGGCCGTCCAGCTCGTGCTGGAGGCCGGCTCCTTCGCGCGCAGCGGCGAGGTGTTCGTGCTGGACATGGGCCAGCCGGTGTATATCCGCGAGCTGGCGGAGAAGATGATCTGCCTGTCCGGGCTGACGCCCGGCGTGGACATCGAAATTCAGGAGATCGGCCTGCGTCCCGGCGAAAAGCTTTATGAAGAGCTGCTGATCTCCGACAAAAACCTCCACCGGACGGAAAATGCGAAAATTTTTGTCGAGCAGCGGCCCGAGGTCGGCAGGAATTCCATGAAGGAAAAGCTCGACCGCCTGCGTGCTGCCGCAGAATCCAACGACGCGGAGCGGATGGTCGCGCTGCTGCACGAGATCTGCCCCACCTTCCGCACACCGGAGGAGGTCAACCGCGAGGCCGAGGCGGCCATGCAGGGCGCGGGCGTATGATCGATCTGCACTGCCACATGCTCCCCGGCGTGGACGACGGCTCCGCCAGCGAGGCCGACAGCCTCGAAATGGGCCGCATCGCCGCCCGCAGCGGCGTGACGGCCATCGCGCTCACGCCGCACTGCAACCTCCCGGAAGGGCAGGGAAATTATTACGACGGCGCGCTGGAGACGCGCTTCCGGCGTCTGGCGATGCTTTTCCGGCAGGAGGGCCTGCCGGTCACGCTCTATCGCGGCATGGAGGTGTTTTCTACGCCCGAGTTGCCGCGGCTTCTGGATGAGGAGCGGCTTCTGACGCTCGGCGGGAGCCGGTATCTGCTGGTCGAGTTCGCCTTCGGCGAGACGCCGTGGTTTGCCGCGCAGACGCTCGAAAGCATCGCCGTGCGCGGCCTGACACCCGTTGTGGCACACCCGGAGCGATACTATTTTATACAGGACGATCCGCGCCGCCTGCTGCGCTGGGCCGAGAGCGGTTATGTGCTCCAGCTCAACCGCGGGAGCCTCAGCGGCATGTTCGGCCGCCACGCGGCAAAGGCCGCGCAGTGGTGCCTTGCAAACGGCTGCGTCCATCTCTTCGCCAGCGACGCGCACAGCCCCTACCGGCGCACGCCGCAGCTGGACGATCTTTTTGACCACATCGCACGCGCGGCCTCGCCGGAGGCCGCTGCGCTCCTGCTGGAGCGCAATCCCGCCGCCATTCTGGAAAACCGCGCGGTGCATCCGCTGATGGAAGATTTTTGACCCGAGGTGCTTTATGAAACGACTGCGTATCCTCACGCTGATATTGCTGATCCTGTCTGTGGGCGCGTTTTTTGCGACGAACGCGCTGCGCAGGCTGCGGGCGGACAGCACCCTCCCGCAGATCAGCTGCGGTGACGACGTGCTCTATCTCTCCGTTGAGGACGGCCGGGATGCCATGCTTCAGGGCATGAACGCATGGGACGGCAAGGACGGCGATCTGACCGGCGACATCGTGGTCGAGCGCGTCTCCGGCGGCGAGGAAAAGGGTCAGCTCACGGTGAGCTACGCCGTGGCCGACAGCGACCGGCACGTCGCGGGCTATACCCGCACCGTCGTTTACACCGATTATAGATCCCCGCAGTTTTATCTTTCAAAGCCGCTGCGCTACGGCGTCGGCGAGGATATTCAGGTACGCGACCGGCTGGGCGCGCTCGACCAGATCGACGGGACGATCAGCGACCGCATCAAGGTCAGCACGGACAGCCTCCAGACCTACTACGCCGGACTGTATCCCGTCACGGTCGAGGTCACGAATTCCCTCGGAGACACCGCCTCACTCACGCTCGATATCGAGATCTATGACAGCATCTTCGGTGAGCCGGTCATCCAGCTCGACCGGTATCTGGTCTATCTCGACTCTGCGGCGGGCTTCGACCCGGATTCGTATATCAGCTCCGTCACGGGCGCTCCCGAGAGCAGCGTCCGCGTTTCCACACCTGCGGGCGGACTGCGCCCGGGCGTCAACCGCATCACCTATACCTGCACCGGAACGAACGGCCTGACCGGCTCGACCGTTCTGTATGCGATCATTCAGGAGTGAGGACTGCAATGGAAGAACAAACGACCTCCATCTGGACGGACCTGAGTCCGGTCTGCGTCCTGCGGCGCATCCTGCGCGAGATCCCCATGATCCTTGCGATGGGCCTGATCGCGGCCATGCTGACCCTGACGGCGGCGCAGTGCCTTTATCAGACGGAGTATACCGCCTCGGCGACCGTCGCGGTCAACGCGAAAAACGCAAGCTATGCTTCCGTCTTTTCCAACCTGACCACGACCTCGGAGATCGCCAATACGTTCACGACGCTCTTCGGCAGCGACGTGTTCAAGACGCTTTCCGCCGAAGAACAGAGCGAACAGCAGATGTCCGGCAGGCTGACGGCCTCCGTCGTGCCGGAAACGAATCTGCTGCAATTGAAGGTGACGGCCCCCGAACCGGTCGCCGCGTTCCGCACGCTCCGCTTCGTGCTCGACCACTATGACGTGATCTCGCAGCACATCTTCCAGAACATCGTCCTGCGGGAGCTGGACCCGCCGGCTGTGCCGACGGAGCCGTCGAACCCGCTTCAGCTCGCCGCGCTGGCAAAGCGCGCGTTTCTGCTCGGAATGCTCGGAATGGTCGTGGTGCTGCTGGCGATCATCGTGCTGTCCGATACGGTGCAGACGGCGGATGCCGTCGCCCGGAAGCTCGACGCCAAGCTTTTTGGCACCATCCACCACGAGGAAAAGAACAAAACGCTCCACGCCAAGCTCAAGCACGCCAACAAGGGCCTGCTCATCACCATGCCAGCCGCCGGCTTCTACTTCACGGAGGAGATCCAGAAGCTGGCCACGCGCACCGTTCAGGCTGCGGAGCGGCACCATGCCCGCGTCCTGCTCATCACCAGCGTCGCGGAGAATGAGGGCAAGTCCACCGTCGCGGCCAATCTGGCGCTGGCGCTGGCCCAGCAGGACAGGAAGGTCCTGCTGATCGACGCCGACCTTCACAAGGCATCGCAGTATAAGCTTTTCCGCCGCCGCGTCCGCAAGAGCGACGAGCTGGCAGAGTATCTTTCCGGCCGCGCGGAGCTTCAGGTCGAATATCTCGCACGTAAAAATCTGTATACGCTCTTCTCCGTCGAGCCGCAGCCGGACGCCTCGGAGCTTCTGGCCTCGGAGCGGATGCGCGCGATGCTCATGCAGCTGCGTGAGGAAATGGATCTCATTATTCTCGACACGCCGCCGATGGCGCTGTTTTCCGACGCGGAGGCGCTGGCGGAGCTTGCCGACCTGTCGCTGCTAGTCGTCCGGCAGGACTGCGTCGCGGCCAAGCGCCTGAACGACGCGGCGGATACGCTCAAGCAGTGCCGCGCCCATTTCCTCGGGTGTGTGTTCAACGACGTGCGCCGTATGCCGTCGTCCGGCGGGGGCTACGGCTATCAATACGGATATGGCTACCGCTATGGCCACAGCCGTGGCTACGGTTACGGTTACGGCTACGCCGGCTCCAGAAAGAAGCAGGGCGGCCAGTGGGAATCGGAGGGAACAGATGAACGAGAAAAAAGTTGAGCAGGAAAACGTCATCAGCCTCTCCCATCTGCTCCGCGAGTTCCGGAGCGTGCTGCGAAAGCGCTTCTGGCTTCCGCTGCTGCTGGCGGTCGTATGCGGCGGCGCGTGGTTTTTGTACCAGCGCAGCCGCTATACGCCGATGTATGCAAGCGAGGTCACCTTTACCATCAGCGTTTCGTCCAGCTCCTCATCGGATATTTCCCGCACCTCGGCCTATTACAGCAAGGCGACGGCCGAACAGCTGAGCAAGACCTTCCCGTATCTGATCCAGTCGGATCTGCTGTATACCAAGCTCTCGCAGGCCATGGGCGTCAGCCGCATCAACGGCACGATCACCGCCGCGAACGTCCCGGATACCAACCTGTTCACCGTCCGGGTCACCAGCAGCAGCGCCGACGACGCGCTGGCCATTTTGCAGAAGCTGATCGAGGTCTATCCGGAGGTCGCAGATTATGTCATCGGCAATACCTCTATGGACCTTCTGACGGAGCCGTATGCGGCCTCCGCGCCGTATAACGCCTTCCATCCGTTCCACGTTCTGCGGAACGGCGCGCTGGCGGGCCTTGCGGCGGGACTGCTCCTGCTGATGCTGGCCGCGGGACTGCGGCGCACCATCCGCGAGGAGCGCGACGTGCAGCTGCATCTGAATCAGACCTGCCTTGCCGCGCTTCCGTGCGTCAGCTTCCGCCGCAGCGGGAAAAAGAATCCCCGCCTGCTTTCCATCAACAACGATCAGATCTCCTCTGCCTATCAGGAGGGCGTCCGCGCACTCCGCACCAAGCTTCTTCGGGCGCTGTCCGGGACGGATCGGAAGGTCCTGCTCGTATCGAGCACCATGCCCGGAGAGGGCAAGACGACCGTCTCCGTCAATCTGGCGCTGTCGCTGGCCCGCAAGGGCGCGCGCGTCATTCTGGTGGACGCCGACCTGCGGCGTCCGTCGGTCAAGGCGGCGCTCGGCATTCGGGAGCCGTCTCAGGGCCTGATCGACGCCGCCGCGCTGGACGATCCCGCGCAGAGCGCGTCCCTGCTTGCCTCCGTGGAGGGCAGCACGCTCCGGCTCCTTGCCGGAGATACGCCGCGCAAGGACGTGCGGCAGGCACCTGTCAGGAAAATTTTCCGCGTCATCGATTTTCTGCGCACGCAGGCGGACTACATC
>ERZ857840.2287-NODE-2287-length-18901-cov-21.137430_pt1 | contig 18901 bp, 17 predicted proteins | sample MGYA00519760_ERZ857840 | MGnify/ENA primary metagenome ERZ857840 (study PRJEB31778, sample SAMEA3449371) | human gut metagenome | biome: human gut; feature: human-associated habitat; material: faeces | place: United Kingdom | collected 2010/2012 ... | reverse complement strand
GATTGTCTGAAAAGCGCAAAGATAGCAAGGGGCGTGTTCTGAAGGACGGCGAAAGCCAGCGAGCAAACGGCACCTATGACTATCGTTATACCGATATACACAAGAAACGGCGTTGTATTTACGCCAAATCTCTGACGGAGCTGCGGAAGAAAGAGGACGAGCTGCGGCGCGACATGGCAGACGGCATCGACTATGCAGCGGGTGACATGACCGTGGCGGAGTTGGTTGACCGCTACATGAATCTGAAACGGGGCTTGAAGCAAAACTCCCTGCGGTCTTATGGCTCTGCGGTCAAGCGGATTCACGCCGACCCATTTGGACAGAAGCCGATCAAAACCGTAAAGCTCTCCGACGCAAAGGGCTGGTTCGTGTTCCTGCACGACAGCGGCATCAAGCAAAACACCATCGGTGTGTTGCAAAGCGTTGTCAGACCGGCATTTGAAATGGCGGTGGATGATGATATTATCCGCAAGAACCCATTCAAGTTCAAGCTGTCTGACGTAGTGCCGAAGGATGCCTATGTGCGGGATGCGCTGACCAAGGAGCAGCAGGAAAAATACCTGCAATTCGTACAGGACTGCGGCGGGAATTACTATGATGACATCGTGATCCTGCTGGGAACCGGCTTGCGCGTGAGCGAATTGTATGGACTGACACGGGCAGATATTGACTTCGACCGGCGCTGCATCCATGTGCGGCGGCAGTTGTGCCGGACGGCGGAAAAGCCCTATTTTGTCACACCGCCCAAAACCAAAAGCGGCATCCGGAACGTTCCATGACGGACGCGGTTTACATGGCACTGATGCGGGTGGTGAAAGCCAGAACATCTCCGAAGGTGGAGCTGCTGGTGGACGGTCACAGCGGATTCCTCTTTCTGGACAAGTCCGGGATGCCGAAGGTTGCGATGCACTTGGAGAACTATATGCGAGGTCTGCAAGCGAGATTTGAAAAGGCATACGGCAAACCGGTTCCCCGAATCACGCCCATGTGCTGCGTCACACCTTCTGCACCAACGTCCAACAGGCGGGGCTTGATGTGAAAAGCCTGCAATATCTGATGGGGCATTCCAACGCCAGTGTGACGCTGGATGCCTACACTCACAGCAGCTTTGATTCTGTCGAGAGAGCCGTTATATGCGTTTTGCTTCAAAAAGTTGCGGTTTTGAAGGGCGGCATGTATTAATCCCAGACCTATAATGAAAAAAAGGCTGTGCCCCACCGGGCACAGCCTTTTTTCGCTTTATCCCATCCACCGCCCCAGGGCCACGAACAGGCAGCCCAGCAGGAAGAACCCCGCCAGCACCGCCGTGACGCTCAGGCAAAACTTTTTCACCCCCAGCTTCTCCGGGTCCATGAAGGTGTAGGGGTACAGCAGCTTCGTGTGGCCGATGGGCCGCCCCGTCCTGGCCCGCAGCATGGCATACACGAAGTACGCCAGGGGCAGCACCAGCCACCGGGCGGCGGAGGCCGCGGTCAGCCCGGCCTTGTTCCCCCACAGAAGCCACTGCCCCACCACCAGCCACGGCGTCCCGTAGTGGACGCACAGGTTCCCGAAGCTGCCGCCGAAGTCGGCGAATTTCTTCCCCCGGCGCCTGGCGTCCGGCACCAGCACAAAGTGATAGATCAGGTGCGTCACATAGATGCACAGCGTCATGGCCAGGGCCACGCCGCTGCCGGTCAGCAGCTGCCGCACCGCCCCCTCCGGCACCGCCGCCAGGGCCAGCTCATACACCAGCACCAGCAGATTGCTGAGATTGGTGTAAAAGCAGAACATCCCCGGCCGGATGTGTCCCGTCTCCAGCAGGGTGGAGTGCAGCAGCAGACCCACCGCCCCCAGCAGGAAAATGCCCGCCGCCGAAAGCCGCAGTCCCATGTCCGCCGCCTCCTCTCACAGGCGGAAGGCGGCGCAGTCCACCTTCCCGTCCTCTAAGGTGATGACCCCATAGGTCCGCCGGACGCTGGGGCCGATGCACCCGGGATTCATCACCCAGAAATCGCCGCTGCGGTCCACCAGCGGCTGGTGGGTGTGGCCGAACAGCAGGATGTCCGCCCCGCACTCCCGGGCGGCGTACATGGCCGCCATGGGGCCGGACTTCACATGGCGGGTGTGGCCGTGCATCATCAGGATGCGGACGCCGCCCAGCTCCGTCAGCCGCTCCGGCTGGTCCAGGCCGCCATAGTCGCAGTTGCCGGGCACCCCCAGCAGCGGGATATCCGGATACCGCTCCTCCAGCCGCTGAGCGTCCCGCACGCAGTCCCCCAGATGCAGGATCACCTGGGGCTGCACCCGCTCCACGCACTGCTCCATAGGGTCCACGCACCCATGGGAATCGGATAAAACCAGTATACGCATCGCACATACCCTTTCCACGCTTGTTTTCTGCTATTTTACCACACTTCCCCGGGGATTTCCAGTCTCCCCCGGAAGGCCGTTGACTTCTCCCGGGAAATATGTTATATATAATGTAACAGGATGATTGTAAAATAGTGCGTTTTACAGAAAGGAAACGATTTATGCGTATGATATTCCGTGATTTTACAGATGGTTCTGTAAACGAATCCTCTGTTATTTGGGCAGGACGTACTCCCACACTTTTCCCCGGCGCATAGGCGGCTTCGCCGTATTCCGTCTGTTCGCCTGGCCCATACGGCCCCCATATCATGCAGGAGGTAACGAATATGAAGAAAATTCTATCCGCGCTTCTGGCGGCGGTCCTGCTGCTGTCCGCAACGGCCTGCGCGGCCCATGAGCCCGTTCTGCCCCCGGTTCGCGAATCACAGTACCCAACCCACTCGATTCTTGCGAAGTACTACGATTTTCAGGAGGCCTTTCAGGAAGCGGACGTAGTGGCCCACATCCGCATCGGCGATTGGTTGGGCGAGGACATTGACCGCAATGCCACTCTGTTTCAGGCAGAAACTGTGGATGTGTTCAAGGGGACCCTGCCGGATACGTTTGTATACGACCAATTCGGCTGTTCCCGGGGAACCGAAGCGGGCTATCCGCTGTACAGCTATGGCAATGAGATACTGTCCTTTTTGCATAAGGAGACACTGGACGGTACGGAGGTATATCTCAACCTGGGTGTACACACCACGGAATTTCTTGTGATCCAGGCGGATTCCGGTGATTACTACTGTGACAGAAATATGGGAATCGGGGCAGGCCTGGACTGCCCGGTCATGGACCGCAGATACCGGGAGGATGTGCTTGCCAAGGCAGTGGAACAGTACCCGCTTCCTCTGTATACCCATGAGCATGCCCTCATTTTTGACAAACAAACTACCGATCAGTGGATGCGCCAGTTTGCAAGAGAGGTAATCGCAAATGAAGGTTAAACCTTTTAATGCAATATTGATAACGAGCATGAAAAAATTTCTATCCGCGCTTTTAGCGGCGGTTCTGCTGCTGTCCGCAACCGCCTGCGCGGCCCACGAGCCCGTTCTGCCCCCCAGCCGGTGGGGGGAGATGCAGATCAATTCCATGTTTGAGCGCTATTATTCCATTTCCGACGCCTTTCAGGAGGCGGACGCCGTGGCCCGGGTCAAGGTAGGCGACTGGCAGGGGGAGGACCTGCGCAATTGGGTCACGTTCTTTGACGCGTCCGTTCAGGAGTCCTACAAAGGGGAGCTTCCCCGGAACTTCACCCTGGTGCAGGGCGGCTGTTCCGAGGCGACCTCTCCCGACTATCCCCTGTTTACCAGCGGAACCGAGCTTCTGGTTTTCCTGCGGGACTATGACGGCAGCGGGGAAAAATATCACCCCATCACCGACTATAACACGGTGCTGTATGTCGTGTATGACGAAGCCGGAGGCCGGTATTTCCTGGACAGCTTCGGCACCATGAGCGCCCAGGACACCTGCGTTCCCGGCAGGACCACGCTGGACAGCGCACAGCTTGCGGAAATGACGGCGGATGCCGATCCGGTGCTGGCCGAGGCGATTTCCTCCCGGGCCGAGGACTGCGACAGCGGCTGCTACGCTTACGCGGAATCCGCCCTGGAGGACTATTTCTCCGATCTGGCAAAGCAATAAAGCATGCTGGCGATCGCACCCCATCCCGCCGATAAAAAAAAGCACCCGCCCGCCGGACCTCCGGCAGGCGGGTTTTGTGCGTGGATATGAAGCGTTTGTAATGCGGCCCGCTGAGGGCAGCGGGCCCTACGGACGTTTACAGGCGGCCCCACTGTATGGGCGTTGGCTCTGCCCCGCCCGAACCTGCCGGGGTTGACGCGGGCCGCCGAGGACGTCGGCCCCTACTTGGCTCTCCCTCTGGGAGAGCTGTCGGCACAGCCGACTGAGAGGGCCTGTAGGGGCGTGGGCTCTGCCCCGCCCGTGGGTCCGGCGCTTCCGGGCCGGGGAAAACCCGGCCCCTACAAGGCTCCTCTTATTCCAGACTGTCAAAAACGCCTCGCAGAGTTCGCGGCCCGCAGGCCGTGAATAAGTGTTCAATCCATTTTTCGCGGCGGCGTGTACGTCGCGAAAAATACTTTGCGCTTCGACCCGTGTGTTTTCGCGCATTTTTGCGTGAAAACACACGGGTCGGAGCGAAATCTCTTTTGTCAAAAAAGGCAGCGCCCTTTTTTGACAAGCTCTTATTTCCCCAGGACCCAGGACTTCAGGGCGCTGCCGTCGGGGTCGTCCACCCGCAGGCCGTCCGTCACGTTGACCTCCGGTGCCGCCGCCCGGATATCCGCCACCGACGTCTCGATGCCGCTGCTGCCGCTGGTGCAGAAGGGCTTCACGGTCTTGCCGGTCAGGTCATAGGTATCCAGGAAGGTGTTGATGATCCGGGGCGCGGTCCCCCACCAGATGGGATAGCCCAGATAGATGGTGCCATACTGGGACAGGTCCAGCGGCTGGCCCGCGATCCGGGGCCGGGCGGCGGGGTCCTTCTGCTCCTGGCTGGCCCGGCAGGCATCGTTGTTATAGCTCAGGTCCTGGCTGGTATAGGGCTGCTCCGGGGTCAGCTCATACAGGTCCGCCCCGGTCATGTCACGGATGCGCTCTGCCGCCGTCCGGGTGCTGCCGGTGCAGGAAAAATAGATCACCGCCACCCGTGTGCCGGCCCAGCCGCTGCCGGTACTGCCGGTGGTATTTCCGCCGTTTCCGGCATTTCCGGTACTGCCTGCACCGCCGGGCACACCGGCGCTGCCGCCGGGATTTTCCGCCGGGCCGCTTCCCGGGTCCGTGGCCCCGGGGGTCACCGTGGGACTATCTCCGCCGGGGGCCACCTCCGTCTGCTTCTTTCCGCAGGCAAACAGGGCGAAGGCCATGCACAGGGCCAAAATCATGGCAAAAACACGCTTCATGGGGCTTTTCCTCCTTATTTCCGTCTTTATTCTTCCTCCTGCTGCACCGCCGTGCTGCCGCCCAGGCCGAAATCGTCGGCCACGGTGGCGCTGTCCCGGCGGAGCATGGTCTCCATGACCCGGATATCGCTGTCGATGTCCATGGCGTCGGCCCGGTACAGCTCATCCAGCTGCCGCTCGAACCCCGCCACGATGCTGTCCATGGTGCTCTGAATTTTGGCCTTGGCCTGGTTCAGGTTCTCGCCGCTGACCCCGGCCTCCTCAAACTCGGCATAGGAGTCCAGCAGCTTCTGGGTGGTGGGCAGATAGTAATTCAGGAAGGTGCTGGCCTTGGCCTTTTTGGCGGGCTCCTTCTCGATGATGCGGAAGATTTTCCCTGCCACCTCCTCCAGCCTGTCAATTTTCTGGCTGAGGACGGGGTCGGCGATGCGGTCATTGGCCCGGCGGATCTCCCGCAGGACGCCGGAATAGCCCTGCTCCGCCTGGGGCGGCTCCTGGGCCTCCTGCTCCTGCTGCTTTTTGCTGAAGAAGGCCTCCGCCGCCTCCGGGGACCGGAACAACATATCGCTTCCCAGGTCCAGGTAGGCATTCTCGCCCCACAGGCCCTTTTCGATCATGATCTCCAGGTCGTTTTCCACCTTCCGGGAGGACACATCCGCCGCCACCGCCAGCTTTTTCAGGGACACGGCCTCCTGCCCGTGGGCACAGGCCAGATACTTGCCGAAACGCCGGGCCCGGCGGGTCATAGAGGCGCTGCCGATGACCAGTCCCAGGCCTCCGGCGGCCAGGCCCATGGTGGGAAACAGGCTGGCAAGCAGGGCCCAGCTCAGAACTCCGGCAGCGGCATCGACGCCCTGCACCATAGACACCAGGCCTGCGAAAAGCAGCACCAGGCCCACAATTTTCATGGTATTGGCCCCTTTTGCGGAGTATTGGGGCGTTTTCGTCACCTTTTTGCGGGTGCTGGAGGCTGTCCCGGTACGAGGCCGGGACGGGGCGGGATTCTGCTGGGATAGGCCGGGATTCTGCCGGGACACGGGCTTGCGCTTCGTGTCGCCGCCAAACAGCTTGGCCAGCAGCACAATAAGGCCCACCGGCCAGGCCACCGCGAATAAAATTGCGATAACGGCCCAGGAGCCAAAATCGTTGTCGTCCTTTTTTGGCGGACGGCGGGGCGGCTCCTGCCGGGTCTCCCGGTCCCGGTCGTCATAGGAATAGGCCATCACTGCTCTCCTTTCGGGCGGAGCTTGCGCTTGTTGCCGTGCTCATCCACCACATAGGTATTGTCCAGCTCCCGGGCCAGGTTGCCCACCACCGAGTCGATATACTCCCGGCGCAGGCGCAGCTGTTCCTCCCGTTCCTCCTGGGTCAGGCCCTCCGGCGTTTTCGCCTTGGCGGCCAGCTGGTTGATGCGGGCGATTTTCTTTTCATCCATGATGTGATCTCTCCCTTTTTTATAGATAACGCTTCAGGGTGACGAACACCCTGCCCTTTTTGGTCTGATGGCCGACCTCCTCCAGGACGCATTTCCCCAGTCCCCGCAGGGTCAGGGTGTCGCCCTGGGCCACCGGGCGGTCCGGCTTCTGGCAGTCGGTCCAGTTCACCTGGACCCGGCCGGAGGTCACCGCCTCGGCGGCCTTTCCCCGGCTCAGGGAAAAGCCAACGGCCAGCACGCTGTCCAGCCGCAGGGAGGACACCGTGTCGCGGATTTCCTTGGTTTTCTCCTGGGGCGGCGTCAACTGGGCCAGGGGCAGCGGGGCCGTATGGAGCCGCACCCGTCCGGCGTCCGTCCAGTCCGACAGCAGTAGCTCCGCCGCCGGGGCCGTGGCCAGCACGTCGGCCCAGCGGGGAAACACCAGGATATCCCCCAGGGTCTCCCGGGTCAGGCCCAGGGCCATGAGACTGCCCAGAAGGTCCCGGTGGGTCAGGGCGTCCTCCTCGTAAAACGAGGCCCGGACCACCCGGACGGCGTCCTCCTCCGGGGCCTCCTGCCACTCCGGCAGGAACCACAGCTGCCGCCGCTGGGCGCCGTCGTACCCGCCCCAGAAGGCGTAGCCCTCCGTTACGGACAGGGCGTTCAGCAGCCGCCGGGCCGCCGCCTGCTCCGCCGGGGACAGAAAGCCCGTCCCCTCCGGCAGATTCCGCCGCCGGCACTGCTCATACTTGTCCCAGACCCGGCCCAGCAGCAGCCGCTCATCGCCGTTTGCGGCCAGCCGGTCCAGCATTTCCCGTTTATCCATGGTATTCCCCCAGATTCTGGGTGTGATAGAGTCCGGCATAGGCCCCGTTTGCCGCCAGCAGCTGGTCATGGGTGCCCTGCTCGGCGATGCGGCCGTCCCGGATCACCAGGATCCGGTGGGCGGCTCGGATGGTGGAGAGCCGGTGGGCGATGATCAGGGTGGTGCGGCCCCGGCTCAGCTCGTCGAAGGCGTGCTGGATCTTCGCCTCGGTGATGCTGTCCAGAGCCGAGGTGGCCTCGTCTAAGATCAGGATGGGCGGGTCCTTCAGGAAGATCCGGGCAATGGCCACCCGCTGTTTCTGGCCGCCGGAGAGCAGGGTGCCCCGCTCGCCCACATAGGTGTCGAACCCGTTGGGCATGGCGGCAATGTCGTCATACAGCTCCGCCCGGCGGGCGGCCTCCTCCACCTCCCGGTCGGTGGCCTCGGGTTTTCCGTAGCGGATGTTCTCCCGGATGGTGTCGGCAAACAGGAACACGTCCTGCTGGACGATGCCGATGGCCCGGCGCAGGGAGTGCTGGGTCAGGCGGCGCACGTCGTGGCCATCCACGGACACGGTGCCGCTGTCGGGGTCATAAAACCGGGGCACCAGCTGGCACAGGGTGCTCTTGCCGCCGCCGGAGGGGCCGACGATGGCCACCGTCTCCCCGGGCTGCACCGTCAGGTCCACCCCGTGGAGCACCTCGGGACTGCCGTCGTCATAGGAGAAGTGCACGTTCTCCAGGGCCACCCGGCCCTGCACCTGCGTCAGCTCCACGGCGTCGGGGGCGTCCTGAATGGTGGGCTCCGTGGCCATCAGTTCGATGAACCGGTGCAGGCCCGCAAAGCCGTTGGAGAACATCTCAGCGAAGTTTGCCAGCTTCCGGACGGGGCTGATGAAGGTGGTGATATACAGGCTGAAGGTAATCAGGTCGATATAGTTCAGCCGGTCCTTCATAATCAGCCAGCCGCCTGCGGCAATCACCGCCACGGACAGCAGGCTGATGAACAGCTCCATGCTGGCGTTGAAAAAGCCCATTTCCTTGTGGAAATTGCGCTTGGAGGTTTTGAACACCTCGTTGGCCCCGTCGAACCGCCGCTGCTGCTGAGCCTCGTTGGCGAAGGCCTTGGTGGTGCGGACACCGGAGAGGCCGGACTCGATCTCGGCATTGATGGCGCCGGTTTTCTGCTTGGCGGCCCGGGAGGCCTGGGACATCTGGCGGCGGCGATACATCACCACCAGCAGGAAAATGGGGATGATGCAGCACACCACCACCGCCAGCCGCCACTGGATGGAGAACATCACCGCCAGGGCGCCGATGATGGTCACCAGGGAGATGAACAGGTCCTCCGGCCCGTGGTGGGCCAGCTCCGTCAGCTCGAACAGGTCCGTGGTCAGGCGGCTCATCAGCTGGCCGGTGCGGTTTTTATCGTAAAAGTCAAAGCCCAGGTCCTGCATATGGGCAAACAGGTCCCGGCGGATATCGGCCTCCACCAGGATGCCGAAGGTGTGGCCCCAGTAGCCCACGATGAAGTAAAGCCCCGCCCGGAGGACAAAGGCCGCCACCACCAGAGCCATGACCGTGAAGAAAATGGAAAACTGCTTATCCGGCAGCCAGTGGTACATGGCGGTGCGGGAAATCAGAGGAAAGGCCAGGTCGATGACGGCGATCAGGAAGGCACAGCTGATATCCAGCAGGAACAGGCCCCGGTGGGGGCGGAAATAGGACAGGAAAATGCGCAGGGGACTGCGGGTCTGGTAATCTTTGGTGGTCATGGTCTCTCTCTTTCTGAAAAAATGGGCACAATTACCCAGTGTGTTGTTATACATAGTATAACACACCGCCCCCCCTGGCGCAAGGCGGTGTTTTGTGTTAATATGTGTTCTAAAGTGAGAAAAAACGCCGTGGGTTTTGGCCCTGCGGTGTGTACTATAGAGTAGAGAGAAACAGGGAGGCGACGGACATGGACGACAAGCAGCTGATGGCGCAGATCGCCGCCGGGGATCAGGCGGCCCTGCAGACCCTGCTGCGGCGGCACGGACCGCTGCTGCAATATATCCTGAAACCCATTCTGACAGACCCCCGGGAGCGGGAGGAGTGCCTGGCGGATATCTCCCTGCGCCTGTGGCAGCGGGCCGGGGACTATGCGCCGGAGCGGGGGCAGTTCGTGCCGTGGCTGACGGTGCTGGCCCGGAACATGGCCCTGAACCGGGCCAGGCGGCTGCGGAGGGAGGAGCCCCTGGACGAGACCATGCCCCACGGAGACGGCAGCGCCGAGGAGGCCCTGCTGCAAAAGGACCGGCGGGAGCAGATCCGGATGGCCATCCAATCCCTGAGCCGGGAGGAGGAGCAGCTGTTCTTCCGGAAGTATTACTACTGCCAATCCACCGCCCAGATCGCCGCAGAGCTGGGCATCACGGAGCGGGCCGCCGAGGGGCGGCTGTACCGCCTGCGGCAGAGACTGCGGAATCTGTTGGGAGGTGACCTGCTGTGACGGACGACATCCGCTTTGACCGGGATATGCAGACCCTGCTGGAGCAGCTGCCGGAGGAGCAGCTGCCGGCGGTCCGGGTGACCCCCTGGCGGCAGGCCATGCGCTGCGTTCTGTGGGGCATCGGACTGACCGGCATCACCCTGAACTTCTGGAATCTGCAGCATCTTCTGCCTATGGTGGGCAGCATCCTGCTGGTGCTGGGGTTCCGGACCCTGCGGCAGGAGAATGGCTGCCTGCGCAGCTGCTGGCGGCTGTCCATAGCCCTGGCGGCGCTGCGGGGAGGCTATGCCGTCGTTATGGGCACCGTCCTGTCCCGGCTGGTCCCCTGGCTGGAGGCGGCCATAGCCTGGACTCTGAGCATCCTGTTCTGGCTGGTGTGCCTGGGCCTGTGGTGGGGCATGAGGGAGATCGGCCGCAAGGCCGGGCAGGAAAAGCCCTCCGCCAAGGCGGCGGGGGCCCTGGTGCTGTGGTATGGGGTGCTGATCCTCACCGGCCTGCTGGGCCAGACCTTGCAGGGACTGGCGGTGTGGCTGCTGCTGGCGCTGTATATCATCATTCTGCGGCAGCTGACCCGGCTGACCCGTGCCCTGGACAACTGCGGCTATGCGGTGGAGGCCGCGCCGGTGCGGCTGGATGGCCGGTGGCTGGCGGGGGGATATCTGGTGCTGGTGCTGGCGGCGGTGCTGCTGGGCCAGGCCCTGGGCCAAAGGCTTCCCATGGACTATAGGCCGCGGCAGGAGCCGTCTCAGACGGCCCAGGCCGTCCGGGACCGGCTGGAGGGGCTGAACCTGCCCCGGGAGCTGCTGGACGACCTGTCGGACGAGGACGTGCTGTCCCTGTCCGGGGTGACCCAGACGGTTTGGATGCAGGAGCCGGTGAAGAAGCCCCTCAGCGGCCAGACCATCCAGTTCTGGCGGGCGGCCCTGCTGACGCCCGGCGACGACGGCCCGGACCGCTGGGCCATCCTGACCTATTTCCAATACGAGGACGGGGAGGACTGGTCCGGGGACACCGACGGACTGTGGCTGGTGCCCCACTACCCTTATGATGCCTATGTGGAGGAAGCCCTCAGCGGGTATATCCTGTATGACGGGCCGGAGGGCACGATGGCCGCACCCATGCAGAGCCTGGTCCGGCAGGAACAGGGACAGTATACCGACCGGCTGTGGCCGGATATTCCGTCCAGCGCCAGCTTGTACCTTTTTGCCGAGTGGTCCCTGCCCCGGAAGGGGGAAAATATCCGGGGCTATCTGCTGTACTGGCGGGAGACCGTGCCGCCGATGGAGGAGAATCCGGTGCGGATGATGGATCAGCCGTATCTGCACCGGCAGATGAAATGGCGGTATCCCTATGCCACGGCCCTGGACCAGCGGAGCATTCCGTATGCCACCCAGAACTTTGAGCCGGGACTATTCATCGTGTATCAGCAGGCGGACGGCACCGTCAGCGCGTATCTTGACTCCGCTGAGCGGGGCTCCATCTCCAAGCGCGGCACTCCCCCGGCGACGTAAAAAAATCCCCGGCTGCTATGCAGCCGGGGATTTTTTATCCTGTGATGGGGGTTACTTGGCTTCTCTTGCCCGGCGGGCGGCTTCCTCCCGCTGGCGGCAGATGTCGGCCCAGCGGGGGATCTTCTTCAGTTCCTCGTTCAGGTCCGCCAGGGCAGCGGGAATGTCGATGTTCTGGGGACAGACCCGGGCGCACTGGCCGCAGCCCACGCAGGCGGCGGGGCGCTTGTCCTCCGGCAAAGCCTCCACCCGCATGCCGATGTTGAAGTTGGGGGAGAACTTGGCCTCGTTATACAGCTTCAGCAGCATGGGAATGTCCAGGCCCATGGGGCAGCCGTCGCAGCAGTAGCGGCAGGCGGTGCAGGGCACGGCGCCGTACATGCCCTTGGCGATGTCCAGCAGGACCTTCTCCTCCTGGTCCGTCAGGGGGCGGCGCTCTTCAAAGGTGCGGACGTTGTCCTCCATCTGGGCGGGGGTGGTCATGCCGCTGAGGATCATCTGGACCCCCTCCACCCCCTGGAGGAAGCGGAAGGCCCAGGCGGCGGTAGACTCCTCCGGCCGCAGGGCGTGGAGCTCGGACTCCGCCTCCGGCGTCAGGGAGGCCAGGCGGCCGCCCCGGACAGGCTCCATGACCCAGATAGGGATGCTGTACCGGCGCAGCAGTTCGCACTTGGCCTTGGCGTCCTGCATGGTCCAGTCCAGATAGTTCAGCTGGATCTGACAGAACTCCATGTCCTTGCCGCAGCCGGACAGGAAGTTCTCCAGCATTTCCACGCCGCCGTGGGAGGAGAAGCCCAGGTGGCGGATGCGGCCGTTCTTCTTCTGCTCCAGAAAATAGTCGATGATGCCCCAGCGGGGATCGGAATAGGTCTCCACGGACTTCTCATACACGTTGTGCAGCAGGTAGAAGTCGAAATACTCCACGCCGCAATTCCGGAGCTGCTCTTCAAAAATGGCGGCGGGATCGTAGCTGTCGCTGATCTGGTGGCCGGGGTATTTGGTGGCCAGATAGAAGCTCTGGCGGTCATAGTCCTTCAGCACCCGGCCGATGACCCGCTCGGACATGCCGCCGTGGTAGGGATAGGCGGTGTCGAAATAGTTGACGCCGTGGTCCATGGCATAGCGGACCATGTCCGCCGTGGTTTTCCCGTCGATGTCCGCCGGGCCGCCGCCGGGAACCAGCGGCAGACGCATGGTGCCGAAGCCCAGCAGGGACAGCTTCTCTCCGTGAAAATCGGTGTAGATCATGTAAGGTTCCTCTCTATCGGATATATATGCGATATTATAGCATGTGGCGGTCTGGCTGCGCAAGAGGTCACTTCCCGGCGGACTCCATCCGCTGGCCGATGGTGCTGCCGCCGGACTGGTGCATGGTTTTCAGGATTTCCGCGATCTGGCCGGCGGCCTCGGACACCTGGCGGCCAAACTCCGCCGAGGACATGCGCATGGCCCCGGTGCGCACCGCCGACAGCTGGATCAGCCCGTCGGAGGTCACCACCCGGACGCGGTCGTTTTTCCCTACCTGCTGCAAAAACCGCTCAATGTACATATCGCCGGTTTCCCGCTCCCGGGTGTATACCACATGGATGCCCCGGTAGTCGAACTTCTCCCCGGTATTGCCGGGGACCTTGTACCCGTCGAACACCAGCACCACCCGGGTGTGGGTGAAGGCGGCCCAGCCGCACAGGGTGTCCATCAGCCGCTCCCGGGCGGCAGACAGGTCCCGGTCCGCCAGGGCGTGGAGCTCGTCCCAGTCGAAGATCACGTTGTAGCCGTCCACCACATAGCAGCGCTGGCCGATCTCCCGCAGGCCGGTATCGGCAGGGGCTTCCCGCTTCTCCGGCGCACGGTACAGGGGACGGCGCACGGGGCCGAACTCCCGGGTCATGATGGCCTCCAGCTCCGCATCGTCCAGGCGGATACACCGGCGGCGCACCGGCGCGTCCTCCCGGGGCTTTTCCAGGCAGCCGGGCAGGTGCATATACTCCGGCACCTTGTCCCACTTCACGGTGAAGCCGCCGCCGTGGGCGCAGAATACGGAGTCCGGCGTGTTGTCCGGGTCGGCCTCCGGGTCATAGTCCGCCGCCGCGATCACGGCGTCGGGGTTATGGCAGGGCCCGTAGCCCGCCGGTTCCAGGGACAGGCGGCCCCGGCCGCCGGTATAGGACGCCACCTCCTGGGCATAGTCGTCAAACTCCGTCACCGGCACCCGGCCCCGCAGCAATGTCAGGTCCCCGGCCTCCTCCGGGGTGTCGAAGCTGCCGCTGCGCAGGCGCACATCGTTGATGGCCCGGCCCAGCTGCTCCGGCGGCACCTCCAGCCGGAAGGCGTAATACGGCTCCAGCAGGCGGCTTTTAGCCTGCATCAGCCCCTGGCGCACCGCCCGATAGGTGGCCTGGCGGAAGTCGCCCCCCTCGGTGTGTTTCACATGGGCCCGGCCGGACATCAGGGTGATTTTCACGTCGGTGATGGCGGAGCCGGTGAGGACCCCCAGATGGTCCTTCTCCTGCAAATGAGTCATAATCAGCCGCTGCCAGTTCCGGTCCAGCTGGTCCTCGCTGCACCGGGTGGCCGTCACCACGCCGCTGCCCTGGGGCAGGGGCTCCAGCAGCAGATGCACCTCCGCATAGTGCCGCAGGGGTTCAAAGTGGCCCACGCCCTCCACGGGGCCGTCGATGGTCTCCTTATACAAAACCCGGCCCCGATCCAGGTCGATCTCCACGCCGAAGCGCTCCGACACCAGGCTTTTGAGAATTTCCGCCTGGATGCGGCCCATCAGGGACACATGAATTTCCCCTCCGTGGGAGGTGAAGCGCAGCTGGGGGTCCTCCTCCTCCAGCTGGCGTAGCTGGGGCAGCAGGGTGCGGCTGTCGCAGTCCGGCGGCAGGGCCACCCGATAGCGCATCACCGGCTCCAGCACCGGCCGGACACCGGATTCCTCCGCCCCCAGGCCCTGGCCGCCGCAGGTGGCCGTCAGTCCCTGGACGGCGCACACGCCTCCGGCGGGGACCTGGTCCACCGCCCGGAACCGGCCGCCGCTGTAAATGCGCAGCTGGGCGGCCTTCTCCTGGTGCCCGGCATAGGACACGGCATCCCGGACCCGCAGGGTCCCGCCGGTGACCTTCAGGTGGGTCAGGCGCTTGCCCTGGGGGTCGTGGCTGATCTTGAACACCCGGGCGGAGAAGGTCTCCGGATACACCGGCGGCTCCACATACCGGGCCAGCCCCTCCAGAAATTCGTCGATGCCCTCCAGCTTCAGCCCGGAGCCGAACCAGCAGGGAAAAACCAGCCGCCGCCCCACCAGCTGCCGCACCAGGGCGTCGGGGACCTCCCCGCCGTCCAGATACGCCTCCAGGGCATCCTCCCGGCAGGTGGCCAGCTGCTCCATGCGCCGCTCCCGGTCCGCGGGGGTGAAGTCCACGCAGCCCTCCCCCAGCTCGTGGCACAGATGCTCCATCATCTGCTCCCGGTCACAGCGGCCGAAGTCCATTTTCGTCACGAAAAGAAAGGTGGGGATCCGATACAGCTCCAGCAGCCGCCACAGGGTGCGGGTGTGGGCCTGGACGCCGTCGGCGCCGCTGATCACCAGAATGGCGTAGTCCAGCACCGACAGGGTGCGCTCCATCTCGGCGGAGAAGTCCACATGGCCCGGGGTGTCCAGCAGAGTCACCTCCAGATTCCCGATGGGCAGCTCCGCCTGGCTGGAAAAGATGGTGATGCCCCGCTCCCGCTCCAGCAGATGGCTGTCCATGGCGGCGCTGCCGTGGTCCACCCGGCCCAGCTTCCGCAGCCGGCCGGTGCGGTAGAGCATGGCCTCGGCCAGGGTGGTTTTGCCCGCGTCCACATGGGCGGTGATGCCGATGACCACCCGGCGGGCCTGGTTGCTGTTTGTATCCATATGCAAAACCTGCTTTGTCTCGTTTTTCTCTATTATGGCAGATACCGCCCCGGCTTGCAAGGGCGGTTTTTTCTTGCCCGGCGGGGCAAATCGTGCTATGATGGGAGAAAATTGCCTGTGGGAGGAAGAACGGATGAATCAGAAGGAGCTAAACGAGCTGCGGCGGCGGTTCAAGCCGGACCGCACCGCCATCAGCAAGGTATACGGCTGCTATGTCAGCAGCAGCCGCCAGATCATCTCCTATGTGGACGCGCCGCTGGGCCTGCTGTCCCAGGAGGAGCAGGAGATGTATCTGAACCTGCTGAAAAAGACCCTGTCCGGCACCCTGGGCCGGAACCTCATCGACATCGTGTTTTCCACCGCTCAGGTGGCGGACAGCGATGAGCACCGCCTGCTGCAGACCCTGCGCCAGACGGAGCTGCAGGACGCCAACGCCCGGGAGAGCCTGTACCGCCGGATCATCGACGCCATCGACATGGGCGAGAGCAGCTATCTGATCCTGCTGGCCGCCGACACCTATGACGTGCCCCATCGCAGCCGGGACGATCTGGAGGTCCCCGACGCCTCGGAGACGGTGTTCCGCTATTTCGTGTGCGCCATCTGCCCGGTGAAGGACCCCACCCTGGCCTTGCAGTACAGCGACCGGGACAAGGAGTTCCGGGGCAGCTCCACCGGGCATATCGCCCAGCCCCCGGTCCTGGGCTTCCTGTTCCCGGCCTTTGACGACCGGGCCGCCAACATCTATAACGCCCTGTTTTACAGCAAGGACACCGCCCAGCTGCACCAGGAGGTCATCGATGCGGTATTCTGCGTTCAGGAGGCCCCCATGTCCCCCCAGGAGCAGCAGAACCTGTTCACCTCCGCTCTGACAGAGACCCTGGAGAAGGACTGCAGCTATGACGTGGTGCAGGCGGTCCATGAGCAGCTGCGGGGCCGCATCCAGGAGCACAAGGAGAGCCGGGACCCGGAGCCGCTGACCCTGTCCGTCCGGGAGGTGGGGGACGTGCTCACAGGCAGCGGCGTGCCGGAGGAGAAGGTGGAGGCCTTTCAGGACCAGTGCCGCAGACAGTACGGCCAGGACGCGGCCCTGAACCCCCGGAACATCATCGAGGCCGGGAAGTTCCAGATCACCACCCCGGAGGTGAAGATCACCGTGCCGCCGGAGTACAGCTATATGGTGGAGGCCCGGATCATCGACGGGCGGCAGTTCATCCTCATCCCCGCCGACGACGGCGTGGAGGTCAACGGCATCGCCGTCACCATCCCCAATCCCCAGGAATGACACACGGCCCCATACGCATAAAAATGCGTATGGGGTTATTTTTTGTATTTTTATCCAAACAACACTTGACATGACCAGGTTGGTGTGATAGTATCTTTATCCGTAATCGTATTTGGTTTTCAATTTTTATTCACCGAAAGGGCATTTATATGACTATGTATACCATTCTCCGACGACGACCATGGGGCGCGTTCTGAATCGATCCACCATATGACACAAAAGAAACGGAGAATGAATATGAAATATTTTACCAGATTCCTGAGCCTGTTTTTGGGCGCGGTTATGATACTGACCATGGCCGCCTGCGGCAGCAAGAATACCGATACCGACACCGATACCAAAACCGGCAGCGAAAAGAAGCAGCTGGTGGTGGCTACCAGCCCGGACTTCCCGCCCTTCGAGTCCCTGGACGGCAGCGACATCGTGGGCATCGAGCCCAAGCTGATGCAGGCCATTGCCGACAAGCTGGGCATGGAGCTGGTGTGGGAGCAGGTGGACTTCGACTCCATCATCCCCGGCATCCAGGCCGGGCGCTATGACGCCGGTGTGGCGGGCATCAGCATCACCGCCGACCGTCTGAAAAACTGCGACTTCAGCGACCCCTATTTCCTGGCCAACCAGGTGATCGTGGTGAACCCCGGCAGCGATATTCAGGGCAAGGCCGACCTTACCGGCAAGACCATCGCCGTCCAGACCGGCACCACCGCCGAGACCTACTGCCTGGATAACGGGTATGAAATTCTGTCCTTCGCCTCCAACATCGACGCCCAGGCCGCCCTGACCAGCGGCAAGGCCGATGCGTGGGTGGTGGACAACGAGGTGGCCGTGAAGATGGCCGGGGAGCAGAACCTCACCGTGCTGGACGAGGCCATGACCAGCGAGCCTTACGCCCTGGCCTTTGCCAAGGGCAGCGACCTGGTGGACCAGGTGAACCAGGCCCTGAGCCAGCTGCTGCAGGACGGCACTGTGGAGCAGATTTTCCAGGAGTATGACACCGTGTATGTGTCTCCCCTGAGCTGATGGAAGCTTTGCAGAGTATCGGCCAGTTTTTCGCCCGGTGGCTGGCCCAGCTGGAGGCTACCTTTGTGGAAAAGCAGCGCTATCTCCTGCTGGTGGACGGGCTGAAGAACACCCTGATTATTACGGCGGGGGCGTTGGTCATCGGCGTGGTCATCGGGTCATTGGTGGCCATGATCAAGTACTGCGGCCAGGACAGCCGCCTGCTGCGGCCCCTTTGCTGGCTGTGCAGCGTGTATACCACGGTGATCCGGGGCGTCCCGGTGGTGGTGCAGCTGCTGATCTTCTATTTTCTGATTCTCAAATCCTCCGACGGACTGGTGGTGGGCATCGTCACCTTCGGCATCAACTCCGGGGCCTATGTGGCGGAGCTGGTACGCAGCGGCATCGCCGCCGTGGACCCGGACCAGATGGAGGCCGGGCGCAGCCTGGGCCTGTCCCGGCTGCAGAGCGCCTGGCACATCGTGCTGCCCCAGGCCATGAAGAACATCCTGCCGGCCATCGGCAACGAGATGATCGCCCTGCTGAAGGAGACCGCCGTGGCGGGCTATGTGGCGGTGCAGGACCTGACCCGGGCCGGGAACCTGATCCGCAACAACACCTATGATTCCTTCAACCCCCTGATGCTGGTGGCCGTGGTGTACCTGGTGCTGGTCATCGGCATGACCCAGCTGCTGGGACTGCTGGAAAGGAGGCTGCGCAGAAGTGATAAGCGTTAAGGACCTGCACAAGAGCTTCGGCGGCGTCACCGTGCTGGACGGCATCTCCACCGACATCGAGAAGGGGGACGTGGTGTGCATCATCGGCCCCTCCGGCAGCGGAAAATCCACCTTTCTGCGGTGTCTGAACCGGCTGGAGACCCCGGACAGCGGGAAAATCCTCCTGGACGGCGTGGACCTGACGGACCCCGCCGCCGATCTGAACCGCCAGCGGATGAAAATGGGCATGGTGTTTCAGCAGTTCAACCTGTTCCCCCACATGACGGTGCTGAAAAACCTGACTCTGGCCCCTATGCTGCTGAAAAAGGAATCCCAGCAGACGGCGGAGGCCCGGGCCATGGCCCTGCTGGAGCGGGTGGGCCTGGCGGACCGGGCGCAGGAGTACCCCTCCCGCCTTTCCGGCGGACAGAAGCAGCGCATCGCCATCGTCCGGGCCCTGTGCATGGAGCCGGA
>ERZ857840.2283-NODE-2283-length-18924-cov-13.030950_pt1 | contig 18924 bp, 13 predicted proteins | sample MGYA00519760_ERZ857840 | MGnify/ENA primary metagenome ERZ857840 (study PRJEB31778, sample SAMEA3449371) | human gut metagenome | biome: human gut; feature: human-associated habitat; material: faeces | place: United Kingdom | collected 2010/2012 ... | reverse complement strand
CAAATACCCGTAATCTCCGGATTTTTGATTCCAACCACAAATTCAAAAATCAAAAATTCAAGGAGATTACGAAAATGAAAGCATTAAAAGATTTTGATTACAACCTGTGGACGACCGAAGAAAACGGTGTCAAAAAGTATTTTGTCGGCATCAAAGCAACCGGAGAGGTAACCGAGGTGGATGCCGAGGTTATGAAGCTGTTACGTAACGAAGAAAAAAAGATGCGTCGGCACATCGAAGAAGAAATCGAACTCGGAACACCTTTGTCACTTGACAGTGCTGCTGGGGACGAAAGCAACAGCACTTGGATGACCGACACCTATGACCTGGGCGAAGAAGTGCAGACGGAAATCATGGAAGAAACCTTTATTTGCTCTTTGTCACCGTTGCAAAAAGAGGTTTATGGATACTGCATTAAGAGCGGCGGCAGTCCTGCTGCTTTTGCTGATGCACGAGGTATTACCAAGCAAGCGGTTTCCAACACACTTCGGAAAATTCGAGAAAAAGCAAAAAAATATTTTTCATGACGGTTTACTTTTCTTTGAAAAATGTCCGTTGTCAAGTGAGAGGACAAACTCTCGTGAACATTGACAACTGAATATTCGGTATGCCGAGGTTACTCTCAGTCCCGTCCGAAAGGACAAGCTGCCGGGCAGGAGCGCCATGACCCCGACTTTTTCTCTTGAAAAGACGGGCGAGCGATCAATTCTGTGCCGGACTGCACGGTTTACAGCATCGTGCAGCAAGCCATGACAGGTGCTGAGTGAATAATGATACTTCCGTACTTGGTACGGCTTGCCGGTGGGCGAGCTGAGGATTTTCGGGCTGGAACATTTGATGTCCGTTAATCCGCAGATGATCCTCGTTGTCGCAAAAGAAGTTGCGGCATAGATGCTGCGAGGTACTTGGCATGCCGCCCGAATGCAGGCAATATATGCATTCATGCCGGGGGACGAAAGAAATACGGCAATGCCAAAAAACTATTTTAATAAAAATGGTTGAACGGCAGAACTACTGTGCAGGAGCCGCAAGGTTCCTGCATACCATTCTGCCGTTCAACGGAATGGAGAAAAAATGATTCATTATAAAGACGAAGCACTGTTCAACGAGCTTGTGCAAAAAGGTAAAGCGTATGCGGATGGGAAATACGATTTTACCTTTGATAACAGATATCTCATTTATCATGTAACCGACGTTAAACTTCGATATATCGTCATAGATGCGAAAACGGGGTTAGCTTCCGAAGTCAAGCGTATGAGCAAAGGTTCGCACCCTTACACCGAAACAACTTACCCAAAGCTGATTTCCAATATTCTGAATTCGATAAAATATAATGGTGATGTTCGGTATCTGCATGCCGTAGCGGTTCAGCCTACAGAAGCCATTGATTTCATTTTCCGTGTGATACTTCCGTATCACGGGTATGCAGTCAGAGAGGAGCAAATCAAATTGTCTCAGAAAATGTTTGAGGGCTTTCGTGACGGATGCGTATCAATCAACGAAGCAGAGGTTGGAACGGGAAAATCCATGGCATACCTTGTTGCCGGTTTTGTAGCAAAGAAAACATTAAATCGGGGTGACTATCCTGTAACTATAGCGACATCCAGTATTGAACTTCAAAAAGCTCTTGTTGAAAAGGAAATTCCAAATCTCTCGAAAATGTTACTCGCATTCGGCATCATTAAGAAGCCGTTGACAGTGGCGTTGAGAAAAGGCAAGGAACATTACCTCTGTCCAAGGCGGTACAAAAGCTATTACGAGCAGATCGCCAAATATAAAAAGTATCAAAAAACAATCAAACGCTTTGACGAGATGCAATTGCGCGACGGGTTGGTTGATCTTGATCGGTTTGAACTGCGTCCGTCACTCAAGGACAGAATCTGCGTGAAAACCGCCTGCTTCAAATGTAAAGAGAAACCTCTCTGCGGCTATGCCCACTATGTGGCACATACAAAAGCGGAATCTTATGATTTTCAGGTTACCAATCACAACATGTATCTTGCGTACATTAAAAGCAAGCCCGATGAGCTCAATCCCGCAAAAAACATTCTGCGTCCGAGCAATTTGGTTATTCTTGATGAAGCACATAAATTCAAATCTGCCGCAGAAGACGCTTTCGGGGTTCGGTTTGATGAGGAAATCGTTCGTGATTACATCAAAATTGTGAAGACATTAAAACGCCGCAGCGTATCGGCAAAAGAGTATAAGCAGGCAATCGGCAGGCTAATGACTGCCAATGATACACTGTTCAATGTACTACGGGCAAAGACACAGGCAGATGATTTTGAAAGCGGAAGCAATACGCTGATTCGTTTTGATCATGGCTTCTGGAATCTCCTGAATTCCTTGGATTCCGCAATCTCAGAAGTTGAAATGCTCAGAGACTCGGATGAAAACGTAACTTCGCTTTCCATAGATTATGCGCGAGATGCGATTGAAACAATGCTCGCAGAGGAAGATTGGAATTATTGGATTGAAGCCGATGAAAACAATGTACTTTCTCTCTGTGCCTCACCGAAGGAAATTGCCAAGGAGATGTTCAAAAGAATCTGGGACACGCATGTGAGTTATATTCTAACCTCCGGCACGATGAGTGACGGTACGAACTTTGATTATTTCAAACAGGAAAACGGGATCAACCTACTGCCTGCACATAAGATCAAGACCTCTACCACAGAATCGCCGTTTGATTACAAAAATCATACGAGGCTGTTCATTCCGGGTGACATGCCCCTCCCGGACAACCAAAGTGAAGAATATCGCAGAGCTATTGCAGACAAGATCATTGAGCTTGTTAAAGCAACGAACGGACACACCGCAATTCTGTTCACCTCTTACAGCGTACTTCAGAGCGTGTATGAGATGACAAAGGATGCACTTTCCGATTATCAGCTGATCTGCATGACACGGAGTAACAAATCGGCGATAGCGGATTTCAAAAAAAGCAAGAACGCAGTCCTGTTTGCATCAGGAGCAATGTGGGAAGGTGTAGACTGTGCCGGTGATGGACTTTCCTCTGTGATTATCGCCCGCCTTCCGTTTCCGCTTCGCAGTGCAACCATGGAGCAGAAAAAAGACAAATATTCTTCCGTAAAGGAATTTGTGAGAAAAGTCGCGGTCCCGGAAATGATCATCAAACTTCGTCAGGGCATCGGACGACTCATACGCAATGAAACCGACACCGGACTTGTGGCTGTTCTTGATGCAAGAGCCTACAGCGGAGCAAATGCAGGCAAGGTTCAGGATGTACTGAAAAAATACACGCGGGTACAGTCGACGGAAGATATCAGAAAATTCTTCCGCGATGTCAAAAGCGATGCCTATTTTGAATAATGATGATGGACAATATCAAGCGCAAACGAAATCAAACCATCACCCTGCGCGTTACATCGTCGGAGCGAGAACTTTTCCTCCGGGGCGCAGAGAAAAGAAACATGACGCTGACGGATTTTCTCGTCAGTGCCGCGCTCTATAAACCAAGTCACGCCATCAAAGAATGCAAAGCCATTCTCAAAAAACTGAATGAAGTGCAGGCAGAATTGCTCCGAGCCGAGTCCGACCATCCCGATTATGCGGATGTGCTGGCGGCGCAAAAGGAGCTGTATCAGTTGCTTTTTCTGCTTGCAAGAAAGGAAACGATATGAACATACAAAACGAAATCAAGCCATGCCTTGCGGATTATCCCGACGCGCTCACCGTGGATGAAGTCATCGCTATCCTTCGCGTCAGCCGGAAAACGGTGTACGAGCTGATCAAAGACGGGCGCATCAAAGCGGTCAAGGTCGGACGCAGTCACCGCATCGCAAAGGAGAATCTCATCGAATTTCTGAACCCCGCCGCGGCACATTCGAACCCCGGTTGTGTTCTTTCTGATAACAATCGGGAAAAGGTCTGGACTTGCGAACAACAGTGTGGTATGTTGTGTGTTGCGCGGACAGCGTAAAACCGAAAGCACAAGGAGAAAAGCATCATGCCACAAGCGAAAAATCATCTGACCGCCAGCACGCAAGCCAAGAACGGAAGCCTCTATGCGGTCATCCAGTACAAGGACGAGAACGGAAAGCGGAAAAACAAATGGAAGCCCCTCGGGCTGAAAGAAGGGGCTTCCAAAGCAAAAATCAATGCCGCCATGCGCGAGGCGGTCAACGACTTCGAGAAAGAGCTGACCGAAATTCTCACGCGCTCACAGAATCCCGATGCGGATATGCCGGTCTTCGAGTACATGGTCAAGTGGCTCGGCAGTGTTCAACCGAGCCTGCAAATCAACACCTATCGCAGTTACCACAACATGATCTACGGCAGAATCAAACGCTACTTCAGTCCGAAACCCATCACCATCGCAAGCCTGCGCCCGAATCAGATCGACGAATTCTATCAGTCCATCTTCGACGAGGGCATGGTTGCCAACACGGTCATACACTATCACGCGGTCATGCGCCGCGCGTTCCAACAGGCGTACAAGAAAGAAATCCTCTCTGCCAATCCTTTTGACCGCGTGGAACGCCCAAAGAAAAACAAATTCTTCGGACAAAACCTCTCGGAAGAAGAACTGCTGACGCTGCTCAGTCTCGCAAGAACGGAAGCCATCTATCCGGCAATCATCCTCGCGGGGTGCATGGGACTGCGACGGAGTGAAGCGCTCGGAATGCGGTGGTCACGCATTGACATGGAGAAGCGCGAGGTTCTGCTCGACACCAAAGTGGTAGAAGTCGAGATTGACGGCGAGAAAATTCTCAAACCGATTGAGGAAATGAAGAACTCCAGCAGTCGCAGAAGCCTGCCGATCCCCGCGCCGGTCTATGAAATGCTGGTCGAACAAAAGGCACAACAAGACCTCTACCGCCGTATGTTCAAGGGCAGTTACAACCGTGCATACGACGATTATGTGTGCACGGACAAGCTGGGCAACCTTCTGACACCGCGATATGTCACGCTCCGCTTCTCGCAGGTGCTTGAGAAGAACGGCATGCGGCACATCCGCTTTCACGACCTGCGGCATACCTTCGCCAGCATCCTCATCAACAAAGACATCCCGCTGTTCAATGTGTCAAAGTATCTCGGACATTCTGACATCGGAACCACGGCAAATATTTATGCGCACCTGGACAAGAGCGGAAAAGACATCAGTGCGGAGACCATCAGCGCACTCTTCCATGATGATCGGCATCACGACTAAACGTGGTGCCGATTTTTGATGGGAGGGCATATGGAACAGATCATCAGCGCAGATGCGGCAAGGGCGTACCTGCATATTTCCAAGCGAAAATTCCTGTATATGCTGCAAAACGGCTATATCGGCTACGAGGATAACGGCAACAAAACACATCGTTACTCTCTGAAAATGAGCGATGTGGAAGCCCTGCGGGAGGAAATGAACGAGCATCCCGAACGGTTTGCCGACCTCTCCGGGCGATTTACGGCGCAGAAAACCACTCCGCCGACACCACGCATCGTGCTGTCGCCAAGCGAAGCGAAGGCACTGCGCGAATACATCGCCAAGCAGTGGAAAAAGCACCCCGATGCTATGCCGAGCAAACTGGCATCGGAGCTGACCGGCTTGACCGTCGGCACGCTGAACCGCCATGTGGCAAACGGCAACCTCATCGGCGCAGTAATCGGCGGAGAGATGCGGATCAGCAAGCAAAGCCTGATCGGACATCTCTCCTCACCGGAGACGGTGCGTAAGGTCGGGACAGAGCAACTGCGAAAACTGATTGTGGGGTATAAAAAAGAGAAATAATAAAGAGCAAAGGAATAGTCTTGAGATGTTCTCAAGGTTGTTCCTTTGCTCTTTACATAAACTCGAGATGAGGGCATATTCGCATTGTGCTTTTCCCTCCTTTTCGCATAGAGGTTCTTATGATGTTCCCATGTTTTGATTTTACGGTTTTACAACACATATGCTTGAAATACTGTACTTGGGATTGATTTTTTAAGAAAATTGTGGTATACTGTATTATATGGGGAGTAATATGCCTCGGAATGATTCAATACTCACCAAAGGAGAATAATTATGGCGGTCAGATACAACAAACTATGGAAAATCCTGATTGACAAGAGAATGAAGAAAAAAGACTTGCAAGAAGCTGCACATCTAACTCGTTATCAGATGCTGAGGCTTGCAAGAGATGAGAGCATAACAACAGATGTTGTCGGCAGCATCTGTAAAGCACTTGATTGCACACCCGATGATATAATGGAGTTTTATGACGAATGAGAACACATACACTGGGTTAACTTCAATTCAAAGAATACGTGTACGTTTGTGAGAAACGCAGTGCTCGGAGTTCTCCAAATGAATTAACAAGCGGGAGTATATTAATATGGATACACATACGGCGGAACAACGACACAAGAATATGCAGGCAATAAAATGTAAAGATACAAAAATCGAGATTCTTCTCAGAAAAGAACTTTGGTCACGCGGAGTCCGTTACAGAAAAAATTCCAAGGATGTATTTGGGAAACCTGATATTGTATTTAAACAAAAAAAGGTTGCGGTTTTTTGCGACAGCGAATTTTGGCACGGATACAACTGGGAAATTAAACGTGATGAAATAAAAAGCCATCGTGACTTTTGGATTCCAAAGATAGAACACAACATTAAAAGAGACAATGAGGTCAATGCTGCATTAGAAGCGATCGGATGGAAAGTCCTGCGTTTCTGGGGCGATGAAATAAATAAAAATGTAAAAGCCTGTGCGGATTTAATCGTTGATACTCTCAAGGAGAGAGACAAATGAACCTAAAAACAATTGATCTGTGCGCAGGTATAGGCGGCATACGCAGAGGATTTGAATTAGCTGGTGGCTACAGGAATATTGCATCGGCGGAGATTGATGAGATGGCTTGCAGGACATACGAGCATCTATTTCACGAAAATCCTCGCAACGATGTAACAAGCGAGGAATTCAAAGAATATCTTCAAACACTCCGCTACGACGTTTTGATGGCTGGTTTCCCCTGTCAGGCATTCAGCAGTGTTGGGTTGCAGCAGGGATTTGAGGATAAAACTAAAGGAACTATTTTCTTTGACATTGCGAAGATCGTTAAGATGACTCGTCCGAAAGTAATTTTCTTGGAAAATGTCCAAAATCTCCTTTCGCATGATAAACAAGCAACCTTCAAAACAATTGTTGATACTCTTGATCGGCAACTCGACTATCACATTGTTGGCGTGACACACGATAAGAGCGGAAAACCACAATATGAGCGTTCGGCCTTTTTGCGCAACTCTAAAGATTTCGGTATTCCTCAAAACCGACCTCGAGTATATATTGTCGCATTCAGCCGAGCATATTTTGGAGGACATATAAGCCTTTTGCCAAAAGAAGCACCAACAAGGAGAACAAGAAATGCCGTTTTTGAAAACCTCGAAGATGTATTGGACAACAAGGTTGAGCCTCGTTTTTTCCTTTCATCCGGTTACCTGCAAACCTTGGAAAAGCATATAGTCGCTCAACATAAAAAAGGATATGGATTTGGGTATCGTATTGTAAATGCGCCGGATATTGAAAACCCGATTGCCAATACCATTATGGCAACAGGCGGATCAGGGCGCGAACGAAATTTGATATATGATCCAATCAACGGCGTAACATGTGCGGGAACAATGATAAAGGGCAAGTATTCTCCGATAAATGATAAGTTTATTCGAACGATGACTCCGAATGAATGGGGACGGCTGCAAGGATTCATCGGATATGCTTTTGTTGACGAAAACGGGACGGACCACTTTTCTTTTCCAGACGGTATGCCTAATGTGCAGAAGTTCAAGCAATTTGGCAATTCGGTTACTATACCGGTTATTGAAGAATACGCCGTTTTTATTCAGAATTGCTGCGATGTGATGTACAATGCCTTTTCGACCGTTGAAAAACGGATTTTTAGTATGTATGGAAATGAATTTTTGCTTTGCAGTTTAATAAATCGAAAACTGTCCCACTGTTTGAAATCGGATACATTGGATCGGTATTTCAGCATTGTATACCATTACAAATTAAAGTGTTTCAGAGTGAAAGAACTGGCTGAATACCTTAATATATCTGTGGCAAGGGCATCACAAATTATAACGCAGTTAGCACAAAACGAATGTTTACATCAAGAGCCTGACGGCACATATCAATTTGAAGATTTGCTATCTTTCAGCAAATGAAAGGAAGTGCATCAAAATGGATTCGATACGCAATGCAATGAATAAGATAATTGAAAAATGCGATGTTTGCATAGACGGAAATGTCATTTCTAAAGAATTGCTCATTCAAACATTTTCCGATTTTATCTCATCTACTATAGAAGATAAACATCACAATATAGGAATTGTTTTGCATACCGGATCAGTATGTTTTGATGCAATTGTTTTAGCATATGCAGCTATTTCGAACATTCTGTACAATGACACATATGCCACCGACATTATTCATTCCCTCTGCATCGATGATGTTGTATTGTGCTATAACGGCTGCAAAGGAAAAGCTAAGCCGACAAAGTGGATTTTTAAGGGTTTTGTTGACTCAATTGATGAGGCGCCGAGGGATATCCACGGTAAATATATCGTTTTGCAAAATGACAAGAATGATCGCAATTGGTTGCCTGAAACAAGTTGGTCTAAAATTGTCCCATACCTTGGAGCATCAAAATCTACGGATAGCCGGGGACTCCGGCAGGAAAACGAAAAACGATATTATTTTTTCAGGTCGGTTCTGGAGATGCAGGATGCGGAAATTCCGCGAACAATTGATACGTCCACTGTAGTCATAATGTCGCGTGGAGAAGCTAATACATTGGTCGGGAGTCTGTCCTTTCGCTTTGGTGAAACAGATTTAAAAATTACCGATTTGATCCCGGTATCCTATTATACCGAAAGCGATCAAGCATATCAATATGGGGCAAATCTATCAAAAAACGAGCCTGTTATCAAATTAACCGGAAAAGTTTCTGTTGCAAGAAAACTTTTGCTTCAAAAGGGCGGGAATAAACATATCGGATTAGTTGTTCTTGGCGAAGACCTGTATCGTCGCGGCGAGTCAGAACTTCCCGAGTTACTTGATCGTCAATCCATTCAATATGTTTATTTATGTATGCATATCGACTCAGAAGCATCCGCAAACTTGATTGCAAATTATGAGAATGCAAACTTGTTCGCTTGTACTAAAGATTTCCTGCTATCTAACAGTCACCCTCCTATACTACATAATCCATATACAGAACAAATGGAAGCTCAGATAGGAGCAATCATCGATAAAGAGATTACCGCAAATGTTATACCCGGATTTATAAATTGGGAAAAATATAAAGTATTCAAAAGAGCGATTTATACTGTAAAGTCCTCCGAATACAATTCCGATCAAAAAGACGATTTCATCATACAATCCTACTCGTTGCTGAATTTGTTTATGACCGCCGTTTTTCCAATTGGCCTGTTGGAAGAACTGATTGAAAGCGGAATTGTAGACAGTGTTGAAAAACCGAAGATACGCATACAGCGACTCAAAGAAACCGCAAACACATTCCCTGATTTTTTGAGAGAGCCGGCTGTTTCAATAGTAAATATTTTGGAAGATGCCTACTTAGAACTTTATGACAGCGCACCCAAAAAAAGTGCATTTTTGAAAGCTGTAGAATCTCGTCAGGGTAAAATCGCAGTTGTTGTTCCAAAAGCCTATTTTGGCATTGTAATTGACAGACTTTTATACCTGCATCAATTCAATAATAGAGTAAATATATGCACGATGACAGCAAACCGCTTTGATAATACGCAATTGTACAATGCAGTTATTGCTGTTGGAAATATTACAGGAAAACGATTTGACGCCTTTCGCTGCCGTTCGTCGCAGAAAATTGAATTGCTGCTTTACGACTGTGAAAAATATCGATACAAAAAGCAGGTTCGTGATGCAAAAGTCGCCGAGCATTTGTTGAACAAACGCTCAACAATCCTGACTGATGATGAATACGAAGAAGAAGTAATCGGCGCGGATGAATATGAGCTGAAAGAAATAGATAACATTGACGCTGAGATTTTGGATTATATCAGTTCAGCTCCGATTAAAGCTGTTCGGAACAGTTTTCTTGGCGGGGACGGAAAAAGCATGGCAGATATTGTTGCTGTAGCAAAATTCGACTCCGATGAGGTTGCATTTTTTACCAAAAACTATAAAGCATATGTTCTGGACGAAACAGCTAATTCGGTTAAAGAGGTTGTTGCATCAGAACTGGCAGAAGGAGATGTAATTGTATTTACCCGAAGTTCATCAAAAACAAGGGACATAGTTGAAGACATTCTGCGTGATATGATAACGAGTAAACTTGTTGCTCCTGAAATTGAGAGTGCTTATTATCAATCTCGGGAATGGAAAACTACTCTCATCGACTATATGAAGCAAACCGGAAGCAACGTAAAATCGATTGCGGATGAAATGATTGCGAATGGTGTTAGCGTTCAGGAAATTACAATTCGAGGATGGCTGGATGAAGAATCTCATACAGTACGCCCTCAAAGGATCGATTCTATTCAGCAGATAGCTTTAATTGCCGGAAACGATGAGCTGTTTGATCATGCCGAAGATTGTTTTGATGCAGGAGGAAAAATCTACAAAATTCGCCGTCAAATTTTAAAGGCAATCGGCCAAGCTATTTTAGGAGAAGTTACCGGAAATAATGAGGCTGCGAGCACAATGACTGCAACTGTTGCGGATAAAATCAAGGATGCAGCAGTTACACTTCAAATCGAAGCAATTACATTTGTGGATGACAAGGTTCCGATAAACACGACGAACCGTCCCATTACCATTGACCAGTAGGAGGATATGCGATATGCACTCTGTTAACGAATTCCTGTCGGCTCGGGATGAATATATTGCTCGGGTAAAAGAAGAACTGCTTGGGCCGGGATCTGAAATATCAATTCCGGATGCGGAGCATGAGTTGATTACCAATTCGCCGGATGTCCGCTACTCAATAGGAATACTTTTTCCGAAAAACAACAAGCTGAATGCGGATAACAATGATTCTTCACGTGTTGAAGAATCTGCAGAGCAGTCTGATGAAATCCCGGACGAAAGCGAAGAAACCAGAAGTACAAATGACGAGAAGTCGGAACCGGTAGCGCCGGCAGAAGAAGAAAACTTGGATGAAGAAATCAGTTTGGCCGCCCAAAACATGCCGTCTTCGCTTGGGTTTACTTTTTTGACATCGACTGATCTACAGACGTTAAAATGCGAGGTTTCATTTGCAACTTACAGAAAGGCGAAAATGGCTGATTGCCGAATACCTTTTTATCCGGATTCACCTGAGAAATACTCGGTTCCCAGCCAACTGTCTTCATATGTATATTACGATGATGCCGAAAAATGCCTGAAACTTCGTACCGGACTAAATCGGAAAACAGTTCGTGAACTATATGAGCGAGATTTCCTTGACGGAGATGAGTACGGCATTTTCTCTGCAATGTATAAGCTATGCGATCAACTAAAAGGTGGCTACGTCAGAGTTCCGCACAATGTAGATGTCGCTATTGATTTTTCGCCCGGAGATTATATCGATGATAACAAGCATCTTGACGAAACAAGTGCAAAAGTTACAGCACTAAAAAGAAAGATTAACCAGCATTTGTATTCGATTACGGTTATGCTTGTGAATGACGACGAAGAAAAATCTAACGGAACTCGTTGCTTGTTCCAGCCGACAATCAAGATATCTTCCATATCGAACGATTTTAAATTCTGTGAGTATTCTTCTTTGGTTGGTTTTGATGTGTTAGATTCTGAAGAACAATCGTTGGAACTGCAATACAGGAACAAACGTGTTTACGGAACGGGACTGGGCACATCAGTAAATTGGAATATTGATACCGACGGAAGCGGAGAAATCTATAACGACTTTTTCCCGGAAGTTGAAGTGCCCTCAATGGATTTCTCTATCCCCGATGGATCGGGCATACAGAAAGAAGCTCTCTCTATGCGCCATTTGTCAGATTTGGACAGCACCGAGAGGCTTCAAAAGCTGTCTGAACTCAAAAGCGTTGTAGAGGCTTACAGTAATTGGATAGATGCGCTGTCTGAAAAGAAAAAAGATCTTTCTTTCTATTATCAGTCTGCCGCCGAAGTAAATATTGCGGGTTGTCGAAGTGCCAAAGACAGAATGTTAGCCGGACTTCGCATCTTAAGTGAGGATCAAGTTGCATGGAGTGCCTTCTCTCTTGCAAACAGAGCAATGTTTATGCAACGGGTACACCTAAAGCTGCAATCAGACACAGCAGATAAAGATCGCTATCCCGGGGATGAATCTCTTACAAAGCTCCTTGAAACTGTAGATTACAGTGTGTCCGACGGGATTACGAGAGATAACTATTTTTGGCGTCTGTTTCAGATAGCATTTTTGTTGATGAGCATTGGGTCGGTTACAAATGACTCAGCCCCTGACAGGGATTTTGTGGATTTGATTTGGTTCCCGACCGGCGGAGGAAAAACAGAAGCATATCTTGGCTTAACAGCATTTACTATATTCTACCGGCGCCTTGCGCATTCTTCTGATTCGGACGGAACAGCTGTAATCATGCGGTATACCTTGCGGTTGTTGGCTGCACAACAATTCACAAGAGCTTCTACGCTGATTTGCGCTTGTGAGTATATTCGCAGCGACGCAGTATCCCGCCGTCCAAAGTACGGAAAATATCCATTGGGAAACAGTGAAATCACAATTGGTTTGTGGATTGGGCGCGAACATATTCCTAATACCGATGCAGATGCAAAGAAGCATTTGAAAGAACTTACTGACGCGCGTATAGATACTTTACAATACGCTAAGGAACAACACAACAAATTTCAAGTGTTGAAATGTCCTTGGTGCGGAACGAAACTTGTTAAAGACAGAATCGGAGGAAAAGCGGTCGGAACATTCGGCTACCGTATGAGAAACAACCGCCATTTTGAATTGTTTTGCCCACAAGAGAGCTGCTTTTTTAATCAACAAGGGAAACTGCCGATTCAAATTATTGATGAGGAACTATACGCATGCCCGCCGACACTTCTTTTCGGAACTGTCGATAAGTTTGCAATGCTCCCATGGAAAAAAGAGATTGGCGCATTCTTTGCAGCAGGAACAAATAACCGTCCCCCAGACTTGGTTATTCAGGATGAGTTACATCTCATTTCCGGTCCATTGGGAACAATGGTGGGTTTGTATGAGTCGGCAATCGATGCGTTATGCACTCGAAACGGTGTTCGTCCTAAAATCGTTGCTTCAACTGCGACCATTCGCAGAGCAAAGGAACAGTGCTCGGCATTGTATAATCGGGAAGTCAGCCAATTCCCTCATCCCGGATTAGATGCAGAGGATTCATTTTTTGCTCGAGAGTCTGTAATTGACTATGATCAGGAAGTCTATGGTCGAAAATACATCGGACTTATGCCTTCCGGCAAAACCAAAGCTATGATGGAGGTACGCTCGATTGCTGCACTGATGCAGGAAATCAACACTATGGATTTGCCTGAAGAAATTAAAGATAAATTTTGGACGCTGACGGTTTATTTTAACAGCCTAAAGGATTTGGGTAAGTGTTCAACTTTGGTAGACGACGATGTCAAAGATTTTATTAAGCGGACTGCATACAGACTCGGGAGTGCCAAAGATGCCAGAATTATTGCCCGTGCAGATGAATTGACAAGTCGGGTTAATACCACGCAGCTAAATGAAACTTTGGACAAGCTTGAGAAGCTTTGCTACTCAAAAGAAAATCTTGATAGCAAGCGATATCCTTCCAATGTTCTGTTGGCTACCAACATGATTTCAGTAGGTATCGATGTGGCACGGCTCAATGTCATGCTTTTGGTCGGTCAGCCTAAATTAACCAGCGAATATATTCAGGCTTCAAGTCGAGTCGGGCGCTCGTTCCCGGGGGTAGCATTTGCTATGTATGACGGCTCTAAAAGCAGAGATCGTTCTCATTACGAGCAATTTAAACCATACCACGAATCATTTTACAAGCATGTTGAGCCAACAGGTGCAACGCCGTTTTCAAAACCTGCGAGAGATCGTGCCCTTCACGCTGTGATGATTGCAATGATGCGTGTTCTTGAAAATGAACTTAGTGCGGAAAAGGGAGCGGCTAAATTTAGCCGCAAGGATTATTCTGCTCGTGTTTCGGAACTAAAGAAATACATCATTGACAGAGCGTCGGAGATTTCCAAACGCGCAAACTCTGAAATGAGCGATGATTCATCTGAAATTGCACTTGAAATTGATTCTGTTTTCGAGAAGTGGGAGCAGCTCGCAGAAAACTTTGATGAGGAACACTTTTACTATGGAGAAAAATTCTTGATTAAAGAACCCGATAACAATGAAGGTCGTCTTATGAAACCTTTTAATACAAGCCGCAATGATCCTGCATTTGATACAATGACATCAATGCGAAATGTTGATTCTACTGTTGCTGGCAATGTTTTGATATGGGAGGAGGAATAATCAATGGAATTAGAAGCTGCTAAAAAAGTCCCGCTGAACAGGATTACTCATTCTGTTCGTGCGTCACAGGCGGTTTTGCAATATGGTGTAGGAGCTATGGTTGATTTTCCTAATCAGACTCTGATGACTGCTGCACCGGAATATTGGCAGGAACAGGTTGTACAAATACATGATGAGCGCCTTGAAAAAGTGCTCCGCGTTGATTATTTCGGCCTTCCCGGTGGGCAAGATGATCCGCATTGCCACGAGGGGATCTCATATACACGCTTTCCGGAATGGTATTTCTGCCCAAAATGCAGGCGATTTCAGCCGATACATGATTGGGTTGCCGACTATAAAAAATCAGCGACACAAAAAAGGCTTAACAGCGATCCTGACATGGTTAAGTTTATGCAATGCCCGAAATGCAGGCAAGATCTTGTGGTCACACGTATCATCACAGCTTGTGAGTGTGGGCATATTGATGATTTTCCGTGGGTAAAATGGGTTCATTGTAAAAACATGTATGGCGGGGCAAAACCGATTTGTGCGCACCCGACTCTGACATTTAAGACCAGCGCTTCCTCTACCGAGGGACTGGAAGGACTTACTGTTTCATGTGATTCCTGCGGTGCCAGAGCAACGCTCAAAGGGGCGTTTGATAAAGATGCTTTGCAGGAACTGGATCAAAAATATGAGGGCAAGTACAACTTCCGTTGTTCGGGAAGGCATCCATGGAAACATACGAAGGACAAGTGTACTTCATATCCGAAAGTTCTGCAAAGAGGAAGTTCGTCCGTCTATTTTCCTATCACGGTAAGCTCACTTGTTATTCCGCCATACTCAAGCCTGATCACGAAGAAGATTGAGGATAGTGCCGCATTCCTCAATTGTAAAAATATAATTTCGGAATATAAGCGGAATGTTCCCAAGGATATATTACCGACTTTGATTCAGAGTACCATAGAAAAATACGCCAAAGATATTGCTATGGAAAAAGGTATAGCTGTAGAAAAAGTTCAACCGATTTTAGAAAGAAAATGGATCGCTTCGTCCAGTGAGGAAGAATATCTGACGACGAGTGTTCGATACAGAGCAGAAGAATATGAAGCACTCAGCGGCGAAGTATCCATATCTACTGATGATTACGGTGATTTCCTTAGAGAGGGAACAAAAATATCGAATTATGCGATCCCCTATATAAAGAATATTTCTCTGATACATAAAGTTCGGGAAGTGCAAGCGCTTATCGGTTTCTCAAGATTAAAACCGATTGAAACAAGTATGGGTGATAATTCTTCGGAGTATATTGTTCCCATCAAACAGCCGAACACCAATTGGTATCCTGCTTATGAAGTTCGGGGCGAAGGTATTTTCATTGAATTTGATGAGAATGCAATTTTTGAGTGGCAAAAGAATAACCCTGAAGTCCAACATAGAGTCGATGTCTTAAATGAAAATTACAGGAAATCATTTATCGGTCAATCGAAGCCGAGAAAAATAACGGCAAAGTTTCTTTTGCTCCATACGATTTCACATGCACTTATTAAGCAGTTGAGTTTTGAGTGTGGTTATAGTATTGCATCGTTAAAGGAACGTCTGTATTGCAGCGAAATTTCAGATGGCAAGCAAATGTCCGGTATTTTTATTTATACTGCAAGCGGCGATTCTGAGGGAACCATGGGAGGATTAGTACGTCAAGGGCATTCCGACAGCTTTCCGGGAATATTCAAAAAAGCAATGGAAGAAGCTATGACCTGTTCTAATGACCCCGTATGCAGTTTGAGCATGGGACAAGGGCGTGATTCTCTCAACCTTTCTGCATGCTATTCATGCTCATTGATTCCCGAAACAAGCTGCGAGGAATTCAACATTTTTTTGGACAGGGGAACTATTGTCGGGACTTATGAGAACCGAAGAATGGGATTCTACAGCAGCCAACTATATGATGCGGCTGCGTGGAAAAATAACAACCCCACAGAAAAAACAGGGAGCAATAAACTGCAACGCAATAATGCAAATCTCGTAATTATTGATCAGGGGACAGATTTAAGGGACTCCGATTACTCTGAAATTTGGAGAGATTTGCGGGAGTGGGCTACCGCAGGTAAGGAAACAGAGTTGCTTTCCGAACTGGAGAGTGAGAGTAAAATGTTTTCACATAAGGAGAAACCTTTTAGAGACTGCTTATTTCAAATAGGAGGAGATAGCGAACAGTATAAATGCGATCTCTTTTGGAAAAAGTCAAAGGTTGCTCTGTTTACTTCAGATAACGAAGATTGCTATTGGGCGGCAAAAGGCTGTGATATTCAGTGCTATTTCTGTGCGGATAACGCTGTAACTGTTGACGGCATTTTCAAGTCCTTAAAGGAGCGATAATATGGCAATTATGATTCCGGAAAAGCCTCGAAACTTCGCCCCCGCAAGCCAAGAGGGACTGATTTTTGATGCATTGGCATTACTTTCTGAAGATTATTATGTGTTTCACTCATTCCGAATCACAGATACAAGAGAAGGTGTTTTCCATGAAAGTGAAACGGATTTTGTTATCCTGAACCGGACTAAGGGTGTAATCTGCTTGGAAGCAAAGGCCGGACAGATTCGGTATGAAAATGGATGCTGGCTGTATGGAAGCGGTATACCGATGCATAACGGAGGACCGTTTAATCAAGCGGGCGCCAATAAGTATAAGCTTATGAGGTATATATCCGACAGCAGCATGGCATTTGTTTTGGAAAAATGCAAATTCTTTCACGCTGTATGGTTCCCGTCAGTGAGCAATGACCGTTTGAGGAGCATGACATTACCTTCAGAAGCCGATAAAACTCTTATTTTGACCAAGGAGGCACTATCTGACCCGGAGGAATTTATCGACAGAGTCTATGCATTGGAGTTACCAAGCCGTGTTGAAACAAATCTGAGTGAATTTGAGTGTAAGCGTTTGGTTCGGGAAATATTCTGTCCGCAATTCAATGTTTTCCCATCAGCATCGTTTGAAGCGGATTTGAAGAAAATCGTTTTTCATCGCCTTTTAGATGAACAAGCAGGCATTTTAGATTTCTTGGATGAGCAGTTGACGGCTGCGGTTAACGGAGCCGCTGGAACCGGAAAAACTATGATTGCCGTTGAAAAAGCCCGCAGGCACGCTGCCTCCGGAGAAAATGTACTATTCCTGTGCTTTAATACTCAGCTTAAAGACTATTTAGAAAACAATTACGCGAGAGAACTTGTCAGTTACTACACTATTGCCGGATTTGCCTGCAAAATATGTAACACCGCAAGACCGGACTACAAAGGGCTTAAATCGAAACTTGAGGATTATTATATATCGGGTTCTTTTCCGTATAAGCATGTTATCATTGACGAAGGTCAAGATTTTGGCAGCGAGGCAATAGAAGAAACAGACATCATTCAACTTATCCACGACATAATTGTGGATACAGATCAAGGCGGTACATTCTATGTTTTTTATGACCGCTTGCAATTGATTCAAGCAAGAGAAATGCCAAAGTTCATAAGCGATTTGGATTGTCGCTTGACACTATATCGTAATTGCAGGAATACCGAGAATATTGCCGTAACTTCTTTGCGCCCGATTACTGAACGAAAGCCAAAAGTGTTTGACGGAGCAGTAAAAGGGACACCGGCAAAGCTCCATTTTTGCGAATCTGCTCTGAGTGAACTTGCACAAATTGATACGATCATTGATGAACTTTCAGCAGATGGATACCGCGACATAGTCCTCTTAACATGCAAAACAGAAACAACGAGTGTCCTTAACAATGCTGTCAAGGACGGAAGATATCGTAATAAGTATTTGTTTACAACCTGCAGAAAGTTCAAAGGGCTTGAAGCCGATGTGATTATTTTGCTGGATGTTGATAAAACTACTTTTGATCGGGATAATGTACTGCTGTTTTATGTGGGTGCTTCACGTGCCCGCATTAAACTCGAAATTACTGCTGTGTTAAGTGATGAGGATTGCAAGGATATTCTTTCTTCTGTCTTGAACTATCAGGGGAAAATACGTAGGGCAAAAAAAGACTTGGCTGGTGCATTAAACGCCATAGGGAGTTTGAATTCTTAAATTAAGCATGGTTGCAACTAACATTGCAGTGAAACAGCTTGCTTAATATCTGCTCCCGGTACTTGATTCTGAACGCCAAGCCTGCTTAAATTCAGCCCCAATAGACATAAGAGGACATCGGTAAGAAGGCAAGTCGCAGCTTGTTCTATTTTGCTGATGTCTTCTTTTTCTGCAAGAACGATCACTTCCTGTGTTCAAACTGTAACGATGAATAGGAGGAGATGTTTAATTTATAAACTTAGCACGATACAGTTGCATAATCAGATGTTGCCAGAAAAGGCACCTGTTCGAATCCTCTCAAATGCCAACGCAAAAAAAGGACACCTTTCGGTGTCCTGCGTTGGCGGAGAGGAAGGGATTCGAACCCTTGTGCGCTTTCGCGCAAACTGATTTCG
>ERZ857840.2269-NODE-2269-length-19014-cov-7.865763_pt1 | contig 19014 bp, 28 predicted proteins | sample MGYA00519760_ERZ857840 | MGnify/ENA primary metagenome ERZ857840 (study PRJEB31778, sample SAMEA3449371) | human gut metagenome | biome: human gut; feature: human-associated habitat; material: faeces | place: United Kingdom | collected 2010/2012 ... | reverse complement strand
GAGCCGTCTCGGTGAGACGGCTCTCTGGCTCTTACGTTATTCCTCTGTGAAGTGTACGTGGTTGAAGATGTGATCCTGACAGAAGCAGTGGTACCCGGCGCACTTGCTGCAATACCGGAACTGCATATCGGGATAGTCGGTGTCGGTCTTGCCGCAGACGGCGCACTTGTGGTGATAGCTCTGCTGCGCCTGCTGGCGGGCTTGCTGCTGCTGTGCCTGCCGGAACTGCACGGTCTTGCGGGAGGCCTGGTACTGGGTGCGCTGGCGGAGATAGTGCACCTCCGGCCAGATGAACACGGCGAAGTTCAGCAGCGCCACGATGGGCAGCACCACGCCGCCCCAGTTGTGCTGACCGACGGCGCTGATGATGTCAAAGGCGAACAGCGCGCCGTCCAGATACGCCAGCCACTTCATCTTCACCGGGATGATGAAGAACAGCAGCACCTGCGCGTTGGGGAACAGGACGGCGAAGGCGAAGAACATGGACAGGTTTACATAATTCGTACCCGCCACGGTCAGATAGTAGTTGCCGGTAATGAGGCTGGCCAGAACCGCGCCCAGCACCGTCAGCAGCATGCCGCTGATGTAGTACAGGTTGAACTTGGCCGTGCCCCACTGCCGCTCCAGCGTGGAGCCGATCCAGTAGTAGAAATACAGACTGATCAGCAGAGAGAAGGGAGAGGAAAAGGCCGGAACGAATACGAACGTCACCAGCCGCCACACCTCGCCATGGAGCACATGGTAGAGGTCAAATTTCAAAAAGCTCAGGGCCGCCGACCCGGCGAACAGCGTCAAAATGTACGTCACCGCGTTGGCGATAACAATGTAGAGCATCAGGTTCGGTATGCCGAAACGAGGATGGCTGTACGCAAACCGGTCGATCCATTGGTTCAGTTTCTTCAAAATGGGTCCTCCTGTCATTCGTTCAGGTATCCCGGCGGTCCAGACCCACCGGACAGATGGCATTATTATAACCGTTCCTGTCAGAAAAGTCATCTTTAAATTGTGAACGTTTTCCATCTGATAAATTTTTATAAAAAGATTCTCCGTTTTCGGTTGACAAACCGCCCCAATCTATGGTAAACTAATTAAGCGTTTGAGAGCCGGAGAACTCCTCTGCCGATGGAGAGATGTCCGAGTGGTTTAAGGAACCGGTCTTGAAAACCGGCGAGGCGCAAGTCTCCGTGGGTTCGAATCCCACTCTCTCCGCCAATTGAAAAAACACCATCGACCTGCGGAAGTACCCAAGAGGCCGAAGGGGCTCCCCTGCTAAGGGAGTAGGACGTGTAAAAAGCGTCGCGGAGGTTCAAATCCTCTCTTCCGCGCCAAGAAAAGCAAGAGAAAACGTTGCGTTTTCTCTTGCTTTTTCTTTTATATCGTCTTGTTTTGCTAAGAAAAGTTCAATTCTTGTATTTCAGAAAATGCCTTTACCCCTAAGTTTACCCCAATTGGATTTTTTACCCCTAAAAACTGCGGAAAGAAGCTCCACCGGCCGACTGACCAATGGAGCTTTCTTTTATGCCTTTTTCAGCTTTTCATAATATGACTGCGTTCTTGCTGCGGTGTCCTTCATCATCTGTTCTGATGTGTGGGCGTAGACGTTCAATGTGAAACTTGCGGTAGCGTGTCCCATGAAGTCTTGCACGCTTTTAATGTCCGCGCCGCTGGCGATCATCACCGTGGCTGCGGTGTGGCGCAGATCATGCACACGCGCGTCCGGGCGTCCGATACTGGCAGCGATTTTCTTAAAGTACTTGTAAAAGGTATGAATGGCGAGATGCGTTCCGAGTTCATCCGTAAAAACGAGATTGTCGTCGTTGCTCCATAGCTTACCGCCTTTGAGCTTGTTTTGCGCCTGCCGACGCTTTTCATCACGGAGATATTCAAAGCAGAGCGGGGGCGGCTCGATCGTGCGCGGCTTGCCGCTCTTGGTGGTGTCGGCAATGTAGTAAGCGCCGTTCTTTTTCTTCTCACGCTGTAGCTGCTGACTGATGGTAATACGCCCTTTTTCAAAGTCGACCTGTGACCACGGGAGACCGAGCAATTCTCCCTCACGAAGACCGGCAAGTAGGCAGACGGCAAGCGCGTTTCGATAAGGGCTGTCCTCGATCGCTTCAAGGAACTTCGGAATGTCCTCATCACGCAGCGGCGCTATTTCGCGCTGTACCACCTTCGGCTGCTCTGCGGCGTCACAGGGATTACTTACAATAATCCCCTGTTTCAATGCAACAGAGAGGGCCTTATGCAGTACGGCAGCGCAGTTCTTGACGGTCTTTCCGCTCAGCCCCTTTTTCGTCATGGCGTTATAAACCTTCTGAACATGCGCACCGCGCAGAGCTTGCAGCTCGATAGCGCCGATCTGAGGCTTGATGTAATTCTTGATACAAGCCTGATAGTGAAGATATGTCGTCGGCTTGATCTTATTGGCGGCAAAGGTGTCGAGCCATTCATCAAGCCATTGTGCGACTGTCGTCTTTTGTGGTGTCAGATATGTACCGCGGTCAATTTCACGGAGAATGGCTGTCATCTGCTTGCGCACGGCGGCTTGCGTGTCTCCGTAGATGCTGCGGCGGATCGGTTTTCCTGTGCCCGGGTCATTGCCGACGGTCACGCGAGCTTCCCATCGACCGTCAGGACGCTGCCGGATGCTGCCTGCGCCCGACGCGGCGCGCGTATTTGCTTTTCTTGGCATTGCTTTTTCCTCCTGCATTTGTTATGATTGGAGGGCAGTAGGCTTCTCAGTTTGCTGCCCCTTATAACCGTCCTCGGTGTTCCAGCACCGGGGACGGTTTTTTTCTTTTGGTGAATTGTACTTAACATTTTCGATGATGCCACGACCTTAATGAATTTTATAGTATGTTTGACAGACTTTCCATCAATATCGGAATCAGATAGGACCATGTGGTAGTAAGTGGACATTATGTGAAATTTCCTTGAACTTCATTTATAATCGCCTCGGCAGAGAACCACCATTTATCATCAGTAATATCATGCAAAAGTGCTGATAGATTTCGGTTGATCCTTAGTTCGTAAAAATCTTCCGGTGAAAAGCAACCTTCATCACTCGGTAGCAGAACATCGTGGTTTTCTTTTACTTTTATATAGGTTTTTAGAGCGCCTTTGATGTCTTCAAGGACAGCCTGACTATCATAAATTGATTTAAGCAAATCATCTTTTTCGCTTTCATTGCAGGTATCCGAATTGAATATTTGATAATGGAGCCCGGATGCAATGACAGCATAGTTAAAGTACAACATGTTCATTAGGAGATTGCGAAAATTTCTTTCTAAAAGAAACGTGTTTAATGCATCCGAAGCGTTAAAAGAATCTTGCAAAACAGAGATAGCGTCCTCGGATAGTCCGGTTATTTCGCATGCCTTTTGAATATCAACATCCGGAGTTTTTAGTGCTGCAAGCCCTAAAAGATAATCTGCGCTTACTCCGAAGTACTTTGATAACTTAGCAAGATTTTCAATGCTTGCTGTTTTGTTGTCTGACATCCATTCGGATAAGACTCCGCTTGATACGCCTATCTGTCTACTGATCTCGTCATGGCTCAGACCTTCACTCTTTCTTATTTGAACCAAGTCTGATAATCGGTCTGCAAATGCCTTTGTTGTTGGTGTTGAAACTCGTGGCGGTCTTGCCATATCCATGTTCCTCTTTTCTGTGAAGATATTTTGCAAAATCCTCTCTAAAATAAATTAGAGTGAAATATCGTTTTTATGAAACGCCTGCGCTATAATACGAATATCGGAGAAGAATAATATTTAATTCTTCACCGATATATTACCTCTTGTAAGGGAAAAAGTCAAGGGTAAAGGAGGAAAAGAGAATGAAAATGAATTGCGATATCAGAGCCGCGATGGCAAGAAGCGATTTACGGCAGTACCAAATTGCAGCAGCTCTCGGGATTTCTGAATCGAGGTACTCCTCTAAGTTGCGCAAAGAGTTGTCGATTGAGGAAAAGTCTAAGATTTTTGAGGTTATCGAACAACTGTCACGGGAGGCGATTTGATGGCGACACTTGAACCTATCGCGGTCACAGAGAAACAAAAAATCTTTGAAATCATTCGGGAAATTTCTGCTGAGATGTAAGGGGTTAACGGCTCTTTATATTTAGATAATGTGTTGTCATTGTGTAAAATCCCGTGATATGTTGTTTGGTACAGACAGGAGGCGATTTTCGTGGGACTTGAAACAGAGAAACTTTTTTTGCGGCCATCTAAAGCTGCGCAGCTTATCGATACGAGCAGACAGACGCTTTACACCTGGATGCGGCTGCCGGGATTCCCTGTGTATCGAATCGGCGGCAGCACTCTTATCGCTGCCGATGAGCTTGTCGAGTGGATCAAGACGCAGGGGCGGTGATAGCATTTGACGTATCTCGACCTTTTGAACTCGTTCCATCAATGGCAGCGAAGCAATTACCTGCCGGGAAATGCAAGGCTGCTCTATTATAGTTTGCTCGCCATCTTCAATGAGGCCCGATGGCCGGAGCAGGTGCAGATCGACAATTTTCGGCTCATGTCTATGCTCGACACGCGAACGGAGAGGGTAGCAATCGCGGCGAGGGATAGCCTTGTTGCTGCTGGGCTAATTGAATATAGCCGGGGGAAAAAGCGTTCTCCAAACACTTACCGGCTAAAATATACCCATCAAAAAGTCAGTGAATCGGGCAGTGTTTTTGACAGTGAAAGTGACAGCATATCGAGCAGTGTATCAGTATTAAAAACGGTCAGTCATATAAAAGATAAAGATGTTTCTTTTGTTCCGCCTTCCGCCGGAACGAAGAGATCGAAACAGGTTTTTGAGCACGACTCGCTTCCATATCGCGCTGCGCGCTGGCTCGCGGATCAGATCGAAGAACGCTTGCCGAACTGCACGGCGCATTCAGAAGCGACCTTGCAAAGCTGGGCGGCAGACTTCGAAAAATGTAACCGGCTGGACAAGCACGACTGGGAAAGCATCAACGAAGTCTTGCAGTTTTCGCAGTCCGATTCATTCTGGCAGAGCAACATCTTGTCGGGAGGCAAATTTAGAAAGCAATTTACGCAACTCTTGGCGAAGATGGGAGGCGATATGTAATGCAGGACACCTCGGCTCTTGAATACTCGCTGGCCGCAACGGTCTGTCTTGAACCCAAACGGATCTTACAACTTCGGCAGATCGTGAGTGTTGAGGATTTCTCCATTTCCGCCTGCGCTACGGTCTTTGACGCTGCGGATAGCGCAGTAGCACGCGGAAAGGCATTTGATGTAAACATTGCCGCCGATAGTCTCCGGGGTTTTGTGGACAATCCCAGGCAGTTTCTTGCCGACTGTATTGATCTGACGCCAACACTTGCAAACGCGGAGGAATATGCCCGCTTGCTACATAAGCACGCAGCGGAAAAGCGGTTACGCGATGGGGTGCTTGCGGCGCTCGATGAAGAAAATCCGGCGACAGCGATTGCCGAACTCTGTAAGGCACATCTCCTTGACAATGTGGGCGGACGGCTGAAAAGTGTCTCGCAGGCTCTTACAGAGACCTTGCGGAGCCTTTCAGCACCGGAGCAGTCCCGTATCGATACGGGGTTCCCAAAACTGGATAGCGTCTTGAAGGGGTTCGAGGGCGGACAACTCATCATCGTCGGTGCTCGTCCGGGTGTCGGCAAATCTGCGTTCTTGCTTGATATCGCAGAAAGCGTAGCCAGAGCCGGGAACGAAACGCTTTTCGTTTCGCTGGAAATGAGCGCGTCTGAACTGACCGAGCGCTTACTTGCGCGCCGCAGTATGGCGACAATGGATAACCTGATCGACCGCGACCTGAACGATGAGACGTGGACAGATATTGCAGCCGTGTCGAATCGGCTGGAACGTTTGCCGCTTCATTTTTGGGACAAGCCAGCCGTGACAGTGAGCAAGATCCGCGGTGCTGCGGCAACGATTCATAATTTGCGGCTGATTGTGGTGGATTACCTCGGCTTGATGCAGGCCGACCGCCGTGCAGACAGTCGAAATCTTGAGCTCGGACAGATCAGCCGCGACTTAAAAAACCTTGCTTCCGAGCTGCAAATCCCCATCGTTGCGGCGGCACAACTTAACCGTGGTGTCAACGATACCGAGCGCCCGACCCTGCTTTCTTTGCGCGATAGCGGAGAGTTGGAGCAGAACGGCTCGAAGGTGCTGTTTCTCTGGCGCGTCGATGAATTCGGCACGGTTGGGGTTTCTGTTGCGAAAAACCGCCGCGGGCGGCAGGGTGTTGTGCAGATGACCTTTGATGGCGCACATCAAAAGTTTACCGAACTTTCAGAGCCGTATCGTGAGCCGGAGAAAAAACGCCGAGGGGGTTTTTTGGAGAGTGGCACATGAATATTGGAGGAATGAAAAGATGGTCAAAATTCTAATTTTAGCGAGGATGATTTATGACTATCTTAGAAGCATGCAGCGTTCTGAAATCAACCAAACCCGCGCGCTGTAAGTGTGACCGCTACCGTCAGCGCGACGAGTTGCAACATCTGCTTATCCCGCACCTGCCCGTTGATGACCGCGATAGATTCGAGCGTGCAATGAACCGTCATTTCCGATTATAAAAAAGGCCCTCCCCAAACGGGGAGAGCGGCTCTTGTGGTGGATCTGATTTGTCAATTCTGATTTTACCACAGGAGGAGCGGATATGCAAGCAAAACCACTTGACACACAGGATAAGCGAACAAGCGAAATTGCAGCAGCGGTACAGGCTGGCAAGGCGGACATTCTGAGCCTTTGGGCGGCGGTTGAGCGCTTTGCATGGCAGCAAGCCTTGAGGTGGGCACGGGCGATGGAAGGTCGTGCAGGTGTCGAGGAAAGCGACCTCCTGCAAGTGGCGTTTATCGCTCTCATGGATACACTGCCGACATGGGATGTGAACAAGGGTGAATTTCTCACGTTGTACGGCATTAAGCTCAAGGCGGAGTTCACAGAAGCCTGCGGGCAGCGAATACAGCGGACGCGATGTGACCCCATCAACAGTGTTTGCCGGTCGATGGACGAGCCGATAGGCGACGAGGACAGCGACCTGACGCTTGGTGACACAATCTCAGATGAAGCAGCAGAAGAGGCCTTTGAGGACGTCGAACAACGGGATTTTCAACAGGCCGTACAAGCGGCGCTTGCACAATTGACGGATGCACAGCGCGAGGCGATCATCGGTGAATTCTGGTTCGGACGAAAGCCAGACCCAAAGTTGAGGCGGGAAGCGCTGCGAGCCTTGCGGCATCCGCGCATTCGAAAGCCGTTAGTGGAATTTTACCGTTGAAAGAACGATGCAACGTCAGAAAAAACAAAGCCGGAAAGGGGGCTTTTCAAACTTTGTCAAAGAAAATCAGAGATGAGACCATTATTGAAGCGCTGCTGATCTCCGCGACAGTGCGGAGCGCGGCGGCAAAGCTCGAGATCAACGAGCAGACGATCTATCGCCGAAAACGCGACCCTGAGTTTATGCAGAAGTATAACGAGGCACGGCGCGAGCGAACCGAAGCAGCGCGGAATGTGCTGCAAGAGCGGGCGCACGCCGCGGCGGATACGCTGGCAACGATCATGCAGGATGCAGACGCGCCCGCACAGACCCGCGTGAGTGCCGCGGCAGAGATTTTACGTCAGACGGTGAAATACACGGAGATCACAGACATCATGCAGCAGCTTGACGAGCTTGAAGCATGGCGAAGGGAGCAGGAACAGCGATGAATAAAAATTTTGATATCCGCCTTGCGGCGTTGCGGGAATACCTCAGGTCGCTGTCAGCCGATGAGACGGTCTTCATCGTCGAGGGAGGCGGTGAGTTCCGCACGGCAGAAGATGCGTTTACGTATTTGCGTAAGTATGGCGCGGTGACGCCGGACGGCAAACGCATTGTGCTGTATCCCCATCCTGTCGAGGGCGTTGACCCGTTAAGCCTGTCGCTCTATCAGATGATTGATGAAGCAATCGAGCAAGGTAAGTTGGAACTGCCGGAATTGGAGAGTGACGAGATCGGAGGTAAAGCCCTTGAATAACAGCATTAAAGCCCGCCTTGCCTCTTTACAGGCGATTGTAGCGCAGAAGCAAACGGGCGTAGCAATAATTATGCTATTGCTTGAAAATGGCGCGTGGGCGGCTTGTAGAGCGCCGCAAAGCCCCGCAAAGGTGTTCCAGACGCAGGAGGCGGCACGAGATTATTTATCAGACTGCGAATGCGTTATCATTATCGACCTTTAAGAAAAACAGCGCAGAAGCGCATAAAAAAGAAAGGAAATTTATTATGGACTTTAAGGCCAACATTGAAACCCGCGAGAGTGTGAGAGAAAAGGCAACGGCCGCTTTGGGCTTTGATTTGAGTAGCGCCCTTGACCTTGTAAAGCGCGGCGACTATGACAGCGACGAGGCGTATTTGGACGCTTGCACCCGCGCCGAGTTGGAGCGTAGCAGCCCTGAATACAGAGCCGCCAGAAGCCGCCTAAAAGTCGAATACCAGGCACGGCGAGAGGAACAGGAGCGCAAGGCACAGAGCGAAAACTATAAAGCAATCCGCAGCAGCGTGAGCCTTGACAGCGTAGACAAGCACAATATCGACGAAGAAGCCGCCGCACTTGCCCGCCGCGATCTTTCCGCAAATCGTATTGCCGCGTCCGATCTGGGCGCGACCATTGAGAAGTACGCGGCAGAGCTGACGGAAAAAGCAAAGGACAGTAAGGCCAGCAGCGCTCTTTTCAATGCTATGCTGCGCGGCCAACTGTAAGGAAAGGAGAACACACCATGAGCCAGTTTAACATTTACGCCCGAAAGCTCGATACAGCTTTCAAAGAAGCCCGCAGCGAATACAATACCGCTTTCCGCGCACTCCAAGAGGCGCAGCAGGCCAACCGTGACGCTAACGCATGGAAGCCCGGAGACAGCGCCGAGGAAAAGCAGGTTAGAACAACCCGCGCAGCGCTAAAGCTGCATGACGCAGAAGCCATTTTTAACGAGGTGAGCGCCCGCGTTTGGGACAACTTCAAGGCCACGCGCCGCACGATCCGCGCCGAGCTGGAACAGGCAGTGCGCGCCGCCAATATTGCAAATCCTGACGCAATCGACAATAACGCCCTTGAGCTGATGAAAACCGGCGTTCTTTCCCCGGCTGATTACTCCGCGTTCATGGAGAGATTTGACAGCAACCACACCATGTTAAAGTTAGTTGGTCACTACGCAGCCGAAGCCGCAAAGACTACGGACAGCCGCCGAGAGGCCGCAGCCCTTAACGCTATCGCTCTTGACTGCCAGAGCGGGGAGGGCGCAGTCATGCGGGCATGGGACAGCATTTCGGCAATTTCTGACAGTTGCGGCGACGGGGACGGCTACCGGCGCAAATCGCCCGGTGTAATTGTCAGCATGAGCGAAAAATGGGATGATCTCGCGGGCGAGGCCGTGGAGAACTTCTGATTTTCGATAAGCGGCAGAGATCAACATTCTGATACAAAGCTTCCTGAAAACAAATTTAAGGAGAGATAAATATGGAACTTAGTTTTGCGAACGGTGTGCAGGAATACACCGTGCACGGCGTTAAGGGCGATGTGATCATTCGATTCAACCCGACTGACGGCACATTTATCCAGCGTCTTTACAACGCGTTTGACACACTGGACAAGAAGCAGGATAAATACGCAGATGAGGTGCAGAAGTGCGGCGACCGCGTTGAGATTTTCAACATTGCCGACCGCCGCGACAAGGAGATGCGCGAGATCATTGACGGTCTTTTTGAAGAGCCGGTGTGTGACAGCATCTTTGGCAGCATGAACCTCTATGCGATGGCGGACGGCCTGCATGTGTGGACAAATTTCCTGCTTGCGCTGATGGATGAGACAGACAGCGCCTTTGCTCGTGAGCAGAAAGCCACGAATCCGCGCATTCAGAAGTACACGGCAAAGTATCACCGATGAATTGGGGCTTGCCTACCTCCGTCGAGATCGGCGGAGAGAGCTATGAGATCCGCACGGACTTTCGCGTTATCCTCGATATCTTCGTAATGCTGAGTGATCCTGATTTGAGCGGCACTGACCGCGCGGAGGGCATCTTGCAGATGTTCTATGTCTCGCCTGAGGATATCCCGCCGCAGCATTTGCAGGAAGCTGTAGACCGTTTTACATGGTTCCAGAACGGCGGACAGGAGACGGACAAGAGGAAATCGCCGAAGCTGGTCGATTGGGAGCAGGATTATCCTTTGATTCTCCCTCCCATCAACCGAGTATTCGGACAAGATATCCGCGGAATTCCTTATGATGCGGAGACCAACACCGGGGGCGTCCATTGGTGGACGTTCCTCGGTGCGTATAACGATCTCGGGGACTGCACCTTTGCTCAGGTCGTGCGCATCCGCGACAAAAAGGCGCGCGGCAAGACGCTTGAAAAGGATGAACGCGAGTGGTACCGCAGGAACAGCAATATCGTGAATATGAAGCGCAAACTCAGTCAGGAAGAAGAGACAACTATTTCTAAGTGGCTGGGAGCGGGAAAGGAGCCTGTGAATGGCAAATGCTGACGGCAGCGTGATCTTCTCTTGTGATTTGGATTCGACCAAAGCACAAAAGAAACTGAGCAAGCTGCGTGACGAGATATCCGAACTGAACAGCAAGCTTGAAAAGGAAACGGGCAATAAGATGAACCTTGAAAAGCAGCTTGACGCCGCATCTCAGGCAGCGAAAGCTACTGAGGAACGCGTGAAGATGCTGCGAAAGGAAGTCGAACGGCTGAACGACCGCGAATGGATCCAAAAACAGGGCTTTACACAGAACGAGTATCAGACGCAAGTGCTCGACCGCCGCGCCGCTGCGGAGGCGGAGCTCAAACAGCAGGAAGCGCTTTTGCACACGCAGACGAAGGAGGTCAAAACGCTTTCGGCTGCTTACGAAGAGACGACCGCCAACATCGACAGCATGACGGTAAAGCTCGACAAAGCAAAAGTCGCTGCCGGTGAGTTGATCGCTAATACGGAGCAGGAACGCAGGGAGCGCGAGGCGGAGAATTCCGCGCTTGCCAAAGCGGGCCAGTATGCCGCGCGTTTCAGAGATCAGGTCAAGAGTTTAGCGCGCTCTATGCTTGTATTCTCAGTCATCACGGCGGCGCTCGCGGCGCTGCGCAAGCAGATCAAGGCGGCTATTGCGACCAGCGCAGAGGCATCCGACGCTTTTGCCCGCCTCAAAGGTGCGCTGCTGACGCTGGCCGCGCCTTTGATGGACGTACTCATTCCGGCGCTGACGTGGCTAATGAATCTGCTTGCGGCCATTGTGTCGGAGATCGTGACGATCATTTCGATTCTGAGCGGTAAGTCAAAGAAGAGCATGGAGGCATCGGGCAAAAACCTCTACAAAGAGGCCGCCGCCATTGACGCGACCGGCAAGGCGGCAAAGGAAGCGACAGACGCGCTCGCGGCGTTTGATGAGATCAACAAACTCAGCACGACAACGTCCGTTGGCGGTGGCGGCGGAGCATCCGCCATTGCGCCGGACTTTGATTTTGACGAAGGCCCCATGATGGAAAAGCTCGACAAGGTGTTCCAGAAGATCAACGATATCTTTAAGACCATCCGCGCGGGGCTTGAAATCGTCGTGGATGACCTAAAATGGAGCTTTGACAAGAAAGTTATCCCCAAGAGCAAGGCAACATGGCTGACCGTTTTAACGGCGCTGCTCGGTGCAACACTCGGCGCGGCGTTCGGCGGCATCACGGGCGGCGTCATCGGCTTATCCCTCGGTGTGCTGCTGGGGCTGTACCTTGTGGGCCTTGACCCCGAAACATGGAAAACGGAGATGGACGCAGAGGATGCGTGGATCGTGGTTATCACGGCTTTGCTCGGTGCGCTGCTCGGCAGTGTGTTTCTTGGCATCACCGGCGGCGTAGCCGGTTTCAGCCTGGGTGCGATCCTCGGCCTCTATCTCACCGGCTTTGCAGAGGGGGACGAGGAACACGGCGGCAAATCGCAGCTTCTTTCCGAGTTGATCGTCGTGCTGTGCGCGCTGCTTGGCGCTGTTATCGGCTCTATCGTGACGCCTGGCGTCGGTACAGTCGTCGGCATGGGATTAGGCCTGATTCTTGGACTGAGCATTTACAGCGTCCGCAAAGACCCGAAGAAAGGCACACAACGGCTTGTCAGCATTGGGCGCAGCGTGCTTCTTGGACTGCTGGCCGGTGTTCTCGGCGTTGGCCTTGCGGCGCTGGGCATCGTCAGCGCCGGTACGGCGTTCATCATCTCGGCGGCGATTGGCCTTGCGCTCAAATTCTTCGTTGATAGTGTGGACGATTCCAAAGTCAGAAAAGCAACGTCCGGTTTTACCGGTACGCGCGTATCAACAAAGGTACCGGCGCGCAGCCGTCGGGTGGCGGCGCAGAGCTTAGACGGCAATGCGCCTGTGTACAACGAGATCCCAGCGCTTGCGAGCGGTGCGGTCATCCCGCCGAACCGAAAGTTTCTTGCCGTGCTGGGCGACCAGAAGAGCGGAACGAACGTCGAAGCGCCGCTTTCGACCATCAAGCAGGCGGTCATGGAGGCGCTGGCACAGGGCAGCCGTGAGCCCATCAATGTGAACCTCGTTGTGGATGGTAAGACGCTTGCCCGCGTGGTCGTTCCAAACATCAACAACATGACGCGCGCAGCCGGTAAGCCCGTGCTGCTGTACTAACAGGAAAGGAGAATGCAAATGTTTATCCTCGGCTATGATGTCGTGCTCGAGCGACTGGAACGAGTGATCCACCAGCTCGTGGAGCTGCAGACGGCGGAGTAAAGGGCGGCTTCAAAACAAGAAGGTGTTGCAGCCCCCCTGCTGGCTTGCAAGACGCACGGTAACACTGCGAGAATACAATAAGCACCGGCAAAGCAAAAGCCCACAGGAGCGCTCCTGTGGGCTTTCTGCGTTATCTGAGAGGATCTATCGGCAAACGATTGACCGTTAAGCATTTGACAACAGTCTGTTTGCAGTCCGATAAAGGACAGGTGAAACAGCTTTCGCTGTACTCACACACTGTATTCTTTGCTACTCTTCGGCGGACTCTACGGGCTACTGTACACTTTGGCGCGCATACATGGGAAAGCGGCGTGTTGATCAGATCATGTGCTCGAATGCACTCATCTGTGCTCATTCGGGAGCACCTTCTTTCCGAAAAGCTCGCGTTCGCGCTCAACGGTCATAGTTGCGCCGATGAGCAGCACCTTTCCGAGCGGCGTTTGCACGACCGGATAGAATCTATCGTTATCGTTCATAGCGTGACCTCCATGCTTTGCATCATCTCTTTGACGGATACGCCGGACAGATCAGCGACAAAGGAAAAGCGCGTGCCGCGTTGACGGTATGCAGCCCCGCAGCACGGGCAAATAAACACCGTGGCCGCACTCATCAGCGGCGTCGTGCAGCGGGCGCAGTAGAGAAGTTTCATTCTTCCGGCACCTCGCTCGTTAACAGCTTTATGACTGCCTCGTTATCAAGCGTCATTGCCTTCTTGATGTCATCGAAGCGTTGTTCTTTCCGCGCGGTCTCGATTGCTTTCTTTGCTTCTATGGTTTTAGTGATATGTTCCGCATTTTCCATGAAGCGCTCGACCGTATCCAAATCATAGTGTCCCAACATCAAATGATACTCGCGGATAGCGTTGGATGTCATGTCAAACGCGGCATATAGAATGCGGCCTAAACGCTCTGCCTCTAAAGCGGAAATACTCGGCTGCGGGACATTTCCGAAAAACTCTTCCCAAGCATCATATAAAATGTCGTTTGCTATCTCGATTCCCGGCATGATACAATCCATGCCGATTTCAACAGTCATGCGTTGATCTTCGGTTTTGATCGAGTTAAGCATTATTACAAACCTCCTTTTTCGGAAGCATCTGCAAGGTGTCCATAGCTTCGCTCAAAAGCTGCTGTGCGGCATATTCGGCGGCATATAGCACATCAATGTTTTCTTCCATCCATGCACGGGCGGCCTTGTTCAGATCACCACCGGTCTGTGCCGAGTATTCTATTAGCAGTCCTTCGCAGGTTGTGCAGTGGATCATCGGCTCGATAATGTTTTCAAGTAAGGCGTGTGCTGCATTGACTTGATATTCGGCATTATCCAAGTCACGCCGGTACTTTGCGGGAATAATGATATCGTTCATAAAAGTTCCTCCTTGTTTTCTCGGCGGGAGGTCGGTATAATACCGATACCAGCCTCCCTGTGGTGGTTGGTTGTGGCTCCGTGTCTTGCTTTGGTCGGCTGGGACACGGAGCCTTTCTCATGCGATGCTATCTTGATTTTCCGTAGCAGCGGAATGAGAATCAAGCGATTGTTGATCGTTTAATTGCTGACTTAGTAAAGTATCAATCATGTTACAGACTTCCTGTTTTTGCGCATCATTGAGCGTTTTATAAAGTTCTGCTACTAGCTGGGTTTGTGCATCTATTTTGTGGCCTCCTTGTCAATCCTCCCTGTGGAGGTTGGTGGCTCTCTGCATCTGGCTTTGGTCGGCGGTGATGCAGAGGGCTTTTTCTTTTACCTCCTTGCGCATTATTATATCACGCTATCGTTATATTTCAATCGACGCATCATATAAAGATAGCGTTATATCGTAGTGCAAATTGTACATTGCTATCGTTATATATTTGCGCTATAATATTCAAATAAAGGAGGTGCTTGTGTGACAGTATCCAAAGCTCAAAAAGTTGCAACTGCGAAATATGAGGCAAAAGTTTATGATAAGATCCTTTTGCGCTTGCCCCGAGGAAAAAAGGAAACCATTCAAGCCCACGCAGAAGCCCACAGCGAGAGCGTAAACGGCTTTATCAACCGAGCCATAGACGAAGCCATAGAGCGCGACGAAAGCGCTCCTGCGGCGTCTGAGGGGCATTTATAGTGCGTTTGCAAGATGGCATAGCGTATAACACTATAAAACAACAAATCACAACATAAGCACACTGCTCAAACCCTAAATTTCAGGAGGTTTGCTTATGCAGTATTCACTTTTCACATTGAGAAGAAAGGCCAACGAGGCAGGTTATTCATTCCAGAAAGGCTATCAGCGGTACAATCACGATGGCTGGGGCTATGTTCACACATTGGACGGTGAACGCATCGTTGGATACCAGATTTTGGACTATCACACCAATCTCCTGGTCTATCCTTCAAACAACGAAGTCTATGATCATGCTATGGAGCTTGACGAAGCGGTAGCGCTTTTGAAAGAGCTCTGTGCAGAACGCGGAGTTACATTCTGATTTTTGCCGCTAAAGAATACTGAAAGCTATGCCATTGCAAAATAGAAGATCGGCGTTTTGAGCGGTGGCGTCGATCTGACTAAAAGCGAAGAGCGGAGGGTGATTCCTCCGCTCTTGCTGCATATATTGTGATGAGGTTGTCTGAGATAAAGAAATTTCATGAATTCTCATTGACAAAACAGGCAGAAGTGCATATACTCTAAGTAGGCAACAACATGATTGTCTGCCGTGACGTTGAAGCAAGTGATGGGGTCAGCATCCGTACACTTGTGGAGTCTTGTATTAGGGTTAAGCGGTTTCCACAGGCTGATGTAGGGTTAAACCCGAAAGAAAACGCTGTTGCGGAGCTCTGGATTCAGAGTTCCGCTTTTTTTAGGGGAAATGTCGAAATGTGTCTACTTGTAAAGGCTGCTCGGGAATGGGAACGATTGAGCAAAACTGAATATCACATTGTAACCGGCAGACGTGGCAAGGCGTTTCATATTCGGCTAAAGTTTGCTTTTGAGGACTTTCCCCACTTGTCGGGAATGCAGTATGCACGGGACGTTGATTTTGGGATTCGCTCATCCGAGTATTATGGCGAAAAGCTGATTCCAGCACTACTGAATGGAAGAATGGACGGCCGGAGAATTGAAAACGGACGGAATTGGGAAAGGATCAAAGGCCGATTAGATGCAATTATTGGCCTGAAAGAGACACTGGAAGGTGATTTTTTAATTGCACAGTTCAACGCTCAAAAAGTGCGAGGAAATAGCCAGATCGATGCAGACTTTATCATAAAAAACGAGCGGTCAGGCGAAACATATTTTGTATTCATAGATGAAAAAGATGAACATCAGCATTATTGCAAGTCTGCGTTTGCAAAAGAAAATGTTGACTATATGGAAAACCAATCAATGCTCACAGTTTTGAAAAAAGAAAAGATCGAGAACGGAGAAACAGTAGTCTTATATAGACATCCGAATTTCAAAGAAGAGTAGCGGACAGAAAGACAAAAGCAGGGTCATTTGTAAGAGACAAAGAATCCTATTTTTGACCCCTAAGTTTACCACAAACAGCTTTTACAGGGCTTTACAACATTTTACGCCAAAACCCGGAAAGCCTTGAAAATACAGGGATTTCTTTACGCGCATTTACAGCATTTTACACCTGCTTGCGAATTCAAATCCTCTCTTCCGCGCCAAGAAAAGCAAGAGAAAACATTGCGTTTTCCCTTGCTTTTTTGTTTTTTAAAGCAGCCCTCATTGAGATATCCGGCGCAAACCTTCATCTTCCGTTCTTTTCTTTTCGTGCTTCCCGTGGTATGATGGATTGGATTTGATAGAAAAGCAAAATGAGGAAAAACGAGTTTTCAGAAAGAGATGGATCGAAGGGTGCAGACTTACACATATGTTGCAAAAGGAAAATTTGAATTAACGGAAAAGCCAAAGCCGGTACTGCTGCACGAGCGGGACGCCATTGTGAAGGTGACGCTCGCCAGCATTTGCTCCAGCGACCTGCACATCAAGCACGGGAGCGTTCCCCGCGCCGTTCCGGGTATCACGGTGGGACATGAGATGGTCGGCATTGTGGAAGCAGTCGGCAGCGCGGTGAAGAACGTGAAGCCGGGCGACCGCGTAACGGTCAATGTAGAGACTTTCTGCGGCGAGTGCTTTTTCTGCAAAAAGGGCTATGTCAACAACTGCACCGATCAAAACGGCGGTTGGGCGCTTGGCTGCCGCATCGACGGCGGGCAGGCGGAATATGTGCGCGTGCCCTTTGCCGATCAGGGGCTTAATAAAATTCCCGACGGTGTGACCGATCGGCAGGCTTTGCTGGTGGGCGACGTGCTCGCCACCGGCTTCTGGGCAGCACATATTTCCGAGATCACAAAAGACGATACCGTGCTGATCCTCGGCGCGGGACCGACGGGCATTTGCACGTTGCTCTGCGTAATGCTGAAAAAGCCCAAGCGCATCATCGTCTGTGAAAAAGATGAGAACCGCGTCCGCTTTATCCGCGCACATTACCCCGAGGTGATGACCGTATCGCCGGAGGACTGCGCAGACGTGGTGCGCGCGGTGAGCGACCATGGCGGCGCAGACGTGGTGCTTGAAGTCGCAGGTGCAGAGGGAACGTTCCGCCTTGCGTGGGAGTGCGCCAGGCCGAACGCGATCGTAACGGTGGTCGCGCTCTATGACAAAGCGCAGACGCTGCCGCTGCCCGATATGTATGGCAAGAACCTCACCTTCAAGACCGGCGGCGTGGACGGCTGCCACTGTGAGGAAACGCTGAAGCTGATTGCCGAGGGTAAGCTTGATACAGAGCCGCTCATCACTCACACCTATCCGCTCAGCCGGATCGAAGAGGCTTACGAACTCTTTGAAAAGAAGCAGGATGGCGTTATCAAGGTCGCCGTGGAGTGCTGATCTTACCTTAATAAAGCAAGGAGGACTTCCCATGATTCGTGAAATCTGCAAAGACGAATTCTTTCTGTCGCAGAAGGCTGATCTCGCCACGCCAGATGATCTCGGCACAGCACAGGATCTGCTGGACACACTGACCGCCCATAAAGACGGCTGCGTTGGCATGGCAGCCAACATGATCGGCGTCTGCAAGCGCATCATCGCGTTTGATAATGAGGGCGAATACCTGGTCATGTTTAACCCCGTCATCGTGAAGAAGTCCACCGCGTATGAAGCGGAAGAAGGCTGCCTCTCCCTCAGCGGTACACGGAAAACCAAGCGCTTTCAGACCATCAAGGTGCAATGGCAGAATGAGAAATTTCAAACGCGCATCAAAACTTTTACCGGTTGGACGGCGCAGATCATTCAGCATGAGATCGACCACTGCGAGGGGGTTTTGATATGATTCTTTATTTTTCCGGCACCGGTAACAGCAAATATGTAGCGCAGCGCATCGCAGATGCACTGGGCGATACGCTTTTCAATATGAATGACCGCATCAAAGCCCGAGATTCTTCGCCAATTGAGACCGGCGAACGAATTGTATTCGTTACGCCCACCTATGCCTGGCGCATTCCCCGCATCGTGCAGGACTGGCTGCTGAAAACTGACCTCATCGGCGCGAAGCGGGCGTGGTTCGTCATGACCTGCGGCAGCGAGATTGGCAATGCGAATAAATACAACCAAGCCCTCTGTGAAACAAAGCACCTTGCCTATATGGGCACGGCAGAGATCGTCATGCCGGAAAACTATATTGCCATGTTCAATGCCCCTCAGCCGGACGAAGCGCGAAAAATCGTAGCCAACGCCGAGCCGGGCATCGAGCGCGCCATCGCCGCCATTCAGTCTGATCGACACTTTGCCTCTCCGCGCAGCAACCTCTATGATCGCTTCATGAGCAGTGCTGTCAATCCGCTCTTCTACCCGCTTTTTGTTAAGGCGAATGCCTTCACTGTAAGCAACGCCTGCATCGGCTGCGGTCAATGTGTCCGGCGCTGTCCCGCCAACAATATCACCCTGCATGACGGCAAACCTGTCTGGGGCAAGGACTGCACCCACTGCATGGCCTGCATCTGCTACTGCCCTGCAGAAGCCATCGAATACGGCAAAAAGAGTCTCGGCAAACCGCGGTATCATTTTGAAGCACTGTAAAGAGACCAAACGACAAATGAAGGCCCGCGCTTGAAGCGCGGGCCTTCATTTCGATGCAATAAAGAAAAAAAGAAGCCACTCGCATGAGTGACTTCTTTCGTGTTGGCGCTACCTATCTTCCCGGGCCGTCTCCAGCCAAGTATTGTGGGCAGAAGCGAGCTTAACTTCCGTGTTCGGGATGGGAACGGGTGGACCCTCGCCC
>ERZ857840.2244-NODE-2244-length-19177-cov-4.198672_pt1 | contig 19177 bp, 15 predicted proteins | sample MGYA00519760_ERZ857840 | MGnify/ENA primary metagenome ERZ857840 (study PRJEB31778, sample SAMEA3449371) | human gut metagenome | biome: human gut; feature: human-associated habitat; material: faeces | place: United Kingdom | collected 2010/2012 ... | reverse complement strand
AACATCATGGCTTTAGACGGAATAGTCATTTCAAATATAGTTGCAGAGCTAAACAGCACGATACTAAACTCAAAAATCAGTAAAATCGCAGAACCTGAGGCAGATGAGCTGCTTCTTACCCTAAAGGGACCAAACGGCTCGTTCAGGCTTTCGATGTCTGCAAGTGCATCCCTTCCATTCATCTACCTGACACCCACAAATAAGGTAAGCCCTCTCACTGCCCCTACATTTTGCATGGTTTTAAGAAAGCATATAGCAAACGGACGCATCACAAAGATTTACCAGCCGGGCATGGAGCGTATCATAAACTTTGAAATCGAGCACTTAAACGAGATGGGCGATCTATGCCACAAGGTGCTTATTATCGAGCTGATGGGCAAATATTCAAACATCATCTTTACCGACTCCGATGGTACGATAATAGACAGTGCCAAGCGTATTCCCGCATCCGTAAGCTCTGTGCGTGAGGTGCTTCCTGGCAGAGCCTACACCATCCCCGCGACACAGGAGGATAAATATAATCCTCTGACTGTAGATTCGAAGCAGTTTGTGGATATTATATCAGCAAAGCCGCTTACTGTTTCAAAGGCTATCTACTCATCCTTTTCCGGCATCAGCCCCCTTGTGGCAAATGAGCTGGCTCACAGGGCAGGCCTTGACGCGGACTCCCCTGTAGCTGCCTACTCACACGATGAGCTTTTGCACCTGGGAAGCAACTTCACATGGATGATGGAGGACATAAAAAATAATCGTTTTACGCCGAATATCGTGCGTGACGGCAATGAACCAAAGGAATTTTCTTCAATAGAGCTGACTCAGTATAGCGATTTAACGGTCACAAAATATGAATCTATATCAGAGGTTTTAGAGCTTTACTACTCTGAGAGAAACACCTATACACGTATACGCCAGAAGTCAGCCGACCTGAGAAAACACGTAAATACCCTCTTGGAGCGAAACCAGAAGAAATATTCCCTGCAGATGAAGCAGCTTAAGGACTCCGAAAAACGCGAAAAGTACAAGGTGTACGGCGAGCTTATCAACGCATTCGGCTACGGACTTACACCGGATGACAAGTTTCTTGAAGCAGCAAACTATTATGATGACAACAAAATCATCAAAATTCCTATCGACAACACAAAAACTCCTGCCGAAAACGCGCAGAAATACTTTGACAAATACGGAAAGATGAAGCGTACTGCCGAAGCATTGAACGAGCTGATTCTTGAAACAAAAGGTCAGATAGACCATCTCGAATCAATTCAGAATTCACTTGATATCGCTTTAAGCGCTGACGACCTCGTCCAGATAAAGGATGAGCTGATAGAATACGGTTTTATCAAAAAAGGAAAGGGTTCAAAGAAACAGAAGGTAAAAAGCAAACCCTTCCACTATATCTCATCGGACGGCTTTGATATGTACGTTGGCAAAAACAACTACCAGAACGATGAGCTCACCTTCAAGCTGGCAACCGGAAACGACTGGTGGTTCCACGCCAAGGGCATGCCCGGATCACATGTCATTGTAAAAGCTGAAAACAAAGAGCTGCCGGACAGCACCTTTGAGGAGGCCGGCAAGCTCGCAGGCTACTACTCAAAGGGCAAAAATGCCGACAAGGTAGAGATAGACTATCTGCAAAAGAAAAATGTCAAAAAGCCAAACGGTGCCGCAGCCGGCTTTGTCGTGTATTACACAAACTATTCTCTCACGATTCACCCGGATATATCCGGTATCAGGCAGATTGAGTAAGCAGATTATACTTATTTCATAACAATTTCATAGCCATTCCAATACGCTTAAAGTAAAAAGCTGATATACACATGCATAGTCCTGCATGCTATATCAGCTTTTATTTTAGCCATTTAAGCTCATCACAGATTCATCCTCTTTAATTGTTCTTTTGCAAATTCATCCATTTTCTTTTTCAGTATTCTGTTTTCCGGTGTACAAAGCGCAGGGTCTGCTTCAAGCACCTCATCCACCATCTCAGATGCTTCCTTTAGCACATCGCTGTCCTGATACACATCCGCAAGTGCAAACGCAAGGTCTCCACTCTGCCTGATTCCAAAGAAATCCCCGGGACCTCTGAGCTTTAAATCCTCACTTGCTATATAAAAGCCATCATTTGATTTATTTAGTATCTCCAGACGTTTTTTTGATTTCTTTGAATTTGACGAATTGATGAAAATGCAATACGACTGTGCATCCCCCCTGCCTACACGGCCTCTTAGCTGATGAAGCTGTGCAAGTCCAAACCTGTCTGCATTTTCTATCATCATGACGGTTGCATTGGGCACATTTACACCAACCTCCACGACTGTTGTGGACACAAGCACCTGCGACTCATTATTTGCAAAGCGCTGCATCACCTCATCCTTTGCCTTGCTCTTCATCCTGCCGTTAAGCACATCTACAGTGATATCCTTTGGCAGTGCCGCTTTAAGCACATTTGCATAGTCTGTGACATTTTCCCCTTCCGAGTTTTCGGTTTCTTCCACAAGAGGGCATATAACATACGCCTGATGTCCGGCTCTCACCTGCTCAGCAATAAAGCTGTAGGCCTTTGGCCTGAATGCCGTGCCAACCACACAGTTCTTGATCGGAAGCCTCTTTGCCGGCACCTCATTTATGACAGAGATATCCATATCACCGTATATGATTATTGCTAAAGTACGTGGTATCGGAGTGGCACTCATCACAAGTATATGTGGCTTTCTTCCCTTATCCGAGAAGCTCTCCCTCTGCTTCACACCAAATCTGTGCTGCTCATCTGTGATAACAAGCGACAGATTGGAAAAATCCGCTTTCTCCTGTATGAGCGCATGAGTGCCTATAATAAGCGCATTTTTCTCGTTTTCAAGGCGCGCATAGGCCTCTCTTTTCTGCTTTGCCGTCATGGAGCCGGTAAGAAGCACAACAGGACTGTCAAGTCCAAACTGACTAACCAGTGAGCAAAAAGTCTCATAATGTTGGTTTGCAAGCACCTCCGTCGGAGCCATTATGGCAGACTGATAGCCACATTTTGACGCCCACGCCATAAGAAGAAAAGCAACAATCGTCTTTCCTGAGCCCACATCGCCCTGAATAAGCCTCTGCATCACATAAGGACTTTTAATATCCTGCTTTATCTCATCTATCGTCTTCTTCTGCGCGCCTGTCAGCTCATACGGAAGCTTCTCAATCAGTCCGTCTATAAAAGCATCATCCGTAAACTCAAACTCATTTTTGTCCTTCTGCTGCTTTTTATTCTGGTAGCGCATGCCCATGATAAAGAGAAAAAACTCATCAAAAACAAGCCGTCTTCTTGCCTCCACAAGAGCGTCAAAGTCATCAGGGAAATGTATCTGCTTCATGGCATAATTATACTCACAAAAGCCGTATCTGTGCCTTATATCCTTAGGCAGGTAATCTGACAGCAGTGTATCATGTGACAGAGTCTCCTTTATCGTCTTGACTATCAGATTGTTTGTCACACCGCTTGTCACGGAATACACAGGCTGCAGTGTATCGCGTATAGCCTCGTACTTTTGCACCTCATACACCACAGGCTGCTCCATGACATATCTGCCGCCCTTTGGCTTAATATGTCCGTAAAATATAAGATGTCTCCCCTGCACAAGCTGTGCCTTAAGGTATGGCATACGGTACCATACCAGCTGTATCATATGCCCGGGCGAGCCGATATCCTGCAATGTAATCTGCATTCTCGCTGTATTTTTCACTACAGGTGCCTTTTTAATCACAGCATGGATGGCATAGGTGCTGCTTACGTTTACATTATTCAGTTCATCAATATCCGTTATTTCCGGAAACTTTACATAATCCCGGGGAAAATGAAGGAGTATATCACCAACGGTGTATACTCCCATTTTAGCAAATGCTTTTTGTGTTTTTTCCCCGATTCCCTTAACCGAGGTAATCGGTGAAGCTATGTCCATATTTGCTCCTAAATATAATAAATGTCATTTATATTCTTTAAAGGGCTTTACTCTACAGAAATAACATAATAGTAGATTGGCTGTCCGCCATCGTTGACCTCAACCTCTACATCAGGATATTTCTCTTCGATTGCTGCCGCAAGCTCATTAGCTGAGTCCTCATCAGAATCACTTCCGAAATAGATGCTGACAATCGCTGAATCCTCATCTACCATGGCATCTACCATCTCAAGTGTGGTAGCCATTAAGTCTGTTCCAACAGAAAGGATGCTCTTGTCGCCGATTCCCATGAAGTCGTTCTGCTTGATGGTTTTTCCGTCAATCTCAGTATCACGGACTGCATATGTCACCTGTCCTGTCTTGACATTTTCTATCTCAGCCATCATCTGCTCTTTATTCTCCTCGGCACTGTGATCAGGGATATAATTTACGAGTGCTGTGATACCCTGTGGGATAGTCTTTGTAGGGATAACAATAATCTGTTTATCCTCAACAAGGTCTACTGCCTGGTTTGCAGCCATGATGATATTCTTGTTGTTTGGCAGGATAAATACTGTCTTTGCATTTACATGCTCGATAGCGTTGAGCATATCCTCTGTGCTAGGGTTCATGGTCTGACCATCCTCTATGAGATAGTCCACTCCAAGGCCTCTAAACACTTCATTCATGCCTTCTCCGATTGAAACAGATACAAAGCCCATTTCCTTTGCAGGCATGTTATTTGTCTTTTCATCAGCCTGAGCAGCTTCATAAGCCTCTTCCTCAGCCTTCTGCTGTGCTGCAAGCTTCTGTGAATCCTTGATGAGCTTTTCCTGATGCTCCTCACGCATATTGTCGATCTTTATCTTGCTGAGTGAGCCGAAGGTAAGTGCCTTCTGCAGTGCAAGTCCAGGGTCGTTTGTATGTACGTGAGTCTTTACGATCTCATCGTCAGCTACAACGACTATAGAGTCACCGATTGACTCGAGGAATGCCTTGTATGCGTGCTCCTCATTGTCTGACATTGGCGCATTGAGTACAATAATAAACTCTGTGCAGTAACCAAACTTAATCTCTGCCTCTGTCTCAGCCGAAATCTTTGCAGGAGCTGCTCCTGTTGGTGCGCCCTCGATTGTATAATCAATCTCCTTGCCGATAAGAGCATCATATGCTCCCTTTAATACCTGAACAAGTCCCTGTCCGCCCGAATCAACAACACCTGCCTGCTTTAATACTGGAAGCATCTCCGGTGTCTGGTCAAGCACATACTCAGCCTGCTTTATAACCTCTTCAACAAATGTGACAACATCCTCTGTTTCGTCTGACAGCTCCAGAGCCTTTTCTGCTGCGCCCTTTGCCACTGTAAGGATAGTTCCCTCCTTTGGCTTCATAACTGCCTTGTAAGCTGTCTCAACCGCCTTCTGGCATGCCTCACAAAGAATAGTGACATCTATCTCATCGTATTCCTTTATAACCTTGCAGAAGCCTCTGAAAAGCTGTGATAAGATAACACCCGAGTTTCCTCTGGCACCTCTTAAAGAGCCTGATGAAATAGCCTTTGCAAGCTCTGCCATGGTAGGCTCTGTGAGCGAGCTGACCTCCTTGGCCGCAGACATGATTGTCATTGTCATATTTGTTCCGGTATCACCATCCGGTACCGGGAATACATTCAGCTCATTTATCCAGTCTTTCTTTGAATCAAGATTCTTGGCTCCCGCAAGAAACATCCTTGCAAGGAGCTTTGAATTAATGCTTGTGATCTCCACTTTTTGTAGTCCTCCTTAATCAATTACCCTTACGCCCTCAACGTAAATATTGATCTTTGCAATTTTCATTCCTGTAAATGACTCAACCTTGTACTTAACCGTCTCGATAAGATTGTCCGAAACAGTGCCGATCGAAATACCATACGCTACTATTACATGGAAATCAATCGTAATTTCGTTGTTCTCATCTACCTTTACATTTATTCCATGGTTCAGGTAATCTCTCTTTAAAAGCTTTACAAGACCATCCTTCATGTTGACCGCTGCCATGCCTACTATTCCAAAGCACTCTACAGCTACAGAGCCTGCATAGGTTGCAATAACATCTGTATCAATTAAAATTTGTCCATATTGGGTATCCATCTGTCCCTTCATAATATATACCTCCATCATATTGTGACGTAGCTAATGTTATTATACCTTTTTTTTCACAAAAAGCAAATATTTTTATATTTTATCCTTGCATTCTTTATTTTAATCTGATAGAATACATTTGTTGTGAGCTTAAGAGTATGGTAAGCTTAGTGAAATACAAGGAGGTGCAATATCATGGCAAAATGTGCAATTTGTGAAAAAGGTGTTCATTATGGAAATAATGTCAGCCATTCTCATAGAAGATCAAATCATGTTTGGAAGTCAAACATTAAGAAGGTTTCTTGCAAGGTCAATGGAGTTCCACAGAAGTTATATGTATGTACTTCATGTTTAAGATCTGGCAAAGTTGAGAGAGCTTAGTCTTTATTTTTGAATCTTTTGAATTTTAAAGGACATCCGTTTGGATGTCCTTTTTATTTGCTCTCATATATGAAATTAATCCTGCTTATCGTCCTCTTCCTCGTCTACCTTTACATCGTCGAGATTAAGGTCATCATTTTTTCCCTTTGAGAAGCGGCTTACAATATCCGGCACCATATCAAGTATCTTGGTCATGCCGTCCTGATTCTTTACATTGACAAGCTTTGTCTGTCCATTCTGGATAACGAGCACTGCACTTGGCTGAATCTTTCCACCCATACCGCCGGCTCCGTTATTTTTCTTTTCTGCCGAAAATGCTCCTGCTGCCACTCCAAACGACACATCCACAAGCGGAAGTATGATTGTATCCCCTATATGAATCGCATCACCGACCACCGTCTTTGTAGTGATAAAGCTGTCCATCCCCTTGAAAAGTGACTCTACTGTGTTATTGAAACTATTATCTGCCATAATATCTTCCTCCTATCTGCTTATCCTATTATATAATCTGCGGCAGTTTTTATCAAATAAAATTCTAAGTGTTGCCGCTAAAATACTTATTACTATCACATGCCCCTTTATATCAAAGCTGCCCTTTGCATACGGCTTTTCGCTCTCGAAATCGGGTGTAATCCGCCATCTGTTTGTATAGCCGACAGGAAAGCATGCTAAAATTCCCAATGAAATACCTGTTGTATCAGGCGAGCCTGTTGAATATAACATTGTAAGCTTAAGCCTCCTTGGGCATATTCTTTTAAGAATGATAAAAAGCTCTTTTTTCAGATGTGAAAAAGCGGCTTTATTTCTCTCATCACTGTATTCTCTTTTTAGCTTATAGATACAGTTTTTTATTTTATCTGACTTATCTTTAAATTGCTTTTTATGTGACTTTTTGTGTGGCTTTTTATACGTTTTTTTATGAGTGGGCTTTGTTTGTTGTTTTATATGCTGATTCTCATCAGTTACTGACCTGTACTCATTATGCGTACGTGCTGTGCATTCATCCTCTGCCTGTTCATCTGTGATGTGTTCTGACTCATCTGCCGATATTTTAGGCTCATCTCCGGTGTTTTCACTGACTTTATCTTCTGTTTCAGCTTTAGCTGCATCATCCATATCGTCATCATCCAAAGCCTCATAATTGTCAAACAGCTTCTTCTTCACAAAGACAAGTCTTATATACCCGTCAGTCTCCTGTGCATACTCTATATGCAGTGCAAACAAATGAAAAAGCCACGACGCATGCGCTTTTGCTCTTATGTCTGTATTGTCAAAGCTTCCGACAGCCCTGTACTTGACCGGCACAAACAGTACGCAAAGCAGCGCTGTAAGTATAAGAGCAAGCACTACAAGGAGTATGATGCCTATGACCTTTAAAATCGTAAATATCATATATCTAATTCCTCCGTCTGCTCTTTAAATAGCTCTTCACATCAGTTTTACCTGTATTTTCGTATGTCTCCTTAACAATATCACAGGCCAGCAAAAGTGCCTCATCATAATTACCCGCTACTGCGATTATGTGCAGATTCTTCTTAGGATATCCCTTTTGCAGCAATTCTCTTGTCGGAATGATATCCAAAAGATTTTCCTCATTTGACGGAAACGTGATGATGTATGTGTGAAGCATGCCGGCATTATGCTCTATCTTCCACTTGATTTTCTTTATCTTTCCGGTAACAGACTCTCCTACAAATAAATCCTCATACCATTTCATTCCAAAACCTCAAAAAGCAGTTTTTAAAACTGCTTTTTAATAATACTAATAATACTTGTGTGTCCCCCATAAGTTGCTTTTCTTTAAATCCAGGTACTCATTGTAAGCCTTCTCAAGTATCTGCTTCTCATTTGCAAACTTGAGCAGATGATATGCCTCGTGATACTTATAAAACCCTGAATCCATGAAATACTCTTCTCTTTGCGGTTTACTATAATAACTTTCGCCCATCATAAGATACCAGTGTACATCCTTTTCCACTGTATCATGTGGCACGGTAAAAGAATAGTGGCTCTTACCCACGTATTGGATTATCGTTGCACTGGCACCAGTCTCCTCTTTCACTTCACGGATTGCAGTGTCCTTGTACTCTTCATCAGATTCCACAGTTCCCTTGGGCAGTACCCACCCCTCGTACCTGTTCCTGTAGTTCTTGTATAAGAGTAATATTTTGCCACGAAAGATTACCACACCGCCACAGCTCGTTGCTTCTATCATTGCCATTCCTCCAAGTGTGGTTTAAACGCTATCTGTCAGTTCAAGCGAAATATGAACGATAACGTCTGTCATTACACTTAAGTATAACCTACTTCTAAAAAAAGTGCAACAAGCCTATTCATTGAAATATTTATCAAATACCTTTTTTGCCACCGGCACCGCATATGTGCTTCCGGCACCCGAATCCTCCACAACTACTGCGATTGCCAGATCATTGTATCCATCCTTTTTTCCATAACCCACAAACCAGGCATTGGTCTGGTCTGTAGAATCTGATACCTGGGCAGTTCCGGTCTTTCCAAAGGCCTCATAGCTCTGGTCTCTTAGTTTTGCGCCTGTTCCATCAGATACCACTGCTGCCATAAGATTCTGAAGAAAAGCTGCCTGATCCTTTGACATAATCTGCTTGTATGAAGCCGGTTTATTCTGCTCCACAAGCGCCCCGCTCGCATTTTCCGTATGGTCTACCAGATATGGCCTCATCATATTTCCATCATTGCAGATTGCACCGGCAATCATGCACATGTGAAGCGGTGAAACAAGCGTGTTTCCCTGTCCTATCGTGGTCTGCATGGTCAGAGCTGATGAAGCATTGTTATCCAGTGCAAATTTACTCTTTTTTGAATCAAAGGCTATAGGCAGATTCTTGTTGAAAAGCATATCGTCGCACAAGGTATTAAGCTTATTGTTATCTACCAAAAGACCTATATTGGAAAAGGATGAGTTGCACGACTTTGCAAACGACTTTGTTAAATCCTCCTGCCCGTGTGATTTATTGCCGGCACAGTGGATTGTAAAGCCATCCTTTGTAATACTGCCGTCACAATCAAAGCTGTAGTCGTTGTATGTAGACGGATTTTCGTTATAATACTCAAGTGCTGTAAAAATCTTAAACACTGAGCCCGGAGCATACTGTCCCTGTGTTGCCCTGTTGTAAAGAGAAGTGCTGCCCTCACCGTTTACGCTCTCCCAGTCACTTGCTATGGTGTTTGGGTCATAATCAGGCTTTGACACCATAACTGCAATCTTTCCTGTCTTCGGCTCAATTGCAATGACAGCACCTTCATAATCGTCAAGTGCATTGTATGCAGCCGCCTGTGCTTCGTAATCCAGTGTTGTTATGACATTATCACCGGTATTTTTCTTACCGCTTATATCATTTACTATCTGGTCAAGGAAAAACTCATGTGAGCGAAGCAATGAGAAATTTTCCTGCTTTTCAAGCCCGGCCTTACCGTTTACGGCAAAGCCTGCCACATGCGCAAACATCCTGCCGTCAGGGTATTCCCTTGTCTCAGATGCACCCGAGCTGACTTTTGTCCGAGCTATGACATGTCCATCCTTAGTCTGTATCTCGCCCCTCACTACATTCTTAGAGAAAAGATCCTGCAGCGAATTGTATGGGCTGTTGATGAATTCGTCGCTTTTTACAAATTGGAAATATAAGAAATAACCTATCAATCCAACAAAAACTATAAGGAAAAAATATGTAACAACCGCATACTCTCTATTTCTGTGTCTTCGTGCTGTTTTTGCCGCCTGCTGCCGGTTTTCTCCTTCTCTGTTGACTTCCCTGCGCCCCCGGCTCTTTAGCTGTCTGCTTTTGTCTGTTTTTTGTCTCATGGTCCTTTCGTCTCTTGTCATCTATTTTTCTCCTTTTTTCAGGGGATGCCTGCATAATATACATGCCCTGTATCATTCCAAAAATAATCATCGTAGATAGAAGCGAGCTGCCACCGTAGCTCACAAGCGGCAGCGTCACACCGGTCATCGGTATAAACTTGGTTGAGCCGCCGACAGTTAAAAGCACCTGAAGCGCATACACACTGCCAAGTCCCAACGCCACATACTTGTAAAATGCATCCTTCATCTGCATGGAAAGATTAAATATCATAAGAAAGCAGCTGACACAAACCATAATGAGGCAGACAGCAAATATACCGCCCATCTCCTCTGATATAGCAGCTATGATAAAGTCTTTAGACACAATAGGTATCTTATTTGGCAGTCCCTGCCCCAGTCCAAAACCAAACAGTCCGCCTGTACCTATGGCAAAGAGCGACTGACACACCTGATAGCCGGCCTTGTCTATGACAGAAAGAGGATCAAGCCATGCAACAATTCTGTTTTTCACATGTGAAAACAAATGATAACCAGCGTACATTCCAAGCCCCACAAATGCAAGACCTCCGGCAAAAATATAAAACCTTTTTGTCGCAACATAAATCATGACCAGATATGTAAAGAAATACAAAAGTGCTCCACCGAGGTCGTTTGATGCAACAAGTATCAGCACAAACACTGCCGATACGCCGCTTGTTATGGCAAGCTGCTTTAAATCAGTTGATTTATACAGCATGGATGCTATAAAAAACACAAAAAGTATCTTTACAAACTCAGACGGCTGAATTGAAACAGGACCAAATGTCAAAGAAAGCTTTGCTCCTCTGCTCGCCACTCCTACCACAAGCACTGACAAAAGCCCAAGTATTCCCACACCGGCATATGTCCATGTCAGTTTTCGAAACATCGTGCCTTTTTGCATTATAAGCGGTATTAAAAACGCAAATATCGTTCCGGCAAGTACAAAAACAAACTGCCTTAATGCCTTGTCAAACGAAATTCTCGTTAGAATAATCATGCTAATACAAAGCATCATCACCATGTTGTTTAGCACAAGCTCTGAGGCATTCTTATAAAACTTATGATAAATCAGGTAAATTGATTCAAAAAGCGCAAGCTGTGCTATATAAAATCCTATTATCTTTGTATCCATCGTCGTGACAAAGAGCACCAAAAAACCATCTAAATGAATCAGAAACATATAAAATCTCTGCAAATTATATATATGCCTCTGCTTTTTCGGCTTGTCGGGATACTTGAATAAATGAAAGCATAAAAAAGTATATATGAGAAAAAGTATTATCATAATATACTTGGAAAGCTGTACTATCAGATGTACCATGTTATTCTACTCCTCTTTTGTAATGTCCGTTTGTATATTCAGCTACCTTATCATCCATAACCGCCTTAATCTGCTTTGGAGTCTCGATTGTAAAGCTGTATCTAAAACTTCTGATACCTGCCTCCTTAAGCTTACTTATGTTCTTTGTGAGCATGGTAGGCAGTGAATTATATATTGTATTATAGCACTCCTTACAGTTGTTACAAACTGCAAAGGATTTATTGTATCTGTCCTTTAAATATATAAGCTTTTGCTTTTTATCACAGCCCTTTGTGTTTTTGTGCACACAATTGGCGGTGGTCATAAGCGGATAATATCCATAGACTATCATCTGCGAGCCTATATTGTTTCTATGCATAATCTCCCTTGAATTGAGTTCAAGCGGCACTGTATCACCACTTACTCCGTGCTCAAAAAAAGCACTCTTTGAAACATCATTAAAGGTATACATATTGTGGTCTAAAATAACTTTTTTCCCTGTAAACAGATTTTCTGTCTGATAAAGCTCCTCGTAATTTTTTACAACAAAGCCCTCGAAGCTTACCTTATCAAGCTCTTTTGCGATAGATACAAAATAATCTGATGAATCCGCCCTGAATATCGTAGGTAGCATTAGATACACTTTTTTATTTCGCTTTGTAAGGCTTTGCACATCATCTGCAAACTGCTGTATCAGAGTCTTCCTGTCATACATGTCAAAATCCAGATAAAATACGTCAAAGCATTCATAGCTAATAAGTGTATCAAGCTGCGCGCGTGTCATACACGAGCATATGGCAGTGTAATCCTTTGCATTTACAGCTCCATCTTCATGTGCTGCGTTGCTTTTTACGACATGTTCAGGGAGCTCACACATACTTGATATATCAGCATATCGTGCGTCATCCCTGTAATACTTTTTCAACAGCTTATCACAAAGCCCTGAAATTGCATCACGCCGCAGCTTGTTTAGTGCTCCGTTTGGCACAAAGACGTTTTCTCCGATTTGAGCTTTAATATGTGAAAACTCAAAGTCTGTATCACCGGTTTTGTTTATCCTGTCTATAGCGGCCTTTTTATCAAGCGGTGCCTTAAGTGCGGCGCTGACAGGTTCTATTGAAGCTTTGTATGTCACATCACCTCTTTTTACAGTGAGGCTTCCGGGCTCGCCCTCTCTTAAAACAAGCTCTCCCTCTATCGAAAGCTTTCTTTTTTCAGGCGAAGGCTCTGCAGCATTTGAAACGAAATTAGGCTTCACATAAGTCACCATATCAGAGCCATTGTGGTCGAAATAATACCTGTCTGTGAAACCACAGCGGTTTCCAAGTGCCTTTATCCTGTCATAATCAGCATCGGTAACAGGCTTCATACTGTCGATATAGCTTCTGTAGTATTTTACCACTCCGCATGCATACTCAAGCTGCTTCATACGTCCCTCAATCTTGAGCGAATAAACACCTGCATCATGCAGCTTGTCAAGAGCCTTTATACCACACATATCTTTAAGGCTTAAAATGTATTCATCCTTTTTGCCCTCCACGGTATACGGCAGTCTGCACGGCTGTGCACAGCGGCCTCTGTTTCCGCTTCTACCACCTAAAATACTGCTGAAAAGGCACTGTCCGGAATACGAATAGCACAGTGCTCCGTGCACAAAGGCTTCAAGCTCCATGCCGGTTTCCTCATGTATGCGCTTCATCTCGGCAAGAGAAACCTCCCTTGCCATGACCACACGCGTCACTCCAAACTGTGAAAGGAAACGCACTCCGTCTGCTCCAGTCACCGTCATCTGTGTACTCGTATGTATCTCCATTGACGGAAAATACTCATGGATAGCCTTCACCACTCCAATATCCTGCACTATCACTGCATCAAGCCCTCTTTTGTAGTACACAAGCAGGTAGTCGTAGAGCTTTGAAAACTCACTGTTTTTAATCAGCGTATTGACCGTCAGATACACCTTTACTCCTCGTAAATGCGCAAAATCAATTGCCTCTAAAAGCTCCTCTTCTGTGAAATTATTGGCATATGCCCTGGCTCCAAACATGCTTCCGCCCACATACACAGCATCGGCGCCGCTTTCTATCACGCCCTTAAGTATCTCAAGGCTTCCTGCCGGTGCAAGAAGTTCAAAATCTTTATTTCTCATATATTTCCTCATATAGATGCTAATTTTATGTTATATAAATCTGCAATAAAATAGGGAACAGTGTACGATAACTGTTCCCCTTTTATTGCTATTTATCGCTACTGTCATTTGCCTCTTTAGAAGCATGTGCAGATTTTTTAACAGGCTTTTTTCCATCAAGAAGCGACTCCTCAAGTGTTGCCTCAAGTCTCGCCTTGTTGAGTAAAAGCTCCTTGTTTTGTGCCTCAAGCTCCTTCATGCTTGCCTCAGCATTCTCGGTCTTTACCTGATTGGAAATTAAATCATGCTTTAAATCGTATATTTCCTTATCCTTATTCTCTATATCACCCTCGAGCTTTTCGACAAGTGCCTTTGCCTTGAAAAAATCATCCGCAATATTGAGCTCAATAAGTGTGCTCTTCATATTGCCCGGAAGATGCTTATACTCATCCATATCATCAAACTCTGCAATCTTGTTGTTGATGTATGCCGCAACCTTCTGTAAGTATTCCTCATTCTCATATCCTGACAGTGTGTAAACCTTTCCGTCTATTACCACCTCGGCATTTGTTTTTGCAGACATTTAATCATCCTCCGTTTTCACATTTATTCAAACCAGCTATATTAGTATTAATATTACTATTACTATCAATTTCAATATCAAATACTTAATTATTATATGCCTTATAGATATAAATTGCAACTTTAAGCCCTTTTTCTCTCAAAATGCTCAAAGGCAAGGTCTGTCGCCACTCGCCCCTTTGGTGTGCGGTTTATTAAGCCGTTCTTCACCAGATACGGCTCGTAAACATCCTCAATGGTTCCGGCATCCTCACCTATTGCCGCCGCAAGCGTATCAAGGCCCACCGGTCCTCCCGCAAACTTGTCAATGATGGTGAGAAGTATATTTCTGTCGTTTAAATCAAGTCCGTACTTGTCCACCTCCAAAAGATCCAGTGCAAAGCTTGCCACATCATAGGTGATTTTGCCGTCATACTTGACCTGCGCAAAGTCCCTGACACGCTTTAGAAGTCTGTTTGCAAGTCTTGGGGTACCTCTTGAACGACGCGCCATCTCGTAGGCTCCCTTGTCATCTATCTCAACTCCAAGCACCTTTGCGGAATTGATGATAATATGCTTTAGCTCATCGACAGTATAAAACTCCATGTGATTTACCACGCCAAACCTGTCGCGTAAAGGTGCCGAAAGCATCCCCGCCCTCGTTGTTGCACCTACAAGTGTGAATTTTGGCAGGTTAAATCTGATTGACTTTGCAGACTCGCCCTTTCCAATCATGATATCAATGGCGTAATCCTCCATAGCAGGATAGAGTACCTCCTCCACCTGACGGTTTAATCTGTGAATCTCATCGACAAACAGTATATCGCCCTCCGAAAGTCCGTTGAGTATGGCTGCCATCTCTCCCGGCTTACCTATTGCAGGACCGGAGGTCACCTTTATCTTTGTACCCATCTCATTTGCAATGATTCCTGCAAGTGTTGTCTTTCCAAGCCCCGGAGGTCCGTAAAACAGCACATGATCGAGCGCCTCGCCCCTTGATTTTGCGGCTTCAATATATATTTTTAAATTGTCCTTTATCTTCTGCTGACCGATATAGTCATCAAAATACATAGGACGCAGGGATTTCTCTATCTTTATGTCCTCTTCCTGCAATTGTGTGGAAATTACTCTTTTCACGTTTTGTTCCCCGTTTCTGTTTTAAGCTTACAGCTTTTATCAATCAGCCCATATTTTTGAGCGCAAGCTTCAGTACATCCTCTACATCCATATCCTCTGTGATATCAACCTTGGACACTGCCTTAAGACTCTCAGTAGACGAGTATCCAAGCGCATTGAGCGCCATGACAGCATCATTTTTCACAGTGTTGTTCATGGATACAGCAGCACCGGAAGTCTGATTCTCAAGCTTCTTTTCAAATGCATCCTCAAGCGACAGCTTGTCCTTTAAATCAAGTATTACTCTCTGAGCCGTCTTTGCACCTATTCCCGGTGCCTTTGATATAGCCTTTGAGTCGCCCGATAGAATAGCAAAACGCAAATCATCGGCAGGCAGAGTTGACAAAATGGCAAGGCCGCCCTTTGGTCCGATTCCGCTGACTGTAATGAGCAGCTTAAAGATTTCAAGATCATCCTTGCTCAAAAAGCCGTAAAGTATCATGGCATCCTCCCTGACACATAGGTAGGTGTAAATTTTTACATCCTCTCCCTCGTCGGGCAGCATATCAAAATACTGCGTCGGTATGTAAATGAGATAGCCTACACCTGCTGCCTCCACTACAATGCTGTCTATATTTTTTTCTGCAAGCTCTCCTTTTATATATGCATACATTGAATCCATTTGTTACTGTTTCGTCTGTAGCCTGACACACAGGCATAAAACAGCAGCATCTCCTTTGTTATTAAATATACGTAGATTACAGCCCATTAAAACTATACATGGAAGCTGTCAGAAATCCTTAAAAGCACCTGTGAAGCTACTGTTCCAATCACAAGACCTGTGATGCATCCCGCCACAAGAAGCACCGGAATATAGTACACTACGCTGTAGGTTGACAAAACTATAGCCGCAACTATTATCTGTCCTATATTGTGACACACTCCACCGACCAGGCTTATTGATACCGAGCTGAATTTATCTGATTTCTTAAGCAGGTACATAACGATAAAGCTTAGTATACAGCCTGCCAGTGAATATATGATGCTGAACGCATTTCCAAACATAAAGCCTGAAAGCACCGCGCGAAATACACATAGCAGAAACGTCTCCATGGGTGCTGCTATATAAAGCATGATTACTGTCACTATATTTGTAAGCCCAAGCTTCACTCCCGGTATGCCTACCGCAAACGGTATAAGTGACTCAACATAGCTTAGCACCAGTGCCAGTGCCATAAGCATACCAAGATATGCAATCTTTCTGGTTTTCATTTATCTCATTCTTTCTATAAAAATGTTCGGGTATCACTTGGATATCGAATCTATATCTGATTTCGTGTCGCTTTTTACCGTCACAACAACCTTATTCGGCAGACAGATAATCGACTCTCCCTCCTTTGATATCGCCTTCTGCTTCACACACAGATGATCCGGACAGTCGGCAGAGGTCATATCCGCCACACCGCCCTTTATGACAAGGGTGTTAGTAACATCGCCATCGCCGTTTTTTATCTCAATTGTATCATCCTTTGAAAGCGGATATGTGCCATAGGCCCTTCCATCGATAGTCACCTCGACACATGCATCGCTATCCGTATCCTGCCCCTTTAAATATACAAGCTTCCATACAAGAAGCAGAGCGACAGAGATAATTACAATAACCGATATCAGGATTATATCATTTCTGCCAAAACGCTTACGCATCCTCTTTTATCTCTCCCATATAGTAAAAGCCTCTGCACTCATCAAGCTTCACATTATAAATATTTCCAATCATATCCTCGGTACCCGGAAAATGTACGATTGAATTATTGTCCATACGTCCGGTCACATAGCCATCCTTCTGGTCATCCATCTCCTCTGCAAGTACCGGCACCACTTTGCCCTCATAGCATTTTGCCTTTTCTGATGAGATAGTCTGAACCTCCTTTAAGAGCCTGTCAAACCTGTCCTTAACCACATCATCCGGCACCTGATTCTCCATGGTAGCTGCGCGTGTGCCTGTTCTCTTTGAGTAAATAAATGTAAAAGCACTGTCATATCTGACCTGCTTAACAACATCCATTGTCTCAAGGAAATCCTCCTCAGTCTCTCCCGGGAAGCCCACAATGATATCAGTTGTGATTGCAATATCAGGAATCTGCTCACGAAGTCTCTTTACCTCGTCGAGATATTTTTCCTTGTCATAGTGCCTGTTCATCTCCTTAAGCACTCTTGAGCTTCCTGACTGAAGCGGCAGATGCATATGCTTGCACACCTTGTCGCACTCCTTTATCGCCATAATCAGGTCATCTGATAAATCCTTTGGATGAGATGTCATAAAACGAATCCTCTTAAGTCCCTCAATCTTATTGACCTCGCGAAGAAGCTCTGCAAAGGTTATAGGATTGTCAAGAGTTTTACCGTATGAGTTGACATTCTGTCCGAGAAGCATTATCTCGCACACTCCGTCTGCAACAAGCTTTTCTATCTCTCTTATGATATCCTTAGGCTCCCTGCTTCTCTCACGGCCTCTTACGTATGGCACGATACAGTAGCTGCAGAAATTGTTGCAGCCAAACATGATATTGACACCTGATTTGAAAGAGAACTTTCTCTTCACCGGCAGATCTTCGACAATCTGATTGGTATCCTTCCATATGTCAATCACCTGTGAGCCTGACTCGATATTGTTGCACAAAATCTCTGCAAACTTGAATATATTGTGGGTTCCGAATACGATATCTACAAACTTATAGTGCTTTTTGATATTTTCAACAACCTCCGGCTCCTGCATCATGCAGCCGCAGAGAGCAATCTTCATCAGAGGATTCTTTTTCTTGTAGTTCTGCAGATATCCAAGTCTGCCGTACACCTTATTGTTAGCATTCTCACGTACGGTGCAGGTGTTGTATACAATAAAATCCGAGTGCTCATCAGTTCCTTCCACGTAGCCTATCTGCTCGAGTATTCCGACAAGTTTTTCTGAGTCGCGGGCATTCATCTGACAGCCGAAGGTCTTTACGAAATAAGTCATAGGACGGCCGATTTCTTTAGATTTCTTTTCAACAAAATCCTTTGCCTTTGCCATGTAGTAATACTGCCTCTCAGGCTCATGTGCCGGTGGTGTCTTTGTTATATCTATATCGTAGCTCATGTTATATTATGTTTCCTCTCAAATTAATTCTATGATACTTTACCTGACTATTCCCTGATCTGACCACTGCCATAAATAATATACTTATAGCTTGTCAGTGCCTCAAGCCCCATAGGTCCCCTTGCATGAAGCTTCTGTGTGCTGATGCCAATCTCTGCTCCAAAGCCGAATTCATTTCCATCAGAAAATCTGGTTGAGGCATTTACATAAACGCATGCAGCATCTATCTCATTTAAGAACTTCTGCGCATTGTCGTAATCATTTGTGACGATTGCCTCAGAATGTGATGTGTTGTATCTGTTGATATGCTCGATTGCCTCATCAATACTGTCAACAATCTTTACCGACATGATGTAATCAAGATACTCCATACCCCAGTCATCGGCAGTGGCCTCTGTCACATCATCTCTTCCGGCAAGAATTGCCTGCGCTCTTTCATCACAGTGCAGCTGTACATGATGCTCTCTTAACTTATCATACAGCTTTGGCAGAAATTCCTCTGCTATGGCGCTGTGTACTACAATCGACTCACATGCATTGCAGACACTGATTCTTTGTGTCTTTGCATTGTTAATAATATTAACAGCCATGTCAAAGTCAGCATCCTTGTCCACATATACATGGCAGTTGCCTGTACCGGTCTGGATGACAGGGATTGT
>ERZ857840.2243-NODE-2243-length-19186-cov-2.831269_pt1 | contig 19186 bp, 15 predicted proteins | sample MGYA00519760_ERZ857840 | MGnify/ENA primary metagenome ERZ857840 (study PRJEB31778, sample SAMEA3449371) | human gut metagenome | biome: human gut; feature: human-associated habitat; material: faeces | place: United Kingdom | collected 2010/2012 ... | reverse complement strand
CGCAGGATATGTCAAGTTGATCGACTGGAAATCCATTGAAAACGCGAACATGGCAACGGTTGAATTCAAGACGCAGCTTTTGGAGTCGGCTGTTGCGTGTGGAACTTTGACGAAAACCGCAGATGGAATGTATAAGACCGTCAAGGGAAATGTCATCGACGCCACACATAACTTTAACGATTCTTTGCAGGATCAGTGGATGACGACGGAAGCTCTTGTCGGCACACTTCGTAATTATGCTGATGAAACGACCGACATCGGTAAGAAGGCATTCGCTGCTGCACAGGATGTTAAGACATTCTCACAGTTGATTGACACCTTAAAGGAAGCTGCTGGCTCCGGCTGGGCGAATACCTGGGAAATCCTCTTTGGTGACTTTGAGGAAGCCAAGGAATTGTGGACTGGTCTTAGTCAGGCAATCGGCGGATTTATTGATACGCAGTCTGATGCTCGTAATTCGGTGCTTCAGGGATGGAAAGACCTTGGAGGCAGAACCGAGCTGATCGAGTCTCTCAAGAACACGCTCAAGGGGATCGGGACAGTTATCAAGCCGATCACAGAAGCCTTTCGTGATATTTTTCCGCCAACTACGGCGGAACAGCTTCATAATCTGACGGAAGGACTGCTGAAGTTCACAGAAAAGCTGACGCTTAGTGACACTGCTTCCGAAAACCTGAAGAGCACCTTTAAGGGTCTGTTCGCCATTCTTGATATTTGCAAGCGGGCAATCGGTGCAATTCTGGGTCCGGTCGGTTCTCTTCTTGGAAAAGTGACCGGCTTAGGCGGCGGTGTTCTCGGCGTGACCGGCTCTATTGGAGAATGGCTCGCCAAGCTTGACGAAGCGATCAAGAAGAACGACGCCTTTGGCAAAGGCATTGAGAAGATCTCTGATTTTGTGAGCGGTGCTGTAACGGGCATCAAGAATTTTGCCGAGTCTGTTCGTGAATACCTCGGTCTGCCGACGCTTGACGAAGCGAAGGAGTCTATGAAAGAACTCTTTGGTACTGCCGAAGAGAAAATTCAGGTTCCTGGACTGGAACTCCTGCACACGATCCTGGAGAAGCTGAAAGAGCGTGCCGGTCAGGTCAAAGACGCTATTGTCGGTCTGAAAGATGGCATCTCCGATGCGTTTTCTAAGATTGGCGGAAATACCGATGTGTCGAAATTTGCCGCATTGATCCAAGCACTATCCATTGCCGCTAAGAAAATTGGCGGTGGTATTTTCGATGCGCTCGGCAACGGCATCAATAAGATCGTAACTGCGGTGAGTAACGCTGATTTTAGCGGAATCATCGACCTACTGAACGGAATTTCTATCGGCGGTATTGCGATTGCCATAACCAAGTTCACCAATAGTTTGACGAAGCCCTTTGATGAAGTCGGAAGTCTTCTTGACAATGTGAAGGGGATTCTGGATGGGGTTCGTGGATGCTTTGAGGCGTATCAGACGCAGTTAAAAGCCGGAACTTTGCTGAAAATAGCAAGCGCTATTGCGATTCTGGCAGCATCTATCGTCGCGATTTCTCTTATTGATAGTGAGAAGTTATCTGCGTCACTGGGAGCTATTACGGTTCTCTTTGCTGAACTGATGGCATCCATGTCGGTCTTTACCAAAATCAGCGGAGATGTTAAAGGTGCGGTGAAGAGTTCGACAGTGATGCTCGCCATGTCCACATCCATCTTGATCCTTGCATCAGCTCTGAAGAAGATCGGTGACTTGGATGGCGGACAGCTTGCAAAAGGTGTTGCCGGTGTGACGGCCTTGATGGCGGCGATGGTCGGTGCGGTGAAGCTGCTCAACATGAGCGGCGGTTCTTCGATGAAAGGCGCGACACAGATGGTTCTCTTTGCGGCTTCCATCAAGATCCTTGCATCGGTCTGCACAGACCTTGCAACGCTTGAATGGAATGGGCTTGCAAAAGGGCTTACCGGTGTTGGTGTACTGCTGACAGAAGTTTCGCTCTTTATGAACACCGCAAAGTTCAGTGGAAAGTCTTTGACAACAGCGGCGGGCATCGTCATTCTTGCTTCGGCAATCAAAATCCTGGCATCCGCCTGTAAGGATCTCGGTAGTCTCGATTTCGGACAGCTTGTGAAGGGGCTTGGCTCCATTGGTGTTCTTCTGGCGGAGATCACGGTCTTTACCAAGTTGACCGGCGATGCAAAGGGTCTGGTGTCCACCGGGATCGCAATGATCGGGATTGGCGCTGCTATGAAAATCTTTGCTTCCGCGATGGGCGACTTCGGAAACCTTGACTGGAATCAGATCGCCAAGGGACTTGTCGCTATGGGCGGAGCATTGGCCGAAGTGGCTATCGCTATGAAGGTGATGCCTAAGAATACGATAAGCGTTGGCGTTGGTCTGATCGCTGTTGGTGCGGCACTTGAGATCGTGGCAAATGCCCTTGGAAAGATGGGCGGTATGACCTGGGAAGAGATCGCAAAGGGGCTCGTTACAATGGGCGGCGCTCTTGCAGAGCTTGCCCTCGGTCTGAATGTGATGAACGGTACTTTGCCTGGCTCTGCCGCCATGCTGGTAGTGGCTGGCGCATTGGCTATTCTGACTCCGGTGCTGCTGGCTCTTGGCTCAATGAGTTGGGAGAGCATTGCCAAGGGGCTTGTGACGATTGCCGGTGCATTCACCGTAATCGGTGTGGCCGGTCTTGTGCTGACCCCTCTTGTTCCGACGATCCTGGCGCTTGCCGGAGCATTTGCGTTGATCGGTGTCGGTACCGCAGCTATCGGAGCAGGTCTTCTCGCTGCCGGTGCCGGACTGTCGGCTATTGCAGTCGGCATTACCGCCTTGGCTACTTCTCTTGGCGCAGGTGTGACCGTTATTGTGGCAGGACTCAGCACGATCATCACAGGGATTGCCGCGTTGATCCCTGCCATTGCCGAAAAGCTCGGTGAGGCTATTATAGCGTTCTGCGGCGTAATCGCTCAGGGAGCTCCCGCTATCGGAGAAGCTGTTAAGGCCGTCGTTCTTACGCTGGTGGATGTACTTGTTGAGTGCGTCCCTGCAATCGCTGACGGTGCATTGGCACTGCTGTCCGGCGTACTCACCTCTCTTGCAAACTATACTCCGGAAATCGTTGACTCTATTATGCTGTTCCTGATCAACCTGCTGAACGGTATTGCAGAGCGGCTGCCCGAACTCATTCAGGCGGCAGTCAATGTGATCGCGGCATTCTTCTCCGGCATCATTGATGCTCTGGCAGGACTTGATACAAGCGTATTGGTGAAAACCATCGCCGGCATCGGTCTGCTGTCCGGCATTATGGTCGCATTGGGTGCGGTAGCCGCATTGATCCCCAGCGCTATGATAGGTGTGCTCGGCATGGGTGCTCTTATCGCTGAGCTGGCGATCGTTCTTGCTGCTGTCGGTGCCCTTGCACAGATCCCCGGCCTTTCCTGGCTGATCGGTGAGGGCGGCAAGCTGCTTGAGCAGATCGGTACGGCTATCGGTGGGTTTGTCGGCGGCATTGTCGGCGGATTCATGAGTGGTATTTCCAGTCAGTTCCCGCAGATCGGCAGTGATCTTGCAGCGTTTATGACAAATGTTCAGCCGTTTATCGACGGCGCAAGCAGCATCTCTCCGGCGATGTTCAGCGGTGTGCAGGCATTGACAGACGCGATATTGCTGCTTACGAAGGCCGAGCTTGTGCAGGGTATTGCATCCTGGTTCACGGGTAGTTCTTCTCTTTCTGATTTTGCTGATGAGCTCGTTCCGTTCGGAGAAAGCATGACGGAGTTCAGCAACGCAATCAGCGGGATGGACGCCGACCTTGTTTCCAAAGCGGCGACCGCTGGTAAGGCACTTGCAGAGATGGCCACAACGCTGCCGAACAGCGGCGGTGTAGTCGGCTTCTTTGCCGGTGAGAATGACATGGACAAGTTTGGAGAGCAGTTGGTTCCGTTCGGAAAGGCCATGAAGGACTACTCTCTCGCTGTCAAAGGAATGGATGTCGGTGCTGTCAGCAATTCCGCTTCTGCCGGTAAGGCGCTCGTGGAACTATCCAATACCATTCCGAACTGCGGCGGGCTTGTGAGTTTCTTCACCGGAGACAACAGCATTGCCGACTTCGGCGACCAGCTCGTTCTTTTCGGCAATGGTCTTGCGGCTTACTCCGCCTCTATCGAGGGTATCAACATGAGCAAGCTCTCCAGCGCGATCACACAGGTCGAGAAGCTGGTGGCGCTTTCCGATACGGTGAAGAATATGGATCAGTATGCATTTGTGAACTTTACGAATGCGCTGGTTCTGCTGGCAAACGCCAGTATCCAAAACTTTACCGACGCTTTCTACAACAGTGGAGCTACCGTGAGCACGGCAATCATCTATATGCTCAATTCCGCAGGCACGACCATCCGGCAGAACCAGACGATCGTTAATGTGGCGATGGCTGAGCTGATGCTTGCGATGGCCGCGACTGTGAAAGCACATACCACGAGCATGAATACCGCGGTCGTGCAGATGATGGTCGGCTTCAGCACCACGATCCGCAGCAACGGTGCTTCCGTGCGGACGGCGATGCAGTCTGTCATGCTGGTCGTTGTGGCAGAAGTGAACAACTACAAGGACCAGTTCAATGAAGCCGGCAGGAATGTTTCGCAGGGCTTTATCAACGGCATCCGCTCGAAGCTGAGCGGCGCCTCTCAGGCGGGCCGTGATCTGGGTCTTGCGGCGCTGAATGCGGCAAAGAAGGCGTTGGACAGCCATTCTCCCTCCCGTGAGTTTATCGAGCTTGGTAAAAACATTGGCGAGGGTATGACCATTGGCATCAACAATGCTATCGTTCCGGTTTCTTCGGCTGCGGCAAAGATGAGCGATGAAGCCATCAAGGTCGCGCAGAAGGGACTCGATTCTTTTAAGGATTGGGCGGAAGAGCGGAAATATTACAGCGAGCTCAGCTTGAAAGAGGAGCTTGCCGGATGGGAAACGCTCCAGAAGAAATACCGCGAGGGCAGCGAGGAACGAAAGCAGATCGACCGCGAGGTCTATCGTGTTCAAAATGAGTTGGTTACGGCCACTTATCAGTATTCGATGAACTGGATCGAAGAGCAGAAATCGTATAACAAGCTGACCCTTGCGGAGGAACTGGCTGCCTATAAGCGTGTTCAGAGCCGATATGCTAAGGGGACAGAGCTGCGGAAGAAGCTCGACCTGCAAGTTTACCAGTTGGAGAAAGAGATCAGCGACGCGCAGAAACAGTATATCTCTGATGTGCAGTCTGTACAGAGCGAGGCGAACCAGAAGCGGCTCGACCTGGAGGAAGAGTACGCCGATAAGGTAAAGTCGATCAACGCGCAACTGGCGAGCGATATTCAGGCTGAGAACGACAAGTACGAGAATGCTCTGAAATCCCGCGAGGATTCCCTCTATAAGTCCTATGGCCTCTTTGACGCTGTGAAGGAGCGTGATGAGGTCAGCGGCGACACCCTGATGAAGAATCTTGAGGGTCAGGTCAAGGAATTTGGCGAATGGCAGGATATTTTAGAGTCTCTTGCCGGCAGAGGACTTGACAGTGACCTTATCGAGGAACTTCAGGATATGGGTCCTGACGCGATCGCCCAGATCAAGGCGCTGAATGACATGAGTGACTCCGAGCTTGAGAAGTATGCTGACCTCTGGAAGGTCAAGCACGCAATGGCTCGCGAGCAGGCGGTCGGCGAATTAGAGGGGCTGCGCGAAGAGACCCAGCAGAATATTGCAAAACTCCGCGAGGAGGCCGATCAGGAGCTTACCGAGTATCGTGCTCTCTGGCAGGAGAAGATGAATCAGGTCACGGAAGACGCCAACGCTCAGTTGGAACAGCTCCGCAGAAGCTTTGAGGAAAAGGTTGGTCTTATCAAGAACAATACTGAGGATGAGCTTCAGGAGATGGCCGACACGGCGCAGAAGGTCTTGATGGAAGCTGGTTGGGATGAGACCGGCAAGCAGATCGTCAAGGGGCTTACTGAAGGCGTTCAGTCTGAGAAGTCCAGCTTTGTTGATGAGATCACGCAACTGGCTCTTGCAGGCGTACAGGCGGCGAAATCGACACTGGACATCCACTCTCCATCGAGGGTATTCCGTGAGATCGGTAACTACACCGGCCTTGGTTTCGTGAAGGGTCTTCAGGACTATGTTGACCGCTCTTATGCGGCCGGTTCTGAGATGGCGGAGTCGGCCGAGGGCGGTCTTTCCGGTGTGCTCCAGACCATTGCCGACATTGTGAGCGGCGGGTTCGACATGGAGCCGGTGATCCGTCCTGTTCTGGATCTCTCCGCCGTATCGGCCGGAGCAGACGCCTTGAACAACCTATTCTATTCGCAGCGAGCGGTCGGCCTTGTCGGGCAGGCCGCCGTTGCATTTGAGGCACAGCGCGGCGGAAGCAGCCAGACAACCATTTCCGTTGATAATGACGATGTTGTGGCTGAACTCCGCACGCTTCGAGGTGAGATGGCTTCGATGCTGGAACGCATGGAGAAGCTGCGTGTTGTGCTGAACACCGGTGCGCTCGTCGGCGAACTTGCTGAACCGATGGATGTGGCACTCGGACAGCGGTCTACACAAAGAGGAAGGGGGATTTAAGTTGTACCATTCGATCACATTTGGCGATAAGAACACATGGGACGATTGGCGGCTTGTCCCCGCTTCCCGTCCGCTATTCAATCCACCTGCGCAAAAGGTAAAGACTCTGGACATTCCCGGTGGGGACGGCGTCATTGATCTGTCGCAAGCCCTCACCGGGTATCCGGTGTATCAGAACCGGACAGGGTCTATCGAGTTTATCGTCATGAATGATTTCAAACCATGGCACATGGCGTACTCGGACATCATGGACTATCTGCACGGACAGACCATGCGGGCGATCCTTGAGGACGATCCTGAATATTTCTACGAAGGGCGCTTCACAGTGAACGCCTGGAAGTCGGAAAAGGACTGGTCGCGGCTCGTCATCGACTACGATGTTGGCCCGTACAAGTGGAAAAACCTTTCCTCCATCGACAACTGGCTATGGGACCCGTTCAACTTTCAAAATGGAGTCATTCAGGCAGCTTTGTTCCGCAACATTGCGGTGACGACAGAGAGGAAAGAGATCGAGCTGGACGCGGTGATGTACGGACGGGCTCCGGTCTGCCCCAGATTCATTGTGCAAAGCAGTGAGGGACGCGGCGTTCATGTCCGATTCGTCAACCGTCAGCTCAGCATCGACCTGACGAAGCTTTTGCCGGAGGGAACCATTCAGATCCCTGAGTTTATTCTGTTTGGCGACTACGGCGGAACGATCTATCTTTGGGTCGACGAGGGAACGGGGACCGTGTCCGTTGATTTCAGACAAGGGAGGTTGTAAGCGATGTATTCTGTTTATGCCGATGGTGTCTGCATCTACAATGATGCCTTCGCATTGGACAACATGAAGCTTGCAAGCCCCAAGCTGACGCTGGAGGACAACGCAGCCGGTTCCTTTGTGATGACGGTTCCGCCCTCCAATCTCGGATACGGCACCATCATCCGTATGGTGACCGACATCGCCGTCCACAAGGACGGAAAAGAGATCTGGGCGGGTCGCGTCCTATCTGAAAACGAGGACTTTTACCGAAACCGGGTGCTTACTTGCGAGGGCGAGCTTGCATTCTTCAACGACAGCACACAGCCGCCTGCGGAGTACGCCGGAGGGACGATCCGTGAGTACCTTGAGGCGATGATCGCCATTCACAACGCAAAAGTCGGAGACAACCGTAAGTTTACCATCGGCATTGTTACTGTGGTGGATGAAGATTTTCCGACTTATTACACCAACTATGAAAAGACCATCACAATCTTGAATGCGTTGGTGGCGCAGTACGGCGGTCATCTGCGGGTGCGTAAGGAAGACGGCATCCGCTATCTTGACTATTTGGCGGATTACCCCGACACTTGCAGCCAGACGATCCAGTTCGGCTCCAACCTCATCGAACACACCAAGGGATGGGATATGACGGAGTTCGCAACGGTCATCGTTCCGCTTGGCAACAGGCTTGACAAGAGCAAGATCGAGGCATTGGACGCCTATCTGACCGTGGAGAGCGTGAATGAGGGCAGCCTTTATGTCCAGTCCTCCGAGGCTGTAAAAACCTATGGCTGGATCGAGAAAACAGTGACATGGGACAGCGTTTCTGATCCCGAAGCACTGCTGGAAAAGGCGAAGGCATATCTTGCCGACTTGCAGTTCGACAATATGGAACTGGAAGTGAGTGCCCTTGACCTCCATTATCTCAACGCGAATGTGGAGGCAGTGAAGCTGCTGGACGAGATCCGCGTGATCTCGCGGCCGCATGGCCTTGATCGTGTATTTCCTGTCACGAAGCTGGAGATCCCTCTGGACAGCCCGGAGAATACCAAGTTTACGCTCGGCGACACGGTGCAGACAAGCCTTACCAGTGTGAACAACCAGATCAGCGCCGCTATCCTTGAGAAAATCGAGGGTCTCCCTAAGGCACACAACATCCTGAAAGATGCAAAAGAAAACGCCACGCAGATCATGACAGCGGCCACAACCGGCTACATCACGATCACACGGGACGAATACGGTTCTGACACGCTTTATATTTCCAATATCCGCGACTATACCAAAGCCGACAAGCTCTGGAAATGGAACATGAACGGTCTTGGCTACTCAAAGGATTACGGAAAGACCTTTGGGCTTGCCATCACAATGGATGGTTCTATTGTGGCGGACTATATCACGACCGGTGTTCTCAATGCCGATGTGATCCGCGCCGGTACGCTGAAAGATTACGGCGGAAACTTCTCGCTTGACTTCGAGACCGGCAAGCTGACGATGAAGAAAGGCTCCATCGACATTGGAGGCGGAAACTTCACCGTTGACGAGGAAGGCAACCTGACCGCACGCCGAGGCACCTTTGCGGGTACTCTGGCTGCGGCGAAAGGAACCTTCAGCGGTACGCTGGTCGGTGTGGACGGAAACTTTAAGGGCGTGGTTCAGGCCTCTGACTTCCTTGACCGAGCGGGCAACAGCATGATGGACGATGAGCGATTCAAGTCCAAATATCTGAGCGTCTACGGGCTTACCGTTACCAACGGTGTCCGCACGACCTTTGCTGTTGATTCCAGCGGTTCTGTTACCATAGACGGTAAGGTGACGCTGTCCGCCGGAAGCACGATCAACTGGGCGTCCGTGACGAACCAGAACCTCACCTCCAACCCCGCCTACTCGCTGGCAAGCACGGCGAATGCAAATGCGGCCACTGCAAAGAGCGCAGCAGACGACGCTTATGATGAGGCTTCTGCTGCATGGTCGAGAGCAAACAAGGCCTATCAGGATCGGTGCACTGACCAGAATGTATTTGATGTGCTAACCTCCGGTGGTACGAAGTTCGGTATCTTCAGCGACTCGTACAGCGGACGGCTTTACATCAATGCCGATTATATTCGCTCCGGCACCATCAATGCCGATTATATCGACCTATCATGTGATTATGGTGGATTCTGCAAAGGGCATGGCTCTGACGGTCAGCATACGACCTACGGTGCGATGATGTATGGTTCTAACGGTCCTGGTTGGGAGCCTTATATTATCGTTACCAATGCCGGCGCCCGCATCTCCGGAACCGGAGCAGACCTTGTCGTTTCCGGCGGCATCACTATGAGTGAAGAGCCGAGTTACGGTTCCGATTTAAGGATCAAGAACAGTATCGACTATGACCTTGCCTCTTATGAGGCATTCTTCCTGGCGCTGAAGCCGTCCACCTTCAAGTACAACAAAGGTACTTCCGGGCGGAAACATTTCGGCTTTATCGCCCAGGATGTAGAACAGGCAATGCTTGACACCGGACTTACGTCAGATCAACTTGCGGCACTTGTCAAAGATCCTGTCAAAGAGATCCTTTCGGATGGCATCACGGACTACCGTTACAGCATCCGATACGGTGAACTTATCGCGCTCAATACGCACATGATCCAGAAACTCTATCAAATGGTCGAAGAACTGCTTCAGCAAAAGGAGGGACAATGTTGAAGAAATGTCTTAAAAATTCAGAAATGGTCGTGATGGTCCAGAACCTGCGGCCGCTTCTTCAGCTCCGCAACAAGATCGGCTATATCGCCGCAAGGAACTTCCGGATGCTTTCTACTGCTTTGACCGAGTATAAAGCATTCAAACACGACCTTATCAACAAATACGGAGAGCCTGACAAGGATGAACGTGGCAACGAGACCGGAACCATTTCCATCAAGGTAGGCTCTCCTAATTTTAAGGCCTTCTGCGACGAGCTTGCTCCGTTCAACGAGATGGAGCATGAGGTCGAACTGATGACCGCCAAGTATGAAGATACGATCGGCTGTCTGAGCGGCGAGGAGATCCTGCTGCTCGACTGGATGCTGGAGGACTAAGGAAGGAGTGATTTAGATGGCTGATATCAGCAGCTTTCTGAAAAAAATCCTCAGCGCCATTTACGGTGAAGAGGTTCGCGGCTCCATCCATGATGCTTTGGCGGCGATGAACACGGAGTCCAGCAATGCAATGGAGTTTGCCTCCACTGCCAAGGACTCCGCACAGGCAAATGCCGCGGCTGCCAAGAAGTCCGCCGAAGATGCCGAGAAAAAGGCGACAAGCGCCTCTGAATCCGCTGCGGCGGCTGCACTCTCCGAGGGAAGCATCAAGACCTCTGAGGAAAATGTCAACAAGCAGGCCGCAGACGCAAAAGAAGCTGCCGCTGGTGCTAAGGCGTCTGAGACAGAGGCGAAGAACTCGGAAGAGATCGCCAAGCAGAAGGCACAGGAGGCCACGGACGCCAAGACAGCGGCGACGCTTGCCGAGGGAGAGGTCAAGGCCGCCGAGGAGCGCGTGAGAACCATCCGCTCAGAGGCTGAGACACTGGGCGCACAGGCTACTGCTGACCGCAACGCAGCGGAAGAGGCTCGCACTGCTGCGGAAGCTGCAAGAGATGCGGCGGTGAACAGTCAAAATGGAGCAAAAGCATCGGAAGATGCCGCCGCTGCATCGAAGACAGACGCCGAAGCCGCTAAAACGGCTGCTGTGGATGCCCGTGATAAGGCGCAGACCGCTAAAACGGCCGCTGAGAACGCGCGTGAGTCCGCCGAGAACTCTGAAGCAAACGCCAAGACTTACAAGGAGTCTGCCGCAGAGAGCGCCGCGACCGCACAGCAGTACAGCGGCAAACCACCCAAACCGGAAAACGGTACCTGGTGGATCTGGGACGCTGAGAAGGGCGCCTATGTGAACACCAACATCAGCTGCGAGCTGACCGGACCGACCGGCAACGGTATCCAGAGCAGTTGACGCAGGGCAATCATACGCCCGGCTCGACTGATATTTACACCGTTACGATGACAGACGGAAGCAAGTACAACATCGCCGTCTACAACGGCCTGAATGGAACTGGTACGGGCGATGTGCTCGGCATCCATTTCGATCTGGTGCTGCCGGCCTCCGGATGGTCAAACGGTTCCATCACTGTGGCGGAGAGCCGCCTTGTGGCCGCTGCCAAGTACAAATACCTCATTGATGCATATGAAGCCAGCCGTGAAGAGTACCTCGAATGCAATGTGCGTCCGAAAGACATCTCCACGACCGGCTTCATTACATTTGTTAACGATACCGACCCGATCAAAGACATCACGGTGAACATCGTGCGTCTTGAACTGTCGGTCAATGCCGAAGAAGGAGGCGAATGATTTGAAAATCGCGATCAAAAACTGCTTCACCACGCTGGTGAAGGACACCACGCTGATCCAGAACGCAGCGACGCCTTATCCGGTCGAATTCGCCTTCAGCAAGGATTGGGACGGGTTCGCAAAGACTGCGCTCTTTGAGGCAGGCGGTGTCAGCATGGCTGTGGTGCTGAGCGAAGACAAGTGTGACATTCCGGGCGAATGTCTGAAGAAAGGCGGTATCCCGCTGAAGATCGCCGTTTATGGCGTCAAGGGCGAGGAACGGAAGTCGACGGGCTGGCATGTGACCAGCAAGATCCTCTTCCCGGCCAATATCAGCGTTGGTGCGGGCGGCTCCGGAGACCCGATGGGCGATGAAGCCTACAAGCAGATCATGGGAATCATCGGAGACCCATCAACGGCGGGTTTTGGCAACAAGACGCTTACCGAGGTGATCGTTGAGATCCAGAGAAGCATTTCCGGAACGGCCTCGGATAAAGAGGTGGACGATATGCTGAACGACGCCTTTGCTTCGAGCGACCCGGGCGGAAGCACACCCGACAACACCGCTTCTGACAAAGAAGTGGATGACCTACTCAATGATGTTTTCGGCGAACAGTCGTGAACAAATATATTTAAGGGGGACATGCAATATGTCTACTACCAAGCACACTACTATTGATCAGCTCAAGAAACTGGCGCTGCGCACCAAGAGCGAGATCGGCCTTGTCGACGCTAAGGTTGCCGGCCTGACCACTAAGGTCAATGACCTGGTGACTGCCGGCGGCGAGCCTAACAAGCTGGAAGGCATCAAGGTCAACGGCACTCTGCTGGCCCTGACCGATAAGATCGCCGACATCCTCATCGCTGAGGGCAAGACCAACGGCACCATCTCCGCCAACGGCGTTGATATTCCCGTTCACGGTCTGGCGGCTCTGGCCTACAAGTCCGAGGTTGCTGAGAGCGATCTGGCTGCCGCTCTGAAGGCCATCATCGACGCCAAGGCGAAGCAGGCTGACCTGGATACCCTGACCGGCGACGGCGAAGGCTCCATCAGCAAGATGATCGACGCGGCTATCAACAAGTTCGCCACCGATGTGACCGATGACAATGTGGTCAACAGCTACAAGGAGCTGATCGACTGGGTTGCCAAGCACGGCCCTGAGGCGACCAAGATGGCCGGCGGCATCAGCGAGAACAAGACCGCTATCGCCGACCTGAAGACTCTTGTCGGCACGCTTCCCGAGGGTGCGACCTCTACCACCGTTGTCGCCTACATCACCGAGGCGATCAATGCTCTGAGCATCGGCGATTACGCCAAGACGACTGAGGTGACTGCCGCGATCAGCACCGCCCTGGAGTCTTACTACACCAAGACCCAGGTTGACGAAACCTTTGTCAAGAAGACCGACATCGTGATGGCTACTGACGCGGAAGTCGACGCCATGCTGACCGAAGTCTTCGGCGCTCAGGCTACCGTCTGATCCAGCATATGCGAGCGGGGGATGGGGCTTCCTGTCCCCCGTTCCACCTTTTGAAAGGAAGGTAACAACACATGGCAGAGCATAAGTTTTCCACATTTGACCAGCTCAAAAAGCTGGCACTTGCGGGGAAGAGGGATTCCGCCAAGCAGGTAGCTGAATTGGCGGAGCTTGTTGCCGCCGGACTGGAGGATCTCCAGCATATCGGCATCTCTGTTACTCTGCCGGCCGCGAATTGGAGCGGCGGAGCGCAGACTGTTGCACATGCTTCCCTCTTAGCTGACAGCAACTATATTTATCTTGTAGGCGCAGACGCCGGTACCCGTAATGTGTACGACAGTTATGGCGTGAGTGCAGACAATGTAACTACGAGCGGGCAGATGACTTTCCGGTGCGATACGACGCCGACCGTTGACTTGTCCGTCTTTATCATTCGACTGGAGGTCGGAACAGATGAGTAATGTTGGCAAGGTATTCAACCTTTCCGGCGGCGGTGGCAGCGGCTCTCCGAAGATGGAAAGTCTGACTATCGCCACCACGCCCAACAAGACGGTCTATAAGTCCGGTGAAACTTTCGACCCCACCGGCATGGTCGTTGTGGCAAACTACGGCGAAGGTCTGATGGCAAATGTGACGGGTTACACCGTCTCTCCCTCCGTTCTTACGGACGGGGTGAGCGAAGTTGTCATCACCTACACCGAGGGTCGCATCACGAAGACCGCGACGGTTGCCGTGACGGTGAAAAAGGTGCTTGTCAGCATCGCCATCACCACGCAGCCAGCCAAGACGGTCTACCAGTATCAGGAGAGCCTTGATCCGACGGGCATGGTCGTGACAGCGACCTTCTCGGACGGGAGCATGGCGGCGGTACTGGATTACACCTATCCGACGACGAACTTCTCTACACTGGGGCGTCAGGTCATGAAGCTTGAATACACCTACGAAGGCGTGACGAAGAGCACAGACCTTGTCGTTACGGTGCAGGGCAAGACCATTGCCGTTCCGACGCAGACGAACATCCCGACCTACAACGGTTCGGATAAGACGCCGAGCTGGAACGGCTACGATCCACTCAAAATGGAGATCTCCGGCGTGACGAGCGCCTCTGACGCAGGCAGTTACACGGCGATCTTCAAGCTGTCCTACGGCTATCTGTTCCCGGACGGTACGGATGAGGCCCGCGTAAAGTGGACGATCGACCGCGCTGTCATCTCGGCTCTTCCGACGCAGACGGGAACGCTTGTTGCCGACGGCACGAGCAAGACGCCGAGCTGGAACGGCTATGACACCAACAAGATGACCATTGGCGGCGATACCTCCGGTACGGCTGCCGGTGAGTACACGGCGACCTTTACGCCGACTTCCAACTACAAGTGGTCCGACGGCAGCACCGGAGGCAAGACAGTATCGTGGACGATCGGCAAGGCCGTGAACAGCGTGACCAATTCGCCGAGCTCCATCGTGCTGAAGAGCAGTGCCAAGACAGCCACCTTTACGGTGAACCGCAAGGGCAATGGTACGATCACAGCCACCTCGAACAACACGAGCGTCGCGAAGATCAAATCCATCAATCAAAGCACCGGCGTTGTGACCGTGGAGAGCGTGAACGACACGACCGGCACGGCCAAGATCACCGTCAAGGTCGCCGAGGGGACGAACTACAAGGCGGCTTCTGATACGACGGTCAATGTGACGGCCACTTTCGTCACGATCTACGGCGTTGAATGGGACTGGACGAGCGGCGGCTCCACCAGAGGCAAGCGCACGGACGCGGCGGCCGGCTTTGCTGAACCGAACCCCGCAGTAAACAACGGCGGAGGTTCTTCTCCATTCGACAACCTGATGCCGTGGTCCGGCATGGTGAAGGAGACCCGCAGCGGCGGCGTTGAGGTCAAGGAGCCAAAGTATTGGTTCAAGTGGACGAAGACCGGCAAGAAGCTGAAGCTCCAGATCGCGGACGGTTATGTCGAGGGCTTCTCCGTTGACCCTGTAAACAGGGACCGCGGGGACGGCCTTGGCGAGCTGGACTACTCCTACATCGGCCGTTATCACTGCGCCAGCGGTTATAAGTCCACCACGGGCGCCGCACAGCAGGTGAATATCACGAGAAGCCAGGCGCGCAGCGGTATCCACAACCTTGGTGCTAACTTCTGGCAGATGGACTTCGCTCAGTTCTGGTATGTGAATATGCTGTTCCTCGTGGAGTTTGCCGACTGGAACGGTGAGCGCATCGGTAGAGGCTGCTCTACGAGCGGTTCTAAGATGAACAACGGTCAGACTGACGCGATGGGTTATCACACCGGTACGACCGCAGCAAGCCGCGACAGCTACGGCTTCACGCAGTATCGCAACATCGAAGGCTGGTGGGACAATGTTTATGACTGGATGGACGGCTGCTATTACAACAATAACGGCCTGAATGTCATCAGCAATCCCAACAACTTCAGTGACAGCTCGAACGGCACGCTGGTCGGAAAGCCCTCTTCTGGCTATCCGTCCGACTTCACCATTCCGACAGCAAGCGGTCTTGAATGGGCGCTGTTCCCGAGCGCGGCAAACGGCAGTCAAACGACCTATGTCCCGGATAGCTGGAGCTTCGACGGTAGTTACCCGTGCCTGTACCGTGGCGGTTACTATGGCCAGGTCCAGGATCGCGGTCCGTTCTACGTCAGCTACGGCAGGTCGTCGCTCTCGAGCGACTACATCGGCTGTCGCCTCCAGGAACGCCCGCCAAAGGCGGCGTGACTGTTCCCCTGAAGAGGTAGGGGTGCAGGGGTGAGGGGGCCGCAGCCCCTTCCCCTTGCATTTCACTGATATTTTTAAGAAAACAATAATTTTACATTTGGGGTCAACTGTGCAGCAGACGATGGTCCCGGATAACTGGAACTTCAACGGTAGTAACCCGTGCCTGTACCATGGCGGTAACTATAACCAGAACCAGAATCACGGTCCGTTCTACGTCAACTACAACAGAACGTCGAACTCGAACGACAACATCGGCTGTCGCATCCTTGCTAAGCCACAGGCTAACCCTCCATTTGGTAGTAGGGGTTCCTCACCCTTTCTATATCGCACGGTTGACCGCACAGCACTTGCTGAAGAAAAGCCGACAGGACACAGCTTAGTACACTTCGGGGCTGATCTCACGGCTCGGACAGCTTCGCAAATGCAATCATCAGCAGGTTTTGGACAGGCATTACCAGCCCAAGACGATGTTTGCACTGAAGAAAGTCGTCCGAAAGGAGTGCAGAAGACTTCAGGCATTATATCCGCCATACCAGGCGGCATAAAAAGGAGTGATTTTCATGAAAGTACAGGGAATGGTCAACCCCGGCAGCTTTACTGTGGAAGAGATCCCCGGTACCAAACGAAGTCTTGTCCGTCTCTACCAGAATGTGGAGGCGTGCAAGATCTCTAAGGATGCCGAGGACAAGGAAGGCCTTGACGGGTTCCAGTATGACGAATACTGCGTTGAGGTCGAGAGTTGGCCCGGACTTGCTGCCAGCGTGCGGGAGAACTACGACGCCTACCTTGCAAAGGGTAAGGACAATGAGGTCGACCGCAGTAACGATGCGTTGTTCCGCGCTCAGAAAAACACAGACTCCATCGTCCAGGATACGGACGCGATGAGCGTGGATCACGAATACCGACTGACCCTGCTTGAGCTGGGTCTCTCGGAATAATTGAGAAAGGAGGAAAACGACTATGCTGTATCGCACTCTGAAGCGCATGATCGAGCGCGGCCAGACCAACGGCCTTGAGGAAAAGATCGACATTTTCTTCGCAGCCGGCAAGCTGACCGAAAGCGAGTATCAGGAGCTCATCGCCATGCTCAAGGCGAAATAATCGCACCGGAGGATTGAGATGTGACTATTCAAGAGATTTTAGCCGGCGGGGGCGGTCTGCTCCTGATCCTTATGACCCTGGTGCAAATCGCCCCCGTCAAAATCAACCCCTGGTCAGCACTCGCCAAAGCCATTGGCAAGGCGATCAATGCTGACATTTCAAAGCGCCTCGACGAGATCGAGAAAAAGCTGGACTCACATATCAAAACGGATGATCAAGGCCGGGCCGATGACTGGCGAGCGACGATCCTTCGCTTTAACAATGAGCTGCTTCGTCCGATCCGTCATACGAAGGAAGAATTCGTAGAGGTACTTGGGTATATCGACAAGTACGAGCATTATTGCGAAAAGAACCCTGAGTATCCAAACAGCCGCGCGGAAATTGCCATTGAGAACATTCGAGAGGTGTATAAGGTCCGGCTGAAGAAACGAGACTTCCTTCAGGACGAGGATAAGAAGGAGGTGGCGGCGCTGTGAGCAGGTGGGGCATCGGCCTTTCCGAGAAAATGAAAGCCTGCAAAGAAGCAGAACCGTTCACTGATATTTTGGAGGGGGATGGGGGTGTTCCTGAAAAGGACCCCCCCCCGTCTTCTTCCAAAGCAGGGTTCAAGGTCACCACGATGAAGATTATCGTGTGGGTCTGCATTCTCAACGGACTTGCATGGGTATGGTGCAGCTATATCCTTGCATTGCTCGGACGGGAGCAGATCGCAGAGGCCTTGTCACAGGTCGCGCTCAAGGAGATCATCGGCGTGGTGCTGATCTACGGTCTCAAGGCGCTGTTTGAAAACCTGAGCAAGAACAACTCATGGCCTGACAAGGAAAACTCTACTCCGCCCGAAGACGGGGCTGGATAACAGGAGGAAAAGAATATGGAGAGTGTACTGAACTGGTCTGTCATCATCAGCATCATTGGCGTGCTGGTGGTGCTGACGAACATTGTGGTACAGGTGCTCAAGAAAGTAACCTGGGACAAGCTGCCGACGAATGCTCTGGCGATGATCGTTTCGTTGGTGCTTACGCTCGGCGCTTTCTTTGCATATTGTTCCATCAAGGGGATCGCTGTTGTGTGGTATATGGTGTTTGCCGCGGTGGTCCTCGCGTTCATGGTGGCTTATGCGGCAATGTTCGGATTTGACAAGCTGAAAGAAGCCCTCGGGCAGATCCATAAGTAGTGATTAGAGGTCGAAAAAGGTGTAGGAGAGCCGGTTATTTCTTGACTACTCCTACACCTGTGGCCTAAAAGTGGCGTGGGGACTGGATTGGATGCTTCTATAATAGGTGTAATTTCCATTGCTGTCCTTATCCATAACAAGGAACATGGTATCAGTGTTGGCAACAACCGTGTTGGTGAAGCCAGCAATGGTAGCGGTCTTGCCCTTGGTAATGGTAACTGCGCCAGTGTTGTGGCTGTTCACATTCGTGGCGTCGCAATACTTAACAAGGTCATAAGAACCGTCAGCATTCACGGAGTAGGTGAAGATGCGGTTGTCGTAGGCATTGTTGTTGGTGCAGTCATCAGCAACCTCCGCAGTGAGAACTTCCACAACGTCGGAATTGTAGTTCGTGGTGACAGCATTATCGACTGAAGCAATCGTAGCACCAGCAACCTTGGTACCATCAGCAAGAACGAGGTCAGCAAGAGCCTTGCCGCCAGCAACAGTGCTGTTGTCGTGCTTCCAAGAAATCTTTTCGACCACAACGTAGTTAACAGAGGAAGCAACCATACCAATCAGGTTGGCATAAGAGTCAACGATGGAATCCCAAGCGGCAGCAGTGTAGGCGGTACCCTTGACGTTACCGCCATAGAACTTGTCAGCATCGTTGTACTGGTGTCAGCCAGAGTAGTGGTGGCAGCGGTGGTGCCGTATGCATAGCTCCAGTTCTTCATCTGGCCCATCGGGGTGACAGCAGCAGCCTCAACAGCCTGAACGACCGGAGAAGCGGTATCGACCGTCATAGTAACGAGGACATACTGACCAACGGTGAAGCCCTCAGCCTCGACGCCAGCCTCGTCAATACCGGTATCATTGACCTGATAGACCTTCCGATCGACAGTGGCATCAGTGACGTGACCATTGCGGTCAGTGGAAGCAGCGGTGACCTTGGTGACCTTGGCAAGGAAGGTGTCGATCATCACGATGGTCTTGGCATCCTTGTAGACCTCGAACAGGCGGCCCTGAGCGCCAACCAGAGAGGTG
>ERZ857840.2242-NODE-2242-length-19195-cov-3.761546_pt1 | contig 19195 bp, 17 predicted proteins | sample MGYA00519760_ERZ857840 | MGnify/ENA primary metagenome ERZ857840 (study PRJEB31778, sample SAMEA3449371) | human gut metagenome | biome: human gut; feature: human-associated habitat; material: faeces | place: United Kingdom | collected 2010/2012 ... | reverse complement strand
CATATTGTCACTTCCTTGCTTACATATATTTATAGCTATTATATCGGATAAGTTCATGCCATATCTATCTGGAATGTTGTGAATTGACCTTTTTTTGTTGTGAAAAGGTCATCAATTTATGCTAACAAATTTGTAAACATGAATAGAAGAACATAGTAATCCATATAATTGGGAAAACAGAAGAATTTATCTGCTTGAGACCTGACGGATGTCTGGAACTGCCAAGCACACTCAGCATTGCCTGCCGGTCTGTTGCGAAACAGCTGGACGGATTTGAAAATTTCCCTTATTTCCCTTGCGGATTCCGCATAAGGGCAAAAATAAGGGAAAATACATATCATTTTAATATCTAAGGGGCTGGAAAGCCTGTAAAATAAGGAAAGTTCAGGAAATCTCTCCACAAATCCCGAGTTGTATAACAATAATCTAACACACATTTCTTAAAACACTACATCCAAACTACTGACTGCAATCATTTTACTTTCACCCTTTGATAACTGATTTTCGCCCCTTACAGAAATAAACTTTATATTTTTTCATAGACTCCGTAGAAAGATGGCACAGATGAAATATGGAATGTCCTGCACAAGGGAACACGGAATATTTCATCGGTACCATCAGCTATATCTTATATCCTATAAAACTATTTTCCTCACCCTTCCTCCGACGCCTTATAAATCTCCGCGATCAAAAGCCCTGCCACCGGCCCCAGGAAAAAACCAAAGACCCCAAACACGCACAGACCTACATAGGTACTGATCAATACCAGCATCGGATGAATGGATAATTTACTGCCGATCAGCTTTGGCTCTAAGAATTCTCTGGTAAAGTTGCAGATCAGATAGATGATCCCATACGCACCCGCGAGCAGATACTGTCCACAGAATACCTTGAATAGAAGCCATGGGATAAACACGGTTCCCGTTCCGAAAAAAGGAAGGGCATCGCACAACCCTATTCCGCATCCAACCAGTACCGCATACGAATTTCCGGTCAGAAAAAGTCCGACACAACAAATACTGCTGATGATCAAAAGGATGATAAGCTGTGCCTTTAAATAAGTACCTCCTGCCTTTTTCATATTTCGTCCGATCCGATAGATCAGATTCCCGATCGGATGCTCCACCGCTTTTTTTCGGATATTCGGATAATCTGCAAGGATCAGGATGGTAGAAACCATAATGACAATAAAGATCGTAAAGCCTACCAGAAAACCTTTCACATAACCGATCGAATAATTCATCAGCTTTGGTACCACATCTGTCCGGCATTTTTGCCATAGCATTGGCACATAAGAGGAAACACAGCGTTCTACATAACCGTTCTGTATTCCGCAGAGTTCCTCGACACGCTGACAGCACAGATTCCATACCTGCGTTCCCTGTGCGGCAACGGAATCGTAATTCTGAACCAGTTTTTTGGCTTGGCTGATCAGTGCATATCCTGCCATACCGAGCAGTCCACCAGCCACCGCAAATACCAGTAACACCAGTAATGCACTTAAGATTCCCCGTTTGATCCTCCAGTGTCTGTTTATTTTTTCTAACAGCGGATTGAGCAGCACTGCAATTCCATATGCGATCAGAAATGGGAAAACAAGCCCTAACAGATAGCGGAATGCCAGATAGACCAGTGCCGTGATCACCGCAATTTTTAATAACTGTAACATGGAATTTTTCACTTCGTTTTTCATAAAAAAAGTATGTCAGAAAAAGTCCCTTTTTATTCTTTCTTTTCCAAAAGGTCTGTGTTATAATACCACCCATGTTAGAGATTATTTTTGAAGATGAATTTATCATTGTATGTAAAAAAATGTCGGGCATTCCGACACAGACTCCAAAATCCGGTGTGACCGATATGGTCAGCCTGTTAAAAAATTATCGGGTATCCAAAGGCGAACCACCATATATCGGACTGGTGCACCGCTTAGACCAGCCGGTAGAAGGTGTGATGGTGTTTGCCAAAGATAAAAAAAGTGCGGCAGCACTATCTGCCCAGATGCAGGCTCACACCTTTGAAAAATATTATTATGCCATGGTGGTGGGTACTTTTTCTCCTGCCTGCGGCACACTGGAAAATTATCTGCTTCGGGATGGAAAAAGCAATGTGTCCAGCGTAGTCCCAAAAGATACCACTGGCGCGAAACGTGCGGAATTATCCTATAAAACCGTAAAAACAATGGAGGATCGCAGTTTGGTCCGGATACAGTTAAAGACCGGCCGCCATCACCAGATCCGCGTACAGCTTGCCCACGCCGGACATCCGATCATCGGTGATAAAAAATATGGCAGGAACACGCCGGGTTATCTTCCACTCGGACTCTGCTCCTACCATATTGGTTTTATCCATCCTGTTACAAAGAAAAAGGTGGTCTATGAGATCACTCCTTCGGGTGCTGCATTTCAGCAGGTATCATATGAATGATTATACCTTAAACCGGTAACCGACACCCCAGATGGTTTCAATGTACTGTGGCTTTGCCGTATTAAATTCAATCTTTTCACGGATTTTTTTAATATGCACGGTCACAGTTGCAATATCGCCAATCGATTCCATATCCCAGATTTCTTTAAACAATTCTTCCTTCGTATAAACACGATTCGGATTTTCTGCCAAAAAACAAAGCAGGTCAAATTCCTTTGACGTAAATGCTTTTTCTTCTTCATTTACCCACACGCGGCGGGCATCCTTATCAATCTTGATCCCACGGATCTCTATGATGTTGCGTGTCTCCACACTGCTGCCGATCAGTCTTTCGTAACGAGCCAGATGTGCTTTGACCCTTGCCACTAACTCGCTTGGGGAAAACGGCTTGGTAATATAATCATCGGCTCCAAGTCCTAAGCCACGGATTTTGTCAATGTCCTCTTTTTTTGCAGACACCATCAGGATCGGTGTATTTTTCTCATCGCGGATCCGTTTGCAGATTTCAAATCCGTCCACACCCGGAAGCATCAGGTCTAAGATAAAGAGGTCAAATTCCTCCTTTAATGCTCTCGCTAATCCTACATCTCCTGTATTCTCAATCTCTACCGTGAAGCCGCTGAGTTCTAAATAGTCACGCTCTAAATCTGCAATTGCGACCTCATCCTCAATGATCAATATTCTGCTCATTTGGTACCTCCTGATATTTACGGATTACAAAATACATCGTTGTTCCGCTTGATTCTTTGCTGGTTGCCCAGATTTTTCCACCGTGATCCTCAATGATCTTTTTCACAATGGAAAGACCGATCCCGCTTCCGCCTGTTGCAGAATTTCGGGATTTCTCTGCACGATAAAAACGTTCAAAAATATACGGCAGATCCTTTGCTGCAATGCCGCGTCCGTTATCCTCAAATTCAAACTGGACAAAATCCCCGACATCCCGCACACGGATATTGATAAATCCGTTCTGTTTATCTAAATATTTTACGGAGTTGCTGATAATGTTATGTATGACACGCCGGATCTGCTCCGGGTCCATAATGACTACAATATCATCCTCTGCATAATTGATATAAGAAAGACCGATCCCTTTTGAATCCAGATCCATGCCAATCTCTTCTACACAGTCCTCAAAATATTCTGCCACATTGATCTTACTGAAATTGTAAGGGATACGGTTGGTATCGATCTTAGAGTAGATCGTTAACTCATTGATCAAAAGATCCATTTCATTGGTCTTATTGTAGATCGTACGGACATACTTCTCCATCTTTTCCGGTGTGTCCGCCACTCCGTCCATAATTCCTTCGACATAGCCTTTGATCGCAGTGATCGGTGTCTTTAAGTCATGGGAAATATTACTGATCAGTTCTCGGTTCTCTTTCTCATTCAACACCCGTTCCTCTGACGACTGCTTCAACTGCTCCCGCATCTGCTCAAAGCTCTGGCACAATTCGCTGATCTCATCATTTCCCTTTACTTCAATCTCAAAGTCCAGATTTCCATCCCGTATCTCCTGTGCCGCCTTTTCCAGTTTACGGATCGGATCAATAATTGCCCGGTAGATCCAAACAGTCATCAGCGCTGCCGTAAATATTAAGATCAACAGTACTGAAAATCCAATATCAACTAACACATCCTTTGCCTGTTCAAACGCATAAGACTGTGTCCGGTAGACTCCGAATGCTGCCATTCCTGTCAAAAGAAGCGGAATAAATATTAAAATACAAAAAGCAATACATAGTCTTGTTCTAAGCTTCATAATATATTTCCTCTCACAATTTTTATTATAACACGAATCTTACGGAATCCTATGGCTATTTTCAAAAAGAATTCTAAACTTTTTATAAAAAACAGCCCTTCTTTCTGTTTTTAGAAAAAAGGACTGTTCCCGCTATCTTATATCAACTTTTTTAAAAAATTTACAGATATTTTTTCAGCTCATCTGCTTTGTCTAATGCTTCCCATGGAAGATTCAAATCATTACGTCCAAAGTGTCCGTATGCTGCTGTCTGTTTGTAGATCGGTCTTCTTAAGTCTAACATTTTGATGATTCCTGCCGGACGAAGATCGAAGTTCTCTCTGATGATCTCTACTAACTTCTCATCGGAAAGTTTTCCGGTTCCGAAAGTATCTACCATAACAGATGTCGGCTGTGCAACACCGATCGCATAGGAAAGCTGGATCTCACATTTTTCTGCAAGTCCTGCTGCTACAATATTCTTTGCTACATAACGTGCTGCGTAAGCTGCGGAACGGTCTACCTTTGTGCAGTCCTTACCTGAGAAAGCACCGCCGCCGTGACGTGCATATCCGCCATATGTATCTACGATGATCTTACGTCCTGTTAAACCTGCATCTCCGTGTGGTCCACCGATTACGAATCTTCCGGTCGGGTTGATGAAGAATTTTGTATCTGCATCGATCATCTCTTTTGGAAGGATCTCATCAAATACATATTTTTTAATATCTTCATGAATCTGTTCCTGTGTCACATCTTCATCATGCTGTGTTGATAATACAACAGCATCAATATGAACAGGTTTGTCATTTGCATCATATTCAACTGTTACCTGTGATTTTCCATCAGGTCTTAAATATGAAAGCGTACCATCTTTACGAACTTTTGTAAGCTGACGTGCAAGTTTGTGTGCAAGTGAAATAGGGTATGGCATATACTCTTCAGTCTCATTGCTTGCATAACCAAACATCATTCCCTGGTCACCGGCACCAATTGCTTCAAGTTCTTCATCACTCATTAAATGTTCTTTAGCTTCAAGTGCTTTATCAACACCCATTGCAATATCTGCTGACTGCTGGTCAAGCCGGATAATAACTTCACAAGAATCAGCATCAAAACCGTATTCTTTCTTTGTGTATCCGATTTTTCTTATTGTATCACGAATAATCTGCTCATAATCAACATCAGCCTTTGTTGAAATCTCACCCATAACCATTATCATGTTGTTCTTAGTACAAGTCTCGCATGCAACACGGCTCATTGGGTCCTGTGCAAGAAGCGCATCTAATATCGCATCTGATACCTGATCGCAGACTTTGTCAGGATGTCCTTCAGTTACTGACTCAGATGTAAAAACTTTCTTTTCCATTTTTTTGTTTTCCTCCTTTAGAATAATTAACCATAGAAAAAGGTCCGCTTAAGCGGACCTGACAAAATTAAGCCAAATCCTCTCATTGTTCGATTACTCGCTCTGGCAGGCACCTTCCCAAACGGGGGTTGCCGCAGCTTCACAGGTCCTTGCACCTCCACTGCTCTTAATAAGAGAATAACTTCGTTCACATTGTAACTATACCATACATTACTTTAAACATATAGTCAAGCTGTTTTTTAATTTTTTACATAATTAGTTGGTGTATTTCACTATTAAATCCCACACATCTGATTTTTCAAGGCCTAACTTCCATGCTGCAACACCGGCAAGCTTATATTCTTTCATTAATTTAAGTTTCTCTTCCATTGAAGCGGAATCTTCAAGCCACATCTTATATGTTGAACCATCTGCATCATACTGTAAATAATTCTGTTTTAATGTATCGTCCCACTGTGTCTGTGCTCCGCTCTGTGCAACAATTTCTTCCATTCTGGACATTCCAACAGCCTCACTGCTAAGATGATATGGAACATATTCTGCTGAAGTTGCATCTTCTGCCGCAATTTCTTCGGCTGTCTTTGGGGTCTCCTTCCATAGTCTTGTATAAAATGGTATTGCATTTATAACTTTTTCAGCAGGAACTTCTGCTAGTGTAGCCTCGATTCCTTCCTTAACAAATGGAAGTGAAGCTACAGAACCACTCTCTGTTGAGGAAGCATTGTGCTCATCATATCCCATTATAATGACATAATCAGCAACTGTTCCCTGTTCTTTTCTGTCATAATAATCAGTGTATCCAGGAACATAATTATCTATAGATAAAACAATTCCATTCGCGCGGCATTTTGTTGAAAGCTCTCTTATAAACTGAATAAAATCTTCTCCACTCTCAGGTGCAACACTTTCAAAATCAATATTAAGTCCATCAAGATTATGTTCAACCGCTGCCGAAATTAACTGATTTATAAGTCTTTCACGCCTTGATGTATATGATAAAACCTCTGAGGTTGATACTTCACTTTTAAAATTATCTACAAGTCCCCACACTTCCATTCCACATCTGTGAGCAAGGTTTACATACGAATCACTTGCAATTGAAGAAATGTTTCCTTCATTATCAGACAGACTAAACCATGTAGGACAAATTGTATTAACACCCTTCATATTTTCTATATTTGAAGAAAGTTTGTTGTTGGCACTTGCACTTGTAACCTGATGCCAGACCATATTAATAGTATAATCTTTTGTTATATTAGTATAAACCGGCTCTTCAAAAGCAATTGCAACCTCTTTTGCTGTACCATTTGTACAGTCTTTCTTGCGCACATATCCTGTAAATCCGTCATCAGTGTATACTTTATACCAGTTCTCGCCTTCTTCAAGAATATATGCCGGAGTTTTCTCATCAATTGTTTTTAAAATCTCACTTTTTATATTGGCACTCACTCTGATATCTGCAGATTTCTTCTTTGCTGTTATGGCTTTATCTTCTATTGATTTAGTGTATATATGAACACGGTTAGGTTCAGTATAAATATTGTACTGCATACCTGAGTACATTGCTACAAAATCAAGTGCCACATAACAATTATCACTGCCTTCTGTCTTTACAATCTGATAAGCTGTGCCCTGCTTATTCTTGCCGACAGAATATTCGCTGCTTCCAACTTCAGCTCTGATAATATCAGTCGGTGTTGTAAAAATAAGTACATTTTCATTTGAATCCCAGTAAAATCTTTCATTAAGATATTTATCTATTATATCAATAGGAACATAAATCTGTCCATCTATCTGTACACCTTTTGTATCAAGTAACTCAGAATCTACAATTACAGCCATTTCATCGGATTTATTCATACCTAAAATCCCACTGTCACTCCCTGTCTCAAAGCCAAAATATCCCTGTATGTCAGCTTTTGTTTCAGACGGGGTGCGCTTTTCAATTTCCCGTGTCACAACGCAAATCGCCAATATTATAATAATAAAAACAACCGCAACAATAAATGGCATGATATTTATTTTCTGTCTTTGTTTTTTCATGTTTTATCCTCCACCAGAAAGCTTTTATGTATAAAAAAAATGTATTTCTATCGAATAGCAATCCCTCATAAATGAGGGACTGCCAATGCAACAATAGTATAACACATTTTTATTATTTCGCCACATTAATTTTTATAAATTTACAGTTAATAAAAGGTAATTAAAGCAGCGGATATTAAATTAATCGTCTTTTAAATTTTCTCTTACTTTTACAATTTCTTATACAATGCCTTTTCAGTATTGGGGGAATCCTGTCCTTTCTTTTTAATCAAACATAAAATCTGTACAATCTTACATAAGAGAATGTGATAATATCTCCAAAAGAGTAAATGTTTCCTTATGCAACAGAAAAGGTGAAGGCTCAAAAGGAACCATTCTGATTTTAATACGGAAATTTTTCTCAATGTCTCTGCCAAATCTTTGTACTCCAAATGTAGAAACATAATGAAAATTACCGCTTATATTTAATCCTTCAAGCTCTGTAACGCATTCTTCAAACCGGCTGATTTTCCACTCATTAAGACTTCCGACAACACAGCCAATATCACACTGCATAAACCGGCTTATATTGTCAGTCCATTCATGTCCAAAGTCAATGACTAAATACTCGTATCCCATTTGAAATATAGCAGCAAACTCTCTGTCATTACTGACAGTATAATAATCTACCCCATTTATTTCAAAACAGTTATTAAAATCAGTCTTTTCATCTGAATACAATTTTCTCAAAGCTTTTAATGCACCGGCATGATTAAATTCAATCAAAGCTGTTTTCCTGTGTTCTTTCGATGAAAGAAATCCTGCCAGCATTACAGCAAGATGCGTCACACCAACACCCGTACAGCAACCAAGTAATCCGATTGTTACAAGATGTTTGTTAACACCCGCTTTTTTTCTTATCAATAAAACTACACCTCTTTTAATAATTTTTCTAAAAACTTCTTCATATTCTTTTCAGCAATAAACGGATTATTATTAAATGGCATAAAATATATTTTTTTTAAATTAAATTCATTTCTATACCGTTTTGCCAGCGATGCTTTTCCCTGCAAAACCAGATATAATTTATCCCCTATCACCTCTGCCATTCTGCTGTTTAAAACGCTTTTCGTATAATTAATCTCCCACTCTTTAATTCCGCCTATTATGACACACATGTCAGCTTTTTCAAACTCTGATGTCCTGCCCCTGCCAATGTATCCGTAATCCTGAACAACTATATCATAATCGAGAATACCCATATCTATTCCCTTTCCGTATTTGGGAAGTCCGTAAAAATGTTTTCCTTTAACAATTCCCTGCTGTTCATAAAATCCTTTTCCTTTTTCGCATAACATCGGCAAAATAGCTGTATCATTTTTTTCTTCATATAAGCATTTTTGATGATTCTGATTCAAATAACACACCAGTGTCGTACAAAAATGTGTTACACCGACTCTTGGCTGACTTCCAGCCACCGCTATTCGATAAGAAGATTTATCTTTACTTAATTTAAAAGAACACTGTCGCAATTTTTGATTTAATTCCCTGACAGTCTGAAACCTGTTATCTTTTTCTGTTTCAAGACATTTCATTATAATATCTCTTAAATTTCCGGGACAATTTTTAACTTCATTATCAAACTCAATGTTATGAATACCCTTCTTCAAATCATTTTCTGATAATGTTTTTCCTGTAAACCACCACTTCATCACAGCCCCAATCACATATATGTCTGTTCTTTCATCAACTTCAAGACAATTGACAATTTCAGGTGCAGCAAATCCCTTTGTGCCCATAAACTGTCCTGTGATATACGAGTTCTTCAACTGAATTGCTGAGCCAAAATCAATCAGATGTATTCTTCCCTGCCCACATATTATATGTTCCGGTTTTAAATCAATGTATATTATCGGATAAGGCTTCTGTTCATGCAGATAAACAAACAATTCCGTAAGCTGAATAAAGTAATCTGTAATATTTTCTATATTTATAGTAGTTCTGTCATAAAACAGTTCCCTTAAAGATATGCCCTCAATATACTCCTGTATAATATAATAATTTTCGCTGTCTTCCTCAATGTCATAAACAACAGGAATCATAGTATGCCTTAAATTTCTCACACAGGCTGCTTCATTTAAATATAGCCTGCTGTCCGGGCTGTCCTTTTTTATACATTTAACTGCCCTGTAATCATTTAAAAACTCATGTTTTGCCAGATAGACAATTCCACTTCCACCTCTCCCTAAAACACCGATAATTCTGTACTTATTTAATAATAATTTTTCTGTACAAATATTGTTATTTCCTCCTTTCCAAACTCAGGTTCGGCTTGTATAAAATTTTAGCAACAGTTTTTAAATTCTGTAAGATTTCTTCTCCCCATTAATTATAAATGCATTTTTTATAAAATCAACCACCCTGCATCATAATTTGGCTCCAATTTGTTGCCAAATTGTGAAAAAATGCACAATTTGCTTTACATTCTCTTTTTATTTGTATATACTAATAAAAGGAGATTTGCACTCCAAAATGATTTACAGACTGGAAGTGAATTGTTATGAAAATAGAAAAAATCAGCAATAATCAAATCCGCTGCACTCTTACCAAGCAGGATTTGGCAGACCGCGAATTAAAATTAAGTGAATTAGCTTACGGTTCAGAAAAAGCGAAAAGTTTATTTCGTGACATGATGCAGCAGGCATCTTATGAACTTGGTTTTGAAGCTGAAGACATTCCACTAATGATAGAAGCAATACCGATTTCAGAAGATTGTATTATACTTACTGTAACTAAAGTCGAGAACCCGGACGAACTTGATACAAGATTTTCAAAATTCTCTGCCGAGCAAAATGAGAATGACAGCACTCCTGAAACACTGCTGCCTAAAGGTGCAGATGAAATTCTTGACCTGTACAAACGTATTCAGGAAGAGAAACGCCGCTTAGAACAGCAGAAAGATGACGATTTTGTTCCACTCGACAAAGCAATCAAATCAAAAGATGAGAAGAAAGCCAAAGAAGAATCTGCCGGCTCCGATACTTCTGCTGATGAAAGCACATCTGATAATGAACTTTCATTTAACATGGTCAAGTTATATGAATTTAATGATATTGACACAATCGGACATCTCTCGCTTATATTGAAAGACTTTTATAATGGTAATAACTCCATTTATAAAGATGAATTTGAACACAAATATTATCTCGTTTTGAACAAAGACCATCATACACCAGAGGAATTCAACAAAACATGTAATATTTTGTCTGAATATGGAACACAGAAACAATACACTCTCGGCGCAGAGGAATTTTTCAAAGAACACTATACAATTATTACAGAAAATAACGGCATTCAATTATTTGCATCAATTAATTCATAATAATTTTCAGCATTTGAATTTTTGAATTTTTTTTCATAAAGGTCTTGTTTATTTTTGTGATTTGTATTAGAATATGAACATATTAATAGAAAATGATAAATTTTCTTAACAAAGGAGGTTGCAACGATGGCTCTCGTAATTAATGACGGTTGTGTATCATGTGGTGCTTGTGCTGGTGAATGTCCTGTTGGCGCTATCAGCGAAGGCGATGGAAAATACGAAATCAACCCTGATATGTGCGTAGAATGTGGTGCTTGTGCTGCTACTTGCCCTACAGGTTCTATTTCACAGTAGTTTCAGGTAATTTTATAAGATTAAATCTTAATACTTATAACGCAAAAACAGCTCCCGCTAATCCGGAAGCTGTTTTTTGTTTTATGCAGACAATGAACAACTGCTCATGTCATCTATATATCAGGCCTTCTTTTTTCTGAAAAAGAATTTTTTCTCATGTGTTCCTTCTTCTTTTGATGCAGCAACTTCTTTTCTCACCTTTTGTCTTGTGCGTATTGCTTCATCAAGCTTTTTATACCTTTCATCATCACGTTCTTCGCTCATTCTCAACATATAATCCACATGTTTAATAACTTTATCCCCAACCTTTTCTTCGAGTGCAAAATTATTCTCCACCAATGCTTCTGTAATGGCTGATTTTATAATATTCTGAAATTGAATTATTTTCGTGCTATGTAGACGCTGCATCTGACTGTTATCCGGTACAACCTGTGCTGAACCGACAGTCTGCGGCACAGAAGAGTTATCTTCTTTTGTCTGCACGCTTTCTTTGGCCATTACTTCCTGACCCATTGCACTAACCTGAAAATTAAGTTCTTCCCTCATTTCAAAAAACTTGTCCACACTGCAGTCCTTATTTTCAATAAGCTGTGGCAGCAAAATTTTTATTGCCCTTAATTGAAATCCCTGTTCTTTTAGTTCTTTGATATTTTTAAGCAAAGCAATATCATCTGGTGTATAGTAGCGATGTCCCATCTCATTTCGTGCAATTGGAATTTCTAATTCTTCCTCCCAGTAACGGAGCACATGAGCCTCAACATCGACTTTTCTTGCAGTATCTGAAATCATATATCTGACTTCCTGCATGAGACTACCTCCATTGTTATATTTTGAAAAGTAAAGGCCTGCTTGGCAGCCGTTTTCTTTTGAGCTAATTATAGCATATAATTAGCAATTTGTAATGCATTTTCGTTCGACAGCAATTTCTGACAAAATAAACATCTGAAGCTATAATTTAACTTAACAAAAATAAATACCCGCAGATATATTTTTTTGACAAAAGTAAATACCAACAGATACAATTTTTTTACCAAAATAACTACTTGCAACTATACTTATTTAGTATTATAATATAGGGCACAGTTTGATATGTAACTGTAATGATTACAAGGAGGTTTTTACCATGAAAACAGTAACTAAGGATATGATTATTGCAGATATTATTGCTATAGATGCTAATCTTGTAGGAGTTTTAATGGCTTCAGGAATGCACTGTGTTGGTTGTCCATCTGCACAGGGTGAATCATTAGAACAGGCTGCTATTGTACACGGAATCGACCCAGATGAGCTTGTTGAATCACTTAATGCTTTTCTTGCAAAACAGGCATAGTATAATATAGTACCGGAGTTAAAAGATATAAACCATTTTTAATATAAAAACTCTCCTGATAATACGAACTATGATATTATCAGGGGAGTTTTTTAATAGAACACGAACTATATCAGGACTAAGTTGTCTTGTACTTTAATCGTTAAAATTCTTCTCAAGATTTGCGAATTTAGTATATTCTGGAAGCCATTTTAATTTAACCGTACCGGTCGGACCGTTTCTTTGTTTTGCAACTATGACTTCTGCTATTCCTTTATCTTCTGAATCCTTATGGTAATAATCATCTCTGTATATGAACATTACCACATCGGCATCCTGCTCAATCGCACCGGACTCACGAAGGTCAGAAAGCATAGGTCTTTTATCTTCTCTGCTTTCTACAGAACGGCTTAACTGTGACAGTGCAATAACCGGCACATTTAATTCTCTGGCAATTGCTTTTAAATTTCGTGATATATCAGAAACTTCCTGCTGTCTTGACTCGGAATTCCTGCTGCCCGTCATAAGCTGAAGGTAGTCGATTATAATTATTCCCAAATCATGTTCAAGCTTATATTTTCTGCACTTAGAGCGCAATTCACCGACTGAAATTGAAGGTGTATCATCTATTATCAACTTTGAATGAGCAATAGAATCAGCCGCTTCAATAAGACTTGTCCAATCATTTTCCGTCAAATCACCATTTCTTATCTGCTGTGCTTCTACAAGTGATTCCAACGATAACATACGGTTTACAAGCTGAACCTTTGACATTTCAAGACTGAATATTGCCGCAGTGACATTTTTCTTAACTGCAATATGCTGTGCAATATTTAAAACAAACGCGGTTTTACCCATTGACGGTCTGGCGGCTATCAGTATTAAATCTGATGGCTGTAAACCTGACATTCTATAATCCAAATCGATAAAACCACTCGGTATTCCCGTTATTTTACCATTTGCTTTAGCTGCTGCATCTATTCTTTCCAAAGATTCCATTACAACATCTTTGATATCTACATAATCGCCGCTGCTGCGCTCCTGAACAAGCTCAAATACATTTTTCTCTGTAGCTTCTAATATATCCTCAATATTTTCTTTATCGAGGTAACATCTCTCCGTTATTTTCTCGGTTGTAGAGATTAATTTTCGTAAAACAGCTTTTTCATGGACAATTGTAGCATAATATTTTACATTTGCAGAAGTAGGAACTGCATTTAATAATGCTCCAAGCACTTCTACACTGTACATTTCTTCCGGAACACCCTTTGCCTTCAAATGTTCCTGCAAAGTAAGTACATCAACCGGAACACCTGTATTATACAGCTCTAAAATTCCTTCATAAATTGCACCGTATTGTTTCTGGTAAAAATCATCAGCTTTTACAATTTCTGAAACTGTCATAATTGCATCGCTGTCCATGAGCATTGCACCTATGACAGATTTTTCTGCCTCTACATTATTGGGTGCAACTTTACGGATAAGTTGTTCTTCTTCCATAATAAGTTCCTCCCAAAATTATTTTGTATTTATCCTTCTGTTACTTTAACAACAATTTTGGCAGTTACTTTCGGGTGAAGTTTTATAGTAACTTCATGATTTCCCAGAGTTTTAATTGCTTCAGGAAGCTGGATTTTTTTCTTATCAATCTCAAAACCAAGCTGTAACTGGACTTCTTTCGCAATTTCTTTTGAAGAAACAGCACCGAACAACTTGCCGCCTTCACCGGCTTTTATCTTTAACACTATCTGTTTGTCGTTGAGTGATTCAGCCAGTTCTTTGGCATCATCTAATTTTTCCTGTGCAACTTTTTCTTCATGCTTTTTCTGAAGCTTTAAATCATTTAAATTCTTTGCTGTTGCTTCAAGACACAGCTTCTTTGATATAAGATTTCTACCGTAACCATCGCTTACTTTATATTTTTCACCTTTTTTTCCAAGAGATTTTACATCTTCTAACAAAATAATTTCCATGATTATAATTCTCCTTCCTTTATCATGTTCTTAATAACATTCTTAAGAATCTCACTGCCTTCTTCAAGTGTGTATCCTTCTAACTGTGCGCCCGCCATATTCTGATGACCGCCTCCGCCAAGCTTCTCCATGATAACCTGGACATTAACTTCATCGGCTGAACGCGCACTTATATATATTTTATTCTGATAATAAGAAAGTACAAATGAAGCTTTAATTCCCAATATATTTAAAAGTTCATTTGCAACCTGGGCACCGAGCACCGTAACACTTTCAACTTCTGAATTTCTGCAGATTGCCACAGCATATTTGCCCTCGACAACCTCTGCATTTTGTATAGCCTGTGCCTTTGCCTTAAATGTCGCCATATCTTCACGATACATTTTACGGACTCTCGCCACATCTGCACCACTTCTTCTTAGAAATGCTGCTGCCTCAAATGTTCGTACTCCGGCTTTACTCATAAAGTTATTTGTATCAATCATTATTCCGGCATACAGACAGTCGGCCTCAAGATTTCTAATCTTAACTCCTTCATTAAAATACTGTAATATCTCAGCAACCATTTCACATGCTGATGAGGCATATGGCTCTACATATGATAAAACAGCGTTATTTATTACTTCTTCACCCTGACGGTGATGGTCTAACACAACAACTGTCTTTACAAGCTTAAGCAGTTCCGGGCATTCTGTTATGCTTGGTTTGTTGACATCAACAACAACAAGTACGCTTGATGAGTCAACTATTTCTATAGCCTGCGAACTGTTTACAAACATATCCTCCGGATAATCTTTATTTCCATAAAAACATTCTATCATCGGCCTTACTGATGATGTAATCTCATTCATTACAATGTGCGCTTCTTTATTAAGTACCCTTGCCGCTTTAAAAATACCTACTGCTGCACCAAAAGAATCGACATCTCCAATCGCATGACCCATAATGAAAACTTTATCTTTGGTTTCCATAATTTCACGGAGTGCCTGTGCTTTTACTCTCGCCTTAACTCTGGTACTCTTTTCAACCTGTTTACTCTTTCCGCCATAATAGTAGTTCTTCTCTGCGGTCTTAACTACAGCCTGGTCACCACCTCTTGCAAGTGCAAGGTCGCGTGAATTTCTTGCATATGCGTAACTCTGCATATATCCGTTATCAGAAACACCAATTCCGATACTGAGCGTAAGAGGCATTTCATTACCGATATTTACTTTCTTCACTTCATCAAGAATAGAAAACTTATCTTCCTGAAGCTCTAATTCTTTCTGCTTGATTATTACAAAATATTTATCTTTTTCTATCTTCTTAACTATTCCGTCCAAATCGCTGAAATATTTGTTGATTTTACGGTCAACTAACGCAATAAGAAGAGAGCGCCTTACTGCCTCAACTGATTCGAGTGCTTCATCATAATTATCCAAATCCATCAATGCTACAACCAGTCTCTGGTTTTTGTTATATTTTTCCAACGCATTTATTTTAGTTACATCAAAAAAATAAACCGCAATTAATGTACTTGTAGGCTCTGTCGAATCAACTATAGAAGTATCATTCAAACCATCTAAAGTAATCTGATGCATAACTACTTTGTAATCTTTATCACCCATCTGAATTTCAATGTTCTGCTCTTTCACATCTTCAAGAGGCAGATTTTCTTTCGTAATCTTGTTCGTTATGCCAAAAATACTCTTTCCATATAATTTATCACTATCAACAGTCTCACTAAATTTATTATTCCACCATATAAAATGTCCATCATTATCCACAAGGGCATATGGTATAGTGAAATCATACAGAAGCTGCCTTTGCACCTGACCGTAATTCGTTGCAAAACTTATCAGGTCATTAACAAGCTTTGGTCTGTCATGAAACATAACTGAAAGCATTATAAGCCAGTAAATAACAGAAAAACCAAGTCCCAAAATACCGGCCTGTATATCAATCACAAACAAACCAATCGTCATGAGCAGCAATAAAATACCGAGAAAAAAAACAACCTGCGTATATCTGAGTAGTTTTCCTCTCAATTTCACTTTCTTATTCATATCAAGTCTCCTATTGAATTGCGCATAATTACATTACAACAATTGTCTACCTGACCATACCTTTACGCACTATATCTGATTATAACATTTTTTATAAAAATACGCAAGTTTTACTCCACCTTTGAAATATGTCATAAAACCTGCGTCATTTTTACAATTTAAACTTTTTAACCTGTGCTTCAAGCTGTTCTGCCACATTAAGATTAGAATCTGCTTCTTTTCCAATCTCACCGACATTGGTTGTCAGTTCTACTGCTGTCTCAGTAACATTTCCAACACCCTTTGCACTTTCTTCAACAGCTATATTTACTGCATTGATTGTTTCAAGAATTGATTTTATACTTGCTCCCAGACTTTCACTCTGATTTGCAAATTCGTCCATAACCCTGCTTAACCTGTCGACATCATTCTGATAATTTTTGCTGTTATCAAGAAGTTCGTCGTACCCCTTCATAGCAACCTGTTCAACAAAATCTGCCATTTTTCCGGCTTCGGCCGCTAATTCATTCACTGCAGTTATTACAAGCTGACTTACACTATTTATCTGATTTGCAGTTTCCTCTGAATCTTCTGCAAGCTTATTAATCTCCTGTGCAACAACAGCAAAACCTTTGCCTGCTTCTCCGGCTCTTGCTGCTTCAATACTTGCATTCAGGGCAAGCAGCTGAGTCTGTTCTGTTATTCCGATAATTTCCTGTGTAAGACTGTCAATCTGCTCAACTGCCTTAGATTTTTCTATTTTCTCATCTATATTGGCAATCATATTATCTGCCTGAGATTTTGCATTTATCTGCTCATCTAAGGCATTCTCATATATAGACTTTGCATTTGAAGCAATCTGCTTTGCCCCCTCACTCTTGCCTGAAGCTGTATCAGCAATTTTATGTATTGTCGAGGCTATATTATTTACCGTATCATCTACCTGCTGCATAGATGCGCTTGTTTCTTCCATTGCAGCACTCATTTCTTCCATAATTGAAGATACATCTGAAATACTGTCTGATGTCTGCGTAAGTTTATTTACTACCAAATCAGCAGAAGAACTCAGACTTATCGAATTTTCTGATATATGCTGCATTATATTTCTTATATATTCAAGCAGCTGGTTTACATGCCCTGCAATAAGCTCCAGCTCATCTCCTGTATGAACTTCCAGTTTCTGCGTTAAATCGCCTTCATTATTAACTATATCAAATATTTTACTGTCAACTTTTTTTAATCCATTTGTAATTCTGTTGATAATAACTATAAGTATAATCAACGCTGCAACAAAACATACTGCTCCTATTTCAATTATCGAATTTCTTGTTGAGTTAACTCTGCTTACTATATCTGATGCATCATAATCACAGCCCATTATAGCCACAACACTTCCGTCCTTACTTAAAACAGGCTTATACGCAGTTATAACATCTCCATCTTCTGAATGGTCTATCACATCCTGTGTTACACCATTACCATCAAATACTGTTTTTAACTCATCATAATTCTCATTATAAGAATCTCCAGGCAATGCCTGGTCCGAATTCTCATCCGTATCTACCGCATAAAATAACTTTCCATTCTCTTCATATATAATATATAAAAACTTAATTCCGCATATCTTCTTAACTTCTCGCAATTGTTTTAATATCGTATCATACTCCTGTGTATCTTTATATAATGAATCAAACTTATCCTGAATTTTACCATCTACATAAGACTTTGCAACATCTGTTGCAACTTCGGCCTCTTCCATTCCCATCTCTAACATTCCGTAATATACCTGGCGATATCCATTTGCACCTAATAACACACATACAATCAATAATACGAAACTTATTGGAATTATTATTTTTTGCCTTATACTCAACCGTCTTACTTTAAATTTCTGTTTCTCCAATTAAAAAACCCTCTTTCATATATTAATATGTATATTTTTTATTAAATATTATCACTTTTCAATTATCATTTCAATTATTTTTATATTTTTTTATTCATTTCCACCAAATATATTGGTAAATTACAACAGTAACACTTATAAATGATAATTTTTATCTTTTATTGAATCTATCAGCCTTAAATATTATCCTGCAGCTATTCTGAACTTAAATTAACTTTTTTCTGCTCAAATTAACTTCCGTCACAATTTTCAATATACAAAAAACCGGCTATTATAAATAATAGCCGGTTTTTCTGCAATCAGTCTCTTAATCTAAGTTTCTTAAATCAGATTACTGATAAATATTTTATTATTATTGCCAACAACTAAGGCGACTGAATTAGTCAGTTGTGTATGGCATTAAAGCGATATGTCTTGCTCTCTTGATTGCAACAGTAAGAGCTCTCTGATGCTTAGCACAGTTTCCTGTAATTCTTCTAGGAAGAATTTTTCCTCTTTCTGATACATATCTTTTTAATTTATTTACATCTTTGTAATCAATAACATTATCTTTGCCACAGAATACACAAACTTTCTTTCTTCTGCGTCCGCCTCTTCTCTTCATTGGAGAATCTGCTCTATCTGATTTATTGAATGCCATGATATTTACCTCCTATACTAATTAAATGGTAATTCCTCATCGATACCATCAGGGATATTCATAAATCCGTCACCTGCTGCCATACTTGGTTCAGGTCTGGCTGCCGGCGCA
>ERZ857840.2225-NODE-2225-length-19285-cov-4.191940_pt1 | contig 19285 bp, 33 predicted proteins | sample MGYA00519760_ERZ857840 | MGnify/ENA primary metagenome ERZ857840 (study PRJEB31778, sample SAMEA3449371) | human gut metagenome | biome: human gut; feature: human-associated habitat; material: faeces | place: United Kingdom | collected 2010/2012 ... | reverse complement strand
CGGTCCCGCCGGGGCAGGGAAATTTGATTTCATGTGGTGGGGGGTATGCTGTCACCAGCGTTCCGGCGTTGCCTCCACACGGCGCTTGTGGTGTCTCTCCCAATGGCAGGACGGACACAACACAACCAGATTGACCCGCCCTAGCTCGTCGTACTCTGACAGGGCGAGGTCTGGGCGCTGCCGCAGTTCGTTGACATGGTGGACAGTGTTGCCGCGCGTCATGACCGCCGGGCTTTTGTGGGCGCAATCCCAACACCTGCGGCGCTGGTGTTTCATGACCGCCCGCCGGGTGCGTCGCCACTCTGGCGACTTGTAGAAAGCGTGTAGGTTGTCCGTTGCAATCAACTGCAAAACCCAGCTTGCCGGGTATGCGTCGGGGTTGTACATTTTCACCCACCCCCGCATAAAACTAAATGGTCGGGCTTTCGCTCGACCATTTCGTGCTTACACTATACCACAGGTAGATTGTAAACAAAAAGCAAGTAATGACTAAAAGTTTCTAATTTTTCGGCGGTAGCTGCAAAGCTCTGAGCGCTTCGCCATGCTTTAGCGTCGTCCACTGCCGGGAAAAGCCCAGGCGTTCCGCCGCCTGTTCCCATGTCAAACCGTCGATATACCGGCAGCGCAGGACGTTCCGCTGGTCGGCTTCCTGTACGGTGTCAATCAGCGCAGACACTTCCGCATACCGCGTCCGTGCCACTGCCAGCGCTGCGGTTTCCTTGCGCTTCGCCGCGTCCAGCTGTTCGACCAGCAGTGCGGTTTTGCTGGTAGCACCGCCGCCACCTGTCGGCATTCCCGACAGGTTGGCTGTGATCTTCACACCGTCGGCGCGCAGGTCTGCAAGTTTACTGTGCCAGTAGTGCAGCTCTTTCAGCGCTTCGAGGTAGACGGACAGCGCCCGCTTCTTTTCGTCTGCCTCTGCGCGGCGGCTATTTTTCTCCGTGTTTATCATGCCAGCCCCTTTCCAGTATCGCAGCCCAGCGCCCTTTCGGGCGGCGTCCTGTCTTATTCCAGCGGCGTGCCAGCCTGTCGGTGGCGAAGTCGAACAGTGCGCCCGCCGCTGCCGCGAGGATTGCAAGCACCGCCAGAACTACGATGCCCGCCAGCAGAATGCCCGCCAGCCCAGCGCCCAGAAACAGGACGGTACGCACCATCACGCTGAAGGCCAGCCAGCACTCCGAAATTACACCCATCATTTCAGCACCTCATCCGCCAGCAGCAGCAGCGCATTGTGCAGGGCTTGGCGGTATTTGTCTGCCTCTGCAATCCGCCCGGCTTCAGCCAGCTTTCCGGCGAGGTCTGCCAGACTGTACGCCTTGTCCTGCATATCCTGAAACAGCAAGCCGAACTTGATGCCGGTATCGTCCGCTTGAAGTTTCAACTGCTTGGCGGTTTCTGCTGCCCGCTGGGTGGCTTCTGCTGCCCGCTGCTGGGCGGCGGCAAGCTCTGCCCGGTCTTTCTCTGCCTGTTCAGCGGCGGCAGCGTCGGCGGCTTCCTTGCGGGCGTTGGCGATTTGCCGTTCTGCCTTGGCTTTGGCGTCTGCCTTGGCTTTGGCGATTTTATCGGCGGCAGCCTTTTCCGCCGCGCGCTGGGCGTCTGCCTTGACTGCTTCGAGCGCGGCGGCGTGTTTGGCTTCCAGCTCTGCCGCAATCTCAGCCCGCAGCTGTTCCATGTCAACTTCGTGGGCGTCGGCTTCGACGGTATCCGCCGGGGAAGTTTCAAACATTGCCAGTTGCTCCGCCATGTTGTTGCGTTCGTCGATGATCTTCTGCAATTCGGCGACCGTGATATTTGCCAGCCCATCGGCGGCAACTTCTTCCCGGTCGTCCGGGCCCAGTTTTGCAAGCAGCGCCAGCTTTGTGACGCCAGCGGCGGCGTTTTCTTCAATCAGCTGGGCGGGCAGCTTTTCCACGACGCTGATATAATTATAGGCTTGCCGCTGCCGGATACCGACCGCCGTTTCTGTATAGGCGGCAAACGTGTCGAAGCCCAGATCCTTGTAATGCCCGGTGTCGCGCATCTGTTTGAGCTTGCGCCCCAGATTCAACAGACTGTCCGCCGCAGCGCGGGCGGCGGTCATAATTTCATAGTGCAGCGCCAGCGCGTCCGCCTGTGCGGGTGTGGTATTCTCGAAAAGTGTCATCTGGTTTTCGTTCATGGTTCAGCCCTCCGTTATGCCGCAGGCGCGGCGAAATTATTCATTGCTTTCTGCTTGCTCAAAATCCACGGCTTCACAACTTCCCGCAGCCATGCGTTTTCAAATGCCTGTACCGCTGCGGTTCTGGCGCAGTTTTTCTCGCCCCGGTTCTGGATAACCTTGCCGGCGTGGGTGTCTAGTTGCAAGGTGTAGAACGGCACGTCAGGCGCATCGGCGCGGCGAATGAAAAATATACAGTTGCCGCCGCAATGTTCCTTGCCATAGCCGCCGACGCAGTGATGCAGAAATTTTCCCTCGGCGATAAGCTGGTTTTCATTCTCAGCCGGGATAATCAGCAAGCCGTTCTTTTCGTACCGCAAATAAGAAATTTTTTCTGCCATTTTTTTGAATTTTTCCCGCAGCTCTTTCTTCGTTTCGTACTTAATGGCGGCAGTGGCTCGTGCCTGCGCTGCCTTGACGTCGTGGGGAAATACTACCGCATCGTCGTCGAGGTCAAACCCGGCGCTTGCTGCGTCCGTCCAGTAATCAAGACACAGGCGCGAGCTGCCTTGCTTTTCGATATAATTCCATGTGCGCATGATGCCGTATTTCTGCAACAGCCATAGCTTTGCATTATTTTCTGCCCAATATGTACCATCATAACCCAACACGTCCGCATAGCTGCGCGGTGCGCCATATTTCAGGCAAATGGCAACGGCGCGTTGATGCCGTACCAGCTTAACAATTTCGTCCGGGTCTGTCAGCTTCGCCGCTGCGGTATATTCCGGCTTACTCATGCGCAGAATTTCGTGCGGTTTCTTTGCCGTCCAGTCCAGCCAATCCAGCCCGGCAACGGACAGGTTTCCGTCTTTCTTGCGTGTGCTTTCCAGCAGACAGGCGCACAGCTTTGTGGCAGTGTTGGCTATATTCTCGATTGTTGGGCGGCGCAGGAAAATCCGGGCGTAGTGCAGCAAATCGGCTATGGCTCTCTGCCCTCGCAGTCCTTCGAGCTTTTCCAGCTTGGCGTTTTCCAGCGGTGTGCCCTCGTAGACGTCCTGCGCATGGGGTAGCAGATACGCGAAATTGCCATCCACAACCTCGAAGCGTTCCGCTTCGCGCCACGTGTCTATATACTCCATTCGACACATAGACGACCAGCCGCTGCGCTCCATTGCTGTGAAACGATGCCACCGCCCGCCGGGGTCGAGTACATAGGCGTTGCGCTTGAACAACTCTAGGCTGTCGTAGTCGTAGCCGATCTCCCGCGCTGCCAGCCAGTTGATGAACGCAACGCAGCCGCCAATCTTGCGGATTTCCCACAAGTATTTCTTGTAGATGATGGGGTAGTCGTCCAGCCTGCGGCGGTGGGCTATAACCGCATACGTTCCGCAGGTGGGGCAGGTCATGCCCATGCCGTTGCGCTTCTCGCCGTCGTCTGTCAGAAAATACTTGTACTTTCCGCCCGCACCACCAGCGGCAAGCGGTTCATGCCACACAGCGCCGCAGGCGGTGCAGTCACATTTCGCGAACCACTCCGACGCCCCGGTCAGCGGGTCGCGCAGTCGCTCGGTTGTGTAGCGAATAACCTCTCGCCCGGCGTTGCCGTTGGCTTTCAGCCACTCTCGCACCTGTGCGGCTTTCATTTCCGGCGCATCTGGTAACAAGTCGATGATCTCCATAATGCTGCCCCCTAGTCCATAAAGTCGGCAAGGCTAATAAGCCTGCGGCGCTGCGGCTGTTCCGCCGGGGTGGGCGTGACATTCGTCAAGCCGTAAAACTCGCGGATAATTTTGTCTGCTTGTGCTGGGCCACAAAAGCCGACACCGTTTTTCGCGTTCTTTTTGGCATACGCTGCAATTTTCTTTTCGCAGTCCGTCAGGGCAAAGCCCTTTTTGTCGAGATCGTCGGCGACGATGGGCGCAAGCTCTGGCGTTTCCTTGATGATGTCTTTCAGCTGTTCGCCGACGCACCACGGCGCGGCGTCAGGAGTTAGGGCTTTCTGTTGTTCCTCAATCATTGCGAGGGTTTCGGCTAAAGTTTTCATTGCATTTCCTTTCCTTGTCTGGTATGTATTCCGCAAACGCCCACCCGCGCGGGCGGGCGTATAGCTCAATGAACAGGCGGCGGCGGTAGATGTAGTCGCGTTGCAGTTTGCGAATTTTCGCCGCCTTGACCTCCACGACCTTGACTGCGCCGTTTGCGTAGGTGATGAAAAAATCAGGTGTGTAGTGTGCTGGCGGCAGATGCAGCCCGCAGAAGTCTGACGCCGGGAACAGCTCGAACCGCTTGTGCAGTTCGCAGCTTGCGCCCCTGCCCGCCAGTATGTCCGGGTAGATATAGGTGGCATAATAGTCCTGCTCCAGCTTGCTGTCCGCGCCCGGCAACAGCGGGCTTGCGCGGGCGGCGGCAACGGTGTCCGCCGTCTGCCGTAGGCGGGCGCGACGCTCTAGCTCTGCTTTAACCTGAGCTTGTGCCGCTGCCCCTAGGCTTTTTATGTCCACGCCCATCGGCTTGACCTCGCTTTCGCTGCATCTTTAGGCTGATAGACCAGCCCAGAAAATCGTTATATGCGGCGGTCGCCTCGGTCAGCTCCCACCCCGGATATTTCCGCGCCCAGTATTCCCGGTCGTTCAGCCGCCCGCTGTCGGTGGCAATGCGGGCAACTTGTGACCGTGTATATTTTCCGTCGCGCGGGGTCGGCATGACAGGATTTTTTATTCCACGGCTGCGGAAATATCGGTGCTTTCGCTTTGGGTATTTCATCAAATAGTTGGCGAGAGCTTCGAGGCTGCCGCCGTCGAATTGTAGGCGGTCGGCGTTTGCTCTGCCTAGACGTTCTCCTTTTCTGTGCCACGCACGTTCCACGGTGTCTCGGTCAAGCCCGCATTTTAACACAACGTGGAAATGCGGGGCGACCGCCTTTTGCCCGGTGTCCGGGTCAGCCTCTTGCCATTCCAGCACCGCGAGGCATTCAGGCGGCGGCAGACCTTGCCGCTTGCAGGCGGTGCGCAGGTGGCACAGAAAATTTTTGAAATCTCGCCACGCCTGCGCTTCATCTTCTGGGCGTTTGTCCGGGGCATAGGTCAGTGTGATGTGCAGGTCGTGACCGTCAAAATTTGTAACCAGCAAGCGGCAGAACCAGCGGCGGGCAACCTTGGCGTTGTGGTTTGCCTGCGCTTTTGGTGTTCCGCGAAATTGCGGTGGCTTTCCGTTTTCCCGGTCAAGTTCGCGGCTTGCCTGTGTGCCCTCGCAGATCGGGTATATTTCGACCTCTTGGTACTGTGCAGCCGCGCGGCTCTGCCCGCAGATGTAGCGGCGCTCCCTTTGGTATCGTCTTAGCATAATTCCCTCGCTGTAAAATTTTGTATTTTAGTCAGTGAGTGATGGGGCTGCGCTCGCAGGGAACAACACCGGGCGCGTGGTTTCGCGGGCGGTCATGGGTCAGTGATCTGTCCGCGCCCTCGTTTTCCCCTGCACCCCTTTCCCCGGCGTGTTGGAAATCGTTCTGATTTTATTACCCCATACAAGCCCGGCAAAGCGGTCATCTTCGACCGCTTGCCCGAAACCCGCAGCGCTGTGTGCGTTGCGGGTTTTATGGCTTCGTTTTATTCTTTTCGGCGGCTATCCACGCCGCGCCGGGCTGCTGGTAGCGTGCCTCGCGCTCTATCAGGATATAGCGCCGCCCGGTATGTACTGCCGCCACCCCGGTGCTGCCGCTTCCCGCGAAAAAGTCGCAGACGGTATCGCCGGGGTTGGTGTGGGTACGGATGATGCGTTCCAGCAAGTCAACAGGTTTTTGACAGCTGTGTATACTGTGCCCGGTTGTTGGCTCGGTGCTTTGCCACACATTGCAGTGCGCAGGGTCAAGGTTATGCACATAGCGGCGCGCCTCGACGTCTTGAATCTGCTGGTTGCATTCCGCTGTAAGTTCGTCTTGCATTGCGGCAAGTTCGTCATAACTTTTATAGCCCCCCCAGTTTGTCAGCTGGTAGGTGGCAGTTATATCCAGATAGGTTTCGCGGGTCGGCAAGCTCCATTGACTGCTATTCCACCGAAAACAATGGTCGGCAGCCTGCCCGCAGGCGGCTATAATGTCGCGCTTGCTTTTGCCGGTGTATTCCTGCGCTTGTCGGAAATAGTCGCGCAGCGCGCCGAAATTTTGCAAGTCCAGTTTTGCCAGTGCAAGCCCGGTTTTGTTCCATGCCGTGCCCGGTGTCGTTTTGACGAACACCACCAGAAATTCGCAGATGTTGAACCAACTGCGCAGGGTGTTGTTTTTGCCGGGATTCAGCCACAGCTTGCGCCGAAAATTCGGCTTGACCCACACCGCCCAGCTGTTGAGGTTAAAGGCAGTGTGTTCCGCCAGCCACTCGACCAGCCACGACAGCTTCACAAGGTCGTTGTGCCAAAACGCAAGCGTTCCGCTATCCCGGAGTATCCGTTCCGCACTCAGAAACGCCCGCCCCATAAAATCGAGATAATCGGCGCGACCGTCGAAATTATCCCATTTGTCTTTCCCTATATAATAGGGTGGGTCAAGCAGCACAAGATCGACTGACCCCGCCGCGATCTGCGGCAGCAGCTCGAAACTGTCACCCAGCAGAAAGCAATCCGGCGCGGGCGTCTGTGTGTACAGGTAAAACGGTGACGCTGTCATTCCGTGCCCTCAATGGTTGGCGGTGCGGCATAGCGCCGGGCGTCCGCGAACTCAGGGCGCAGCCATTGCCAGCTCTGCGGCGCGCGGTCGATGCCGAACCGCATCAAGCCCAGCGGCCCGATTTTGTGCGGCTCGCCCAGCCGCCAGGCGTAGACGGTGCGCCCGCCCAGCTGGCAGATGTAGGGCTTATTCCCGCGCCGGTAGGTGTCAAAATCCTGCACCCGCAGGCAGGCACGGGCGGCGGTAGCGCGGACGGTTTCGGCGTCGGCGTCTGCCGGGATTTCCGTCACGCCCTCGCAATCCACCCAGCCCACGATCATGCCGCGCCCGCCGTTCGCCTTGCTCTCATACAGGAACACCCGCAGCGGGTAGGTGGCTTTTGAAATTGTAAACGCGCAGTAGTTCGGCTTAGTCTTGCGGATTTCCAGCGTTTTGTCGCCGGACAGAATCAGCCGCGCCCACTCTTTCCGAATACTCAACATTACCGCTTGCACTTGTCCAGCACCTCCGGGAACGGAAGATCCGCCGGGTCAAGCGTCCCGGCGTTCTGCAACGCCTTTTTCACGGTCAGCAAATTGATGGTTTCGCGCAGACGTTTATTTTCTGCCGCCAGCGCTTTGACCAGCGCGATTTCACCGCAGCCCCGGCATGGGTAATCGACTTCGTGGCGGCACTTCCTGTTGAGGGTACGGTGCCAGCGCCACAGGCTTTTTAATTTGTTCCGCATTGTTGCCCCTCCCATCGGCTTGCCATCATGTCCGCAAGATGCAGATGCAGCACCAGCGGGATTCTCTGCGCTGCGTCAAGCTCCCGCGCGTCGCGGTCGCGGTACGCGCCCATATGCCAGCGAATCGCCAGCATTTCGACCTCGGTCAGCTTAAAACCGTGCTGCAACAGCAGCATAACGGATTTTTCACCATGCCCCAGCGGTAGCGGGTCACTGTAACCGTATTTCGCGCCGCCATCTTTGTCTGCGGCGTGGTAACAGCCAACTTTGCAGACGTCATGCAGCAGGGCAACAACAGCCGTCTGCTTGTGCGTCGTGGCGTCGTCATGTCCGTACTGGTTGCAGTGTATAGTGATAATCTTCGCCAGTTCCCGGTAGACGGCAATGCTATGGGCGACTAGCCCGCCGGGGAAGTCGTCATGAAATTTTGTTGAAGCGGGCGCTGTAAAAAAGTCTGTTTTGTCCAGCCATTCCCGGAACTCTGCCGGGCAGACGCTTTTGCAGTCTGCTTCCGCCAGTGCCGCGTCGAGGATTTCCCAAAATTCCCGGCGCTTTTCTGCGCAAAATGAGCGCTGCAGCTCTTCTCCGGCGTTCCGAATGTCAATAGTTATCATTTCTTCGCCCCCTTAAATGCTGCGCTGGCGCTCGCTCTTATATGTGCGGGTAATAACAACAGCGCCGTCTTTCACCTTAAATTTTGCAACCGCGCCGCCGTCTAGCTTGATCTGGGCGGTTTCGACTCCCATGTCGCGCACCGCCTCTGCCGTATGATTGAGCAATTCGAGCTGTTCGTCGTCGGCGTCGCCGAACAAATCCTTGATAATTTTCTGCTGCTGCATCTGGCAGCGGACGATTTGCCCCTGCGGGCAGCTGCACAACAGGGTTGCGGCTTCGTCTGCCGCCTCGATGGTTGACACCGGGGCGTTTAATGTCTGCGTCTGGTGGCAGCACCTACACTCGCCGATGCCGATCAAATTATCTTCCATGGTCTTGCCTCCTATGGTGTTTTTACGGTTTCCCGCAGTTGTGGCGCGCCCCGGTGTCGAACCGGGCGGGCAAGCCTGCTTGCGGCACTTGCCTTTAACCGCTGCGCGCCATCTGAACCCGCCCAGCGGAAACAGGCTGCGGGCGGGGGGTGCGCGTCGCTCGCGCACAAGCACCGCCGAACTGTACCCGCCGAACGGTCGCGTGGTATCGCGTCAGCCTCGTGCGGCGTCGGCGACATATATGCCCCGCCAGCGGCGGGGGCTATTGTGGTAGTTGCATATTCTGCAACCGCCCTTGCTCTTGGTAGTAGTTGGCAAGATCGCGCAGGGCGGCGGGGTGCAGCATGGACAGCTCGAACCGGGTGCGGCTCAGGTCGCCGGGCGGGGCGGCTTCGTTGTGTTTTGTCATCCATTGCAGATAGAAAACGCGGATAACTGGGTGGCTTATATTGATGAAGTAGTAGGGCGGCTTTTTGGGGTTGTGCTCTGCTTCGCGGCGGCGATCTTCCAGAACCAACGCTGCCAGCGCGTCGATGAGCGCCGCCCTCTGTTCCGCCGGGGTCATTTTCTGCGCCCGGCGTCGTTGTCCGGGCGATAAATGGTCGGTTCGTTGTCGTCCAGCAGGTCGTGCTCGCGCATTGCGTTACGGTAGCCGACGTCGCGCCCGCTTATCCACGCCGACGTCAGACCGATACCTGCGACGACCACACCCAGCGCATAAAATAAGACGTTCATTTTCTCTTTGCCGCCTCCCACGCATCGTCCAGCAGATCGGCGGGAACCATGCCCGCCAGCAAAAGGCGCTGCAAGGTGTCCTTGTAGGCGGCAATCATGCCCGCCAGCTCTGCCGCTTGGCAGATCAACGACCCGCGCGCGCCGGGATTATGTACGCCGTTGGTGTTATGTAGCACCGTGTGAAATGTCTTTTCGTTCTGCCGCACTCCCTCAATGACCCATGCGACTGCCTCGCGTTGGCTTATCTTTTCCACTTTTTCGCCCTCCCTGTGTTTGGGTACTGCGCCCGCAGGAACGCGGCGGCGCAACCCTCGCAAATCGTGGGGTCGCCGGTGCGCGGGTGTTTGCATTCAAATACAAAGCCCAGCGCCTCCGCCAGATATTCCGGGCAAGCCCACGTTTTCCAGCTTGCGGCGGCGACCGTCTCAGGGGCAAGCCCGCGCAGACCCAGCAGGGCGTTATCTACGCAGCCGACCCGCGCGGCGCGGTCGTCGCGGTCAAGGTCTTGCAAATATTCCAAAATTGTCATTGTGCCGCCTCGTAGGTGTCCAGCAAAGCGCGGTAGTCGCGCGCCCGCTGTTCAGCTGCGGCGGCGCGGAACTCGCAGGACGCTTTCAAAACGTCGTAGGTTTCGCGGGTCGTGTGCAACTGCCAGCTGAACAGCGTCAGCGCCGCCAGCAGTGTGACGGTGCAGACGACCGCCAGCCGCCACAAAATGCGGTTTTCGGCGCGCAGGTGTTCGACCTGCCGGGCGGTATCCGCCGGGGCGGTGCTGCCGCCGTGGGGAAGATTGACGGTGATAATTTTATACTGCATTTTTGACCCCCGCTTTCTGTTTGTTCAATTCTGCGGCGAACAGCTCCACCAGAAACGGCGCTGCCGCCTTGACGCCCGCATCGGTCAGAATGCCCAGACCGACCGGCGTACCGTCCGGCAGTTCCACGCCGCTGACAGTACAGGCTTTTTCTTTCATAGTCTTTCACCCTTTGGCTTCGCGGTAGCACTTAATGCTGCCGCGAACGTAGATGCGCCCGCGCATGATCTCGACGGCTTCCAGCGCGGTTTCCACAAGGTTGACCGCGCCGCGATTCATGCCGACGCCGGTCAGGTAACATTCTGCCAGTCCGTCAGTCATGGGCAAAATAAAAGCGGCTTCGCCCTCTTCACATTTGCCGTTTTCCAGCACTTGCGCTGTGTAGGTTACTTCGATGTTTTTCATGTTCAGCCCTCCGACTCAGCTTTCTCGCATTTTTGAATGCTCTTGATTGCGCCCTTGTGTCCTTGAAAATATTCGACGCCGAAAAGAAACCCTTTAACAGCTTCAATCAGTTCTTTGGGTGCTGTTCCGTCAATGAGCTTTTCCGCCATCCAGTCGTCCATTCTGAGCGTTTCGGTTTCTTCGTTTGCGGTGACGCCCCAAAAATCACGCCGGACAACTAGGTAGGTCACTTTTACGCTTGTCATTGTCAGCCCTCCGCTATGCCGCCGGGGTGGGCGGGGTTTCTTCTGCGCGAATGTACAAGTAATCCATTGTCATCGCCGGAAAAAATTCATCTCGAATTTTCTGCGCTTCGTCAAGTCGTAACCGCCCCGGCACGTTCAGCTTTGCGGATACGGTAGCAACGTTGACGTCAATGCACTTTGCGAGCATTTCGTTTGTAACGCCCGCGCGTGCCATTTCTGCTTTTAAGTTATAGTACATAGCTTCACACCTCCTGCGAGGTTCACCAAATTGGGTGAACGTTTTACTATAAAATACACCAAATACGGTGAACTGTCAAGGCTATTTTGCAATTTATTTTTGCAGTTTGGTGAATTTGCATTGCATTTTTGCAATTCGTGCCGTATAATACAAGTGGCAGGTGATATATAATGACCATCGAAGAACAGCTTAAAGAGCTTATTCTCAGTCAATACAAAAGTGTCCGCGCTTTCTCGACTGTGACAAAAATACCATATTCCACCCTTGACAACATTTTTAGACGTGGCATAGGTGGGACAGGTGTCAGCACTGTTTATAAAATTTGTGATACGCTCGGTATTACCGTCGAGGGTATCACGCATGGGCGTTTAGAGCGTAGAGAATCCCGCAGCACTCTTGATGTTTCACCTCAAGAAATCGAAATGCTAGAGCATTACCGCAAGTTAGACGCCCGCGGCAAGGCTGCCGTTGATAGTACACTATCCCGCGAATATGCTGCTTGCGCCAGTATCGCCGCCGCTGCCGATGCAGCGCAGACGGTCGAATCTGTAAACAGTATGATTTCGCAGACATCCGCCGGGGTAAAATAAATAAGGTCGTTGTGCCCTTGCAGATAAATGGTGCTGTGTGGGTATTTGTTTTTTACATATAAAAAGCCCGCCATGCGGCGGGCAAACGGAGGTTTTTGTCATGGGTTTTCGTATGCGTAAAAGCAAGACTATCGTCCCCGGTGTTCGCATTTCTACGACAGGCAAAAGCGCAAGCATTTCTTTCGGTGGCAAAGCCGGGCGCGTGACCGTTAATTCCAGCGGGCGCGTTACAAAAACCGCCCATGTTCCCGGCACGAATGTTTCCTACGTTTCCAGCTCTGGCGGCAGTCATGCCGCTGGGCATTCTTCCGGCAAGGTCGGCCACGCCGCTACAAAAAAATACGACAGTACAAAATTGGTTTACATCGACCCGGCAGATTTTGCAGAAATGTCAACGCCTGACTTTCTGGCATATAGTGATGCCTTTTTGACTGCCGCAAAAAACACCATGCCCGAAACAAACGAAGAGCTTGACCGGGCGCGGGCGCAGGTTGAGGCAATCACCGCAGAAACCGACCGTCGGGTAGCTCAAAACAAAAGCGTTGCGGCCTCCCGACCTGCTACCCCGAATCCGAAACTTGCAAAATATTCCGACAAATATCTTCGTAACTGCGGCATTTTAATGGCGGTCGTTGGCGTCCTTTTGGTGTTGACTGGTTTGCTTTGCTTTGCAGGTTTGGGGCTGTTTGCCTTGGTTTTCATTGTTTTGGGCGTTCTTTGCTTCTGCGCGACGTCCGCATATAACAAGGAAATCAAACTGCGGCACACATTAGAGGATAAATAATGCTTACCGGCTATCAGATGCCCCGCGCATTCGGCTATTGCCGCAAGTCCACGACCGGGCAGCGAGAAGAAAGCATCGAGGCACAGCAGCGGGCTATTGTGTCCTATGCTGCCGCGTCCGGCTTTGAGTTGGTGAAGGTCTACAAAGATCACGGTAACAGCGGACGGAACGGCGAGCGCCCGCAATTCACCCAGATGGTGCAGGACGCCATCGAGGGCGGGGCACAGTTTATTATTGTCCATAAGCTCGACCGCTTTTTCCGCAATGCGGAACGGCAGACCCTTGTCGAAGCACAGCTGCGGCGGTATGGTGTTCGCGTCCTGTCGGCGTCGGAACATTTCGACGACACCCCGCAAGGGCAGTTCATGCGGAACGTCACGAAAGCAATAAACCAATGGTATAGTGCCAACCTTGCGCAAGAGGTCGTTAAGGGCTTGCGCGAGAACGCCATGAGCGCCCGCAACACAGGCGGGCCGCCTCCGCTGGGCTATGCCGTGGATAAGGCGACCGGCAAATTTGTCATTGCCCCGCGTGAGGCGGAAGCGGTGCAGCTGATTTTCCGGCTGTATCTGCAAGATGTTGGTTATGCCGGTATCCTTGACGCACTGAACGCGGGCGGCTATACGACCCGCCGGGGGCGTCCGTTCGGAAAAAATAGCCTATACGACATTTTGCGAAACGAAAAATATACCGGGCTGTATATCTGGAACAGGCTTGCACCCGCCGACTTTGACGGCAAGACCAACCGCAGGCGGCTGAAACCCCGCGACGAATGGGTCTGCGTCGAAAACGGTATGCCGCGAATCATTGATCCGGCAGATTGGCAGCGCGTACAAGACGAAATGGAAAAGCGCCGCCACCGCAACGCCCAACACAAGGCAAAAGCGTTTTATTTGCTTTCCGGGCTGGTCGTCTGCGGCGGGTGCGGCGGGCAGATGGGCGGCGAAATGCGCCGGTATAAAAGCCATGGGCAGCCGGTCGAATACAGGTATTACAGCTGCATCAATAAGAAGCGCTTGCACGACGATGGTGCGCACGTCCGCGCCGTGCCCGCCGACAAACTGGAAAAGGCGGTCGTTGACTACCTGCAGCACGTTGTCCTGCGCCCCGAAACGATGGACGCGATCTGCGCCGCTGTGCTGGGCGCTACGCAGCCGGGAACGCCCCCTGCAGAACACGCCAGCGAGTTGCGGAAAGAAATAGGCATTTTACAGCAGAAAATTGATCGGCTTTATGCCGCCATAGAGAACGGACTTGACGCGCCGCTGACGATTCAGCGCATAAACGACCTCCGAAAACAGCAAGCCACCCTGCAAGCAGAAGTGGACGCACTGGGGGACGACGTCCGCAAGACGGCTGACACAGTGGAACAGCTGCGCCGGGTCTGGGCGAATATCCGGCTTGAAAATATGCAGCCGGAACAGCTGCGGGCGTTTATCCGTGAATTTGTCGAAAAAATTATCGTGTACGATGATGACGGCGGCGGTCATCGGGTGCGCATCGTCCTGAACCCCGCGCACGTCACCCCGGATAAACTGCCCGAAAACCTCATAACTGCGCCATTATCCGAACTTGACACGTTTTTTGGATACGACCGGCAACGGTCTACCCCTGCCATCCATATCCGAAAAAAAATCATTGTGTTGCCTATCGGCTTGATAGTCGCAGACTTCATTTTTTCTCGGTAAAACAGAAAGCCCCCACCGGGCAAACCCGGTGGGGGCTTTTATTTGTTTATGCCGTGGCGACGCTGGTGCAGCTCTTGGGGTCAACATATACCTCGGCTGCGGCGACGGCAATCGCCGCCAGTCTTTACGCCAATTTTTGCAGGAAGTTCTAAAAAATCTTTGCAAAAAGCATTGGCAATACAACGCTAGAGATGTATAATATAGACACACTAAGAGATAAACAACCACATACAGGAGGAAACATCATGAAAGAGTACAAGCTGAACGTTTATAACACCCTTTGCGAGACCGCTAAAAGCTGCCGCGAGATTCACTTCTACGATGTTTGCCGTTCCATCGGTGTTAAGCACCTCAAAACGCAGGAAGTCCTCGAAATCATGAACAAGTTTATCCGCAGCAATCCTTCCTATCGTGCCGTCCAGTTCATCGACCCGAAACGCACCGCCGCAGCGCAGAGCCTTTTCACTACGCTGGTTCTTACCGAGTGCGAATAAAATACGCCACACGCACAAAGGAGGCTTTTATGGAAATCACAATCACCGAATACGCCGCCAGACACAACCGCAGCCCTGTCACCGTCCGTCAAAAGGCACTGCGCGGCGGTTTCAAAACAGCCCGCCGCGTCGGTCGTGACTGGCTCATCGACGAAGATGAACCCTACACCGACAACCGACTTGCCGCGCCACCGACGCCGGATCCGTGGCAGCTTACCAGCGGTAACCGCCGCGATACAGTCAGCGACGCGGGCGCGGTCAAAATCGCAAATGATTCCTTCTCCGTTCTGATTCCAACCGGCGCAGGCGACGGCGATTCCGCGTTCTGCATCTACAACAGCGGCGAGATAGACACCGCGCCCCTCAACTACTTCACGTTGATTTCTGGTAGATTCAACATCTACGACTACGATTGCGGCAACACCGTGGCCGAAACGGTCGAGGGTTCCTTTCAGGTCTACTACTCCTCCGGCATTGTGTTTTTTATAAAAGCAGAATAAAAAAGACAGTGATCTCCGCGCTGCCTATCGGTCTGATAGTTGCAGACTTTGTTTTTCTCGGCAAAACAGAAAGCCCCCACCGGGCAAACCGGTGGGGCTTTTATTTGTTATGCCACGGCAATGCCGGTGCAGTTATCGGGGTCAACGTATACCTCGGTCGCGGCAATCATCTTGATAAGTTCCGCACGGTCTGTGCCGTCTTTGACGGTCAAGCCCATTGCAAGGGCGAGGCTTTCCAGTTCGTCGGTTTCCATTTCTTCCAGCATCGAGGTGGCGAGGTGGGTTTTAACTTTCCCGCCGACCGCTGCCACGACGTCCTCTTTCGTTTCCTCCGTGAACTGCGCCAGCCATTCGGCAAGTTTCTTTTGCAGTCCTTTCGGGCAGGGCACACCGCACAGCAAAGCGTTTTTCAAAATGCTGGTACACTCATACAAAATATACATAAGGCAGAAAAATTCCGCAATGCCCAGATTTGTGACGTTTGCAGCGGCAAGCGCCTGGCGCACCTCTTCGCTGACGAATCCGAACGACAGCACATCGACGTGCAGCAGCATATCGACCGCCACCAAAAACAGGATAGACAGCACCATGGCAACCTTGCGAATACCGCCGTCGATACCCACCGAACTATTCCAACGGCGGTATTTTGCCGCGCGCAACGCGCCCAGCGCGGTATCCATGACGACGGCAATCGCCGCCAGTTTAACAAACAGATTGTTTGCGGTTGCGACATAATTCGCAAGAAAAACGTTGAAGTTCATTTTTTATCCTCCGTTATACCCACTTAGAAACGTACAGCTTGCGCTCGGTCAGTTTGAGCTTTTCCGCGAGCTGCAAGAACTGCATAGCGTCGCCATTGCTTACCGGGCCGACCGTGATGATCTGCTGGGTCAGCGTCGTGCCTCCGTCGGCGGTATCGTTCGCGTTGTCGGCGTTGCTGCCGCTGGTTTTCGTGTAGCCGTTCAGCCCCGCCGCCTGCATAATGCTGGGGTAGTCGCGGTAGCAGACGTCGCAGTCCAGCTTGTTTCCAAAGCCCTTGATGCCCAGCGCGTTCGTGCTGGAATACTGCCACAAACCGTTCTGCACGGCGTTGGTGTCGGTGGCGGTGTAGGCGGCTTCCCACTTGTCGAAGCTCGACAGCGCGGACAGGTTTGTGTAATTCAGGAAGAAGTCACGCGAACAGTAAACGGCGGCGTAGTAGCCCAGCTTTTCCAGCTTCGACAGCGCTGCCGAGATCATTGCGGTGTTGGTCGCCTTGACCTGTGCGCGGGTGCGCCCGCTGCCGTCCTTTCCGGTGTTAAACGGCTCGTATTCCACATCGTAATAAATGGGGTATGCGAACTTGTGACCTTTCAGCAGGGCGGCAACCTGTTCGGCGGTGATCTCTGCCGCCGCCGCGCTTTCGTCGTAACAGTAGAAATATACGCCCATGGGGATGCCGTACTTCTCACACTCGCGGATATTCCGCAGGAACTGCCCGTCCGTCCACAAACCGCCCTTGCCGTGGCGGGCAGAATAGCCCGCGCGTAAAATGGCAAAGCCGGGCGACGTGCCGCCGTTGACGCGCCGCAGCTCCGTCGCCACGGTCGCCCAATCAACAGTACCCTGATGGTGGGAAAAATCTGCGCCATAAATTTTAGACATAGTTTTTTACCTCGTGTGTTGTTATTCGCGGCACATTTCTGGCGGTTGGCTTTCGTCCGTGTCTGCCACCAGTGCCGCATATTTTGCCGTAAACTCTTTATAAGCTGCTTCCGTGCCGCCAGCCAGCCCCACTTCCACAAGGGCTTCATGCTGTGCGTCAGTCAGTGCCGCCGCATCTTCCAGCAGGTCGGCGGCGCGCCGCAGCTCAGGACTGCGCTGCATCGGCGGCGCTTTCCACGTCTGCCGGTGTGTAGCCGCATTCTTTCGCGGCAGCAGCTTTCAGCTTGTCCACCTCTGCCGTGTAGGTTTTGAACGCAGTAATTGCCGCGCTGTCGGTCTTGCCCGCCAGAAAGTCGGCAAAGGCTTCGCGCTGGATCTTGTTTTCTTCGTTTTTGCTGTAACCCGCGCCCTCGATCAGCATAGGCACCAGCTTTTCGTATTTCTGGCGCGGGGTTTCTGCCATCATTTCAACGGTGGTATTTTTTGCATTTTCCATTTTGGTTTCCCTCCAATGGTCGCGCGATGCCCGGCAGCACAAAAAGCTGCGTGAACAGCCCGTCCATGTGCAGCAGTACCCGCCGCGCGTTGCGCCGTATATAGGTTGCTCGCGTGCTCACGTATGAGCCGCGAATATCTTCGCCGGTCGGTATCTTCCCGGCGTCGTACAGACGCCGCATGGCTTTGAGTTTCTGCCGCCAGCGGGTCGTTTTCCTGCCCATCGGCAAGCGCACAACTGCGCCGCTGTCTGACAGAAAATAGCGCGTTTGGCAATACCGAAACGGCTTATTGATGGGCACGATTTTGGTTTTCGCTGTGTTCAGCTGCAAGCCCTTGGCTTTCAGCTCCGGCGTTATCGTTTCCAGCGCTGCCCGCAGAACTTCCCGGCTTTCCGCCAGTATCCACCTGTCGTCCATGTAGACGCCCACCGCCTCAACGCCCGGCATATTTTCAAGCCGATGGTCGCAGCGGTTGACGTAGTTGACCGCAAGCGTTTGATTCAGCGGGCTGCCCAGCCCTATGCCCACGTCGCCCAGCGCTTCCGCCTTGACGATACTACCGAAAAAGTCGTGGAAATCCAGCAGCGCGATTGCGCCCCGGTTGCTGCCGTGGCGGTCGAAATACCTGTGCAGGGCAGTTTCCAGCCGGTCGGCTGCAAAGTCCGTACCCTTCCCGGCTTGGCTTGCGCCGTTGTCATAAATCGGCGAGCGCGTAAGCATCGGCACCAACATTTCGCTGTTGATCGCCGTCTGCACTACGCGCTCGCCGAATCTATGACTTGTGATAGCCCGCATATGCCCGCGTTCGCATATCACAAAATGGTTGGTCTTTTGGTGGCAACTCTGCCCCTTTTCAAGCCTTGTGTGAATTTCTGCCAGATTCAGCAGCAAGTTCGCATAAAATCTGCGCACACTGTCTTTCCAGTAGACGCCTTTCCGGCATTTCCGGGCGGCTGCGTATAGGCTTTTATAGCTGATAACCCGGTCAAAATCGTTTGCCGCTATAAGGGCGGCGGTCTGCTTTTGTTTTCGATGTTGTTGCCTCCGTTCGTATCGTCTGTCGTGTCTTTCCTTGCTTGTCATTTTGGTGGCTCCGTATAGTCTTATATGGTGCGGTATCTGGACTACTGGGCGGCAGGCCATGCAACTGGCGGTTGCCGCGCCGCCAGTCATGCAAGAAGCGTCCGACCTGCCGCATCGGACTTGCAGCCTTTCAGCAGACTGCGCCTTATTTAGCCGTTTCCGGCAGGGTCTCCCACTCCTTTGCGGTATGCTCTGTCTTTTAGGCGGTTTCCGCCCTACTCGTAATACTGGCTGAACCGCAAATCTCAGGGGCACGCCGAACGAATTGCTCGCATTGTTATTGTTGCTGTTGCCGTTGTTGTTGACATTACAGAAGTTAGTGCTGTTTCCGGCAGAAGCCGCAGCAAGCCACCAGTTGACGCGCGAAACAGCGGAAAACCCGTAGGATCATTCTTTCGGCGTGCGCACCGTGTCGCTTGCCTGCCAACCCTTCAGGACGTCCACCAGCTTGTTGATTTTCTCGCAAATTTTCCCGAATCTTTCAACAAGGTTTTTCGGGCTGCCGTTCAGGTCGGTTTCGCACAGGGTTTCGAGGCAATAGCGGAAATGGTCGGCAAGCCCCGCGCAAGCGCCCAGCGCTTTATATTGCAGTTCTCGGCGGGTGGCGAGGGCTGTTTCATCTTTGGGGAAAATGTAGTTTGCTGCCTTGATGTACCAGCAAATTTGTTGCGCCATCTGAATGCCCGGAACCGCAACGGTATATTTCCATTTCGGCTCCACAAGTCTGCGATTCATCAACACGCGGGTGGTATCCGCGCGGATTTCGTCGCATAAAACCAGAAATTCCATGCGGCTGGGCTTGCGGTTGCGTTTTGGTACGCTCATTTTTTAACTTCCTTTCGCCGCCCTCATTCCGCCGCATAAAGCGGCGAGATGGGCGGCGCAGATTCAAGATGTGAAAAAGCTCAGGGGCACGCCGAACGAATTGCTCGCAAGGTTAGAGCTGCTGTTGCCGTTGTTGTCGACAGTACAGAAGGTAGTGCTGGATCCGGCAGAAGCCGCAGCAAGCCACCAGTTGACGCGCTCTCCGCCGTTGCCCTTGCGCTTGATGAAGTGTTTCG
>ERZ857840.2219-NODE-2219-length-19322-cov-3.294908_pt1 | contig 19322 bp, 15 predicted proteins | sample MGYA00519760_ERZ857840 | MGnify/ENA primary metagenome ERZ857840 (study PRJEB31778, sample SAMEA3449371) | human gut metagenome | biome: human gut; feature: human-associated habitat; material: faeces | place: United Kingdom | collected 2010/2012 ... | reverse complement strand
CGTCGCCATAGTTGCCGCCGTAGTTGCGGGGCCAGCTGCGCCATGCGTTGGGGTAAGCCTTGAGCTGACTGTCGGAAAGGCCCATCAGGCCGTTTTTGCGGCAGTAGTCCTCATCCCGGATGACCATGTCCTGTTTCTGGTACAGGGGCGAGTTGTTGAGCATGGTGGACCAGTTCACCAGCCCGTACTCCACGCCCAGCGCGTACGCGCCGATGGGCTTGATGGTGGAGCCGGTCTGCCGGGTCACACTGTAAGCACGGTTCAGGGAAAGGCTCTTGGTCTTTTCGCCCAGACCGCCCACCATGGCCAGCACATTGCCGTCATAGTCCAGCGTGACCATGGCCGCCTGGGTGCGGACATTGCGGTAGTAGTACACGGTGCCGTCGTCGCCGGTGCGGGTCTTGGGGGTGCCGTCGGCGTTCATCACCTGCACGTCATCGTCCGAGATGCTGGTCACCTCTTCCTCATGCCAGCCGGCCGGGAAGTAAGCGTCGCCCTCGTTGAGCATCAGGTTCTCCATGGCCGTCTGCATCTTGGGGTTGACGGTGGCCTCGATGGTATAGCCGCCGGTGTAGAGCATGGACTGGGCCGTGGATTCGTCCACGCCCTCCTTGTCCATGATGTCGTGGACCACCTCGGTGAAGAGGGCATCGGTGAAGTAGCTGGTCACGGAGGAGGTCTTCTTGTTGGTGTCCTCCTCGGCCAGCACAAGGGGCTGGGCCGCGCCGTTGCGGTAATCCTCCTCCGAGATGATGCCCTGCTGCCACATATTATACATGATGAAGTTGCGGCGGTGGATCAGGTTCTCGGGGTTGGTGTAGGGGTTGTAGTTGGTGGGGTTCTTGGTGATGGACGCGATGGTGGCGCACTCCCAGAGGGTGAGCTGGCTCACGTCCTTGTTGAAATACTCGTTGGCCGCTGTCTGAACGCCCTGAATGGTGCCGGTGAAGCTGATGGTGTTCAGGTAGGCCTCCAGAATGGTCTCCTTGGAGTAAGCGCGGCTCAGGCAGAGGGCGCGGTAGATCTCGCGCAGCTTGCGCAGCGCACCCTCCACGCCGCTGGCGCTCTTGTCGCTGGTCAGGTTCTTGATGAGCTGCTGCTCCAGCGTGGAAGCGCCCTGTTTGGAGCTGTAAATGGGCAGCAGATACTCGTTGACCATGGCACCGATGGTGCGCTTGAAGTTCACGCCCGGCTCGTTGTAGAAATCCTTATCCTCGGTGCAGATGAACGCATACTGCAGGTTGGTGGGGATCTGTTCCAGGTCTGCCCAGACGCGGTGGCTGTTGGAGGAGCGCAGGGTGGCATACTCCACCTGCGCGCCGGTGTCGGGGTCGGTGGCCACCACGGTGCTGGACTGGCTCAGCTCGATGTTGTCCAGGTCCAGCAGGTTGCCGTCGTTGGCCGTGGCCTGCACGGCGTAGTACACCGCCGCCACTGCCGCCAGGCTGCACACCATGATGCCCAGGCAGATGAGGGTAGCCAGCGTGCGGCCCAGCGCCCTGAGGATGGGGTGCTTCGTCTTTTCCCGTGGCTCCTTTGGCTCCCTGGGAGCACGCCCGCGCTTGGGCGGCTCTTCCCTGCGGCTGTTGCTCACATTCACTTTACGTCCCCCCGTGGGCTGCACGTCCGTGCGTGCAGCGCCGCGGTGGATCTTTCTCGATTCGTTTGAGATAAGGATCGCCTCCTACCTACTTAAACGGTTATTCCTGACAAGTTCATCCCCTCTTCCATCCTCACCCTCTCAGTCTCGCTTCGCTCGACAGCTCCCCCAAAGTGGGAGCTTCTGACGAAATCGGAAACTTTGCCGGGTACTGCCAAGGCCTCTCCCTTTGGGAGAGGTGGCAATGCGCCAGCATTGACGGAGAGGGCGAGCCCGCTGTCGGGGCTGAACCCTATTTCTAATCAGATACTGCTAGTATAGCACACTTTCCCCCGTAAAGTACAGCATTCCGGTGTGAAAATTGTGCACTTCTGTCTCAGGGGCGGCATTTTTGCGCATACTACCGCTGGAAAGACCCGCTGGAAAGGAGTGATTTTCTCCATGCGGAAAGTAGTTCTCTGCCTGTTTTACGCCCTGTGCGCCTTTGCCATCGCCTTCAGCCTGTTCTGGATGGCCCTGCCCCGGCTGGCGCTTTCCTCCCCTGCACCGGGAGCGGACAACGCCGCCGAAACGCCGGTGCCCTCCGAGCCGAGCCTTGCGGCCCAGACTCTGCCCGACACCGGCCAGCCCACCCAATACCTGCTCCGGGACGAGGGCGGCATGGTGGCCGTCTACACCTGCGGGCCAGACGGCTCCCCCACCCGCCTTGCCCGGCAGACGGACATTTACGTCAACCTCCTTCCAGAAAATGACGCACTGCGTGTCAAGCAGGGCATGACAGTGACGGGAGATACCGCCCTGCAGGAGGTGCTGGAGGACCTGGGCGGGTGAATCAAAAACCCCCTGTACCAGACCATGGCACAGGGGGTTTGTTTTGCGGTTCTGTTTCAGCCGGAGTGCAATTTTACTCCACGCTGATCATATAATAGTATACGGGCTGGCCGCCGCGGATGTGGCTGACCTCAACGTGGTTGGGGCACTTTGCCTTGACGATCTCGGTCAGCTTCTCGGCCTCCTCGTCGGAGACATCGCAGCCGGAGATGATGGTGACAAAGCTGGAATCCTTCTTGCACATATTGCGTGCCAGACGGTAGGTGGCCTTGGTGATATCGGTGGAGGTGGAAACGATCTTGCCGTTCTCCAGTGCCATGATCTCGCCCTTGCGGATGCGCTTGCCATCGTACTCGCTGTCGCGGGCGGCGTAGGTGATCAGACCGGTGGACACCTTGTCGGCAGCAGCCATCATGTTGATGGTGTTGGTCTCGGCATTCACAGAGGGGTCAAAGTTCAGCAGTGCGGTAATGCCCATGGGCACGGTGCGGGTGGGCAGCACCACCACCTGACGGTCAGCCAGCTTCTGTGCCTGCTCGGCTGCCATGATGATGTTCTTATTGTTGGGCAGCACGAACACGGTCTTGGCGGGCACGCTCTGGATGGCTGCCAGAATGTCCTCAGTGGAGGGGTTCATGGTCTGACCGCCGGACACCACAGCGTCTGCTGCCAGATCGGTGAACACAGCCTTCAGGCCCTCACCGGCGGCAACGGCCACAAAGCCGTAGTCACGGCTGGGGTCCACGGCAGCATAGATGAACTCGCTGGCCTGAGAGGGAGCCTTCTCGGCAGAAGCCTGCTTTTCAAGGCTCTTGCCTTGCTTCTGGCGGGCAAGGAACTGCTCGTGCATATTCTCGATCTTGAAGTTGGTCAGGTAGCCGTACTTGATGGCCTCGCTCAGGATCTTGCCGGGGTCGGCGGTGTGGACATGGAGGTTGATGACGTCATCGTCTTCGATGCAGACGACGCTGTCGCCGTTGGACTCGGCGAAGGCGCGCATCTTTGCGGCGCTTGCGCCCTCGTACTTGTTGATGAGGAACTGGGTGCAGTAGCCGTTCTTGATGTCCTCCACCTTCATCAGGTCGTCGGTGAACACGCCCTTGCCTGCGTTCTCGGTGGAGAGCTTGGCCTTGTTGGGGGCGCCCTCGCCGCCGGCCACCATGGGCTCGCCGTGGAACACCTTGCCCATGCCCTCAAAGATGATCATAATGCCCTGGCCGCCTGCGTCCACAACGCCGGCCTTTTTCAGCACGGGCAGCAGGTTGGGGGTATCCTCCAGCGCCTTCTGGCCTGCGGTCATCACCACGTCCCACAGGGCGGGGATTTCCTCGGCACCGCAGGCGGCAGCTTCCTCGCTGGCCACCCGGGCAACGGTCAGGATGGTGCCCTCGGTGGGCTTCATCACGGCCTTGTAGGCACCCTCCACGCCCTTTTTCAGGGCGGCGATGATGTCGGCGGTGTCGGCTTCCTTCTTGCCTTCCAGCGCCTTGGAGAAGCCGCGGAACAGCAGGCTGGTGATCACGCCGGAGTTGCCGCGCGCACCGCGCAGCATGGCGGAGGCAGCGGTCTTGGCGGCCTCACCCACGGTGCAGCCGTCGTCCAGCGCGTTCAGCTCTGCCACGGAGGCACCCACCGTCATGCCCATGTTGGTGCCGGTGTCGCCATCGGGCACAGGGAAAACGTTCAGCTCGTCCACGCGGGAGCGCTGGTTGTTGATGTTGTTCGCGCCGGAGATGATCGCGTCGCGCAGGATCTTACCAGAAATCATTGTCCTTACTCCTTAATATACAGTTCCATCAGGCGATCACGTCGTCCACCGACACGATCACGCGGGCAACCTTCAGGCCGGTGGCCTGCTCCACCTCGTCCTTGACGCGGTGCGAGATGCTGCGCGCGGCGGTGGAGATGTTGAGCCCGTAGCTGACGGCAATGTGCAGCTCGATCACGAGACGGCCCTCTTCCTGTGTGACACGAACGCCCTTTTCAGAGTAATCGTTGCCGCGCACCACGCTCTTGACCACGTCGGTCAAGTCGCGGGGGGTCATTGCGGCCACGCCGTAGCATTGTTTGGTTGCTTCGCCTACCAGCGTAGAGAAGTACTCGGCGGAAAAGCTGACATCTCCCAGCGGGAAACGGGAAGTGATCATAGTCGCTCTGCTCCTTTATTTGAAATCTTGTTGGGGTGGCCCGGCTTGCCGCGGCAAACCCGCCGCATACCGGGAAAGGAATCGGTATCCCTATTATACAACTTCCCACGCCCTGTGTACAGCACAATTTCCAAAGGGCGGGCAATGTGAGCCGATTCGTGTTCCTATTATACCACAAAACCCTGCCCTGTGCACGGTTTTCCTGCATGTTTTGCAAAAAGGCCGGGTGCGACTGTGAATAAATTCTAAAAAGTATGATTTTTGACTTTATCCGCCTGTGGAAAAGTGCTAAAATCAAAGCAGAGAAACGGGAGCTGCGCACATACGGCAGCTTTGGCGAGTTGCTTGACACATTTTACGGCGAGCGCGACCGCCGCGCGCTTGTAAGATCACGCGCCGACGATCTGCTTCGCACCATGAAGGCGGCTGAAAACCGCCTTTGCCGCAAGCTCGACGCGCAAAGAAGCGAGCTTGCCGACTGCGAGCACGGCGACGACTATCGCCGCGACGCCGATCTTATAATCGCAAACCTCTACCTCATCAAGCGCGGCGACACCGATGTGCGGCTGACCGATTATTCCGAAATGAATGAGGACGGCAGCTTTGCCGTGCGCACGGTAAAGCTTGACGGAAGGCTGTCGCCTTCCGCAAACGCGCAGCGTCTTTACAAAAAATACGCAAAATCCAAGACCGCCAAGCGCGAGCTGACAAAACAGCTCGCACTCGGCGAGACCGAGCTTGAATATGTGCGTTCGGCTCTTGATGCCCTCTCGCGGGCGGAAACAGGCGCCGAGCTTGCCGAGATACGCGAGGAGCTGTGGCGCTCCGGCTACGCCGGCAAGCAGAAAACGCCGCCGCCGAAAAAGATAAAAAGCGCACCCTCCGAATTTGTCACCTCCGGCGGCTATACCGTGCTTTGCGGCAAAAACAACCTGCAAAACGATGAGCTGACATTTCACCGCGCCGACCGCTCGGATATATGGTTCCACGCCAAGGGAGTTCCCGGCTCGCACGTCGTATTGGTGTGCGGCGGCGAAGCACCCGACGCCGACATGACCGAAGCGGCAGAGATAGCGGCATATTACTCGGGTGCATCCGGCGGCGACAATGTTGCCGTAGACTATACCGCGGTGCGGAATATCAAAAAACCCGCGGGCGCCCGTCCCGGATATGTGATATACCACACCAACCAGACGGCATATGTCACACCCGATCCGGATAAGATCAAAAGCATGAAAAAATAATAAACGGGGATGCTAAAAGCTCAAATGAGTTTTTTAGCATCCCCGACGACTTGTTACCGGCGGCTGAACACCGCCGTTTTGCCGCCAACGCTAACGGCGAAAAAGCACGGATACTGCCGGCAAAATCGACCAAGATCGCATCAAAAATGCCGGGATCCTGACCGGCATTTTTGAGTGGCTATTACCTTCCGAACCTTCTTATAACTTCGTCAACATCCGCCGAGTTGGTATCAACGGGTATCGCGATCCCCGTGTCCGGGAATACGAGCGTGTTCTGCTTCACGGTCCCGAAGCGTGTTTCAACGTCCTCGCTTTGGATTGCGGGCACCGCCGTCAAAGGAACGGTATAAGTGTCGCAGGTAACGCTCCCGTCCTTGACATCTATCGTGTGCATTTTTATTTTGCACTCACCCTTTGAAAACACGAATTCCGCCGTGCAGTATCTTCCGCTGCGCAGGGTTTTGTCGATGCCGCGCGTGACCTCGCTGTCCTTCATCAGAAACGACGAAAGAATTATCTCGCCGCGCGACGCGTTTTTTTCTATCCCGTTATCGGCAAGGATGCGATCTATAATGCCGAGGTAATCCTCGTCAGACACGCGCGCCGAGCGTGCAAGTATGAAGCCCGCCGCACCGACAATAACTATTGGTATGCTGAAATAAAAGCCCCATCCCCAACCGAAAAAGAATAAAATAACGCCAAGCGCCACAGTCGAGCCGAAAATGATGTCCCATTTCGGCGTGATGACTTGCGCCAGATACTTCTCCGCGGTTTTGTTTTTCTTCATTGATGCTGTCCTCCGTATGATGTAAATTTTCAAGGCAAAAATGAACGCTTGATGCCCTGCTGTCAATAAGACACACCGCCGCCCCGCATGGTTGGGTACTGCGTGTATTTTTGTTTATATTATTATAACATAAAATAAAAAACAAGTCAATAACCCGGTGGTTGAATCGCTCCCGCGTATTTCACTGTGAATTCAATTATTAATGTTGAAAAAAGCAAAAAAGCGTGCTAAAATATACATGAAAAAATATAAAAGGAGTTCCGAAATGCCTTTTTCCAATTATCTTAATGAAAGACGTGCGGCATGCCGTGCACTCGTCGCCGAGCTGGGCAAAGCCTTCAGTTATGTCAGCATACTCGGCACCGATGTGCATTCGACTGCCTACCGCACCGACCGCCGTTCGTCCGCTATACGTGACGGCGAAGGCGAATGCGGATTTGTGCTGAGACTTCACAACGGTAGATCGTTCTTTGAATATTCTCTCGACGATCCCACCGGCGATCCTGCCGCACTTGCCGAAAAAATCATCGGCGAAATAAAGACCGATCCCTCGCTTGACAGCCGCATGATAGAAGCGCCGCTCCCCACCGACGAGCCGCTCGTACGCGATTTTGTACGCGAATCGGATTTTGAAAATTACACCGACAAGGATGTTCTTTCCTTCTGCGCGGGTCTGCGCGATGAGCTGCTCGCCAAGGACAAGCGCATTCTGAATGCCGTCGTGATCGTACAGCCCTACACCGCATCCAAGCTGTTCATATCCAAGAACCGCGAGCTTACCCAGCATTACGGCTGGGCGAACGGCTACATGATCGTTATAGCCCAGGATGGCAGGATGGCGCAGGCACGCGATGGCGTCAACTCGCACCTCCTTGCCGATGTGATGAACGGAATGCCCGCTCTCACCGACCGCCTTATAGATAAGGCGCTGCATCTTACGCACGCAACGCCGATCGAGCCGGGCATTTATGATGTGATAACAGACAGCTCGATAACCGGACTCATCGCACACGAGGCGTTCGGTCACGGCGTTGAAATGGACCAGTTCGTGAAGGACCGCGCGCTTGCGGGACACTGCGTAGGTCAGTATGTGGCGTCTCCGATAGCAAATATGCGTGACGGCGCGGCGGCTACGCTGAGCGCTGCATCATACTTCTTTGACGACGACGGCGTGCTTGCCGGCGACACGCAGATAATAAAGGACGGCGTGCTTGTTGCGGGACTTTCCGACCTTGCATCCGCTCTTCAGCTCGGCACCGTGCCGACAGGAAACGGAAGGCGCGAATCATACCGCCGCAAGGCATATTCACGCATGACAAACACATTCTTTGAATGCGGACATGACAAGCTTGAGGATATGATAGCCTCCGTAAAGCACGGATATATGCTCTTTGAGACCAACAACGGCATGGAAGACCCCAAGAACTGGCAGATACAGTGCACAGCCGAATACGGTATAGAAATAGTTGACGGCAAACTGACCGACCACTATGTATCTCCCGTTGTAATGAGCGGCTTTGTTCCCGATCTGCTCAAATCGATATCCATGATATCCGACGGATTTGAGGTCATAGGCTCCGGTCACTGCGGCAAGGGCTACAAAGAATGGGTGCGCGTATCGGACGGCGGCCCCAACCTGAAAGTGAGGGTGAAACTGGGATGAAAGATCTTATTGCACTTCTTAAAGGCAATCAGGCAATAAGCGGTTACCGCGTTGCCTCGGTCGCAAGGAAAACATACGAGCTGTTTTTCGTACATCGCAAGCTAGAGACCGTGCGCGCCACCGACACCGTGGATACGAACGTAACGGTTTATGTTGACCACGACGATAAGGTGGGCGATTCCACCTTTGCCGTCTACAGCTCAATGACCGCTGATGAAATATCGGCAAAAATAAATGAGGCGGCAGACCGCGCCCGCCTTGTATTCAACCAGCCCTACGAGCTTCCCGAGGGCGGCGTCGAGTCAGAGGAGCTTGAATCCAACATGAAGGACGAAGAGCCTGCCGCACTTGCCGCAAAGATCGCCGACGCTGTATTTGCCGCCGACTGCACGCCCGGTGGCTCGATAAATGCGACCGAAATATTCCTGTACCGCGAGGCTGTACGCGTGATAAACAGCCGCGGCATAGATAAAACACAGATAAAGCACCGTGTTATGATAGAGGCGATCCCCACGTTTACGGAGGGAAGCGACTCGGTAGAGCTTTACGAGGCGTACAGATTTACCGAATTCGATCCTGCGCGCGTGACCGCGGAGATAGCGGCTAAAATGCGCGAGGTGGAGCAGCGCCGCCACGCAGTAAAGCCCGAAACTCCCATGACGGCAAACGTCGTTTTGCGCGACAAGGAAATAGCAGAGCTGCTTTCGTCTCTCGCGGGCGACCTCAACTACGCCGGCGTTTACTCGCAGTCTAACCTGCATCACAAGGGCGATGTGCTTCAGGACGGCGACGGCGACCGCCTTGAGCTTTCAATGGTAGGCAAAATACGCGGCGGTTCCTCGGCATTCTTTGACGATGACGGCGTATCGCTCACCGACACAACGCTGATTTCCGACGGCAAGGTCGTTGCCTATTACGGCTCGCACCGTTTTGCATCCTATCTCGGCGAGCCCGAGACCGGCAACCTCGGTTGCATGAAGCTCGGCTCCGGAACGCTTACCGCCGCAGAGCTTGAAGCCGCGCCCTATATCGAGTGCGTTTCCCTTTCGGGGCTTCAGGTGGACCTTTACAATGACTACATCGGCGGCGAGGTCCGTCTTGCATACCTCCACGAGGGCGGCAATGTGACGCCGCTTACCGGCATCACGATGAGCGCCAAGCTCTCGGACGTTCTTGGGGCGGTAAGGCTTTCGGATGACACGGTAGTCTCCGAGCGCTATACGGGTCCCTCCAAGCTCCTCATGCGCGACGTAAAGATCATGTGATCGCGCCTATTTAACAGCACCGTGGTGCCGCGCTTTGGCGCGGAACCACGGTGCTTTAGATATTACAGCATTCAGCTCACGTGCGTATACATTCTTGAGACCGACCCGTCGTCACATTTCACGTGACACAAAAAGCTCCAACCGTAGCGCTCATAGAACCCCACATGGTCTGTCACAAGATAAAGCGTGCCGATCCCGCGCGCCTTCATATCACGGCAGGCAAGGTCGAGCAACGCGCCGGCAATGCCGCGGCAACGGTGTTTCTCGTCGGTAAACACCGCGCAGACATTGGGCGCAAGGTCGCGCCTTTCGTGAAAATCATTTTCGATAACGCCAAGACCGCCGACTATCGCGCCATCCGCGACTGCCATATACCACTGCGGAACAGCCTTCCCACCGGCAAGACATTCATCAATGCTGTCGATATATGCGCTCACAGGTGCCGCGCGTTTATCATAAGCGTCATCAAGAACGCACGGACCGGATCGAACTGCGCAAGCAACAGCTCGGCGGTAACAAACTCCATTGCTCCCGCATATATAAAGCAGCTCATGACTATCGGATATATTATAGGAAAGCCGCGGCTGCGCATCATAAATCCGTACGACATAGCCATAAACAAAAAACCTACGAATACCGGCAGCGAATACGGCAGCGCAACCCTGAACGCGCGGCTGCAAGCACCGCGCTCCTGCGCACGGACACCATGAGCTTTCATATAACAACACCTCCTGCACGTCCCCTGGAAAAGTGCACCGAAATGCACGCACTTCCCTACGGAACATATAGGATTATATCACGCGGAAGGCATTTTTTCAAGACGAAAAATATACGACATAATGCACCGCAAAGCAATGTCTTTTGACATCTATGCACAGTCCCCGTGCGTGCCGCGCCATGGCGCAGCACACACGGGGACATATTATATTTTGTATCGTATTATTCCCACTCGATGGTTGCCGGGGGCTTAGCGGTGATATCATAAACCACGCGATTGACTCCGCGGACCTCGTTGGTTATTCTCGATGAAATGCGGGTGAGCAGCGGGTACGGCAGTCTTGCGTACTCGCAGGTCATGAAGTCGCCGGTGCGGACCGCACGAACTGCAATAACATTTTCGTATGTGCGGAAATCGCCCATAACTCCCACGCTGCGTGTGTTGGTCATGACCGCAAAGTACTGATCGGCGCGCACGCGGCAGCGTCCTATTTCCTCGCGAACGATCGCATCGGCTTCGCGCAGGATATTGAGCTTCTCCTCAGTCACCTCGCCTACGATACGTATCGCAAGTCCGGGGCCCGGGAAGGGCTGACGCCACACGAGCTTTTTGGGCAGTCCGAGAAGTATACCGAGGCGGCGTACCTCATCCTTGAACAGGAGACTGAGCGGCTCGATAACGCCCTCAAAGCCGAGATCGGCAGGAAGTCCGGCGACATTGTGGTGGCTCTTGATGACCGCCGACTTGTTCTTGCTTCCCGACTCAACAACATCGGGATATATCGTTCCCTGCGCCAGAAATTCGGGCGAGCCGTGCTTTTTCGCCTCGTCCTCAAAGGTGCGGGCAAACTCGGCGCCGATTATCTTGCGCTTCTGCTCGGGGTCGGTAACGCCCGCGAGCTTGGATATGAATCTGTCCTTTGCGTCAACGTAAACAAAATCAAGATCGCGTCCCTCAAATGCCTCACGTATCTGCTGGGTCTCGCCCTTGCGCATGAATCCGTGGTCAACATAAATGCAAACGAGCTGACCGGGTATCGCGCGCGAAAGCAGCGCCGCGCAAACAGACGAGTCAACACCGCCGGAAAGTCCGAGCAGCACTCTCTTGTTGCCCACTCTTTCCTTCACTTCCTTGACCTTGCGGCTGAGGTAGTCCTCCATAGAATAATCTCCGGCGGCACCGCATACGCGATAAAGGAAGTTGTTTATCATCTTACTGCCGTTACGGGTATTTTCGACCTCCGGATGGAACTGCACGCCGAATATCTTTTCGCCAAAGTTCTCAAAAGCCGCAACAGGGCAAAACGCCGTGGAAGCGATCGGGCGGAAACCTGAGGGCAGCTTGGAAACCATATCGGTATGACTCATAAGGACGGGCTGTTCGGGTGAGAGCTGTCTGAAAAGATCGGATGTCGTGTCCACCTTTGCATCAAGCGTACCGTATTCGCTGGCGTGGCATGTGACAACCGTTCCGCCGAAGAGGTGGCAGATAAGCTGCATACCGTAGCATATTCCGAGCACCGGAACGCCGAGCTTGAAAATGCCCATAGAGCATTTGGGGGAATCCTCGGCGTACACGCTGTTGGGTCCGCCGGTGAAAATGATCCCTATAGGTTTGAGAGCTGCGACCTCCTCAACATTGGTGTCGTATGGAAGTATGACCGAATACACGCCGCATTCACGTACGCGTCTGGCTATCAGCTCCTTGTACTGCCCGCCAAAGTCGAGGATCACAATGGTTTGATTGTTCATATATATTGTCCTTTCGTCACGGCTTGTGTCAGCCGAGGTAAGTTTTCAGAATATTCTTTGCCGCCTCAAGGCGCGTGATGCGCAGGTCCATCGCCTGCTTTGCGATATACCTGTGCGCCTGCTCCTCATTCATTTTAAGATAATCGATAAGGAGCCACTTTGCGCGGTCGATTATTTTAAGCTCGTCGAGCTTTTCTTCAATGCGACCGCGTTCATCAACGACGCCGGAAAGCCGCCGGCATGCCGCAAGCATGAACCAAAGCACCGACCACATTTCGGACTCTCCCACAGGTCGCGGCAGTACAAAAATGCCGTCGCGCGCCGCCTCGCGCGCGCCGCCGGAATAGAGAGCCGCCGAAACGATGAGCAGGACCACCGCGCCGTAAGCTCGCGCGCGAGAGCCACGCCGTCTCCGTCGCATAGCGGAGAATTTATCACCGCAATGCAGGGTGTCCCTGCATCCGGCGCAAGCTCGGAGGAGCCATACAGCCGCCGCGCCTCGGCGCAGCTTACGGCAGGAACTATCGGGAAAAGCATGTCCATGTTTTCGGATAAATAGCTCATTATCGCATCCGCCGAGTGACAGCGGCGTGACGCAACAAGAACGGGTATCCGTGCAGCGGAAGCGTCATCGTGAATACTCATGTGCGCCTCCGTTCGTAAGAATAATTTCAACTATGATTATACTGCATTATTATTTTCCTGTCAACAGCAAATGCTTTAATGAAAAATTAACATCCGGTGAAGGTTTACGCCTACGCTCGCGCGTGCGCGGAACAGCTCCGAACAGCACTTTTTGAATGTAAAACGCACACTTTTTCTGTATATAATGGACAAAATCACAATGCACTTTTTGTCTCAAATGCACAAGAATTGTTTTAAGGCATTGGCGACAAATTTTTCACATGATAAAAAATATCACAATGGAGATAATGATCACACCACTATATCAAATGGCGCCGCAACAGTGATGAAGAAAATTTGATTTTTCTCAAAAAAACACTTGACAAGCGCCGAAGTTTGTAGTATAATACGACCATTCAAGGCAAAGGCGCCGTTCAACGGTGTCTTTGCCCCTTTTTATTTTTTGATAATCTTTTTGTTCCATACAGGAGGCAGAACATGACAAGCATACCCGAATATTTCGGCGACATGGTATTTGACGATGCCGCAATGAAAACAAGGCTCCCCAAGGATGCCTACGAAGCAATGAAGCGCACCATTGAGGACGGACGCTCGCTCAACCTCGGCATAGCCAACGCAGTCGCATCGGCTATGAAGGACTGGGCGATATCCAAGGGCGCCACGCACTTTACTCACTGGTTTCAGCCCATGACAGGCATCACAGCCGAAAAGCACGACTCTTTTATCACCCCCACGGCAAACGGGAAGGTCATCATGGAATTTTCCGGCAAGGAGCTTATCAAGGGCGAGCCGGATGCCTCCTCCTTCCCCTCCGGCGGTCTGCGCGCTACATTTGAGGCACGCGGCTACACCGCATGGGACCCCACCTCTTACGCATTCGTAAAGGGCAAGACCCTTTACATCCCCACCGCCTTCTGCTCCTACGGCGGCGAAGCGCTTGACAAAAAAACGCCTCTGCTACGCTCGATGGAAGCCCTGAACCGCCAGGCTATGCGTGTTTTGCATCTTTTCGGCAACTCGGATGTGACATCGGTAAAAACCACGGTTGGTCCCGAGCAGGAATACTTCCTTATCGACAAGGATATGTTTGACCGCCGCCGCGACCTAATTTTCACCGGCAGAACACTTTTTGGCGCAAAGCCGCCCAAGGGACAGGAGCTTGACGACCACTATTTCGGTTCCATAAAGCCACGCGTGAGCGAGTTTATGGAGGACCTCAACCAGGAGCTTTGGCACCTCGGCGTGCTGGCAAAGACCGAGCACAACGAAGTTGCGCCCGCACAGCATGAGCTTGCCCCCATATTCACCACCACAAATATTGCGACCGACCACAACCAGCTCACGATGGAGCTTATGCAGAGCATAGCCAAAAAGCACGGGCTTGTCTGCCTGCTTCATGAAAAGCCCTTTGCCGGCGTAAACGGCTCGGGCAAGCACAACAACTGGTCTATCCAGACCAACACCGGCGTGAATCTGCTCGCCCCCGGTGACACTCCGCACGAAAACGCTCAGTTCCTGCTCTTCCTCTGCGCCGTCATACAGGCAGTTGACGATTATCAGGATTTGCTCCGCCTTTCCGTCGCGTCCGCAGGGAACGATCACCGTCTCGGCGCCAACGAAGCGCCGCCCGCTGTGGTTTCGATGTTCCTCGGCGACGAGCTGAACGCCATACTCGACTCGATAGAAAACGACACCTGCTACAACGGCACGGAGTCTGCGCCGCTCAAGCTGGGCGTTCATGTTCTGCCCAAGCTCCCGCGCGACACCACCGACCGCAACCGCACCTCGCCATTCGCATTCACCGGCAACAAATTTGAATTCCGTATGCTCGGCTCCTCGGCGTCGATAGCCACGGCAAACATTATGCTCAACACCACGGTCGCCGAATCGCTCCGCATTTATGCCGATGAGCTTGAAGGCGCTGCCGACTTCCCCACTGCACTGCACGATCTTATCCGCCGCGTTATCCGCGAGCACAAGAGAATAATCTTCAACGGCAACGGATACGACGATGCATGGATCGCCGAGGCAGAGCGCCGCGGCCTGCTCAATCTGCGCACCACGCCCGATTGCCTGCCCTACCTCATCGCGCCCAAGAACCTTGAGCTGTTCGCGCGCCACAGAATATACACCGCCGAGGAAGCGCGCTCGCGCTACGAGATCCTGCTTGACAACTACTGCAAGATCCTCAACATTGAAGCAATGACCATGATCGACATGGTGCGCCGCGAGATACTGCCCGCCGTAAGCCTGTATTCCGGCAAGGTGGCGGATGCCGCGCTGAAAAAGAAGTCTCTCGGCATCGACGCCTGCACCGGCTACGAGGAAAAGCTCGTCGGCAAGCTCTCCTCCCTCACGTCGGCGATAGACTCACGCTGCGATGCGCTTGAGACCGCGCTTTATGAGATCAAAGCCTACGACGACCTCTACCGCCTCGCCTGCGGCTATCGCGACCGCGTATTCATTGCAATGCAGGAGCTGCGCGCCGCCGTTGACGAAGCCGAAAGCGTGACCGATGCACGCGCATGGCCGTTCCCCACCTACGGTGATCTGCTGTTCGGCGTAAGATAAGCCCGCGCATCAACAGGGTGTTAAAAAGCTCCGCCCGAGCTTTTTAACACCCTATATTCTTCTGCATTGACAAACAGGAAAAATGATGATATAATCGTTTCAGTACCGATCATCGACGCAATGGGATCGGTCCGTTGCAAATGACCCTCAAAGGTCTTTGTAGCACGGTAAAAAATCTCCGAAAACGAAAGGACGAAAAAATGTATTGTACGGCGCTTGATTCCATGGGACGCACAATAACGATACTTTTCCTGGCGTTTTTGCTGCTTTGTTTCTTGATCGACTTCATTTATTTTGTTTTGTCGCTGGTCACATACCTGCTCAAGGGCAAGGGCATAAGCACTATGGCAAAAAAGCTCGGGGTGCCGTGTCCCGACGGCGCTTATATTCCGGTATACCGGCACAAAATATTCGGCGATGTTGCGGACGCAGCCGCGGCGCGGACCCACGGCAAACCAAAACGCAACTACGGAAAAATACTGATGGGGCTGAACATATCGATCATGATCCTTGCCGTGATAGCGATCGGTATTTACCTATTTGCACTCTCCACGAGCCTGGACAACTCGGCTCCGCGCATCACAATGATCCGGATGACGGCTTTTTTCGGGTATGCGTTCACCCTTCTCCTACTGACCGCGGCAACCGTCACATTTGCGGTGATCACGTACTACCGGATATTCCTCTGCTTCTCCCCCGATTCGGCTGTGCTGTGGCTTTTGCTTGCCATTCTGGTGAATCCCGCCGGAGAGATACTCGTTTACGCAATGAGCAAGTCGGAACCGGTGCCTCCCGCGCAAACAAGTAAATAAAATGATTTTGGGTGCTGAAAAACACAGAACGAGTTTTTCAGCACCCAAAATTTATAAGTTTCAGAGCTTCAGGGTATAGTCCGAGGTGAAATATTCTCTGACGCGGCGGGCGTCCTCATCGGTCATATATCTGTACACGATCTCGCCGCCCGAAAGGAACGGCAGCTTGCGCGTATGCGGTCCCGTGCCGTCGTAAAAGATCACGTTTTCCGTCACAGCCGCATCCGTTTCGATGTATCTGCTCCCGCCTATCGCAAGCGCTTCCGCCTCGCTTTTCGGCACCGCGGCGCCGTACAGCACCGCGCTTTTCCCGTCCGGCAAAAGCGACCTGCAATACACCGCGTGTGTCATCCCGCCGCTGCGGGCAGGCGCCATACACGCGATATATTGCTTATCGCCTATCAGTATCTCGCTGCCTTCGCCCGCTCCGGCAGCATCACAAGGCTTTTTCAACTGCGCAGCTTGATGCCGAGATCGCGCTCAAGCGCCTCGATGATCTTTGCGGTATCCTTTTCGGTCTCTTCCTGTGTCAGTGTTCTGTCGGCGGCGCGCAGTGTCACGCGCATTGAAACGCTCTTTTTACCGATCCCGACCTGCACGCCGCGGTAGATATCAAAGAGTCTGATATCCTCGACCAGCTTGCCGACGGCTTTCTTGATCGTATCCTCGATCGTGCCGACCTCGATATCCTCGCTGCACACGAACGACAGGTCGCGCGTTACGGCAGGATATTTGGGAAGCGAATGATATTCGATCTCTCCGCCCTTATGTGCCATAAGCACGGGAACGCGTATCTCTGCGGTATATACCGGGAATGTGAAGCCGTAGTTGGCAGCCACATTCGGGTGTATCTGTCCCAGCACGCCCACCAGATCGTCGCCGGTGTACATTGCGGCGCATCTGCCGGGATGGAATGTGGGATCGTCGCGTCTTGCCGTGAATTTCACCTCAGCGCCGACGAGCCTGAAGAGCGCCTCGCACACGCCCTTTACGGTGTAGAAATCACAGTTGCCGTACATACCTATCGTAAGAGAGGTCGGTTCGTCCGGCAGAGCGTTCGGATCATCCTTGGGGAGATAGACCGTCGCCATTTCGTAAAGGCGGAGGTCCTCGTTATTGAAGTTATTGTTTCTCGCAAGCACCTCAAGCATTGAGGGCAGCGCCGTTGTGCGCATCACGCTGGTATCCTCACCGAGCGGGTTACGTATCACTATCGAACGGCGAAGCGGATCGTCGGCGGGACGGCAGATCTTATCGTAATATTTGGGGCTGATGAACGAGAAGGTCTCGATCTCGGAAAGTCCCATACCTATCAGGGCGTGTTCAAGCTCAAGCTCGAATTTCTGCTTGGGAGTGCGCTTGCCCTCGGTGGTGCGCGCGCACATAAGAGTGGACTCTATCGTGTCGTAGCCGTACATACGGATGACTTCCTCCGCAAGGTCGGCATTGCCGAGCACATCGTCACGCCATGAGGGAATGGTCGCCTTCTCGCCGGCGAGTATAAATCCGAGGCGTGTCAGCACGCTGCGCATATAATCCTCCGGCACCGCTGTACCGAGGAAGGCGTTTATCTTTGCGGCATTGAACGTTACCTCGCGCAACTCCTTTTTGCCGGGGTAAATATCGATGATCCCGTCAACGACCTCGCCGGCGCCGAGCATTTCGATCAGCTCACACGCGCGCTCGATAGCGGGGAGCGTGTTTTCGGGGTCAAGTCCCTTTTCAAAGCGCGCGGAGCTTTCGGTCCTCATTCCCTGCTTTTTAGCGGAAACGCGAACCGATGCGCCCATAAAGTTTGCACTTTCAAACACGACGGTAGCAGTCTCATCGGTTATCTCACTGTTTGCGCCGCCCATAATACCGGCAAGTGCCACAGCCTTTTTATCGTCGGCAATGACGAGCGTTTTGTCATCAAGGATATGGTCCTTATCGTCAAGCGAGCGGAATTTCTCACACTCGGCAGCGCGGCGCACGGTGATCGCCGAACCGTCAAGGCACTTATAATCAAACGCGTGCATCGGCTGACCGTATTCAAGCATAACATAGTTGGTTATGTCAACGATGTTATTGATGGGACGGACGCTCTCATCCAGAGCGGCGAAGGAGCTATCTTTACATTTTTAACGACACGGGCAGTGTAACGCGGGCAAAGGTCTGCGGCGTCTATTTTTACCGAAAGGTAATTACCGACGGCGTCTCCGTCTCCGGCGCCGCGCACCTCGGGTGTATGCAGTTTAAGCTCGCGGTCAAACGAGACAGCCGCTTCGCGTGCCAGACCGATCACGGAGAGGCAATCGGGGCGGTTCGGCGTTATTTCGAATTCGACTGCGGTGTCCGAAAGGCGAAGCGCCTCGCGGATATCCTTGCCTATCATCGGCGCGAACTCCTCGCCGAGGATAAGGATGCCGTCGCTTACTGCGCCGGGCATATAGTGATCGGTTATGTCGAGCTCGCCGATAGAGCAAAGCATACCGTTTGACTCAACGCCGCGCAACTTGCCCGCCTTTATCGTTACGTCTCCGGGCAGGTGAGCCGTTGCAACGGCTACCGGAACTATTGCGCCCTCAAAGACGTTCTGCGCGCCGGTAACGATCTGGACGGTCGCGTCGCCGCCTATATCAAGGTCGCATATCTGGAGGTGATCGCTGTTCTCGTGGCGGCGAAGCCCCACGATGCGTCCCACCTTCACGTTCTGAATATTGTCGCCCAGGACCTCAAAGCCTTCGACCTTTGAGCCGGTCGCAGTCATTCTGTCACAGAACTGTTTTGTATCTATGCCCGCCGTATCCACAAATTCGGAGAGCCATTCAAGAGATAAGATCATGATAAATCCAAAATCCTTTCGTAAATTTCAAGGTCACGCTTCAGCCTGTCTGGCGGAAGCCCTTGCCGATAATATCGCTGGAGCTTGAGATGAGCACAAACGCGTGCTCGTCCACCTCGCGCACAAACGAACGCATATGCATTGCCTGAGCGCGATTCATCACCACAAGCAACACGGTGCGTTCTTCGCCTGTATAACAGCCCACGCCCTTCCACTCGGTAACGCCGCGGTTGAGCGCCGTCTCGATATATTCCACGATAGGCTCCGGCTTTGATGTGACGATGATGAAAAATTTTGATATATTGATGTTTTCGATAATGGAATCGACCAAAAATGCCTTTGCAAGCAAGCCGAGCAGCGAGTAAAGTCCCGTTTTTATATCAAACATGAAGAACGACGAGACCACCACCAGGAAATCTGCCAGCAACAGCGCCCTTCCGACCTCGATGCGGAGGTACTTTTTG
>ERZ857840.2209-NODE-2209-length-19384-cov-7.073620_pt1 | contig 19384 bp, 13 predicted proteins | sample MGYA00519760_ERZ857840 | MGnify/ENA primary metagenome ERZ857840 (study PRJEB31778, sample SAMEA3449371) | human gut metagenome | biome: human gut; feature: human-associated habitat; material: faeces | place: United Kingdom | collected 2010/2012 ... | reverse complement strand
CCTCCGGCTCTGGCTCCGGAACGGGCTCCCAGACGGGGACGTTCAGGGTACGCTACCAGAACACAAATAACTGGAACAACGTGAACGTGTACGTTTGGGATGATGCTAAAAACAAGATAGTCGGTGACTGGCCCGGTGAACCCATGAAAAAGGATACGGATGGCACCTACTATTACGACCTGACCGTTACCGGAACGGGTAATTACAATTATGTTTTCAACAATGGTTCTGGTGAGCAAACAGGCGATATTCCAAATGTCCCCTATGCACCGGGAGAAGAAGCGGTGTTCAAATTCAGTGGCGTAGTATCAAACACCGCTGCCAGCGGCTCTTCGGGGGCGGGCGATGCGGTTGGGCAGGGGGCCAATCCGGATGGGTCTTATACCCTGACCATCCCTGATTACGCCTTTACCAACACCATGACGACCCAGCTGAATCTGCAAATCACGAAGACGGACAGCGTGGACACCAAAAAAACGCTGGAAGGCGCAGAGTTCACCCTGACGAAAGCGGGGACGGAGAACACGGAGGGTTCTTTGACCGCCACCACCGGCACCACCGATGAAAAAGGCATCGCGACCTTTACCGGCATCCAGCGGGGAGCGACCTACTATCTCCGTGAGACAGTCGCACCCTCAAACTACATGGTAGCGGGGCCGTGGATTCTGGAAGTGGGGGAGGACGGCAATGCAACACTCTATCCGGCCACGGAGAACACGGACGGAACGCTGGAAATAGCCGGGGAAGGAACGCAATTGACCGTCAGCGGCACCGACCCGAAGGTGCTGTCGGTGACCATCCGCGACATCTCCTGGGGCTACGAGCTTCCCGACACCGGCGGAGCCGGAACAACCTCTTATACCGCAGGCGGCCTGGCGCTGATCTTCGGCGCGGCGACCCTGTTGTATAGCCATTGCAGGCGTCGAAAGGAGGATGAGGCATCTTCCTGACACGCGGAAAGCCACCATTCCAATTCAAAATTACGATGAAAGAAGGAGCACAAAAAATGAAACACGCAAGAAAACTCGCCAGTCTCCTGCTGGCCCTGGTCATGGTCTTCGCCCTGGCCACCACAGCCTTTGCCCAAGATGTAACGGTTACGGGTGGCACAGGCTCCATTACCATTTCCAACGCCGCAAAGGGCGAAACCTACGCCATTTACAAACTGTTTGACGCGACCGTGAGCGCGGACAAAACCAGTATCGCTTACACCGGCACAGTTCCCGGAAGCCTGAGTGATTATTTCACTGCGGATGCTAATGGCTATATCAGCGCTACTGAGGCGGCAAAAAATGGGGAGAGTATGAGTGATGGGCTGAGAAACGCCCTGAAAGCTTGGACGGAAACTGCAATAGCCGCTTCAACGGCCACAAGTGACGGCTCAGCCCTGAAGTTTAATGGACTGCTTTTGGGCTATTATGTTGTGACTACTTCTCAGGGTGAACAGCTTATCAGCGTTGATTCAACAATGAAAGATGTTACCATTGTTGACAAGAATAGTTCTACACCTAAAGACTTGCATAAAAATGCCGATGTTGATGATGTCTCCATTGGCAACACGGTCACCTATACCGTTAGTTTCAAGACCTCCAATTATTATGGCGCTGGTACGGAAGCAAAGGAAATCGTTTCCTATACCATCGAGGATACCCTGCCCGAGTTCCTGAAAGATGTGACTGTCACCAGCATCATTGTAGACAATGATGGCAAGAGCGATACCACCGATGACCAGAAGGATGTCACTGACCAGTTTAATGCTAATAAGAAGATCGTCATTGACTGGTATAACGATGCCGATAAGAGTTTCCTGTATAACAATGGTGCTACCATCACCATCACCTACACCGCTGTTGTGACTGAAAAGGCCGCCATTGATGGCAAGGGCAACACCAACAATGTCACTGTAACGTGGACTACTAAGGACGGTAATCAGCCTGATCCCGGCAAGCTGGAAACTAATGAAACCATCTTCACTTATGCCATTGCGTTGAAGAAGGTCAACAATAAGGGCGTAGCCCTGCCCGGCGCTGTGTTCGAGTTCCCGTTCTATGTGCAGTCTACTGCTGACACCGACGGCGCTTACATCTATGCCGGTACCAAAGCTGCCGAAGGTCTTACGAACCAGATCAAAACACCTGACAGCGGCGTGATCGTTGTGAAGGGTGTTGCATCCGGTAGCTATCCAATTACGGAGTTCAAAGCTCCTGCCGGCTATAACAAGCTGACTGCCCCTGTCACTGTCCAAGCTGCCAAGACCGGTGAAACCACCACGCATACCACCGTGTATCTGGACGAAAACGGCGAAGTCACTAAAGAGACTACTAACGCAACTGAGGTTAAGGTCGATATTGCGAACATCGCCGCAACCGCCGTTGTTGTTGTCAACAAGGCCGGTACCGAGCTGCCCTCCACCGGCGGCATGGGCACCACCGTCTTCTATGTACTGGGCGCTGTTCTGGTGCTGGGCGCGGTCGTCCTGCTGGTCACCAAGAAGCGCATGAACGATGCCAATCGTTAATTCCTGAGGATTCACATCCCCTGATTCCGCTTTCTTAACCATAAGTTCTGTGCCGGGGAGCGCCCCTCCCCGGCACGCAGCCACAAGGAGAACCCTGTATGCGAAAACATCTGTCAACCATTGTTTTACTTTTCATATTGCTTATAGGGCTGTCCCTGTTGCTGTACCCCACCGTCAGCGACTACTGGAACTCCTTCCACCAGACCCGCGCCATCGCCACCTACGCCGAAAACGTGGCCGCTCTCGACAACGCCAGCTATGACGCCATCTGGGACGCCGCCCGGCAGTATAACCGGAACCTGCTCAACCGCAGCAACAGCTTCCTCCTCTCCGAGGAGCAGAAGGCCGAATACGAAAGCCTGCTGGACATATCCGGCCAGGGGGTCATGGGCTATATCGAGATTCCCGAAATTGACGTGAGCCTGCCCATCTACCACGGCACGGAGGATCCCGTCCTACAGGTGGCCGTCGGCCATCTGGAATGGTCCAGCCTGCCGGTAGGCGGGGAGAGCACCCACTGCGTCCTCTCCGGTCACCGGGGTCTGCCCAGCGCCAAGCTGTTCACCAACCTGGACAAGCTCCGGGAGGGGGATACCTTCCTCCTGCGGGTGCTGGATGAGATCCTGACCTATGAGGTGGATCAAATCCTCATCGTGGAGCCGCAGGATACCGCCGCGCTGGAAATCGCGGAGGGGGAGGACTACTGCACCCTGGTGACCTGCACCCCCTACGGCATCAATACCCACCGGCTGCTGGTTCGCGGACACCGCATCGACAATATCGAGGAAGTCAAAACCGTGCGGGTCACCGCCGACGCCGTCCAGTTAGAGCCCATGCTGGTGGCGCCCGTCGTGGCGATCCCCATGCTGCTGATTCTGTTGATCCTTCTGCTGCTGCCCAGGCGCAGAAAGAAATAGGAGGTTTTTTCATGAGAAAGCATGTTATTTCCGGCCTGCTGGCGCTGCTTTTCCTGCTTGCTCTGCCCCTGTCCGCCGCCGCCCACGCGGTTCCGGATGAGAGCCGGAACGGCCATTGCAGCATCACCGTCTCCATGACCTACAAGGGAAAAGCCGTCCGCGGCGGCACGCTTGCCCTGTACAAGGTGGGCGACGTGGCGGAGGACGACGGCAACTACAGCTTCGTCCCCGTGGAAGAAATTCAGGCGGACATTCCCGAATTCGGCGACATCGAGTCCCCGGATCTGGCGGGGCGGCTGGCGGCGCTGGAAGAGAAACTGACTCCCGTCACCTCCGATCCTGTGACCGTCGATAAGGACGGCAACGCGACCTTTTCCGACCTGACCTTCGGTCTGTATCTGGTGGTGCAGAAAACCGCCGCTTCCGGCTACGGGAAAACCGCTCCCTTCCTGGTGAGCGTGCCTTACCTCTACGCTGACGAATACCAATACGACGTGACCAGCCAGCCCAAGACCGATCTGGAGCGGGAGGTCAAGCCCACTGCGCCTCCCTCTTCCGGCGGCGGGAAAAAGCTTCCCCAGACCGGGCAGCTGTGGTGGCCGGTGCCGGTGCTGGCCTGTGCGGGGCTTGGCTGCATCGCCGTGGGTCTGTTCCGCCGCCGGGAGGCCAGGGATGAAGGCTAACCGGGGAACCGTCTGGATCAATGCGGGGCTGCTGCTGATTGCGGCGGCCCTGTTCCTTTCGGCTTACAATGAACGGGAATCCCACGAAGCCCGGGACTCCGCCCGGCAGGTCATTGCCCAGCTGTGCGATGCGCTCCCCACGGAAGCGGGCGATGACGAAGCCGAACCCACGACCCTTCCGGAATCCCTGCCGGATGTCCAGCGGGAGATGCCGGTGAAGACCATCAACGGCCGGGACTACATCGGCGTGCTGAGCATTCCGTCGCTGGAGCTGGAGCTGCCGGTGATCAGCCAGTGGGACTATCCCGCATTGAAGGTTGCCCCCTGCCGGTATTCAGGCTCCTTGTATCAGGACAACCTGATCATCTGCGCCCACAACTATGCGTCCCATTTCGGAAAGCTGAAGGAGCTCCAACCCGGGGACATCGTCCTGTTTACGGATATGGATGAGCATGTGGTGACCTTCCAGGTGGTGGAGCGGGAGACGCTGAACCCCATGGACACGGAGGGGATGGAAGCAGGGGACTGGGATCTGACGCTGTTTACCTGCACCATCGGCGGACAGACCCGTGTGACGATCCGGCTGGAACGGGTGGAAGTATTCCGGAACCCCGAACAGGAAGACACCGTCCAATCCGAAAAATAAACGCACAATCCGGCAAGAGACGGAGGTAGGAACCGTGAAAAGGGTGTTTGCATGGCTGACCGTCTGCCTGCTGGCCGGGTGCCTGGCCGGATGCGGCGGGGAGAAGCGGGTCGTCACTTCGGAGGCGCTGTATGTTCCGAGGATTGAGGGCATGACCGAAGCCTTTATTCTGGGCATGGACGCCTCCATCGTGCCGTCGCTGGAGGCGGGCGGCGTCCGGTACTATGACTTTGACGGTAAGGAGAAGGACGTTTTTGAGATCCTTTCCGAAAACGGGATCAATTACATCCGGGTTCGGGTGTGGGTGGATCCCTACGACGGCTCCGGCCGGGGCTACGGCGGCGGAAACTGCGACATCGGCACCGCCCTCGCCATCGGCAAGCGAGCCACCCGGTACGGCATGAAGCTTCTTGTCGATTTTCACTATTCCGATTTCTGGGCCGATCCCGGTAAGCAGATGGTTCCCAAAGCGTGGGTCGGTATGGAAATCGACGAAAAGGCCGATGCCCTGAACCGCTACACCACGGACTGCCTTCAGCAGCTGAAGGACGCCAAGGTGGACGTAGGCATGGTGCAGCTGGGCAATGAGACCAACGGCAGTCTCTGCGGGGAAACCACCTGGGGGAACATCTGCTATCTGATGGAGGCCGGCTCCCGAGCCGTCCGGGCAATTTTCCCGGAGGCACTGGTGGCCGTTCACTTCACGAATCCGGAGAACGCCGACGCCATGGGTTTCTACGCGAAAACGCTGGACGATTTCCGACTGGATTACGATGTATTCGCCACCTCCTACTACCCTTACTGGCATGGGACGCCGGAGAATCTCGCCGCCGTGCTCTCTCAGATTGCCGAAGCCTACGGCAAGCAGGTCATGGTAGCGGAAACCTCCTACGCCTACACCCCGGAGGATACGGATTTCTTCGGCAATACCGTCGGCGAGGGCGGCAGCTATGCCAAACCCTATCCCCTTACCGTACAGGGACAGGCCGATGCCGTGGCGGATGTTGTCCGAACAATGGTGGAGGACACGACAAACGGCATCGGTGTCTTCTACTGGGAGGGCGCATGGATCAGCGCCGGAGGCGGCAGCCGGGCGGAAAACAGCCGGAAATGGGAGCAGTACGGCTCCGGCTGGGCCAGCGCCTGCGCCGCCTCCTACGACCCGGAGGACGCGGGCAAATACTACGGCGGCAGCGCCGTGGACAATCAGGCGTTTTTTGACAGCACGGGGCGCGCGCTGGAATCCCTGAAGGTATTCTCCCTCCTCCGGACGGGAAATCCGTTGAAGCCCGTACCCGACGCAGTGCTGAATGCTGATACGATTTTCGGATGAAAAGTTCAAAGGCGGGATTACATATGAAAAAATTTTTTCTTCGCGCCGCGGCGCTTCTGCTGGCCTTGGTGCTGGCAGGGTGCGGCACGGCCTCTCCGGCGGAGACCGTGCCCACGGAGGCCGACAAAACGGACGACAACTACCGGGTGTTCTATGAGATTTTTGTCGGCTCCTTTGCCGACTCCGACGGGGATGGAACGGGAGACCTGAACGGGATTCTCCGGCACCTGGACTATCTGAACGACGGGAATCTCCTGTCGGATACCAGTCTCGGGGTACAGGGGCTGTGGCTGACACCGATTTTCGCCAGCCCCTCCTATCACAAATACGACGCAACGGATTACTACCGGATCGACTCGGACTTCGGCACCGAGGACGATCTCCGGGCGCTTCTCGACGCCTGCCATGCCCGGAACGTGAAGGTGATTCTCGATCTTGTCATCAACCACACTGCCCGGAACCACGAATGGTTTCAGTCCTTCTGCCAGTCCCACGCCGACGCCAATCCCGACGATCCCTACTACGATTACTACAGCTGGTACACCGGCGAGACGCTTCCGGCCGGGATCACCTGCGAAAAGATTCCCGGAACGGCGGACGAATATTACGAGTGCAACTTCTCCCCGGACATGCCGGAGCTGAACTATGACAATCCCGCCGTCCGGGAGGAAATGCTGAACGTGGCAAAGTACTATCTGGAGCTGGGCGTGGACGGATTCCGCTTTGACGCCGTCAAGTATCTTTACTATGGAGAAACCGGCCGAAGCGCGGCGTTCTGGAAGTGGTACACCGACCAGCTCCGAGCCGTGAAGCCGGAGGTCTATCTTGTGGGCGAGTGCTGGTCCGGCGAGTCGGAGATCCTTGCCTACTATCCGGCCATGAACTGCTTCAATTTCTCCGCCGCCCAGGCCGAGGGCGTCATTGCCTCCGCTGCCAAGGATCAGGACATCAACCGGTTCACGGGCTACATGTGCGCTTTTCAGGACAAGATTTCTCAGGCGAATCCCGGCGGCATGATGGTCTGCTTCCTTTCCAACCACGACATGGATCGCTCTGCCGGGTATCTGATGCTGGCGAACCACTTTCCCCAGATGGCCGCCAATCTCTATCTGCTGTGCAGCGGCTCGCCCTTCCTGTACTACGGGGAGGAGATCGGCATGAAGGGCGTCCGAGGCTCCGCCAATACCGATGCCAACCGGCGGCTTGCCATGCTCTGGGGAGACGACAGCAGTCCCCGGGATCCGGAGGGCAGCACCTATCCCTCTTCCAAGCAGACCAACGGAACCGTAGAGTCTCAGCTGGCACAGGAGGGGAGCCTGCTGCGCTACTACTGCCGCCTGATCTCTATAAGAAACCGCTACCCGGCGATTCCCCGGGGCACCTATACGCAGGTGAATCTTGGCAGCGCCAAGTGCGGCGGCTTTCTCGTGGAATACGAGGGAAGCACCCTGTGTATTCTTCACAACATCAGCACGGACATTCCCTTTACGGTAGATCTTGCGGATACGGACATTCCCTGCCGCTCCATTCTGGAGGTCATCGGCATGGGCGAAGCGTCTCTGGAAGGCACCGTCCTGAGCCTTGCCCCCCAGACCTCCCTGATCCTCGGCTCCGCCGCTCCCTGACCGCCATCGCCATCCAAAACCGCTTCGGATACCATCGTCACCGCAAATCTCCCCCGGCTGTGCCGATTTTTTCGGTACAGCCGGGGGAGATTAAACATGTATTCTTTTCCCGCGCTCGCGGGGCTTCTTGGTATGCAAACGCATGGCAAAATGGATAACGTGCCATTTTCCAGCCCCTGCGGGGGCTGGAAAATGATGCACAAACTTTTCATGCACTGGCTTTTGCGCAGTTTTGGGGTGCGGTGCTTACCCGTGAAGCTTTATCCGTAGATCAGATTCCGCTCGGTTTCGGGATCGAACAGGTGCATGACTTCGCCGGGGAAGCTCACATGGATCTTCGCACCATTGACCAGCTCCGCCCGCTCCTGTCTGCGCAGGCCGAGGGTGGGTACCCGAACCACCAGCTGGGCGCCGTCCTCCGTCTCCGCGTGAATGTGCAGCTCGCTGCCCATCATTTCATTTACGATAATGGTACAGGGAATCGCATGGGGGCCCGGCTGGGACAGGGTGATGTGCTCCGGACGGACGCCCAGAACCACACTGCGGCCGTCCACCGCCTTTGCCGCCAGATTTTCACCGGTCTCACCGTCCACCTCAATCCGGCTTCCGAGAGGCGTCACATAGTACTTGCCGTTCTCCCGCACCAGCTCCGTGCGGAAGGTGTTCATCTGGGGCGCGCCGATGAAGCCCGCCACGAACAGATTCACGGGATGCTCAAATACCTCCGTAGGGGTGCCGACCTGCTGGATGAAGCCGTCCTTCATGATGACGATCCGATCGCCGAGCGTCATGGCCTCGGTCTGGTCATGGGTTACATAGATAAAGGTCGTGTCGATCTTTTTCCGCAGGAGAATGATTTCGGCACGCATCTGATTGCGGAGCTTGGCGTCCAGGTTGGACAGCGGCTCATCCATCAGAAACACCTTGGAATCCCGAACCATGGCACGACCGATGGCCACACGCTGCCGCTGGCCGCCGGACAGCGCCCGGGGCTTCCGGGTCAGATATTCGGTAATGCCCAGCACCTTCGCCGCTTCCGTGACGCGCCTGAACACCTCATCGTTGGGAACCTTCTTCAAACGAAGGCTGAAGGCCATGTTCTCAAACACCGTCAGGTGGGGGTACAGGGCGTAGTTCTGGAACACCATGGCGATGTCCCGATCCTTGGGCTGGAGGTCGTTGACCACCACACCGTCGATCTCCACGGTACCCTCGGAGATCTCCTCCAGACCCGCAATCATCCGCAGAGTCGTGGATTTGCCGCAGCCGGAGGGGCCGACGAAGACCACAAATTCCTTATCCTTGATGTCCAGGTTGAAATCGTGAACGGCCACGACCTTCTTGTCGTAGACCTTCTTGACGTTGGTTAATTTTACAGATGCCATAGCTTTCCTCTCTCCTTATCCTTTCACGGCGCCGCCGGTGACGCCTTCCACATAGTACCTCTGCAGGAGCATGAACAGGATGGTGACGGGAAGTGCCACCACCACACCGCCCGCGCAGAACATGGTATAGTTGGTAGCAATCAGGGTCTTCGAGGAGATCCAGTATTGCAGACCCACCGCCACATTCATGCCCACCTCCGTATTGTGGGAGATATACTTGGCAAACATGAAGTCGCCCCACGGAGCCATGAACGCAGTGAGAACGGTATAAATGACAATGGGCTTGGACAGAGGCATGATCACCTTGTAGAACACCTGAAAGCGGGAAGCGCCGTCCACCCGAGCCGCTTCGTCCAAGCTCTTGGGGATGGTGTCGAAGAAGCCCTTGGACACATAGTATCCCATGCCGGAGCTGGCGCAGTAGACGAGAATCAGTCCCGGCACGGAGTTGGCTCCCGTCAGCCCCATGCCGCTGAGAACCTTATACAGCACGATCATGGTGACGAAGCCCGGGAACATGCCCAGAACCAGGCAGGTATTCATCAGCAGCTTTCTGCCCTTGAAGCGAAGCCGGGAGAGAACATAGCTGACGCTCAGCACCATAAGGGTTTGCAGCACCGCCGTAGCCAGGGCGGTGATCAGCGTATTGCGGAACCAAATGGGGAAGCTCGTTTTGGTCCACAGATTGATGTAGTTGTCAAAGCCCCACTGCTTGGGGATGATGTAGCCCACACGTCCGGTGGATTCAGTCCGGAAGGACTCCAGCAGGATGCACACAAAGGGCGTTAGCCAGATAATGGACATGAGGACAAGGATCACATAGAGCACAGTATTGGAAACGGTACTTTTCGCCCGGATTCCCATGTGAGATCGATTCCTGCTCATTACGAATAATCCTCCTCATTTCTGGTAGACGGGATCACGTTGTAGACGATCAGGGAAAGAACCGCGACAACAACGAAGATCATGATGGCAATCACGGCGGCCAGTTTATAGTTGCTGCTGGCGCCGGTGGTAATGTTGAACAGCCAGGTGATCAGAAGATCCGTAGTTGTGGCACTGCCGCCGCTGGTTACAAGATTCGGACTTGCCGGGCGGCCGCTGGTCAGCAGATAGATTACGTTGAAGTTGTTGATATTGCCGATGAACTGGGTCAGCAGGTAGGGACCCGTGACGAAGAGCATGTACGGAAGCGTGATCTTCACATACTGCTGCCAGACACTGGCACCGTCAATTTTGGACGACTCGTACAGATCCTGCGGAATATTCATCAGAATGCCGGTGCTCACCAGCATCAGATAGGGGATACCGACCCAGATGTTGATTACGATGACAAGGATTCGGGCGGAGGTGGTATTCTCCCAGAAGCGGATGGCCTGATCGATAAAGCCCAGCTTCAGGAGCATGGCATTCACAACGCCGTTGGTATCGAAGAGCTTGGAGACATACAGCAGGGAAATGAACTGAGGCACCGCGATGGTCAGAACCAGAATGCCGCGCCAGAGCTTTTTGAAATGGATTCCCTTCTTGTTGATGAGGATCGCCACCAGCATTCCCAGGAAATAATTGGTGAATGTGGCAAAGAACGCCCACATCAGCGTCCACGAAAGGATCTCGCCGAAGGTATAGCTGAGGTTCGCGTCCGCGCTGCTGGAGCTGATCAGCTCGTTAAAATTGTTCAGCCCCACCCATGTAAAGAGGTTGCTGTAGCCGTCGTGAGCGCCGTCATAGTTGGTGAAGGCAACGAGGATCATGAACAGAATCGGGATTATCGTGAAGACAAGGATGCCCGTGATGGGCAGTGCCAGCAGCGTCTTGTGGAACTGATCGTCCAGCACGGAACGAAGGTCGTCTTTTCCGCTTTTGAGCTTCTTGCCCGTGGCAAGGATCTCCTCCGAGATCCGGTTCTGCTTCACGTTCAGCCGCCATGTGTAGACAAAAGCGATGATGAAGAGAATGGTCAGGAGGCCGTACAGCAGAATTTTAAAAGAGTCGTCGCCGTTGACCCGGACGTAGGTGTCCAGCACCTCGTTGTATACCTCTCCGGGGGGCACATCGCCCAGCGTGCGGAACTTGCCCAGCCAGTAGCTGCCGGTTGTGACCATATAAACGATGAACACAGATTCAAAGACAAGGAACAGCAGTCCCCGCAGCACCTGACCCCGGGCAATATTGCCGAAGCCCATCACAAGGTAGGATACCTTCGTTTTCCAGCTGCCCTTTGTAAAGGTGGTGGCGCAATCCGTCAGCTCGTTTCGGATGCCCCTGAAAGCGCCTGCGATCCCGTTCCCGACGGCCTTGACCAAAGAGGCCAGCCAGCCGGGGATGCCGAGAACGAACAGGACAATGTTGTACCACAGACGCTGAAACGTGTTCAGCCTGAGGTATTCCAGATCCGTCAGTTTCTTCATGATCAATCGGGATAAACCTGCGTTTATCCGCCTACCTCCATTCTTTTTGGATTTGGCTGTCTCCGGGAACCGTTTTTCGCTTTGGCGGGAAATGCTGCCCGCCCAAAAGCCGGTTGCGGAGGCGCCCATTTGTTTCCGGTGTTCCGCCCAAAAAGGAAGCCGGCGGTGCCGGGGCTCCTCCTTCTTCGGCGGGACACCGGGCCGGAACAGGGAACACGCTCCGAATCCCGTCGGGACTCGAAAGGCAGCGGCAGAGGGACCTCAAAAGAGCCGCTCGGGCAAACCCGAGCGGCTCCCCCTCTCAGAACTCTATGTCACTGCGTTTGTGGATGGAAGCCTGCCTTATTCGGCGGGAACCAGCTCCACGGTGCCTTCTTCGCCGTTGAGGGTCAAACGGACTTTGTAGGTACCGGCGGTCTCGACCACGAAGTTATTGCCGTCGGTGCCGTAGGCAACGTCCCAGGCCTTGCCTTGACGAACCTTGAACTCAACGCCGGCATCCATCTGGTAGGCCTCATCGGTCAGCCAGCTGCCGTCGTCCTGCTTGGTCATGGGAAGATCCACGGACCAGCCGTCGCCGTTGATGGAGCCGATGACCGTAAAGGCCTCCCGCTCCTCGGCGGACATGGAGAACAGACCCTTAATGGAGGTCTCATAGCTCTCCAGCGCGGCCTTCAGCTCTTCGTCGGTGGTAGCCTCCTTGGCAGCGGTGGCATAAACCTTGGCGATATCCCACCAGGAGCCGTCAATCTGTCCCTGCGGCGTAGCGTAGGCACTCTGAGCAGCCAGAGCGGCCAGAGCAGGATCACCGGCAACCGCTTCGGACTGCTGGGCAGCCTTGTTGGAGGGACCCCAGCCCACGGCGTCGAACCGGGCAAGCTGGCACTTCTCGTTGGTCAGGTACAGGGCAAGCTTCTGCAGAACGGCGGTCTTCACGGGATCGGTCTGGGGCTTGACACCCACCAGCTTGTTGCCGGAGAAGGAGCCAAGGTGGTAAGAGTTGCCGTCCACGGTGAAGCTGGGCAGATCGGTGCAGGCGTAGTTGTCGCCCAGAGCGGCCTTGGCGGCGCTGGTGCCCCAGGTGCCGACGATGACGACGGCGGCGGGGATGGCGGCGGAGAAGTCATCGGCAGAGCTGGAGCACTTGTAAGCGGTGGAGTTCAGCAGCTTCTTCATACCCTTCAGGGCGATAACGCCGTTGTCGGAATTGAAGTCGTCGTCAACGCTCTCGAAGCTCTTGCCGTCGGCGGACATGGTCCAGTTGGAGTGGCAGCCGGTAGCGAAGAAGAAGGCGACATTGTACCACGCGGAGGTCTCAAGCTCCATGGAGAAGCCGCGGCCGGCGGCCTCGCAGTCGGCAATGATGTCTTCCAGGCTGTCCACGTGCTCAGCGGGAATCACGCTGCTGTCGTAAATCATGAAGTAGCCGTTATCGGAGGTCATGGGATAGCACCACATATCGGAGCCGACGGTGGCGGCCGCAACGGCGCCGCTGTCGTTCAGCTCGGTGACTTCCGCGGCAGCCTTGGTGCCAAGCTTGGTCAGGGCGCCGGCCTGCACCAGACGAGCCAGCTGATCCTGCGCGAAGCAGAACAGGTCGGCGCCGTCCTCGACGGAGGTGATCATCTGGGTGGCGGAGTCGAGCTCGGTGACGCCCTCAATGGTGGCGTTGATGACGATGCCGGGGTTCTCTTCCATAAAGTCCTTGATCTGCTGCTCGGTCAGTTCCTTTACACCGGCCATCTCGGAGACCCAGACGGTGATGTCATAGGTGCCGTCCAGAGAATCGGCCGCGGCAGCGGCGGTGGGGTTGGCAGCGGCGGCGGTGCCGGCGGGGGTTGTGTTGCTGTTACCGCAGCCGGCAAACAGGCCAAGAACCATGCCGACAGTCAGAAGCAGCGCGAGAATCTTCTTCATTTTACATTTCCTCCTTGATATGATAAATTCGCTGGCTGATCCCGCAGACCGGAAAGCGCTTTCCATAGGACGGACGGAACGGGAGAATACCCGGGTATGTTCCCGTGTCCTCCGATTGGAATCGTTTCCAGAAAGCCGGAAAAAAACGGGGGGAGTGCTTAAAGGGTTATTTTCTTCACACTTCCCTTTAAAAAAAGAATACTCGATTTTTCGTAACAAGTCAACCGCGCAGTGTGTATAAAAAGTTGCATCAGAAATTGTTGAAACTGCCAATGTCCTGGGGAAATGCCGCCGGCAACGCCCTCCCATGCGCTTCCCGGCTTGATTTCTTTCCGGTTTTCTCTTGATTCCCCCGCCGTTTTTTTCTATAATATATTTGCCGCTTTCCGATTCTCCCCGTACCGGAAGCGGAAAGACTACCCGCGGCGGAAGTCCGCGGTATTTCCACAGGAAACCATCCGAAGTCTTCCCGTGCCCCGCCATCCGCCCCTGTCCCGGCAGTTTCCGGTATTGGTCGGATGATCCATACAAAAACAAAAAACGGAGGAATTGTTATGTCTGCATCCTGGCTTCGTGACGCCGTATTTTATGAAATATATCCGCAGAGCTTCCGGGACTCCAACGGAGACGGCATCGGCGACCTTCCCGGTATCGCCGAAAAGCTGCCCTACGTGAAGAGCCTCGGCTGCAACGCCCTGTGGATCAATCCCTGCTTTGACTCTCCCTTCAAGGACGCGGGCTACGACGTCCGGGACTATAAGAAGATTGCGCCCCGCTACGGCACCAACGAGGATATGGCGCAGCTGTGCCGCCGCGCCCACGCGTTGGGGATCCGGGTTCTGCTGGATCTGGTTCCCGGCCACACCAGTGAAGAACACGAATGGTTCCGCAAGAGCGGCGAGGCCGAGCCAAACGAATATTCCGGCCGGTACATCTGGACGGATCATGCCTTTGCCGGGGGCGACGGTATGCCCTTCATCGGCGGCGAATACCCTCGCAGCGCTACCTATATCATCAACTTCTTCAAATGTCAGCCCGCCCTGAACTACGGCTACCGGGAACGCCGGGAACGCTGGCAGCAGAGCATCACCAGTCCTGACGCCCTTGCGACCCGGGAGGCCATGAAGGATGTGATCCGGTTCTGGCTGGATCTGGGCTGCGACGGCTTCCGGGTGGATATGGCGGAGTCTCTCGTGAAGAATGACGGCACGGAAAAGCTTGCCACCATGGAGGTCTGGCGGGACATTCTGGGTGCCATTCACAAGGAATATCCGGATGCCGCCTTCGTTTCCGAGTGGAATCATCCGGACAAGGCTCTGCGCTGCGGCTTTGACATGGACTTTTATCTCAACTGGGACGGCAACGGCTACAGCACCATGATGCGGGACTATACCCTCCGGGACGGCTGCGGCAGCTACATCGGCAATACCGGTTTCTTCTCCCGGGATTCCGGCGCCGACGTGAGCCGGTTCCTTGCGGACTACCTGCCCCAATATCACGACAGCCGCGACCACGGCCTGTGGTGCTTCATTACCTGCAATCACGATACCCCCCGTCCCGCCGCGGGGCTGACAGACGCGGAACGGCGGCTGGCCTTTGCGTGGATCTTCACGATGCCCGGCGCTCCCTTCCTGTACTACGGCGATGAGCTGGGCATGGACTATCGGGTCATCCCCACCAAGGAGGGCGGCTACCACCGCACCGGCTCCCGGACGCCCATGCAGTGGGATGCAGGCCCCAATCTCGGATTCTCCGAGGGCGCGGCAGAGGATTTGTACCTGCCCGTGGAAGCCGACGCGCGGCACACCGTGCAGGCGCAGGAGCTTGACGAGAATTCCATGCTCTCCCATGTCAAGCGGCTGATTGCCCTGCGTCACGCCGAGCCGGAGCTTCAGAACTACAGCCCGTTTGCCGTCTACGCGGCCCGCGGCCGCCTGTTTGCCTACAAGCGGGGGAATCTGCTGGTCGCCATGAACCCCGGCAGCGGTGAGGAGATCTGCCAGCTGGACGGAGCCTATATCCCCCTCTTCACCGTCGGAACCCCCGCCATGGAGGGAGATACGCTGCGTTTGCCTGCCCAGAGCTTTATTGTGCTGAAGCCAAAGGAGAAAGCCGCCCCTGCTCACGCTTAGGAAGCCACCAGGGAAGCTCTGAATCAATCGGCTGCTGCCGGAGCGCGGGCAGGGTCTGGCTGAAAACCGTCATCATGCCAAAACAGCGAGGAATTCGCCGTCTGCTGTGCACCATTTTTCCTTGCAATACACAAGGTGTTCTGCGAAAAAATGGCTTCATCAGACGGAAAATCCCTCGCTGTTGGTCATATTTCCGGTTTTCAGCCAGACTCTGGCCGTTTCGCTCGACAACTGCGCTTTTTCTGCCTCAGGGCTGCCTCCGGATCCTTAATGATGTTTTCGCGGGATTCCTCTTTTAACCAGCCGCGTCCAGCATATTCTCGATAAAAATCCCGTACCCCGTAGTCGGATCGTTCACCAGCACATGGGTACGTCTATGATACCAACGAGAGATTTACTTTTTGGGAAGTTTGGGATAAAGGTCGATTTCGATATTCCCATCCTTCCCTTTGCGGTACTCAATCTTCTCTAAAATTGTCTTTAAGATGGCATTTCGCTCGGAAATGCTCATTTCTTCGTAACATTCGAGAAGTGCTGTGGTTTGCGGAATCAAGCTGTTTCTGCTGGTCTCATTTTCCTCGTAATCAAGCAGAAGTTTTTCTGCTTGAAGCTGGCGATCACGGGCATCGGCAATGGAGCTGGTCAATGAATCTCTGCGCTGCTGAAAAATCTCAAGTGTGTAAATCCCTTGCTCGACGAGATTGAATGCTTTCGTCAATTGCGCATTCAGCTTATCAATTTCTTGTTGAAAACGCTTGATTTGAGCATTGCATTCCTTGATGTCATCCGCATAGCCGACTGTATCTATTTTCACTTTGTACCCCTCAAACCACAGTCGCAGTGCATTAACGATTTCTTCTTCAACCACGTCGTAGTCGGAAGAACTGTTGTGGCAATTCCGGGCATTAACACATCTGAGGCGAACACGGTGGTTTTGCGATGCAGCCAGTGTTGTACGGCCTATCCTTTTTCCACAGCACTTGCAGAACAGTAGACCGGCAAAGGCGTTTTGCAATTCAAAATCGCCTTTCACTTTTGTGCCAGGTGACTTTTCAAGACGAATCTCCTGCGCCCGAAGAAAAATTTCTTCGGAAATAAGGGCAGGATGGAGGCCTTCGTATACGGGATAGTCGCCGTAGTTTTTATTCCGCTTGATGTGTTTTTTTACTACGCCGTCTTCCATACTCTTTACTTGCTTGCTCCAACCACGCCGAATCTTCCCTGCATAAACAGGATTCGTGACGATGTTGGAGATTGTCGAGTATGTCCAGAGATCACCATGACGGGTGGGGATTTTCTGATCGTTAAGATAATTGGCAATCGCCTTGGTTCCGTTGTGCTGTAAGAACATCTGAAAAATCTTTTTAACAACATCGGCTTCTTCGGGATCGGGTTCCAAGGTAAAGCCCTTTTCGTTTTCCAGTTTCTTTTTTTGATACCCATAAGGGGCGATGCTGCTGATATATTTTCCCTCAGATGCAGAACTATCGCGGCCTCGAAGCAAACGACGATTGATTGTTTTGTATTCGCGACGGCTCATGAATAATCCAAATTCAAAGAAATCCTCATCGTATTCATTGTTTGGATCATAGGTTTTTGCTGGGGTAATTATTTTTGTGCTTGAAAACTGAAAGACCTGACTAATGTATGCCTGGTCTGCACTATTACCTCTTGCCAGACGCTCAAGGTCAACGACCAGAACGCCGGCATACAATTCATTTCCGACAGCTTCGAGAAGTTTTTGTATTTCTGGTCGTGCTGCAATAGATTCACCAGAAACAACCTCGTAATAGATTTGGGCAATGTAGTATCCTCGCTCTTCCGCAGTTCTGTCAAGAATTGCCTTATGACGTTTCAGTGTTTCCTCAACGGATAGTTCGGCATAATCACGGTCAAAGCGAGATTTGCGGAGATACATTGCGTATTGCTCCATTTCAGTAACTCCTTTCGCCACAGATTGTATCATATAAGAAGCTGCGAAAGCAATGTTGTTGTTTTGGAATTGCCGGAAAGAAAAGGAACCCTTATTCTACGGAAGAACTTGGGATGGAACCGGTCGAACCGGCCTCATACTGACTGCGACACTGCTGCTTGTAGTGGTTTGTCACGATGAAGCTCAGACGTGAGATTGTGGATTCTGGAGTATTGTCAACATATTCATCGTGAATGCGGATGGTAGTATTATTCCGACGTATTTCAAGAGAGATCATAAATATAACCTCCATGCAATAATTCACTATAGTATGTGAGACGAAATGGCCATTATTCCACGAAATGGTTTGTTTTGGCGAAAGGTAGAAAAATGAAAGCCACATGAATGCGTTTGTAGATGTCCTAACCAACGCATGGTATCTGGCTTTAATATGCTGCACGGCTTGTTTGAACGTAAACGCACAATCATAAGTACCTAGCCAAAACAAACTGCGGGGCTCCGGATTACGGAGCCCCGTTGGTGGGGCAATTTCAAATTCTGTGTAAACACTGAATTGTGGGCGCAAATAGAGCAAAATAATTTTAAGGCGGGAGAGGCGCAAGCTGCTGCCGCCTTGTCTATAAAATAACAGCGCTTCGAAGGGACCTTCCGGCTGAGTCTTCTTGTTAAATTATGCGGTGTTGCCCTGATTGCGTTCGCTTACTTCCATCTAATCCACACCGCCAGCCCCCTTCTTCTGACGTACCTTCGTAAAGGCATTGTTCATGTATCAGCAAGGGAGGTGACGAATTTCGTCACCTCCCATTTCTGTGTCTCCATAATCCCGATTGCGTTTCGGCAAATAGTAGCACATCGCCATATCTCCGTAAGCGCTCAATAACCACCCGTCTACAAAACGTGAAACAAGGGCCTAATCTTCTGGCGGTAGATTCTGGTGAAGCAGATAAACGTCACCGTGCCGCTGACCACCTCCGCTATGGGGAAGGCCAGCCAGACCCTTTGCACCTGCCCCGTCAGGCTCAGCAGATAGGCCGCCGGGAGCAGTACCACCAGCTGACGGCACAGGGAGACGATGGTGGAATAAATGCCGTTGCCCAGCGCCTGAAAGCTGGCGCCCAGAGCAATGCAGACGGCCGCAATGGGGAAGCTCCAGCTGATGGTACGCAGGGCGACCCGGCCGATTTCCAGAAATGCCTGGGAGGGGTTGAACAGTCCCAGCAGCGCATCCGGGAAGAACTGGAACACCAGAAGTCCCGCCGTCATGATACACAGCGCCGCGGTGCAGGAGATTTTCAGTGTTTTGGTGATCCTGTGGGGCTTGCGGGCGCCGTAGTTATAGGCGATGATGGAAATGGTGGCGTTGTTCAGGCCGAACAGGGGCATGAAGAAGAAGCTCTGGAGCTTGAAATACACGCCGAACACGCCGGTCGCCGTCTCGGCGAAGCCCTGCAAAATCTGGTTGATGCCGAAATTCATCACGGAGCCAATGCCGTTCATAACGATGGAGGGAATGCCGACTGTCAGAATGGCGGCCACGGTCTTGCCCTCCAGCGGAAGATACTTCTTGTGCAGCTGTACCTCCGGGTTGAATTTCAGGTTGAAAATGATGACCATGATGCCGGACACCCACTGGCCGATCACCGTCGCGATGGCCGCGCCGGCAATGCCCATGCGCGGGCAGCCCAGCAGGCCGAAGATCATGATGGGGTCTAGGATGATATTCGTGATCGCGCCGGAAAGCTGCATGACCATGGAGAACACGGTATTGCCCGTGGATTGCAGCATACGCTCGAAGCAGATGGACTGGAACAGCGCAAAGGAGAACACGGACACCACAAACAGATACTGTTCGCCGAGATCGATCAGCGTCGTATCCGGTGTGAA
>ERZ857840.2206-NODE-2206-length-19400-cov-4.079039_pt1 | contig 19400 bp, 10 predicted proteins | sample MGYA00519760_ERZ857840 | MGnify/ENA primary metagenome ERZ857840 (study PRJEB31778, sample SAMEA3449371) | human gut metagenome | biome: human gut; feature: human-associated habitat; material: faeces | place: United Kingdom | collected 2010/2012 ... | reverse complement strand
GGAGAACGGCACCAGCTGCACTGCCTTTTGGGCACCGGTGGACAGCGGAATGGTGCGCTCGCAATAGACAGCAAGGTCACTGGCCATCGTTTCAAAGTTATCCACGTTATAGGCCGTTGCGGTCATCATGGCGGTCAAGGGATCCTGCTCGCCCATGGCGGCCGCTTCAAACAGCATGATGGTATCGGTATAGTTATCCATCTGGAACAGCTTAAAACCGAAATATTCAGGGTAAAGCCCCTCCTGCTGGATGGTTCGGGCTGAATCATACACATGTTCCAGCACCGGCTGGGCCGGCAGCGCGCACGCCCCCAGCAGCAGCACAAACAGCACTGCCACCGTGGCTGCAAACGCCGCCAGCAGCTGCAGGGGCGTGGTGTGCCGCACCGTTGGGTTTGTTTTGATTTCCTGCATAGCATTCCTTTTCTTTTGGGAAGATTGCAAAAAAGTTACAAATCTTTTTTGGTTATTATACCGTATTATTCCGCCAGTTTCAATAGCGCAGAACTGCCGAAAGTTGTGAAATCCCCATCACAAAATTTGCACATTCCCGTTACCGGGCGTCCGCCTGGCGCGAAACGGAGAGCACAATGCCCATTTCGCCCAGCAGCATCATCAAACTGGTACCGCCGGAAGAAAAAAACGGCAGGCTGATGCCGGTGTTGGGGATGGTGTTGGTAACAACGGCAATGTTCAGCACCGCCTGCAGCACCACCTGCACCACAAAGCCAACGGCCAGCAACGCACCGAATTTATCCCGCGCGCGCACTGCAATGGACATGCCGCGCAAAAACAGCAACAGGAACAGCACCACCGTCAGAGCCGCGCCCACAAAGCCAAGTTCTTCACACAGAATCGAAAAGATAAAGTCGTTCTGCGGTTCCGGCACATAGAGGTATTTCTGGCGGCTGTTGCCCAGCCCCAGCCCGGCCGCGCCGCCAGATGCAATGGCGTACAGGCTTTGGATGGTCTGGTGGCCTTCGCCCAGCGGATCGGCAAAGGGGTCCCGCCAGGAGGACAGCCGCCCCATGGCATAGGGCACCAGCTCCGGCAGCAGCACCACCGCCGCCGCAATGGCCCCGGCCCCGGCAATGCCTGCCAGGGCAAACCACTTTAAGCCCGTGCCGCCCACAAACATCAGCACCGCGCCGATGGACAGGATCAGCAGCGTGCCGGACAGGTGCGGCTCCAGCAGCATGAGCACCGTGACGACCCCCAGAATCAACGCGAACGGCACAACGCCTGTGGAAAACGACTTCATCCTGTCGTGATTCAGTGAGATGATATGCGAGAACACCAGCACAATCGAGAATTTTGCGATTTCACTGGGCTGCAGCGTGCCCAGCCCCGGCAGCACGATCCACCGCTTGCAGCCGTTGTACTCCGGCATAAAAAGCACGATGGCAAGCAAAAGCAGCGAGATCCCCAGCATCGGCCAGGCCAGCCTGTGCCAGACGTGGTAGTCCACCAGGCTGGCCGCGTACATAGCCAGCACGCCCAGCGCCGCAAACAGCAGCTGCGGGCGGATGTAGGTGTAGGCGTCGCCGCGGCGGTAGAGCGCCACCGCGTACCCCGCGGAGAACAGCATGATGAGCCCGTAGCTCAACAACAGCAGCAAGATCAGCAGAAACGGTATGTCGAACGTCGGCAGCGATGCCGCCCGCGCCCGAATCCTTTGTACAAGTGCAGCCATAACAAAGCCCCCTGCGCAGAGTGTACGCAGGGGGCGGCGGGTTTATGCTTTTGTCAGCGGTTCAAATCAAGGCTCAGCATCGTGTAGCCGTTAGCGCCGTTCTGGATGCTCTGGGCGCTGGCCTCATAGCAGGCCTGCAGGACCTCCATGTTGGGCTGGGGCGCGTCCGGGTCGGTGATGGTCCCGGTGGCAAGGGCCTCGTTATAATTCTCAATAACCTGGGCACAGATGCGGCGGCGATCCCGCAGCGGTGTCAGCAGGTTGGCCATCCACTGCTGGTACATGCCGTGGTAGTCGCTGCCGTGGTCAGCATACAGAAAGTAATATTCCTGCTCGACCTCCATGGGCGACGCCTGGCAGCGGTAGAAATCCCCCAGTGCCTTGCGCTTTTTATCGGTGGAGTATTGCAGGATGTCCGACAGTCCATTGGGGAAAAGCTCTGGGTGCCGAATCCATTTGGAGTACGGCTCCACCTGCACTTTTAGCGCATCAAAGACGGCCAGAAAATCCTCAAGCGCGATCTTCATCTCGCCCTTTTCCCATTTCTGGATCGTGCGCTTATCCCGGCCCAGGCGGTCTGCCAGTTCCCGCTGTGAAACACCCGCTGCCTCCCTCGCAGCGGTCATTGCTTCTGCCACACGGTATCGATATGCGGACATAACATCTTCTCTCCCCTCAAAACGCGATTTACCGCCGGAAAAACAGCAAATCGGCGGTGCAAAATGCGCCGTCAAAATTTCCAGCACTGGTTGTGTACTTTGCACACCGGGATATGCTATATTGTGAAGGGCGGCATCTATAAGTACACTAACACTACCACAATTTTACTCCAGTTACCATTTTTTGTCAATATATTTTGTTATGTAGCATAGCAGGAGTGGGTGAAAATCGTGTATACCTATCGCGTTGTCTGTCAAAAGCTCTCCGCGCCCGAGCTCGGGCCCTACACTACCTACGGCATTCTGGCCGCGCGGGACCTCCGCGGTTGCCAGCAGGTCGTACAGTTTATCTCCGACGTATCGTTGGATCGCGCCTTCGTCGAGGCCCTCGCACGCCGTTGCACCGCCGCCCAGCTCGACCCCTGCCACCTGCTGGACGTGGTCGAGGATGCCATCAGCGGGTAAAGCCTTCCGCCCCCAAAGGCTCCGACCAGGGGCGAGGTGCGCCCTTTTGCCGGGTGCCCTATAGCGCAAGGGACACCTCTCACATGCCGTTCCCGGCAAGCGCAGTCCTTGCCCGGGTGTGTTTGCCGTGCGCCTTTTTATGCGGCCACCGTAACTTGCTTGTCAGCTCCTGCTCATACTCCGGCGTGTCACATTTGTGGCCTATTGAATATGTAGGGGCGACCATTGGTTGCCCGCCAACTTGGCGCAGCAACGCCTTTTCCGGGTAAGTTTTTTTCACAGGCAAACGGGCACGGGCGAGCAATGCTCGCCCCTACAAGAGTTTTTTGACAGTCTACCACGGCGTTGACCACGGCGTGGGGCTGGGCAAGGGTCTTGCCTGTGAGGGCTGGCTGGATGAAGCCGTCCGCTTTTGGACAAGCCAACAAAGCTGGCCCCTGCCCTTTTCGGCTCCGGATAAGGATAAAACCGCAAGCACACACGACCAAATTCACGGACATTCCCGTTGAATTTGTGTTGTGTTTACGCTTTTTTGTGGCGATTTTTGCGCAACAGTTGCGCAAAAGCATCAGCAAAATTTTAACAAGTGCTTGGCGGTGTGTATAATAGTTGCCGAAAGCGCTTGTCATTGTGACGAATTCGACAAGTCAAAATTTTGCAATCTGCCAAAAAATCACTTGCTTGAATGTAGCCGTATTGAAATTTTCATTCCAAAGTATTATACTGTTCTTTATAAATAAAAAGGCACACAACAAACATACCGTGTCTTACTTTTCCCGACGTAAGCGCAATGTTTGCACATCGGGTTATATTCTCAAAAAAGACTGTAAATACAGCTCAGCTTGTGGAAAAAGTCCGTTTCCGGGCCAGATGTGCGCAGCGCATAAAATCGCGCCGAATGGCGCGCGTTCCCCCGATATATCGTGAGAACACACATATAGAAAAGGAGTCGAAGCAAATGACGAAAGCATTTTCTATCCTGCACCGTGCGGCGGCACTGCTTGTCGCCCTGTGCCTGCTGGTCGGTATGGCTATGCCGGTTTATGCAGCTGAGGATGGGGCTTTATTTTTTGACGAAGGTTCGGAAACGATTCCGACCATTTCTGCCGCAGACACGTCAAGCGAAGGTGTAGAGCCTGCGCAAGAACCTATTGTGACGGATTCGGAAACGGTTCCGGACAAAGAAAACACCCCGCCCGCCGCAAACGAGCCGGAAACCACTGTGCAAAACACGGAAACGGTTCCGAATAATGACGGCAAAACCCAGGAAGGGGCAGAAAATCAGACTCCCGCCGCCGATACGGACACCGCCCCTGCCGACCCAGCCTTGACGAACAAAACCCCTGCGGACACTTCCGATACGGCTGCCGCGCCAAACCATGCCATCAACGCAGAGGAAACCACGGCGGCAAAAACCAACACAGAGCAAGATGTTCTTTTTGCTGACGGGGACAACCCCAACGAAGAAGATACTATGCTTGCGGATGATTTGCCTGACAACGATGACGCGAACACACCTGATACGATAGCGGACACGAGTGCATCGACGGGCTTTATCCCGGCAACGACAACCATCTATTTTGAGGATAATGGCAGATACGATACCTATGTAGCTGATAATCCAGATAAAAAGTGTACCATCCGTTTTTTGGCGCAAAATATATGCTCTGATAACAAAACTGCCGACGTAGTCAAGGTCATGACGCTTACCGAAATGACAGACAATGGTCACAAGATTTTCAGCGTCACGCTGAATTCCGCGGACTATCCGGAGGGAGGATTTAATCGGCTTGCCTTCCAGTATTATGCGAATAATGACTGGAAAGAAGAAATCTACGCTTTTGGCGGTACGAGTAATAAAACCACTAGGGATCACTGGACAGCGATTGACCTGCTTGCCGGCAAAAAGTTTGTCAGAACAGGCGATGAACGAGTAGATAGCAGCAATCATTACAATCTTGATTCATCTTACAAAGCCGCCCAATGGAAGCGCGTGGAGTACTATTACAAGGGTATGCCGCTTTACTTCAAAAATGCAAGCAGCACCGACCTTAACAACGTAACCGCAGTATTTTATAAAAAAGGAACTGACGGCACGGTAGAAACAACCACCAGCCTGCCAATCGGCACGGTGGAAGCGGGCAAGTTTTACACGCAGAAAATCCCGATCCCGAACAATGATTCGCCGTTTGTACGGTTCACTTGGGACGGCGGCGAAAGCGCCCTGTATAATTTCAGCACAGACCCCTGCGACAACGTACCAACGTTCGACTTAACAAAAACCAATTGCTTTGTCTACAGCGCAGATTCTACATCTCCTTGGCAAAGTGCGGGCAGTGATTTGCTAAAGGCAAACAAAACCATTTACTTTGATGCCACGCTGTCCTCGTACAGTTATGCGAACGACCCCGACATACATCAAAGTCCTATGCCGGACGATGGCAAACCCATGTACTGCTTCCTGACGGGTTCAGACGGCAGCACTGTCAAAACCGTGACAATGGACAAAGTCACCGACAGCGCCACCCCCGACCGCAAGCTGTGGTCTTGCAAGATTCCTGACGATAAAACTTACACCGAAGTGCAATTCTCCGCAGTGGATAGTACAACCACCATCGCAAAAGACAACAAGACCAAAAAGTACAGCACGGCAGAAATCCCCCCAACCCTGCAAGAACCCTGCTTCTTTGCCGACGATGGCGACCCTTCGGCTTACACATCAAGCAACGACGACGTTTTCCGCGAGGGCTACTGGGGCGAGAAAAAATCCCGCCACAATGCCGAAAGCGGCAAAAGCTTGACCGTTGTGGACATTGATAACAGCGGTAGTTTTACCCGACAGGCGGGTACAAAGTATATCACCAGCACCCTGTACGATTACTACACCGACTACGAGCTGAACGGCTTGAACCGTGACATCGCCCCGAACATTGGCCCAGGTTCCCAACGCGGGTTTGTCACTTTTGAGCAGTTTGACCGCGCCCTCAGCAGTGCTTATTCGAAAAGCGACAATGTCAAATACCCGCTTTACACCGGGCATTTCGAACCGACTGGAGGGAATGCGCCTTTCTCGACTGTTGCCGGTGGTATGAAGCTGTGTGGCTGGGGCGATCCAAACGGCGATCTAGACCAAAAGGCATTATACAACACCTTTATGGCGGTAAACAACTCCACCTATGACGATAAGGGGAAAAAGATTGACAATGATTACTCCCGCACCTTCCAAGGTCTTGTAGAAAAGAAAACCTCTGCAAACGGTCTGCCGCTGTTAAGAACCGTGAATTCCGACATAGCCACCGCGCTGGTTGACCCGCACTTTGACGAAGATTTCCTGCAAGGCAAAAATAGCTTTAACACCGTGCTGGGCAAGGTGTATAAGGATGTTTCCTTCCCGTTTACAAAGGACGCGGTTTTTAAAAGTGGAGATACCAGTGACCCCGAACAATACGCCAAATATTGGTACTATGACAGCAGCAAAGCCTCGCTGTATCTGAAGCAGGACCAAACCAACGGCAAGTATTATCTGGAATTCCCCGGCAAAGATAGTGAGGGCAAACCCATCACGGACGACAAGTCAAGAAACATTAGTCCATCCGGCCCCGCCTCCGGCTTTTTCCCGTTTAACCAAACAGTTTCCACAGGCGGGGTGGCGTCCCAATACAACTACGGCTTTGGCGCCAAGCTGCAATTTGACTTTACGCTTACACAGAACGGCAAGGTTGTTGTAGGAAAAGACGACAACGACAAGGACATCGAAGTCCCCATCAAGTTCTTCTTCTCCGGTGACGATGACGTGTGGGTCTACATTGACGGCGAGTTGGTTCTGGATGTCGGCGGTGCGCACGGCAAAGCGTCCGGTCTGCTGGAATTTGGCAAGGACAACACCGTAACCCCCTACGTCAGTTCCAACAAGAACACCGACAAAGACAACTCCATGGCTTACACGACGGATGCCAACAACAAAACCGTCTACTTCAACAAGACCCCTATCACGTTCCAAAAGCAGGGTACCTCCATCCCACTGAACAACAAGCTCACCACCCACACCCTGACCATGTTCTATATGGAGCGCGGTATGTGGGACTCCAACATGGCGGTGGCGTTCAACTTCCCCGACAGTAACGAATTGCAGGTTGAAAAGGAGGTCAATCTCACCAACGTAAACGACAAGTTCAAACCTTTATTCCAAAATCAAAAGCTCTTTACCTTTACCCTGCAAAACTTGACTACGCATTACGGCACGACAAGCATCACCAACACCCCCACCCCCGCCGTGAAATTTGGCAGCGAATTCTCCGTCAAAAGCGGCGATCCTGACCATACAACCATGGAAAAGGTAGATAATCCGCCCGACAGCAGCGGAACAAACACTGGTCAAACCGTAAAATGGTACGCCCAAGGGAATGATATCGGCAGCGAACACCGCGACCTGCGCTACGGCACTATGGAGCTGGAATCCCCGCTCGACATCTCAACAACTCCCGACTACCTGTCCTTTGACGTTTACGCCGAGGAAAAACCGGGTGACGGCGTTCTGTCCACCAACTACCTGTATCTGACCTTGGTGGACGACAAGGACAGGAAGATGGGCTGCGATGCCAACGACAAAAAGTCCCATCTGAACACCATGCTCAGCGGCAGCGTTGTGATGAAAAACAAGCAATGGGTCACGGTCAAGCTGCAACTGAACAAAATGCCACAGGACGAGGACTTTAACCTGGGCGCCATCAAAAAAATCCTCATTGGCGATGACTACCAGCGCACGGTTTACTTCCGCAATTTTGTTTTTACCGCCAAGCCCGTGGTAAACCGCACGGTGGGCTTCTCGGTAGAGCAAAAGGATATCCCGGACTATGGCTCGGCGAAAGACGGCACCTTGAAGCCCGCCAGCGGCGCGATATTTACGTCCAGCGTAGCGGGCAGCGACCCGCAGGCGGTGGACACCGATGGCACGTTTGATTTGCAAAGCGGCGAAACCGTGACCTTTACGGACCAGTTCCGCCGTGGCAGTTATATCTCGCTGCAAGAGACGGAAAACCCCGCCTTGTACGACACCCACTGGGAAGTGTACGAGAACGGGAAGTTGGTCAACACAGCGGAGGAAAGTTCGTCTGTAAGCGGCAAACCCTCCCTCCCGCTGCAAGGCGACGGTACACAGCCGAAGGACGACAGAACCGAAGCGAAGGATAGCACGACAGTCGACGGCAGCTACAACGGCACCAAGCCAGACGCAAATACGCTGGTGTTCCGCAGTTACGCCGCGCCGGAAGAAGAATTCCCCGAATTGAAGGTCAGGTTCATTAACACCGTCAAGGTCGGTACGCTGGTAATTAAAAAGGAACAGGTGCCCGGCGAAGCAAAGCTGCCAGACAGCTACAAGTTTACCGTCACCTTCAGCAACGTTGGCGGTATCGGCTTGGGCGGCGCGGACGGCGTAACAATGACCAAAACCCTTAAAGTTGACGAAAGCTGTGAAATTACCGGCATCCCCATTGGCACACGCTTCCAGGTAGTGGAAGAAACGCCCGCCGTTGGCAGCCTGCAAAGGGTAACCTGTACAGACACTAACGCACAGTACAATGTGGTGGACAATGGCGTGCGCGGCACGGTTACCAGCGAAAATCCAGACGTCACCGCCACCTTTACCAACACGGCACGCCAATTGATGGATATTGAGGTGGAAAAGCAGTGGCTGGATGCAAAGGGCAGCCCGCTGACCGACAACCTGCCGAAAGCGATTTGGGTCAAGCTGCAGCGCCACCATGTGGATGACACAACCGACAATTGGCAAGACGCACCAACGGACCCTGTCGAGCTGAAATACAACTATTTGACCGGGAAGTGGACGGAAAAGTTTGAACGTCTGGACAAGACGGATGTCAACGACAACAACATCCCCTATGAGTACCGCGTGGTGGAAAGCGCATCGGGAACCGGGAATTGGTACGGCGGCACGGACGGTGATGTGATTGAGATTTCCGGCAAGAAGTACAAGGTTCTCAATACCAGCCGCGTCACAGGCGATTCAACCGACAAAACGCTGACCCTGACCAACCAACTGCAGGATGCCAAATACAAGCTGGTTATCACAAAGCTGGACGCACAGGAAGTAACCAAAAAGCTGGACGGTGTGGCGTTCAAGCTGGAAAAGCTGAAGGCTGACAACACGGCTGAAATAACCTATAACGGCACGACGGGCAGGGATGGCGCGGAAACAGGCGAGCTTACCTTTGCAGACCTATCCCCCGGCGAGTACCGCCTGACCGAAACCAAAACCGCCGCTGGCTACACCTTGCTGAGCGAAGCCATCGAGTTTACATTGACAACGGACGGGAAGTGCCAACGCAGCAACGGGGAGTCTATCGCGGTAACCCCAGATACCGCCCCCGGCGTGTACAACATTGCCCTGACGATCTACAACCGCAAGGGCTTTACCCTGCCGCACACGGGCGCGGACGCACCCAGCCTGTGGCTGCTGATAGGTTTGCCCGCGCTGGTGGCTGTGCTGCTGGTGCTGGTGTTCCGATACAATAAGAAAGGGGGCAAACATTCCTGAACCCCCTAAAAAAGCCCTCTACACAAAACAATATAGAAAGAAAGAGGTATGCAACAAGATGAAACTGAAACGTTTATTTACCGCAATCCTCAGCGCCGCCCTGACCCTGAGCCTTTGCGCCATGCCCGCAATGGCGGAGGATGGCAGCACGACGGCGGGGACGACAAGTAAAACAGCAACTGCCATTGACTGGAAAAAGACAGGCTCGCTGACGATTCATAAATATGAAACGGATACCGCTCCAACTGGTGTGCATGATAACGGTGAAAGCACCACAAGCGGTACGCCCTTGAACGGCGTTACCTTTACGCTTTATAAGGTGGAAGGTGCTGATTGGCTTAAGGACTACTATCAGGGTACCGGCACCCCGGCAATGCCTACGGTGGACAAATATGTTAATACTGATGGCAGTCTAAATACGAGTACCGTAACATCCACCGGAATTGCGGTAACAACGGGCGATTCAACTAAAGGCTGGGCTAACGGCACTGCCGTTGCAAGCGGGCTTGACTTGGGCTTATATCTGGTTGTTGAAACCAACAAGCCGGACGCGGTTAAGCAAGCTGCCGTGCCGTTCTTGGTTTCGATTCCTATGACTTCTGTTGATAAGACCAGCTGGCTGTATGATGTTACGGTGAACCCCAAAAACGTCACGAAGTACGGCGCTGCCACCCTGAAAAAGGTCGGCTATACGGGCAGCGCGCCGGATTCTACAGCGATGAGTGGCTATACCTTTAAGCTGTACAAGTTGAATGGTACCGATTGGAATGAGATTACCAAAAAGCCCCTGAATGGTCAGGACAATATGGGTGACGCCCTCGGCACGCTGACGACAAATGACAGTGGCACGATTTCGGTTGACGGTTTGACGCAGGGCGTATATGCCTTTGTGGAAACCGGGGTAAACAGCACGCAGGGGTACATTCTGGATGCCGGAACTGCCTATGTGTTCAAGCTTAACGATGAGGGCGCTATGCAGACCGCCACTACCTCTGATGTTGCATCGACTGCAAATACCTTTGACAGCGCAGTAAAGACACTGAATTATGATTGTGTAAAACCGACAACAGCGGGCAGCACCACCAACAACTTGGAAGTCATCAACTACAAGCCTGACTTTACCAAGACGGCAAAGACCCGTAAAGGTGACGGTTCCACTGCAACTAGCACCGACTATGCCATTGGCGATAAGGTTCCCTTTGTTTTGACGATTCAGGTTCCCGAAAACATTGCAAAGTTAAAGACCTTCAAGGTCACGGATTCTGTCACCCCCACGCAGCTGGCATATAGCGAGGATGCGGTTGTTATGGGTACCAAAAATGGTGAAACAACAGAAACCAAGCTGTCAGCAGCAACCGACTATACTATCACCTACAATGCTGGTAAAGACGGCTTTACGATTGATTTTAAGGGTACTGGTCTGACCGCAATCAATAATTACGCTGGCGGAACCATCACGATTACCTACACGGCAACCCTGCAGGAAGGTGCTGCTGTCGTTGGTGACACTGGCAACACGGTCAATAAAAACAGCGCCGAATTGAAGTACTCCAACAAAACCACGGTCACCGGAGATACGGAACCCGAAAAGCCGTACACCATCCACGAGGAAGCCGCGGTTTACACCTTTAAGGCTGGCATCCATAAAACGGACGGAGCAGGCACCGATCTTGACGGCGTAAAGTTTGACCTGTACAAAAAGTTCGATGACGCTACGGATAAAAAGGACGGCACCGATGGTGTCATGTATAAAGGCGCAAAAGTCACATTCCTTGCTGATGATGAAGCAACCCGCCTTGGCTTAAATGATGCAGGCCACGCCACCGACAAGTGGTATAAGGTTGCGGAAAATCAGGAAACTAAGTCTGACGGCCATGTCGTTGTCAAGGGTCTGCCCAAAGGCGCGTACAAATTCGTAGAAACCAAAACAAAAGAGGGCTACAACCTGCTGACCAAGCCTGTGGATGCCAACCTGAACGTTGAATATACAACAACTTGGAGCAGCGACACTACCTATGGAACAGACAGCACGAAAACGCACAGCGTCACCTCTACCACCTACAACGTCGGAAGTGCTGCATATACCTATGCTGACATCGAAGTCATCAACCGCAAGGGCTTTACGCTGCCTGTCACCGGCGGTTTCGGTACGCTGCTGTTCAGCGGTATCGGTGTGCTGCTGGTTCTGGCGGGCGTCGGCGTTCTGTTCAGCCTGAAAAAGAAATCCAACCGTGCGTAATGCACACCATCCAAACACCCACAGCAAAATAAACGGGTAATCCATAGGGGAAGGGCCGGAAACGGTTCTTCCCCTATGGGCGGTTGTGGCAGTGCGTCACCCCTTTACAGAAAGGCTCTTTGCAATGGAAACCACCATCAAATTAAAACTTGGCTTTGCTGCGCTGATGATCGTCTCCGGCATCGGCGTGGCCATGTACCCCGTTGTCAGCAACGCGGTGGCACAGCGCCACGCAAGCTCGGTCATTGAAAGCTACAACGACACCGTGCAGTCGATGGACGCCGAGAAAATCGACGCCGCCAAGGAGGCTGCGCGCCGCTACAACCAACAGCTGAACAATGCCATTGACCGCGACGCGGCGGGCGAAGCGGACGACATCGGCACAAGCTATGTGGACATGCTGGACGTGGGCGAGAGCCTTGGCTACATTACCATACCCAAAATTGACGTAAACCTGCCCATTTATGAGGGCACAAGCGACGATGTGCTGGTAAAGGGCGTCGGACATCTGGAAGGCTCCAGCTATCCGCTGGGCGGCGCGGGCACCCACAGTGTGCTGACGGGGCACCGCGGTCTGGCCGAGGCGGTACTGTTTACCGACCTGGACAAGCTGGGCGAGGGCGACCGTTTTTACCTCCACATCATGGACGAGGTGCTGGCGTATCAGGTAGACCAGGTCAAGGTCGTGGAGCCGGAAAACACCGAGGATCTGGAAATTATCCCCGGCGGGGACTACTGCACGCTGGTCACCTGCACACCCTATGCCATCAACACCCATCGTATGCTTGTGCGCGGCGCCCGTGTGCCGTATACCGGAGAGGACGAGCAGCCCGACACGCCGCAGACCGTGCAGTACCAACAGCTGAATACCGGCAACGTGGTAAAGCGCATTGTGGATGCCTGGCCGTGGATCAGCGTGACGGGCAGTGTGGTTATCGGCGGCGAGGCGCTGCTGTTGCTGCTGCTGTTGCACCGCTGCAAAAAGCGCGAGGAGGAAGACTGATGAAACGCCTGTTTCTGCAAATTTTTGCATGGCTGGCAATTTTGCTGGGCGTTGGGCTGATGCTGCAGCCCACGGTCAGCCGATATCTGACGGAGCAGAAAAGCACAAAAACCGTGCAAAAATTTGTGCAGGCCGCCGAAGCTGCCGCCCCCGCCGCGCCCGAAACCTCCGCCGCCGAACCCGCGCGCGCCTACCCCGAACTGTACGACGCGTTTCTGGCCTACAACCAACAGCTTTTTACCCAAGGCCAAAGCGGCCTGAAAGACCCCTTTGCCTACGAGACCCCCGCCTTTGACCTGACGGGCTACGGCTTGCCCGACGACGTTATCGCCGCGCTGTGGATACCGCGTCTGGACTTGGAATTGCCTGTTTATCTGGGGGCCAACGCGGCCAACATGGCCCGCGGCGGCGCGTTGCTGGGGCAGACCTCTATGCCGCTGGGAGGCGAAAACACCAACACCGTCATTGCCGCCCACCGTGGCTACTACGGCGCGGAAATGCTGCGCAACGTGCAGCAGATACAAATCGGCGACAAAATTACTATGACAACGCCGTGGGATACGCTGGTTTACCGCGTGTGCGAGCTGAAAATTATACAGCCGGACGACATAAACGCCGTGCTGATACAGCCCGGCCGCGACCTGCTTACCCTGACGACCTGCCACCCCTACACCCAAAACACCCAGCGCTACCTGGTGATAGCCGAGCGCGACCCCGACGCAGAGGCCGCCACCCATGCGGCAGACCTGGCCGAGTGTGACGAAACCTGGGACGCCGCACCGCGCCAAGTGACGGTGGAGGCCGACGGTACCTCCGCGCTGGAGGAAGTCACCCCCGAAAGTATCACTCCCCTGCCCCACGAGGGCGGCGGCGAAAACGCGGGCGGCGCGTACTCCAACTGGGTGATTTGGCTGGAAAACAACGCCCTGTGGGCGGGATGCCTGCTGATTGCCGCCGTGATCGGCTGTATGCTGATTTGGCGCAGGCATAGAAAGGATTGACCCATGCAGAATATCAACGAAAAGGCGCTGGCCGTTACAGCCGAGGTAAGCAAGGCGGTGCTGGGCAAGCCGGAAGTCGTGCTGAAAATCATGATGGCGATACTGGCCCGCGGCCATGTGCTGATTGAGGATATCCCCGGCGTGGGCAAAACTACGCTGGCACAGGCGTTTGCCCGCGCTATGGACCTGACCCAAAACCGCGTGCAGTTTACCCCCGACGTTCTGCCGTCCGACATTGTGGGGTTTTCGCTGTACCAAAAGGAAACCGGCAAATTTGTGTACCACCCCGGCGCGGTGATGTGCAACCTGTTTTTGGCCGATGAAATCAACCGTACCAGCGCCCGCACCCAGTCCGCCTTGCTGGAAGTCATGGAGGAAAGCGCCGTCACGGTGGACGGCGTGACGCGCGTTCTGCCGCAGCCGTTTACCGTTTTTGCAACGGAAAACCCCGTCGGCTCGGTGGGTACGCAGATGCTGCCGGAATCCCAGCTGGACCGCTTTATGGTCTGCGTGGTCATGGGCTACCCCGATGCGGAGGCGGAAATGGAGATTTTGTCCCGCCAGCCGCGCCGCGCCCTGCTGGACCGTGTGCAACCGGTGATGGACAAAAACGACCTGCTGGCTATGCAGCAGCAGGTAGACGAAGTATATATGAGCGATGAAATCAGACGGTATATCGTGGAGCTCTCCCGCGCGACGCGGCAGGACAGCCGCCTGACGCTGGGGCTTTCGCCCCGTGCGTCGCTGGCAGTGGCCGGTATGGCGCGCGCGGCGGCTTTTCTGGGCGGGCGCAATTATGTGGCCCCGCAGGATATTACCGCGATTTTTGCCGATGCGGCCCGCCACCGTCTGTGCCTGACCGAACAGGCCCGCACCGGCGGCGATACAGTGCAGAATATCCTTGACGATGTTCTGCACACCGTGCCGCGCCCCCGCCCGGAGAAACCGTTCCATGGCAGGTAAGGTGGGCTGCGCGCTGCTGCTGGCCGTGCTGTTTGCCGCGGCAGCGGTCAGCCGCACGTCGTTTGCGGTCTTTTTGGCGTCACTGGCGGTGCTGCTGGTCGGCTTTTTGGCGTGGTATGTCCGCACACTGCGCAGGGATGTGACGGTAACGATGCAGCTGCCTGCCCGCCCCGTGCACCCCGACGAGGATTTTGCCGTACTGGTGAAACTGCACAACAACGGGCGGCGGCCCGTGCCGGAGCTGCGTGTCGTTTTGCAGGCTGTGGACGCCGAAAGCGGAACGGCCATTGAACTGCCCTGCGGCGCGATGCTGGCCCCGCATCAGTGTGCCGATTTGCGCGTGACCCTGCGCGCAGCAAAAAGCGGTCTGTGGCGGTTCCGTGTGCGGGAAGCCACCGTGCGCGACCCGTTGGGGCTGTTTGCCGCACACTGCGCCGTGCCGCCCCAAAGCAGAGAACTGTGTGTGCTGCCCCCCGCCGAGGGCGAGGACGACGGCGCAGGCACAAAACCGCAGAACTGCGCCGAAAAAGTGACTGCGGCGGGCTGCGATTTGGCCGACGGCGTTTATGATCTGCGCCCCTACCGTGCAGGCGATTCACCGAAGCTGATCCACTGGAAACTGACCGCCCGCGTGGGCGAGTTGACCGTGCGCGAGCCGTTGGGCGCAACCTACCGCGCTGACCCTGCGGGCAGCGTTTTGGCAGAGGGGGCCGACGCGCCGCAGCAGTTGTTGCACTTTGGACAGGCCGCCGTAAAGCGGCTGCGCAGATTGACCCGCCGCAAGGACACCGACCCCGCTACGGGGCTGGTATTTGTGGACCGTGTGCTGCTGCCCCGCACCAAGGCCGCTGCCCACCCCATGGCGGAAACGGCGGCGGATCTGCTGATTTCGGAGCTGCTGGCCTTGGGCTTACTGACGGCGCTGAACGGTGCGTTTGCACTGGCATTGCCGATTTGGGTGTGGCTTGGCGTGGCGGCATTGTGTGCGGCGTGGCCGGCACTGCACCGCGTCCCGCTTTCCAAGGCGGGCCGTTACGGCGCGGCGCTGGCGCTGGCCGTGGGGTATCTGGTGCTGCTGTTTGCCGTGCAGCAGCCGTTTTTGGCCGGTGCGGCACAGTGCGCGGATGCCGTTAGGCTGTGCTTGAATACACGCTTCAACGCAAATTTTGTAGTGTCCGCCTCGCCGGTTTCGGCGCAGATGGGCCTGTTTGCGCTGCTGACGGCAGTGCCGTTTACAATGTTTTTGGCCGCGCTGACAGCCCTCCACACCGACGCGCTGCTGCTGGGGGCGGTGCTTCTGCCGATCGTGGTGTTCACGCTGTTGGCGGGGACAGGCCGTGCCGTTTTGGGCTGGCTGCTGCTTTTGCCGGGCTGGTTGGGAAGCTGTGCGGCGGCGCGGTCGCTGGTGCGCAAACGGCTGTGGCGCGGCAAGGATTCCGCTGTCTATGCCGCCAACCTGCAGACCCACCGCACAAACCAAAGGCTGGCCGGTGTCGGCATGGCTGCCATTTGCGCAGTGCTGTTTTTGCCTGCCCTGGCACTGCGCCCCGTGCTGATGCTGCCCTTGAACGCGCTGCGGCCTGTGACCGACAAAGTCTGCGCGGCCGGGCTGAGCGCGGCGATCGAGTGGCTGCCGAAAATCAGCGGCGGGGCACTGAATTTCCATGTCAGCGCGGCTGCGGGCGGCGTGGAGGACGGCAGCCTGACACGGGGCGACGGCCTGGCGCTGACGGGGCTGGAGGATATAATGGTCACGACCGACGCCAAGCCGGAGGAGACCGTCTACCTGCGCGGGTTTATCGGCGTGGACTATGACGGCACAAGCTGGCAGGCAGGGAATGCCGCTGCCTTCGACAGTGCCGCAGCAAACTGGAAAACCGACGGCGACGGGCGGCTTGCCATTGCGAACCTGCCGTTTTTGCGCGCGGCATACAGCGGCGCACAGCCGCAGCAAATGACCGTACATCGTCTGCATGCAAACGATGCCTACACGTTTGCGCCGTACAACGCATATTTTAACGACTACTACACGCCGGACGGCGACGGAGCCATAGCGGGGCAGACCGTGCAGGACGATATGTTCTACTATTTTCCGCGCAAACAGGCAGAGGAGCTGCTGGCGGCCCGTGACGATGATGACGCGGGGGTGCTGGACCGTCTGGAAAGTGCCTACGCCGCATATGTTCGTGCGCACTGCCTGGATGTGCCCGACGGTGCCGGGTACGATGCCATAGACAAGGAACTGGCTGTGCTGGTGAAGGAGCGCAAACTCAGGGATGATGACATCGATGGCCGACGCGCACTGGTGCGCAGCTGGCTGAACGAGCACTGCCGTTACAGCGCGGACGCCGAGACACCCGACGACACCGACCCGCTGCTGTATTTCCTGAGCGAGAGCCACGCGGGCAGCAGCACACAGTTTGCCTCGGCAGCGGTGCTGCTGTGCCGCATGGTGGGGCTGCCCGCCCGATATGTGGTAGGCTACGCCGCACCGCAAAGTCTGTTTACCGCTGCGGGCGACGGCAGCTGCCGTGCCGTTTTGCAGGACGATAACGCCCACGCCTGGGCAGAGATTTACCTTTCCGGGCAGGGCTGGACGCCGCTGGAGGTCACCCCCGGTATGACAGCCGAACTGACCGAGGGCGAGCTTGCCGCCGATGCCGCACAGGCAGGGCAAAATGCCGCAGACAGTGATACACCCCTGCTCGCGCGGCAGGAGGCCGACTCCCCTGCCGAAACGCCGCAAAGCGTCCCGCTTTTGTGGGTACTGCCTACGGTTTTGCTGCTGCTCGTCTTGGCCTTGGCACTTCTGCGCCGTGCAAGGCGCACACCTTTGCAGACCGTACAGGCAGAATTTTGTGCGCTTCATCGCAAGATGCGGCGCTGCGGGCTGGCGGCGGAGGTGTCCTCTGACGAAGCGGCATTTGCGGAATTTCTGCAAACACATTGCCCGCAGACGGACCGCAAAACCGTACAGCACCTGCTGGATGCCGTACAGGCGGCACAGTTTGCGCCCGATCCATGCACCGCCGAAACCGCGCAGGAGATACAGACCCTGTGCCGTAAATTACGCAAAAAACTGTGCAGACGAACGGTGTGAGGGCTGTGCAAGGGGAAGCTTTACGCAAGAAATAATTGATGATTCGGCAAAAAACGATTATGATAGTGGTAAATACATATCGGAGATGAGAAACCATGCCACCTTTGCCGAAGAACGACAAGCCGATCGATATCACGCAAATCGCGCAGGCGCTTGGCGTATCCAAGACAACCGTGTCCCGTGCCATATCCGGCAACGGGCGCATCAGCGCAGCAACCCGCCAACGCGTGCTGGACTATGTAAAAGAGCATAACTATACCCCCAGTATGATGGCGCGCGGGCTGGTGAAGCGCTGCTCCTACAATATTTCGCTGGTGATTTCCACGCAATTTTCCGACTTTGAGCTGCCCTTTTTGCGCAAGGTGATGCGCTCTGTCTATCAGGTTGCCGGGGATTCCGACTACGATGTCCTGCTGACGCTGGTGGGCGAAAACGAAACCCGTCCTGTGGAACGACTGCTGGATAACCGCAAAATCGATGGTCTGATCTTGACCCGCACACTGGAGCGTGACCCCTTGATCCCGCTGCTGAAGGCGCGCAAAGTGCCGTTTGTCGCCATCGGTCAGCCGGAGGACGATCAGGTACTTTCCGTTGACCATGACCAGGTGGGCGGCTGCCGTGAGATGACCAGTCTGCTGCTGATGAAGGGCATGAAGCATATCGCGCTGCTGGGCGGCAGTATGCTGTACACCGTCAACCAATCCCGATTGGAGGGCTTCCGGCAGGCTTATGTCAAGATGGGGCAAAAAATTGACGAAAGCCTGCTGTTTTTGGAGCTGGAAAGCGACGATTTGCGCATGGAGGCTGTGCAGCAGGCTGTAGAGCGCGGGGCGGATTGCATCCTGTGCATGGACGAACGGCTGGCACAGCTGACGCTGAATATGCTCAAGCAGCTGAACCTGCGCGTGCCGCAGGATATCCGGCTGGCGTCGCTGTATGATAATGAGAATCTGGTTAATACCGTGCCGCCCATCACCGCCGTGCAGTTTAATGCGGATATCCTTGGCTTAAAAGCAACGCAGCAGCTGCTGTGCGCCTTGCAGGGGCAGCCTGTTGAAACCCGCATGGAGTTGGGTTACCAGGTAAGCCTGCGGGAATCGACGCAGACGTGAAATCCGAGCGCACACCGAGGGGTGTGCGCTTTTTTGTCTGACCCATCAAACCGTGTACATTTTCAGGAAAATGTACAAAACAGGGCAAAATAAAACAAAAAGTCCCGAATTGCAGACAAGCAATTCGGGACTTGATAGGATTTATAGAAGAACCTTAACTGTCAGGTCTTTCCAATTCCCCGGCCAAAGTACGTAACCACGCGAATTTCGATAAGAACGAGCCTTATCGTAATCCACATTTAATTGTAAAAATCTACGTGACTTAAGCGCGCGGATTTTTAATAGCAGCCTGTGCGGCGGCCAAGCGGGCGATGGGAACACGGTAGGGAGAGCAGCTGACGTAGTCCAGGCCAACGTTGTGGCAGAACTCGACACTGCTGGGATCGCCGCCGTGCTCGCCGCAGATGCCCAGACCCAGGTTCGGGTTGGTCGCGCGGCCATCGTGGGCAGCCATCTTGACCAGCTTGCCAACGCCGATCTGATCCAGATGCTGGAACGGATCGCTCTCGTAGATCTTGTTGTCGTAGTAAGCAGTCAGGAACTTGGCAGCGTCGTCACGGCTGAAGCCGAAGGTCATCTGGGTCAGGTCGTTGGTGCCGAAGCTGAAGA
>ERZ857840.2200-NODE-2200-length-19430-cov-8.606400_pt1 | contig 19430 bp, 14 predicted proteins | sample MGYA00519760_ERZ857840 | MGnify/ENA primary metagenome ERZ857840 (study PRJEB31778, sample SAMEA3449371) | human gut metagenome | biome: human gut; feature: human-associated habitat; material: faeces | place: United Kingdom | collected 2010/2012 ... | reverse complement strand
TTTTACGTTTAATTATCGTCATTCTGTTTTTTATTGCATTTCTAAATATTACTTAATAAACCCGGCATACCTTCGCAACGACGATTACGCTTGCGCAGGGCGTACCGCTGGAAACCGTATCGAAGATGCTGGGGCATAAACATATCACCACAACCCAAATCTACGCTAAAATCACCAACGACAAGATCGGACAAGATATGACGGTATTGAGCGAGAAATTGAACGGTATCTTCAAGGTCGCGCAGTAATCCGGCGCGATCCCGGAATATCATATCCCAGTCATTTATTTCCGCCGGCAGGGAATTAAACGCCGGAGATGTAAATATGCAAGGCCATGCGAATCGCCTGAGGGCGAGCCTTGCATATTTCCATCCCCGGCGTTCTGCTGGTCGCTACCGTCGGAATAGGCGGCATTCTGCGACATGGACGCTACCTAAATCCACGACCGGAACACTTATGCCAATAGACGGCAAATAACCTGTGACGGGAGTTTTCCGACGCCGCCTTTCTGATTGCAGATTGAAATGCTTGCTGATTCCATCATTTTTGGATATTTAGAGATTTTTATTGTTTTGCAGAAAAGATAATTTTCATATTTATAGTTATTTATATTCCAATTCAGATTTCTGGAAATCTATATTTTTTTATTTCTGTACATTCCCGGATTTATCGCTGAGGATAAAGTTGGAGAAGTTGCCAGAGAGCTATAAATTCAAGTATCCGAATAATGAAAAATTCCTTTCTGCCGCAATATACAACAGGGTAAAACGCGTCCGAACTATTGTCCGCCCTAGTCCGCTCCAGTCCGTTCGGCGGGCTTTTTTTTCGTACCGGACGGTTGTAATATTGCACCGGGAAACGACCCGGCCTCAGGACCCGTCATGGAGAACTTCCGAAACTTTCGGCAGCAATTCTTCGGCGCGGATTTTTCCCATCGCCAGATGGGAGCGAGCTGTGTTTTTGTCCGACAAACTATGGTTTATCCGACAAAAACGCTCGCTCTGCGAGGCCGGGGCCGCTCCCAAGTCGCGACCCATTTTTAAGCTATATAATGGATACTAACCGAAAACAGACAGACAAGACAGACAAGACAGACAAGAAGCCCCGAACGCCGAGTTATAAATACTCGTTTCGGCTTAACGAAGAGCAAAACATCCGCTTCAACGAGCTGCTTTGCAAAGCCGGATCGGAGCATAACCGGAGCCGTTTTATCGTCAAAAGAATCTTCGCCGAGGAGTTTGTCGTCATCAAACGCGACCCGTCGAAGACGCAGTTCGTCGCCCGGCTGAACGATTTTTATTTCCAATTCCAGAAACTTGCGAACAACTACAATCAGATTGTAAAGGCTGTCAATTCGCACTTTTCCAACGTTGCTATCCCGCATCAGATCGCCATGCTGGAACAACGCACCCGCGAGTTGAAAGCTCTGAGTATCGAGATTCTGAACCTTGCCAAACAAGCTGCGGAATGGTTGCGAATATAAGATCGGGTTCCTCGCCCGGCGGGGCTTTGCACTATAACAAGGAAAAGGTCGATAAGGATGAAGCCGAGGTGCTTTTCTGGCAGAAGATGCTCGAACCGTTCGATAAACACGGACGACTGGATGTCGATGCCTGCATGGAGAGTTTCTGGCCCTACCTCGAAGCTAACAGAAGAACGACCAATACGGTTTTCCATGCTTCGCTGAATCCCTCGCCCGAAGACAAGTTGACCGACGATCAGCTCCGGGACATCGCGCAGGAATACATGGAACGGATGGGTTATGGCAACCAGCCCTATATCGTTTTCAAGCATAAGGACATTTCCAGAGAACATCTCCATCTGGTGTCGTTGCGTGTCGATGAGCTGGGACGGAAAATCAGTGATTCGCACGAATACGACCGCTCCATGTCCGTATTGCGGGAATTAGAACGCAAGTACGATCTGCATCCGAGTATCAAAGGCGAGGAGCAGACGGATACCCCCGATCTTCGGAAAGTAAACTATAAGGCGGGAAACGTCAAGCAACAGGTCTCATCCGTCGTCAGGTCGTGCCTGCGGAATTACAAATGCTCGTCCTACGGAGAATTCCGTACCCTATTGGAGTGCTTCAACATCTCGGTCGAGGAACGCACGGGCACCATTGACGGAAGGAACTATGCAGGTATTGTCTACGGTGCCCTGACCGACGACGGCTATGGAACAGGCACACCCATCAAGTCAAGCAAAATAGGGAAAGATGTCGGCTATAAAGCCCTTCAAAGGTATTACGAGAACTCGAAAATAAAATTGAAAGAAGACGGGAACCTTGCTCGGCTGCGACAGACAGTCCGGGATACCATGAGCCCGCACAACACACGGGACGAATTCCGGCAACTGCTCAAGGCAGACGGTATCGACACTATTTTCCGGATCAACCCCGTGGGAAGGATTTACGGCGTAACGTTTATCGACCACAATGCAGGCATCGTTGCCAACGGGTCGGTACTGGGAAACGAGTTTTCGGCAAATGTTTTCAACGAATTGTATTCAGCACCGAACGAAAAACGCCAGGTCGCGGAACAGCACGCAGACCGCAAACACGAGTTGCGAAGCCGCACGGCAAATCCCATCTCAGGGTTCGTAAATGCGGTATTGGATTTAGCCGATACACAAGTGCAAGAAGAGCAACAGCGAATACAAAAGCGTCGCAGGAGAAAAAAGCTATGCTTAATTGTAAATTTAATATTAGTTGCAAATGATCTTATCTCCCATCAAATTCTTGTGATTATGAATTGCAATTAAAGAGATCGGAAATACCTGTGTTAAAGCACCAAATTGCTTTTTAGCGATTATTGATGCAATTGGTTTTAAAATAATTATCCCAGAATACAAATTGATAGCGGATGGCATTGCTCCAATATTGCCATTCGTGTCCTCCCGGACGGGAATAGAAGTCATGCGGAATTTTTCGGTCGAGGAGTTTAGCATGCAGCGCAACATTGACGTCATAGAAAAAATCTTCTGTTCCGCAATCAAACACTAAAGCTAGAGAATTCGGCTTCAAGAGGTCGAGCATATTGATTATCGTATGCGATTCCCAGCGTTCGGGATATTGGTTTTGCGGTCCCAACCGTAAGGCGATGTCCCAACGATCGGGAAAAGATCGAATGTCGACGCCCCCGCTCATGCTTCCCGCTACGCCGAAAATCTCCTGATGGCGGAATGCAAGATAAAAAGCTCCATGACCGCCCATACTCAAACCGGCGACAGCTCGTCCCGTGCGATCTGCGACCGTGCCGAATCGGGAATCGACAGCAGGAATCAATTCACGGGTTATAAAGGTTTCATATTTATATGAGGGATCTTCTGGACTGTCATAATACCAACTGCTGAATCCTCCATCCGGACAGACTACGATCATTTCATAATGGTCAATCAACGCCTCCAAACCATCGCAATTTTTCAGCCAACCGTTATTCCAAGCATCGCTATATCCATGTAACAAGTAAACCACCGGATATTTTTTTGTCGGCGAATAACCAGCAGGACACAAGACCAATGCGTCTACATTTTTACGCATAGAAGGACTGTAAACCGTCAGCGTGTCAATTCCAACAGCTTTAGTTTGCCATACGCAACAAGATAACAAGAATAATATCCACCAATGTTTCATGTCGTTGTTCTTACAATTCGATTCGTATCGTCGTACCGTTGTCTGCGGTGTATTTTCGGATGCAGGAGCCGTCGCGTTCGATGCGTATATGGAGTTTTTTCCCGGTGCGCTTCACGATGATGTCGTAAGGCCGTTCCGCACAGGCGTACATCCGGCGCAGGGTCATCTGGTTCCATGCGTCGGGCAGTTGGGGTGTGAGCGTGAACGAGCGGAATCCCGTCGGCCGGAATCCGAACATACCTTCGGTGACGATGCGGCAGTAGAGTCCGCTCTCAGCCGAGAGGTGGCGCTGATCGCCCTCGGGCCACGCTTCGACGGCATAAGGCACATGCTCGCCGAGGAGCCGGGTTTGCGAGTAGAACCGCAGGCGTTCGGTAGCCTCTTCTCGGAAGCCTGCGGCATAAATGCCTCGCAGGGCATAGAGCGTGGTGCGGTCCCAGAACGTGTCGCTTCCGGCTGCGGTCAGCATTCCGTTTTCGGTCCAGAGCCGCGGGGAGAGCAGGGCCGCCACGGTCGCCTCCCGGCGTTCGAAAATATCCGTGACCAGCGGAATGCAGATCCACGAACGCAGGATGTCGTTGCCCTCGTAATAGCGGTAGGTGGCGTACCCCTCGATCGTCGCACCGAAGAAGCGTTCGATGTTTTCACGCAGCGTTTCGGCCCTGCGGCGGTATTCGTCGGCCAGCCGTTGCGGCCGTCCGGTCTGCTCGGCGAGCCATGCCGCGGAGCGCAGGGCGTCGTAGTAGAGCGACGAGGTGCAGAGATTGGCATCGCCTGCCGGGAAACGTTTTTCCAGTTCGTCGGCTTCGGAAGCGACGACGCCGTGTTCGTTGAGTTTGCGCCGGCAGTATTCGAGCGACCATTCGATGAGCGGCCACAAGGCTTCCGCCGTGCGGATGTCGCCCATTTGAAGGGCATAGCGCCCTGCGCCGTAAGCCAGCATCGCTGCATCGCCGCGGTCGAATGGACCGTAGGTGTCGTATCCCTCAGCGATCACCGACCATGGAATGTACCGGTATTCGGGATTCATGTAGCGGGCGAAATGCAGGAAACTGTTCAGGGCCGCTTCGTTGCCTTTGGCGTAACCTAACTGCGGGAAGAAAGGATTCACATACTCAGGTTGGTCGTTGCACCAGATGGCGGCGTAGTAGACGCCTCCGGGAGCGTGGAGGAGTCCTCCGCGTGTGCGGAAAACGGACTCTGCGGCGCGGACCTTGGCCAGTGCGAACATCGTGTTGAGCACGGGTTCTGGCGACTCTAAACTCAGATTGCCGCACACCTCGGCGACAAAGGCTTCGCGTTGCGCCCGTTCGGCAGAGATGTCGAGGGGCAGTTCGACTTCGGGCGTTTTGAGCCCGCGCACCGAAGCTCCGAAAACGCACGTTTCGCCCGGCGCAAGCCGGAGGGTTCTGCTGCGGACGAAATCCGTCGCCGCAATGAGCGTATAACTGCCCTCGACTCCGGCGTCGGCGTCGGTGTGAACTTCATCGCGCACGGGGTTCAGCTCGACGGCGACGGTGGTCGGGCCGTCATTGCGGAGAGTGTATTGCTCACAGAATGCCGCCCGTGCGGGTGAGGGGAACAGGCAGCGCGTCACTTCGATGTCGCCGTATCGGCTCACGACGGTCAGCAGGCCGTCCAACCGGAGGTATTCGACCTGCTCGGCAGCGAGCGCTTTCCCGTCGATGCGTACGGCGTCGAGGAAATTCTGCGGGAAATCGCGGGTCAATCCGCCGAACGTGTCGTTGGGAAGCATGCGCAGCATGGGCCATACGAGCGTGCGGGTCAGCGTGAAGCGTCCGTCACTCTCCACGCCATAGTGCAGTCGTGCGGATATTTGTTCTCCGCTCATCTCCACATGGTCATTATGGGGCAGTCGGCTGCCGTCTACTGTCCAACGAATAGCGTGGTCGTTGGCGATGGTCCAGCGGGGCTGCGTAGCAGGGGCTTGGGACGGTACCGTCAACAAGGCGCAAAAGGCAAGAAGGGATAGATATTTTTTCATGATTCGTTTTATAGTTTGAAAGATAGTGTCGCCCGAAAACCTGCGGGCAAGGCTCCGATTTTGAACAAGAATTTACAAGGTTCGACGATGTGTTCTTTTTCGAAGTTATGGAATGCAAGGGCGTCTGCCGAGATTCGGAGCTTCACGGTGCTGGGCTGATCTGACGGGTAGTTAAAGACTGCATCTCATTAACGGGCGGATCGATATAGGTAATACGCATGTCTGCAATTATAGATTATTCTTTATAAAAGACAAACAATCCGCAAAGACCCACGGTGCACACGCAAAAAATTATTTAAAGGCCAATTATCTAACTGAGATCGACTCTCATGGGCATAAGGAGCTTCGGCTTCATTTTTTGCATATTTTTCACATTTGCCTGTGGGTAGAGGTGTCTGGTTTGTCTTTAATATACAAGGTTTAAAAAATGCAACCGTATGAAGAAACAAATTCCAACCCTAAAACGACATCCTGCCGGTAGGTGGCTATCCCTATTGTTTGGATTGCTATTCACGATTACCGCTTCGGCTCAGGAGGTGAAAGTAACTGTTAATGTCGATCGGCAACCATTAGAGAAAGTATTGTCGTTGCTTGAACAACAGACGGGCTATCGCTTTTTTTACAGCAACGACCATGTCTCCGGAAAAGCTTCGGTCACTATCAAAGTTTCGAAAGAGGCTCTATCGGCTGTTCTCAAGCAAATTCTGCCTGAGCGCAATCTCACATACAAAGTTGTAAAACAGCAAATAATCCTATCGAATGTCAAGTCAGCGGCATCGGAAGCAAAGATTACCGTCCGTGGTCGTGTGACCGACAGCGCAGGCGAGCCTCTTATTGGGGTGTCGGTAACATCCGGCACTGCAGGCGTTACCACAGACATCGATGGCAACTATTCGATTCAGGTCCCTGCCGGGGCTACGCTGCTTTATTCATATGTAGGCTGTGTGTCGGTGCATAAAAAAGCATCGGATGATAACCCGCTCGACATCGTAATGGTCGAAAACGCCGAACTTCTTGACGACGTTGTGGTCATCGGTTATGGCACTATGGATAAAAAGGAATTGACCTCGGCTATAAGTCACGTAAGCGAGAAAGACTTTCTCTCCATCAGTTCATCAGACCCGGCTTCGCTTATCAAAGGTAAAGTGCCGGGTGTTTCGATTGTTAACACCGGTGCTGCCGATCCTAATGTGACATCGAGCATACAGATACGCGGTGTCAATTCTCGTCAGGCCGGTCTTGGCCCGCTCATCGTAATCGACGGCGTTCCAGGTGGCAGCCTTCAAAACGTGAACCCCCAAGACATCGCCTCTTTCGATGTGCTTAAAGACGGCGCGGCATCGGCCATTTATGGCACGCGCGGCACCAACGGCGTAATACTTGTCACAACCAAGAAAGGCAGCAAAGACGGTAAGGTGCACACTTCCTATGCCCTCACTCTATCGTGGGATAAAATGAAGAAAGAACTCGACATGATGAGTGCCGATGACTTCCGTAAAGTCCGTCTCGCATGGGGCGATACGGGAGGAGGTGATCTCGGCGGCAACTACGACTGGCTCGACGGTGTTAGCCGTACCGGTTTCTCCCACAAGCACACGATGAGTCTTTCGGGTGGTAACGAGCGCACCAGCTACCGCGTCAGCGTCGACTACCGTGATGCCCACGGTATTGACCTGCGCTCCAAACGAGAGGAGTATGGTAGCCGCGCCTCTATTACACACACTACGAAAGGCGGTCTGTTTACTTTTACTGTCAACCTCGCACCGCGCGTGATATCAAGCGACAATTCCGACTGGAGCGTTTTCAAACTCGCTCTTGAGACCAACCCTACTACGCCTCTGATGGACCCTACCAATCCGTCGATGTACTATAATTTCGTAGGTCAGGCAGCCAGCACAAACCCCGTTGAGACCCAAAAACTTGTCAAATCACATACAGACATGCGTTTGCTCGACTGGGATGCCACGGCAAGGCTCAATCTGCTCCCATTGTTGTCGAAAAAGATATCCAGCCCCATCATCCTCAACACCCAACTGACTTTCGCCGACAGGCAATATAGCTACGACCGATCGGGCTTCACTCCCTCTAATACAACAATCGCTGTAAACAGCGGACATTCGGGTCAGGCTTCTCGTTCTAATGATGTAGAACGTATGTATCAGCTTGAGTGGCTGACGAATTTCGCTGCCAGATTCGGTAAAAACAACATTAAGGCCATGGTAGGATACAGCTATGCCTATTGGCATAATAGCGGTTTCAATGCCGGAAAAGGATGGTAAAAGTTTCCTGTCTCATAACTCGTGACATTTTAAGGATTGACAAAACGTCTGCAAGGAAACTTTATTGCGGTGTAAATCGCAGCAAAACAATGTATTGCGAGCTAAAAAGGTGGCAATTCCGTTTTCGGAAGCCCAAATCGCCTCTGCCCACCTTTTTGCCACCCGGCGGTTTTCTCCGGCTTGCTTCCCGTTTCCGGTTCGGGGGATCGGTTGAAGCTTTTGCAAAATGATGATATACAGTCGGTTTTCCTCTTTTTGCGCCGGACGGGCTACAAAAAAGGAGCCTCGGAAAAAGGCTCCTTTGTGCGGATATTTCCGTTTCAATATATCCCTTTTTCCACAATGGTACATCACGTTATTTTCATACTGTAGATCATCATCACGATTGTCGTCCGGAGATTGGGAAAATCCCCTTGCCGCGGATTGACTTTCATCGACATTTGGAGTGATATGCAACAAAACGGAGAACTTCCGGCAGAACGAACTGTTGATGGAATCCACTTGCCCGGTGCTGGATATATCGTTTGGATTAAAGCTATTCGACGGTATATTTATCGTGTATAATTCATTATACTTGGGACTAATTGCATAGACACATAGGATGTCGGTCGCCCGTTTATTTCATTTTATTACTTTAATTCCCCTACTTTGTATTCGTGATGTCGCGAATAATCCGCAACATTCCGGTTGCTCAGCACATTCCCGACAAATATCGAGGTATTGGGTTTTCCAGTCGGATATGGATTTGCGGGCAAAGGGCCATAGCGCTTCTGGGAGAGTGCACCGCGGCAGGTTGAAGATTGAGACGTCCATACGCCAGTCCCGCAGCTCCAAAACCGCTTGCGTGAGTTCTGCCTGATAATCCATCGGATCGATCCAGACTGCTTCCCGGTTTTTGATCGTATATCCCGTGTATTCCAGTCCCATCAGCGATATGAATTCGACGAACGGCAGATTGCGGTAGATAAAATCCGGCAACTTCGGTAACCGGAGATAGTTCATCTTGGTAATGACTACCCGCAATTCGATTCCGATATCATAGCGTCCAAGGTTATACAAGCCGAGCATTGTCTCCTCGAAAGAGCCTTTCACCTGCGTGATAGCATCGTGGTCGCCCGCATAATCGGCATGGAGCGGAATGCCGAGAAGTATCTTTTCCGTATTGCATTCGGCGAGTTTTCGGGCATACTCCTTGTCGGCGAATGCCCGTCCGTTCGTCAGCAGGTGAATTTCGGTTTCCGGCAGTTTCAAACGAATATGGCGAAGCAGCTCGAACAGCCGGTCCCCGAGCAGGGTCGGTTCGCCTCCCGTAATTCCGAGCGAACGCAGTTCCCGCGGAGCGGAGTCGATCAGAGCCATGTTTTTCTGAAAATAGCCGTCGAGATCGTTTCGCAGCAAAGGCGGCTGGCAGCACATGACGCAGCGGTTGTTGCACTGTGAAGTGATGAACAACGCGTTGTCGTTGGAATTTATGTCGATCGTATCTCTCATTATCCCCGTGTTCCCGTGATCCAATTTTTGAAAATCGGCAGCACCTCTTCCCTACGATCTGCCAGCAGGCCGAAGATGTGTTCGATAATCGCCTTGTGTTTCCGGCAGAAGGTCGAGGTCGGCCGGAATCCGTACATATCGCCCTGCGTGGAGTAGTTCCTCACGGGATCGGCCCCGCAAATCGACTGAAAAGCGCAATCGGCACAACCGGCAATGCACTCTGTCGCCCATAGGCGGGAAATCTCCTGCGCTTTGCGGCCGTAGAACAAATCTTCGTACCGATCCGTTACCGATCCCACCCGGAATGTATAATCCCGAAATTCGGCCAGCATTCGGGATTCGTCGGAAGCATAGACATATCCATCGTAGTTATAGACGATTACGCCGTTGATAATTCCTGCCGGAGATTGCAGGTCGACGAACCCGATCGGAAAAGGTGTCAGGATTTTACGCAAAATAAGCGTCGCAAACTCTTCGACGAACACCTCTCCCGATTTATTGAGTTCGATAATATATTCCAGCGCTTGCTTGTAGAACTCAACGAAGCGATCGTAATAAGCAGTCCAATCGGCATTGTCTTTCGCCAGTCCGTAAGGATTGAGCGCCCGGATGAAGATACTGTGAAATCCGTTTTCCCGATAAGCATCGATAATCTCCCGCGGAAAGCCGAGCGAATACTCCGAGGTCGTCATCAATGCGGAAACCCGGCCTTCGCCCAATTCTTCGCGAGCCTTTGCAATACCGGCAACAACACGCTGATAGCTGTCCGTTTTTCCCCGGTTGTGGTTGTGCAGGTACAGCGGGCCGTCAAGCGAAGTCGAGATAACCGCGCCATATTGTCTGCACAAATTGAGCAATTCGTCCGTCAGATTGACACTATTGGTACAAATTACATAGGTAAGTTTGCGGTTTTCGGTCAGATTCTTCTCTTCGGCATATTCGATGGCCCGGCGGATGAGATGCGGGACCAACGTAGGCTCGCCTCCCTGAAACTCCATTGTCAGGCAGGGGGACGGAGAACGAAACATCAGATCGACGGCATGCAGGAGCGTCTGTTCGCTCATATCATACTCATTTCGGCAACTTTCCTGACTGGATGCCTGACAATAAATACAGTTCTGGTTACAGCGAAGTGTCAGCACAAAGATATGCAGCGCAGTAAAATGATCGAGAAATGCCTTGCGGGTAGCCAAACGGACCGCCATCGTGTCAATCAGCCGGGGCAACGGTTTTTCGCAAATAAAGAATGAAGCTGTCAAATTCTTGTACAATTCCTCTTCCGGTAGCACCTTCCGATCGACGATGCGTTGTACGCTGCCGCGGGGCAACAGCAGGTAGTCCCCAAGGTCATTGGTCAGCAACTCCTGATTGCGGAAAACATGAAACCGGAACGGCAGCAGGTAATACATCGTCAATCGTTGAATTCGAACTCGACAAAATCGTCGCTGTTGGCGAAAGCCTTGGCATAAAGAATGTTCCGCAGGTCTCGGGTTTCCGAAGCGATGAGCGCCCTGTTTTTATAATCGACAAAATCTGCGCTCAGTTTCTTTCGTATCCTATCGAATGCCTCCTGTGTGATCGGATTCGAAGCCGAGACGATAATCGTCTGAACGCTCGTACCCGGGGTGTTTCGCCGGGTGATTACGTAATCGCCCGCCCACCAATAAAGGACTTTATCGATGACGGATTCGTCGTAAATTGACTTGTCGACGTTGAGTACAACGTCGCCTTGTGGATTCAATTCAATGTCGATCATTTTGCTTTTTCAGAAAATAAAACGTTTGCGCATCGACTTTTCCCGTCGTATCGATACCGATACTATCCTGAAATCTTTTCAACGCCGTTTCAATCGCAGCGTCGAACAGTGTTTCACCCTTGACAAACGGTTTTTCGAGGAATCCCTTGTCGATCAAGATATTTTTCAGTTGGGTTACATCTGCGCCCCGCATCTCTTTTTTCAATACCCGGTCTCCCAGATTGTAAACCTTGGGAACCCACGTTTGCAATTTAGCAATCGTGGCATTTCCGGCAATACCGTCCTGCGACAAACCCGCATCTTTCTGGAAAGCCCTAACGGCATTTCTGACATCCGAATCATAGACTACATAACCCAGATAATTCGTACCGACAGCTGATCGTGCAATATATTTGTGCTTAACCAATAAATCGGTCAGTGCTTTGACATCCGCCCCGTAGGTGTTCATTGAGAGGGTTCTCGATCCGAGGGTATAATTGGCCGGCGATACGGAGGATGGCGACGTATTTCCGGATGTAGTAGCGGACGAATAATGGGAATAATGGGACGACCCCGACCGATGAGAACTGTGTGATCTGTGCGAGCTATGACTGCGATGTGAACTGTGGCTTCGATGTCCTGCCAACGCATAGGTATCGTCCGAATTCAGGTGCAGCAACATTTTGATACTTCCGTCTTTCGACGATTTGCTATACTCGTCCGTGGCATCATCGGACGGATTGTCCGAAAACTGGTAGGTCGGCATTGCTTCGGCTCCGTAGGTATTAGCCAAGGTCGCCATGGATGAAACGATAACTCCTTTAAGGAGTTTTTTGAGGCGCAATTTCATAAAGTAAGAATAGTAGTTATATCGCAAATATACAATAAATTATTTATTACAGGCCGTCTACATCTTGTAAAATGAATCATTTTCACTATATTTGGATAAACTTACGTTTTTGCTTTTCGTTGGACGGGCATGATATCACAAAATTCGTAAAATGAAATACCCGATTGCATTTATCGATACTGAGATCGAACCGAGGAGCCGACAAATACTCGATATCGGCGGTGTTAGAAGCGACGGATGCGAATTCCACAAAAAATCTTTTTCGGAGTTCGTATCGTTTCTCAGCGGCACACACTTCATTTGTGGACATAATATCCTCAAACATGATATAAAATACATCGGAGGTGCTTTACAGGCCGCTGGAATAAATCCGGCCGATGTCATCGATACCTTGCCTCTCTCTCCGTTGCTTTTTCCAACGAAACCTTACCATACACTTCTGAAAGACGACAAACTGCAAGTGGACGAGGCCAATAACCCGTTGAACGATTCTGTCAAAGCCCGGTATTTATTCCACGACGAAATTGCGGCTTTTCAGCGTAAAGACGATCTTCTTAAACAGATATTTTTCGGATTGCTGGGGGATACGCCGGAGTTTCAGGCTTTTTTCCGTTTTATTTCTTATGCCTCTGAAAAAAAAGATCTCGAAAATTTGATCCGTCAGAAATTCGAAGCGGAAATCTGCATACATGCCGACTTGGCAGGAATGATCGCAAAACATCCGATTGAATTGGCTTATTGCCTGTCATTGATCGATTCTCTGGCGCGTCATCGGAATACGCATTCCATTACTCCGCCTTGGGTCTTGAAAAATTATCCGCATGTCGAGCGCATCATGTTCCGGCTGCGCAATACTCCTTGTGTCGAAGGTTGCCCGTACTGCAATAGCGCACTGGATATTCATAAAGGATTGAAACGCTGGTTCGGATTCGATTCTTTCCGGAGCTATGCCGGCGAACCGTTGCAGGAGCATGCGGTCCGGGCCGCTGTGGATAACAAATCCCTGCTGGCTGTTTTCCCGACCGGCGGCGGAAAGTCGATTACGTTTCAACTCCCAGCCCTGATGAGCGGAGAAAACGCCAAGGGTTTGACGATCGTAATATCGCCGTTACAATCGCTTATGAAAGATCAGGTCGATAACTTGGAAAAAACCGAGATTACCGATGCTGTTACCATCAACGGTTTGCTCGATCCGATCGAAAGGGCGAAGTCGTTCGAACGGGTGGAAGACGGATCGGCTTCCATCCTTTACATTTCTCCCGAATCGCTGCGTTCGCGAACGATCGAACGGTTGATTCTGGGACGGAATGTCGTGCGGTTCGTAATCGACGAGGCGCATTGTTTTTCTGCGTGGGGACAAGATTTCCGAGTCGATTATCTGTATATCGGCGATTTTATCCGATCGATTCAGGAAAAGAAGAATATGGCCGAGCCGATTCCCGTTTCCTGTTTTACTGCTACGGCGAAACAAAAGGTCATCGAGGACATCCGAAGTTATTTTCGGGAGAAACTTTCGCTCGAATTCGAAGTGTTCGCTTCGAAAGCCTCCCGGACGAATCTGCACTTCAAAGTTTTGGCCCAGACGGATGCGGCGCAGAAATATCAGACTTTGAGGTGCTTGCTCGAAGCTAAGAGTTGCCCGACGATCGTCTATGTATCGCGGACGCATCGGGCGACGGAGTTGGCGAGATGTTTGACCCGGGACGGATTCCCGGCCCGGGCCTATCATGGCAGGATGGACATCCGGGAGAAAACGGCGAATCAAAATGCCTTTATAGCCGGTGAATTTCAAATTATGGTCGCGACATCGGCTTTCGGAATGGGCGTCGATAAAAAGGATGTCGGTATGGTCATCCATTACGACATATCCGATTCATTGGAAAATTACATCCAGGAAGCAGGCCGGGCCGGACGTAACGAACGCATCGACGCGGAGTGTTATGTCCTGTTCAATGAAGACGATTTGAATAAACACTTTGTTCTTCTTAATCAGACCAAACTCTCCTTCAAAGAGATTCAGCAGGTTTGGAAGGCGATTAAGGAGCTCGCCCGATTCCGTTCTACGGTATCGAATTCGGCATTGGAGATTGCACGCAAAGCGGGGTGGGATGACAGCGTTCCGGAAATCGAAACTCGGGTGACCACGGCAATCTCAGCCTTGGAAGATGCCGGCTATCTGAAACGCGGCCAGAATATGCCGCGAGTCTTTGCCAACAGCATTCGGTCGAAAACAGCTCAGGAGGCGATTGAGAAAATACGGACATCCGCACGTTTCGACGGGAAACGGCAGGAATATGCTGTGCGGATTATCAAGAAGCTCTTTTCGAGCAGAAGTCGCAAGCAATCCGATGACGAGGTAGCGGAATCGCGGATCGATTATATCAGCGACCATCTGGGAATCAAGAAAGAAGAGGTGATAAGCGTCGTGAATCTGATGCGTGAAGAGGAGATTTTGGCCGATGCAAAAGACCTGACGGCATTCATCAAAAGAAGCGAATCCCTCAATCGGTCTCTTCTGATCGTAACGGCGGCTTGTTGGACTGAGAGTTTCTTGCTTGACATGTTCGACAATCCGGAGAAAGTCTTCTACCTGAAAGAAATCAACGAAAAAGCCGTGGCTGCGACACACGATGCGGCTCTGAAAGAGATAAATATCACCCTGAACAAGATAAAAGTCATACTCAATTTTTGGGCGATAAAGAACTGGATCAAGCGTAAAAGTCCGGCGTTTTCCAAGGACCAAGTACTGATCACATGGATGCAGCCGAAAGAGACTTTCCGGGAAAAAATGAAGTTGCGCCATGATTTGGCGAAATTCATCGTCGGATTTCTTTATGACAGAAGCACCGAAGATACCGGGGCAGACAAGGAGGAGGCCTTCGTAGAATTCTCAGTTCTCGAATTGAAAGACGCTTTCGAAAGATCGATAGAAGCATTCGGGCGAAGAATCTCTCTGGAAGAGGTCGAAGACGCGTTATTCTATCTTTCCCGAATCGAGGCGCTCAAAATCGAGGCGGCTTCTTGGTCGTCTACAACAGACTGACGATCGAACGGCTTGAAAAAGACAACAAGAAACGCTACAAACTCGAAGATTACCAGAAGCTCCTGCGGTTCTATGAAAACAAAATTCAGCAAATTCATATCGTCGGCGAATATGCCCAAAAGATGATTGCCGGTTCGGAGGATGCGCTGAAATTTGTGGACGATTATTTCGCATTGAATTATGCGTCGTTTCTCAATTTGTATTTCAAAGGCAGTCGGCAATCTGAGATAAAAAGGAATATCACTCCGGTTAAATACAGGCAACTTTTCGGCGAACTCTCTCCCGCGCAATTACAGATTATTCGAGATCAGGAATCGAAATATATCGTAGTTGCAGCAGGTCCCGGAAGCGGTAAAACGCGGGTCTTGGTACATAAATTGGCATCCCTGATGCTCATGGAGGATGTCAAGCACGAACAGTTGCTCATGCTTACTTTTTCACGGGCGGCGGCCACCGAATTCAAGAAGCGGTTACTCAAACTGATCGGCAACGCCGCCAATTTCATCGAGATAAAGACCTTCCATTCCTATTGCTTCGATCTGCTGGGGCAGATCGGCAGTCTGGAAAGAGTTGACAATGTTTTGAAATGCGCCGTCGAACGCATCGAAAAAGGGGATGTGGAATTGAGTCGCATTACAAAAAATGTATTGGTCATCGACGAAGCGCAAGATATGAACGAAGATGAGTTTTCACTGATCGAAGCTCTTATCAGGCATAACGACGATATGCGGATTATTGCAGTCGGGGATGATGACCAAAGTATTTATGAATTCCGGCATGCGAGTCCCCAATATTTCAAAAGGCTTATTCGGGAATACGGAGCCATGAAATACGAACTGGTTGAGAATTTTCGCAGCAAAAGCAACCTCGTCGATTTCACGAATCAATTCGTTACACGCATTCATCATCGACTGAAAGAAAATCCGATTATCGCCAAACAGGCTGATAACGGAAAAATTAAAGTTGTTCGTTATAAGAGTGAAAATCTTATTGAGCCGCTGGTGAAAGATATTCTATCCGCCGAACTTCGCGGAAGCGTTTGTGTGCTTACGTATACGAATGACGAGGCTTTGCAGGTGTCAGGGCTTCTGCTTAAAAACGGGATGCCGGCACAATTGATTCAGGATAACAGCGGATTCTGCTTGTTGAAACTCGATGAAATCAATTTTTTTCTTTCCCGGTTACATTCGGTGGAAGATATTTTCCTGATTGACGATGATGTATGGGAGCAGGCGAAGAAGGAGTTGCAAACCGTGTTTCAGAACAGTAGTAAACTGGAAAGTTGTTTGGGTTTAATTCGGGATTTTGAAACGATAAATCCTAAAAGAAGATACAAGTCCGATTTGGAGCTTTTTATCAGAGAATCTAAATTGAATGATTTCTTCGGTGAAAGCGGAGAGACTATATTCGTTTCGACGATCCACAAGGTAAAAGGCAAAGAGTTCGATCATGTTTTTTTGATGCTGAACAACTTCAATTTGTCTTCGGACGAAAGAATCCGACAACTGTACGTTGCCATGACAAGGGCACGACGGGACCTGACAATTCACCTGAATTCTGATTTCCTCGATGGTCTTTCTTCGGAAGATGTTGAATATATGGAAGATAAAATCGATTATTCGCCGCCGGAAGAGTTGGCGATACACCTGACTCACAGCGATATATGGCTGGATTATTTCATTCAACGACAACCACAGATCGCTCGCATCAGAAGCGGCGATACTTTATATGTCAGGGAAGACGAATGCTTGGATGGAAATGGACAATCCGTGTTGAAATTTTCTCGAAATTTTATGTCGGAACATTATGAAAGGCTGCATAGGCAAGGGTACGAATTAAAACGTGCAATGGTAAATTTCATTGTCTACTGGCAGAGCGAGAAAGTTGCAAAAGAGATAAAGATCATATTGCCCGAACTCTTCTTTGAGAGGAAAAAATAAGTTAATGATTGTTTCTGTCTCGATGATTCTCATTCATCATAACTGACACATAAAACTGTTCGAGCATTTTGTGTTCTGACACTAATGATAATTTCTTGTTCTATTTCTTCCAACAAAACTTTGTATGCTTGAGAAAATGGAATATCCATGCGTTAGAATACCGCCCTTTTTAGCAAATTTGTCAAATCCGTATTTTTTTCGTATCTTGCAATTAGTTATTTGAAATGCGACATTTGAGCGCAATAGGCTGAAAATAAACCGTTGCCTTCTCGTTACCTATTCTTCTATACAAAAATGTAACGATCTGATAAATCAGGTCGTTACATCACTTTAATCCCACATTCCGCAGAGCCGGGTGTTTTTTGAATCGGCGCATTGCGGGCAAAGCTCGATGCGTCGCGGCAAAGCTCAAACAAGTTTGGCTTTGCCCGCGACTTTCACTATATTTGAAGCATGAAAATCCAGAAAAAACAAGCTATCGGTGAAAACCTGCTCTACGTGATGGTCTGGACGGCCATCATCCTGGTCCCGGTCCTCAACTCGCAGATGATGTCCGAAATGCACGTCAACCTGGAAAACGTGCTGACTGCCTGGAGGTATATCGCCCCCTATCTGGTCATCTTTCTCATCCACAATGCCATCATCGCCCCGCGCTACATGCTCCGGCGAAAATACGGGAAATACCTCGCGAGCAACCTGGCGCTGATCATCAGCGTCTTCTGGCTGGTGCAGATCTACGAGGACCACCTCACGGACCACCTCCTCAAACAAAACGATCCCGAAGCGCTCGACGCCTACCGCAAAGCGTCGTTCTCCAATCTGGAGATGTACTGGAACGTGGTGCTGGGATTCTTTATGACCGGAGCCAACACGGGTATCAAGCTGATATACCAGTCGATGCGCGACGAACAGCAGATGGAGGCGCTCAAGCGCCAGAACCTTCAGGCCGAAATGGATTACCTGAAATACCAGATCAACCCGCACTTCTTCATGAACACGCTCAACAACATCCACGCGCTGATCGACATCGACACCGAGTCGGCCAAGAACGCCGTGATCGAGCTTTCGAAGATGATGCGTTACGTGCTCTACGAGTCGGGACACGAGATCATTTCGCTCAACCGCGACATCCAGTTCCTGAAAAACTACATCGAACTGATGCGCATTCGTTACACCGACGCCGTGAATATCAGCGTGGAGTCGCCCGGCAACCTGCCCGAACAACTGTCGATCCCGCCGCTGCTGCTGATCGTCTTCGTCGAAAACGCCTTCAAACACGGCGTAAGCTACAACCATCCGTCGTTCATCCGCCTGAAGATCGAATACGCCGACGGGCAGGTGACCAGCACGCTCACCAACAGCCGCCACGCCGCCCAGAGCAGCAAACACCCCGCGGGAATCGGACTGGAGAACGTCCGCAAACGCCTCGAACTGATCTACGGCGCGAAAAACTACTCGCTGGAAATCCGCGAGGAGGAGAAGACCTATACCGTAAAACTCGTAATCCCGACGCTCAATGCTTAAATGTATCGCCATCGACGACGAGCCGCTGGCTCTGCGTCAGCTGACAAGCTATATCTCGAAGATTCCCTATCTGGAACTCGCGGCAACGTTCAACAACGCCCTCGAAGCGCAGCAGATGCTGACCGGACAGAGCGTGGACCTGATCTTCGTGGACATCAACATGCCCGACCTGAACGGTGTGGACTTCGTCCGCGGGCTGATCGAACGCCCGATGATCATCTTCACGACGGCCTATTCAGAGTACGCCGTCGAGGGCTTCAAGCTCGACGCCGTGGACTACCTGCTCAAACCCTTCGGATTCGCCGATTTCAACCGATCGGCCGCCAAGGCCAACTCGCTCTACGAACTGCGCCACAACCAGCGCACGCCCCAGGAGGGCGAATCGGAAGCGCTGCCCAAGGACAAGGAATACATCTCCGTCAAGGCCGACTACAAGGTGTCGCTGGTGAAAATATCGGACATCGTCTACCTCGAAAGCGAAGGCGAATACGTGCGCATGCACCTCATCGACGGCTCGACCATCACCACGCTGTTCCGGCTCAAAAACATGGAAGCGGCGCTGCCCTCGGAACTGTTCATGCGCGTACACCGCTCGTATATCGTCAACCTGCGCATGATCAAAGCCTACGTCAAGGGGCGCATCTTCCTGAGCGACACGGAATACGTGCCGATCGGCGAGAATTACAAAGAGGCTTTCCAGGGGTATATCGACAAGAATTTCAAGAACCTCTGAACGAGTTCGCAGGCTACGGGCGGGAGGGCTCTCCGGAGAGGTCCGGGAATCCGTCGAGCTGGACGTATCCGCCGTCGCGGCACTCGCAGCAATAATGCCGGAGGCCGTTGGTGAGGATGATATAACGGGCGCCGAGCACCGAGTTGTAGCGCACGGCCTGCGCGAGCGTCTGCCGCCCGACGGGGATGAGATCGGA
>ERZ857840.2188-NODE-2188-length-19507-cov-4.757146_pt1 | contig 19507 bp, 19 predicted proteins | sample MGYA00519760_ERZ857840 | MGnify/ENA primary metagenome ERZ857840 (study PRJEB31778, sample SAMEA3449371) | human gut metagenome | biome: human gut; feature: human-associated habitat; material: faeces | place: United Kingdom | collected 2010/2012 ... | reverse complement strand
ACCACGTCCGCTATGTCTCTTTCTATATGTCCTATTTCATTTTACAATGAACCATGTAAAATCGCACGAAAAAACTTGTGAAAAGGTATTTACAAAAAGGAACGATCGTGGTATAATAACGCAGTACGGCTGATATGGGATATCCATGCCCGTCCGATGCCGTCGCTTTTAGGATTGCTCAGTAACAGGTCAACTCCGTCCGTTACCCGGCATATCCCGTATTTTTCAAAAAAGGAGGAAATCACAATGCTTAAAGGCGAAGTCAAGACAAACCTGATCAGGGAATACGCGACTCACGAGGGCGACACCGGTTCTCCCGAAGTCCAGATCGCAATTCTCACGAACAGGATCAACACTCTTACCGCTCATCTGAAGGTTAACCCCAAGGACAACCACTCCCGCAGAGGTCTGTTCCAGATGGTCAGCAAGAGAAGAAAGTTTCTGAACTACCTCATGAAGAACGACATTGAGCGTTATCGTTCCGTTGTCGAGCGTCTGGGTCTCAGAAAGTAATTTCGCAAGGGCGGCGGTTGCCGTGCTTTCCGGCACGGCGACCGTCTCTGAATCCCCCGAAAAGTGTAAATCAGGCAGGTGTGTTTAGCAGTTAAATACCGTCCCGAACCGTCGGGTCCGTATTTAAGTGTTAAACCCACTTGCCTTCCGGAAAAATCAATTTTCATTTGAAAGGAAGACAAAATGTTCGAAAATTACAGAACCTTCAAGTATGAGCTTGCCGGCAGACCGCTTGTCATTGAGACCGGTAAAATCGCGCAGCTCTCAAACGGCTCCTGCCTTGTACGCTACGGCGAAACCGTTATACTCGCAAACGCAACCGCATCCGCCGCTCCCAGAGACGGCATCGACTTCCTCCCGCTTTCCGTCGATTACGAAGAGAGACTTTATGCGGTCGGCAAGATACCCGGCTCATTCCTCAAGAGAGAGGGACGCCCCTCCGAAAAAGCGATACTCGCCAGCCGTGTTATCGACAGACCGATTCGTCCTCTGTTCCCGAAGGACCTCAGAAACGACGTTGTTCTCTCGCTCATGGTCATGTCGGTCGACCCTGATTGCTCTCCCGAAATTGCCGCTATGATCGGCGCTTCCATTGCGCTTTCCATCTCGGATATTCCGTGGAACGGACCTATCGGCGGCGTGTTTGTCGGACTCGTTGACGGCAAGATCGTCATCAACCCCACCGCGGCTCAGAGAGCAAAGAGCGATCTTGAACTTACCGTTGCGGCTACCGCAGAAAAGGTTGTCATGATCGAAGCGGGCGCAAAGGAAGTTGACGAGGACACGATGTATGAAGCCATCATGAAGGCTCATGAGGCAATCAAGCCCCTTGTTGCGTTCATCAACGATATCAAGGCTCAGATAGGCAAGGAAAAGTTTGCTTATCCGTCCTGCGAGATCGACCACGATATGTTCGACCGCATCGAAGCGCTTGTCGGCGAGGATGTCAAGCTCGCTCTTGATACCGACGACAAGAAGATCCGCGATGCGCGTCTCCAGCCCCTTTACGATAAGGTTTATGCCGAGCTTGAAGAGGATTATCCCGACAGCAAGCTCATGATAAACGAATGCATGTACAAGCTTCAGAAGAAGATCGTGCGTGAATGGCTCAAGAAGGATAAACGCCGTGTTGACGGCAGACGTATGGATCAGATACGCCCGCTCGCGGCAGAAGTCGGTATTCTTCCCAGAACACACGGCTCCGCTATGTTCACCAGAGGTCAGACTCAGGTCATGACCATTGCAACTCTTGCTCCTCTGAGAGAGGCTCAGCTCCTCGACGGTATTGACGACGAAGAGACCAAGAGATATATGCACCACTACAACATGCCCGGCTATTCCACCGGTGAAGCAAAGGCAACCCGTTCACCCGGCAGACGTGAGATCGGTCACGGCGCACTTGCCGGAAGAGCGCTTGAGGCTGTGCTTCCCTCCGTTGAGGAATTCCCGTATGCAATCAGACTCGTTTCCGAAGTCGTTTCATCCAACGGTTCTACTTCCCAGGCTTCCGTCTGCGGCTCTACTCTCGCTCTTATGGATGCGGGCGTTCCGATCACCGCTCCCGTTGCCGGTATTTCCTGCGGTCTTATCACGGACGACGACGGCAGCTGGGCAACAATGATCGATATTCAGGGTCTTGAGGACTTCTTCGGCGACATGGACTTTAAGGTCGCAGGAACAAAGAAGGGCATCACTGCCATTCAGATGGACCTTAAGATCGACGGTCTTACTCCCGAAATCATCAGAAATGCTCTTGAAACCACACGTAAGGGCAGACTTTATATCATCGACGACATCATCCTTCCCTGCATCCCCGAGCCGCGCTCCGATGTTTCGAAGTATGCTCCCAAGATGATTTCCACAAAAATTGAGCCCGATAAGATTCGTGAGGTCATCGGTACCGGCGGCAAAGTCATTCAGAAAATCTGTGCCGACACCGGTGCTCAGATCGACATTGAGGACGACGGCAGCGTATTTATCGCCGCTGTTGACAAGCGTGCCGCTTACAAAGCGCTCGATATCATCAACGCGATTGTTTCCGATCCCGAACCCGGCGCTATCTATACCGGTAAGGTCACGGGCATTATCCCGATCGGCTGTTTTGTTGAATATGCACCCGGTAAGGAAGGTCTTGTTCACATCTCCAAGCTCGATACCAAGCGTGTCGAAAAGGTTGAGGACGTCGTTCACATCGGCGACGAGATCAAGGTCATGGTTCTCGGCGTTGACAACAAGGGCAGAATCAATCTTTCCCGTCGCGACGCTCTCGAAGTTTACGACGAAGAGAACTGATTATATCATTGTTTATATTTTCAGCCCCATGCGGTTTTGCATGGGGCTGAATTTGTAATCGGACGGATGGGACAGGCATATTATTTGTCGGGGGAGGTTTGTCTGATATGAAAAAAACGGCGATCATTATGCTTGTGCTTTGTCTTGCTTTTCTTGCGGCGTGCGGCAGTATTGCCGAAGGACCGGAGGAAAGCGACGCGGCGGTGAGCACGGAAACATCCGAAGCGGATGTGGCAGTGGAAAACAATGAAGTGAAGGAGGGACGCAGTGTGATCAATTACGGATACGTGAAGGCGATATGGGTCAGTCAGTTTGATATGGCAGCGGTGTTGAAGCTTGACGAGGACGGATACAGAAAAGCGGTCGCAAAGATGATCTCAAATATACGTTCGATGGGGCTGAACACCGTAATATTGCAGATACGTCCGTACGGCGACAGCTTTTATGAAAGCGATGTTTATCCGATGTCGCGATTTTTCGGCGGAGGATATGACGCTGTGGGTATTTTCGTCGGGATTTGCCACCGAAACGGGCTTTCGGTTCATGCGTGGATAAATCCGTACCGTCTTGAAACGGAAGAGAACATGAAGCTCATTTCAAAGGATTGCGTGGTGAAGAGCTGGTTTTACGGCGGAGAGCTTTGCGAATGGGAGGGGAGATATTATCTCGACCCGTCAAAGGCGGAAGTACGTGAGCTTATCTGCGCGGGGGCGAGGGAAGCACTGACGAAATATGATTTCGACGGGCTTCACATGGATGATTATTTCTATCCGACAACGGATGAAGCGTTTGACAGGGTATCATTTGAAAAGTCAGGCTCCGACGATTTGCGCGAGTTCCGCGAAAGCAGCTTGAATGAGCTGGTACGTATGCTCTATATGACGGTGAAAAGTGTTGACAGCCGTCTGCTTTACGGAATTTCTCCGGCTGGAAACATCAAAACCGTGCGCCGCGTTTATTTTGCGGATGTGACGAAATGGTGTTCCGGGAGCGGGTACATCGACTATATAATGCCACAGGTATATTTCGGGTTTCTGCACGCGAGCTGTCCGTTTGACAGTACGGTCGACGCATGGGGACAGGCGGTCACGGGTTCTGATGTAAGGTTGATTATCGGTATGACACTTAGCAAGGCGTGCTCCGGTCAGCCCGACGGATATGCCGGAACCGACGAGGGAAAAAACGAATGGCTGACGCATGACGACATCATTGCGCGTTCGCTGGAATACGTTTACGGCTCGAAGTATTGCGACGGAGTTTCGCTGTTTTGCTATCAGTATCTTTTCGATCCGGTTGACGGTACGCCGAACGGCGCCATTCAAAGGGAGAAAAGCAATTTCGCGGCGGTACTGAAGTAATAAATTCCGCTTTTTCCGCATAAATATCAAACAAAAATATGTGGGAGAAATGCGGATATGAAATCTGAGTTACAGACAATCAGCCTGCCGAAGGCAATAAAACCCGAGCACTGCTTCAAGGACATTGAGACAGAGGGAGTTCTGCCCGATTATTCGCCGGATATTTCGCGTCTTGTACGCGTGGACGCCGCGCCATGTGTTGAAAACGTAAGGTGTGACGACAAATGCGAGATAAGCGGAAAGCTGGTTTTCGGGTTGCTTTATGAAAGTGATTACAAATCGAAGCTTGCGTATACGACATTTACGGTGCCGTTTGAGCTGAAATGCGACGCATTGGCGGCGAAGGAGATATATCCCGACGTGCGGTGCGACTGTACGTATCTGACATGCAGGCTGCTCGGTCAGCGCAAGGTATCTATCAAGGCGAAGCTGGATGCGGTGATGACCGGAGTCAGGGTCGATGATATTACCGTCGCAAAGGCGGACGGCAGCGATCTGAACACGTTTTTCAAAACGGAAACACTCGCGGTATCGCTGCCCGTGGCTCGCGCCGAAGCGGAGGCGGAAATAAAGGAAAATCTCCGTATCGGTGAGGCTGTTGCGTCGGTCGTGTATTCAACGGCGGTGTTTGCACCCGCAGAGACGGAAGCGTTTGATACGTCGGCGGCGGTGAAAGCGGATATGCATATAAGTACGCTCTGCGAGCTGCCGGACGGCGGATACAGGATGTATGCGCACACCGTTCCCGTTGAGGTTTCGGTCAAAAACGACGCTATAAACGGTGACAGTACGCTTGAGGCTAAGATGGATTATTCGGAGCTGAGCGCCGTTGCCGATCTCGACGAATACGGTGAAAACAAGGTCATAAACCTGCATTGCAATGTCCGTGCGGCTGTTACGGTACGGCAAGAGGGAGAAGTCACGCTGCCGCTCGACGCATTCAGCCGCAAGCATACATGCAAGTGCACGAGAGACGACGCCGATTTTGACATACGCGTGCCGCAAGCCGGAAAAACGGTGTCGCTGGAACGCAGTCACGAGACTGACGGCGATATTTCGGCAGTGCTCGGCAGCGCTACGGCTTTTGAGATCGGCGAGGCGAGGGTGAGCGGCAATATGCTGCTTGTCAGGGGAAAGGCAAAAACCGATGTGCTGGCACAGAGCGGTGAATCGGTCGTGAGCCGTACTTTTACGGATGATTTTGAGGACAGTATACCGTTTTCGGGCGATATCGTTCCGTCGGTCGGCGACATTACGGTGTTTGAATCAAAGGCGGAGCTTTACGGCGACACGCTGAACATACGTACGATGGCGTTTGTAGGGCTGAGCGGTGACGAACACAGGCATATTCCGGTGCTTGCCACAGTGGAGCTTGGCGATGCGGATGAGCCTGTCGGCGGCGGGTTCCGGTTCTATTACCCCGACGAGAGCGAGACGATCTGGGACATCGCGAAGAAATACCGTGTTGACCCCGAAAGGCTGATGAGCGACAATGCCGAAAGCATTGCGCCGGACGGAAGGCTGAACGGAAAGAGATATATTACAATACGATAAAAAAACAGTCTCCGCATGACGGTACATGTCATGCGGAGATATTGTTATGAAAAGATGCGTCTGAGTGCACCCATGCGGCGGGCTGTCACAATCGCACCGGCAGTCTGGTTCACACACACCTCGGTATAACGCAGGGCGGCAGGAGGGATCGTTACGAATTGTCCCAGTGTTTTCAGGGCATTTGAGAGAATTACGATACATTCCGTACGGCTTTTATCGGCGAATGCGTCGTTGAGTTTTTCGTTATATCCCTCGACTTTCTCCAGCGAAAGCGGCTCCTCGCCGCAGATTATGCGACCTATGGCGCGGGTGAATACAAGCTCGAACACGTTGAACAGGACATGTTCGTAGTGATTGTCATAGTTCCTCAACAGGTCGGTTACGGCGCCGTCTGAGAAGAGGCGGCAGAAAGCATTCTCGCAGTAGAGCTGTTCGATATAGTTCTTGATGAATTCGACGCCGACGGTGGGCTTCATGTTGATATACGGTGTGTAATCGGCGGATATCACGATGTCCTGAGCAAACAGTCGGTGATTATCGGGAATATATTTTTTGAAAAAGAACGAAAGCGCCTTGCGGACGGTGCCGCCGTAATATATGCAGCCGTAATCGTTGAAGGCGGGGAGCAGCGACTGGTAGACACGCTTTGCCTTTAGGAGAAGTTCGCGCTGACGTGCGACACCGTCGGTATATACGGCGTTGACGCCGTTTTCAATGAGATAGGCGACAGCATCGTCCGGCTCGGAGAATTTTTTCAGCCCGAGACCGAGAAGAAAATATATCGAATTCAGAAGTTCCTGCGCGGTTTCGACGGTCACGGAGCTGCTCATGCCGTCCGTGTATCGCTCGGTGAGAAACGCGAGAAGCTCTCCGCAGCCGCGCTTTATCTCGATCTCTTCGCCGGCGGTGAGCATTTCGCGGTTTACGGCGGCATTCATGAGCGTCAGAAAATAATCGGCTTCGCTGAGGGCGCGTCGGTCGATTTTGCGTTGGTATTCGGGAAGATTATTCGTCGCCATTGTCGTCCTCGCTGTCCTTCTTGCCGTCCCAGCTGCGGTCGGCTTCAAGATTATCCTTTTTTGAAAAATATGTGCCGTCGCGGACGGTACGTGACAGCTTGTCAAGCTCGTCGTTTTCAAGCAGGTCGAAATCGCCGCGGCAGACACCGTCAAACAGCTTGCGCATAAGTTTCATCAGCTCGACGTCGCCTATACGGTCGTCGGTCTCGTTTTTGTAGAGGTAAAAGGCGCGTATAAGCTCATGAAGGCTGTCTTCGAAATTTGCGAGGTTGATGTTCGGCGAATCGCAGAATTCGTATATCAGACGGTCGATTATGCCGTTTCCGAATTCGACGCGACCTTCCGCCCTAAGCGCCGCATTCCGAGTTTCGCAAAGCCTCAGCGCCTGTTCCTCGCTCAGAACCAGACCGAATTTTGCGGTGTATTCGTTTGTTGCCATTATGCTGTTTACCGTGCGGGCGGCGGGAAGAGAGGTTTGCAGTATATCAAGCCAATGCTCCATGTTAATCACGCTCCTGTCCTTTGATACATATATTTATACACCAAAATGTGCGCTTTTTCAAGTCTTGATTTTTTAATAATTCTGTGTTATAGTATACGCGCATAATGATATATCTTTTTACAGACACGTGATTTTTGCGTCACATCCCGGATTGTGTCGGAATCTCGGACGGAAATGCGAATGTGTCTATTGAAATTGTTTTGGTGCCTATCTATAATTACTATCGAAAACTGTCGGAGAAAGTCGGATGCTGAAATTGTTATGGGTCATACCCGGTGTCGTCGGAGCATATATTCTGCTTCTTTGCGTTTCGTCGCTTTTTGTAGATAAGACACGGGAGTATGAGCGCGACAGCGCATTTTACCGTTTTCTTCTGAACAGCGCGACGGCTTGTGCGATTGTCATATGCCGCCTTAAGGTCAGGGTTACCGGAGCGGAAAAGCTGCCGGAGGGACGGTTTTTGTTTGTGTGCAACCACCGCTCCAAGTTTGATCCGATAATAAGCTGGTATATTTTCAGAAAAAATCACCTTGCGTTCATATCGAAACCCGAGAACTTCAACGTGCCGGTCTTCGGGCGATTCATACGCAAATGCTGCTTCATGACTATCGACCGTTCCGATGCGCGCAGCTCTCTCGAAACATTCACAAAAGCGGCGGAGCTTATGAAAAACGACGTTGTTTCGGTCGGTGTTTATCCGGAAGGGACGCGTAATCGCGACGGTTCGCTGCTTCCGTTTCATGACGGCGTGTTCATCATCGCCCGCAAGGCGGATGTGCCGATCGTTGTCGCGACGATTGACGGCACTGAAAAAATCACGCACAATTACCCGTGGAAACGGACACATATCCGGCTTGATATTGTCGGAGTCATAGACAGAGATTTTGTTAATACACATCGTACAGCCGCAGTCGGTGTCGCGGTACGTGAAATGATGGAAAATAACCTGAAGGAAACAGAATGATCATGGCAAAATACAATGTGCTTTACAATCCGCTTGCCGGAAACGGAAAAGGAGAAAATGCGGCAAAAAAGCTGAAGGAGCTTCTGAACGGCGACGAGCTGACTTTTACCGACATGACAAAGGTGAGTGATTACAGGGCACTTTTTGCGTCGATGCCCGAGGACGAACGCGTTATCGTTTCGGGCGGCGACGGAACGCTGAACAGGTTTATCAACGATACCGAAGAGGTTGCATTTGCAAATCCTGTCTATTATTATGCAACGGGCAGCGGAAACGATTTCCTCAAGGATATCGGCGGAAATGTCGGCGACAAGCCGGTGTGTATTGACAAATATCTGAAGGCACTTCCCACAGTAGATGTCAAAGGTAAGTCGTATCGGTTCATAAACGGTATCGGCTACGGTATTGACGGCTATTGCTGTGAGGTGGGCGACAAGCTGCGTGAAACGAGCGACAAACCCATAAATTACGCCGGCATTGCGATAAAGGGTCTGTTGTTCCATTATCATCCTACTTCTGCGACGGTGATCGTTGACGGTGTGGAGCATAAATACAAAAAAGTATGGCTTGCGCCCACTATGAACGGCAGATATTACGGCGGCGGTATGATACCGACCCCGAAACAGGACAGACTCAACAAGGAACACACCGTCTCCGTCATGGTGTATTACGGTTCGGGGAAAATCAAGCCGCTTGCGGTTTTCCCATCGATATTCAAGGGGGAACACGTCAATCACAGAGAAATGGTCGAAGTGCTTTCGGGCAAAGAGATCACCGTGAGGTTCGATTCGCCTGCCGCTTTGCAGGTTGACGGTGAGACGATCATCGGCGTTACCGAGTACAGCGTCCGCACAGGTAAGGCTGCCGAAAAGCTGAATCCTGCCGAAGCGTTCGTTTGTGCATGAAAATATAAACGTTATGAAAAATATTGCTGTCGCTTTCTGCGGCGGCATTTTCATTTTCACTGCCGGAGAAGCATATATTTGAACGGTGATTTTTATGCAGATATGTTATCCATTCAAAAAAAAGCTCCGGCGGACTGTATTTGCGGTCATTGCCGTTCTGGTTCTGGCGGTGATTCTGTATTTTGCTTTCCGGGAAAGAGGCGGGGAGACTGAAGCGGTGTTCGGGGAAAACGGCAGCAGCTTTGCCGTCACCGTAAACCTCATCGGAAATGAGAGTGAGGACGATAAAAGGCTGCTTTACGGCGCGCTTTCGGGAGGGGACGTCAAAGCTGCGCTGTTTTGCGGATGCGATTACATTGAAGCGCATAAAACGGAGTTGTCGGAGGCTGTGAAAAACGGTCACACGATTTGCATTCTGCTCTCGTTTCCCGAAAAGGCAAACAAATATGAGCTGCTGCGTTTCATTGCAGCCGAAAACGACAGGTTTTTTCTGCTGACGGGGAAATATCCGATGTATGCGCGGATTCTCGAAAACAGTTCGGATGATGCGGTGAAGATACTTGAAAAATACGGGCAGATACTGTGTGACGGCAACGCGGTGTGCGGAACAGAGGGATGCGGGAACGGTGACATCATTGTTGTCGGGAATGTCAATGCGGATGTCGTATGCGCGCTTATGAAAACGGTGACGGAAAGACGCAGCCGGGGTATGGAATGCGTTACTATCGGTGAGATAATTCGGACGGCGCGGACAAATTGATGCCGAAGAAATCAAGAAATCAGCCGAAAGTATTGACATTTTGTCGCGAATGTGTTTTAATAGTGAAGACGGCATATGGAGACGGGATATGAACCCGCATCGGTTCGGAGCTTCATATCCCGTCTCCATACAGCTGTCGGAAAGGATTGAAGTTTATGCTACCAGTTGCATTGCAGTTATATTCGGTCAGAGATTCGCTGGCTGAGGATTTTTTCGGTACTCTCAAAAAAGTCAGAGAGCTTGGTTATGACGGTGTTGAATTTGCCTGCGGGCTTTTCGGCAACGCTCCCGAGGAGATCCGTGATTTTCTTCTGAATATCGGGCTTGTTCCCGTTTCGGCTCATGTCGGACTTCCCGAAATGCGTGAAAGAGGCGATGCAGTTTTTGAGGATTACGCGACGATCGGCTGCAGATATATTACAATCCCCGGTACACCTTATGATGAAGTTCCGGGGGCTGAGCATTTCGATGTAATGCTGGAGGATACCGCAAAATTCGGCGTTATGGCGAAGCTGCACGGACTGCAGCTGTGTTATCACAATCATTCGCATGAATTTGTGCGCATGCCGGACGGCGAATACGGGCTGGACTGCATTTTCAGAACCGTTCCGTCTCCGCTTCTTGAAACACAGCTTGACCTTTGCTGGGTCAATGCCGCAGGGGAGGATCCTGTCGCATATCTTGAAAAGTATGCGGGACATATTCCGACGATTCATATGAAGGATTTTGTCGGAAAGGGCAAGACCAGGGCCGAAGGAGTTTACGAACGTGACGGCGCACCGTTTGTTCCTCATGAACAGGACGAGGGTGAGGTCGCGCTGAGACCTGTCGGCAGAGGGGTTCAGAATGTTCCCGCGCTTGTTGCCGCAGCTGCTGCGGGCGGTACAAAGTGGATCATCGTTGAACAGGATGAGCCGTCGCTCGGTCTTTCGCGCTTTGAGTGCGCCAAAAATTCAATTGATTATCTTAAAGACCCAAAAGTCAACAAATAAAGAGGTATACAAAAATGGCAGAAAACAAGCAGGACAGATTCCAGAGTGATTTCGTCACCGAGGAACGTAAGGACAACGGCAGAAAGCTGAAAATCGGTATTATCGGTACCGGCTGGATCGCGGAATGCCACATGGATTCATATCTTAAAATGGACGATGTCGAAATCGTTGCGGGCGCTGACCTTGTTCCCGGCAAAGCCGATGCGTTCTTCAAAAGATACGGTCTCGAAAACGTCCGTACATACCCCAGCCACAAAGAGCTCATCGACAACGAAGAGCTTGACGCGGTTTCGGTTTGTACCTACAACATGACACACGCAGAGTGCACTGTCTATGCCCTTGAGCATGGCGTGAACGTACTCCTTGAAAAGCCGATGTGTGTCACTCTCGACGAGGCTGTCGAAATACGCCGCGCCGAAAAGAAATCGGGCAAGGTGCTTTCGATCGGCTTCCAGCCCAGATTCGATGCAAATATGAAGGAGATCAAGAAGATCGTCGAATCCGGCGAGCTTGGCAAGATCTATTACATTCAGACCGGCGGCGGCAGACGTCGCGGCATTCCCACGCCCTACGGCACATCCTTCATCGCAAAGGAGACCGGCGGTATCGGTGCGCTCGGTGATATCGGTTGCTATTCGCTTGATATGGTGCTCAACGCTGTCGGATATCCGAAGCCGCTCACCGTTACGGGCTATACTTCCGATTTCTTCGGAAAGGACCCCGCTTACTATCCCAATCATCCCGAATATGCGAAGGCTTTCGGTGTTGATGACTTCGCCGCAGGCTTTGTCAGACTCGAAGGCGGTATTATACTCGACTTCCGTATCGCATGGGCAATGAACATCGATACTCCCGGTGACACGATCATCCTCGGCACCAAGGGCGGTCTCCGCATTCCTTCCACCGACTGCTGGAACGGTTCTGTCGGCGGCAATATGAAGATATACAAGGAAATCGCCGGAACACAGACCGAAACCGTCATTCCGATTCTCGACAGCAATTTCGGTGCTCTCTTTGATCAGAAGATCCGTTCTTTCCTTGACGCTGTCAAGTACGGCGATCCTGTTGCCGTACCCTCCAGCCAGATCATCTATAACCAGGCTATCATTGATGGTATCAACCGTTCCGCCGCGTGTGGTCACGAAGTTACCATTGAGATCCCGGAGATATAAAACAGATGACACTTGTTATTCTTGCCGCGGGTCTCGGAAGCAGGTTCGGCGGCTCGAAGCAGCTTGAACCGGTCGGACCAAACGGTGAGATCATCCTCGATTTTTCGGTCTTTGACGCGAAGTTCGCGGGATTTGACCGTGTGCTGCTGCTCATTCGCCCGGAGCATTATGATCTTTTCAAAGAGAATATCGGAAGCAGGTTTGACGGTAAGATAAAGGTCGATTATGCTTTCCAGTCGCTGGATCGTTTTGTCGACAGCGTACCGGAAGGACGTGTAAAACCGTGGGGTACGGGTCACGCTCTGCTTTGCTGCAAGGACAAGCTTGGCGATGATAATTTTGCCGTTATCAACGCCGACGATTTCTACGGCAGAGAAGCGTATGTTGCGCTCGCACAGCATTTTGCAGGCGGAAGCAATGAGCTTTGCATGGTGGGATACCAAATGGCGAATACCGTTACCGAAAACGGAACGGTTTCACGCGGGGTATGCGTCACGGATGAAAACGGTTATCTTGTTTCCATAACCGAGAACAAGAACATTGAGCTTCATAAGGACGGAAGCATTGTCAGCCACACCGAAACGGGGGACATACTGCTTGCTCCGTCGACGGTTACGTCTATGAATTTCTTCGGCTTCACTCCGGCGTTCCTTCCGATACTCGAAAAGGGTTTCCGCGAGTTCCTTGAATCGCCGCACGATGTGCTTAAGGGAGAATATTATCTCCCGACGGCGGTCAGGCTTGCGATGGATGCGGGAATGAAGGTCAGAGTCCTGAAAAGCGAGGGAAAATGGTACGGTGTGACTTACCGTGAGGATAAGCCCGCAGTCTGTGCAGGTATTGCGTCGCTTTGCGCAAAAGGACTTTATAACTGATATTATCGGCGCACGGTTTTTCCGTGCGCCTCATTTTTCGGAGGGATATTATGAAAAAGACTATATTGATGTTGACCATGCTGCTTACCGGTGCGTCGCTTTCGGGATGCATCATGAACTTCCGCGGAAGCGGATATAATTACAACGGCGCAGATAAATACCGTGTTTTCGACGGCGCTGTTCAGGGAGATTTCACGAAACTCGATATCGGCTGGATCAGCGGCGACGTTACCGTCGTCAGAGGCGACAGCTTCGGCATTACCGAGATTATTGACGGAAACGACACTCCCGAATACCGTATGCACTACCGTTTCGACGGAAAAACGCTTAAGATCAGATACGCGGCTTCGGGAACAAAGCTTATTTCGGGGATGAAAAAAAGTCTTAAAATCGTTGTGCCGTATGATCTTGATAAAATCAAGATCGATTCTGTGTCAGCACAGGTTGCGGTTGAAGGCATTACTGCCGACGACGTTGACATCAGAACTGTTTCGGGTGCTGCTATTTTGTCTGATGTTAATGCGCACAGCATTGACATAGACACTGTGAGCGGGAATGTTTCTGTCAAGCCGGGCACCGGAACCGGGGAGATCGATGCCAACACCGTTTCCGGAAGCGTTGTGGCAGTGCTTAATGAGAATTCATCGTTTACGGCAAAGTTCAATTCGGTGAGCGGACGCTTTTCAAGCGAGATCCCAACGGCTGTCAACGGAAAGTATTACATTGCGGGAGACGGAAGCGCTATCGAAATTGACTGCAATACGGTTTCCGGCAGTTTTGTTATCAAAAGAGGATGACGGATGAAGAAACTGAGATTTATTCTGATGTTGCTTGTGACGCTCGGCGTTTTTTGCGCATGCGGCGGAGAATTCAAGCCGGAGGAATCGTCGGAGATGCCGGAAACACCGCCGAATATATATACTATCGTTTATTCGCGGTTGTATGAAGAGGCTGCGAAAACGGTTGCCGAAGCGGTTATGGAAAAGGCGGGACTTGAATTTGAGTGCGTCGCTTTTGAAAAGGGGATGGAGCTTCCGCAGTATGCCGTGATAATCGGCGACATTTCCGATGGCGTTTCGGAAACGCTCTGCAAGGATATTGCACGGCTTGATTTCGGCACACGTGTTGCAGGTGATCGCGTTTACTGCTACGGCGGGTGCGGCGAATCGGTTGTCAGTGCGGCAAAGTATCTGGCGAATGCGTTGGTAAACGAACGCGGCATTGAGCCTGACGAAGATTACAATTATTTTTATGATAATCCGTATTCGCTCGAAAATGCAACTATAAACGGCATTGACATCGGCGAATTCACGCTTGTTTATGCTTCAACCGAAAACGAAGCGAAGTACGGCGACGTGGCGGAGGATTTCAAAACATATCTCCGCGACAATGCTAATGTACGTGTGCGCGCAATGCCTTCGGGAAAGCCGGACGGCGAGAAGGAAATACTTATCGGTATTGTTCCGAACCGCGGGATCGTTGAAGGACGTTCGGAAGCTGAATTCGGAGATTTTGATTATGAGATAACGGTTTCCGGCGACAAGGTTGCAATCATCGGCGGCAATGCCTGCGCTGTATGGCAGGGATGCATGGCGTTTGCAAAAGACATAGAGCGCCATGACGACAAGGCTGTCGGTGATATGACTCTTTCCGGCAGTGCGCGGCTTGTAAAAGTGAGCTGTGTCGGCGATTCGATTACAGAGGGCGGAAATTCATCGGATCCCCATTCCATGACGTATCCCGTGTATTTGCAGCGGATGCTCGGATATGATTATATTGTGAAGAATCACGGACACAGCGGGTACTCGGTCGTGTTTTCGGATGAGTACAGCTACAGCAAGAGCCCGCTTTATACAAAGGCAAAGGAGTTTGCGCCGGATGTTGTGATTTACATGCTTGGCACAAATGACTGCAATCCCGGCCAGGACTACAAGAGCTGGGATAACGGCAACCGTGAAGCTACATACCGTGCTGACACGATGAGATACCTCAATTCGTTCAGGGAGATCAACGGAGACGTGCAGATCTTCATGAGCATTCCGCCTACACTTTGTTATTCGACGATATGGCCGTGGGAAGAATGGGCTGCGCGCATTGAAAAGCATGTCAGTATTATCAACCGCGAGATCGCTGAGGAAGAAGGGCTGCCGATCGTGGATATGTATTCATGGTCGAAGAATCACTCAGAAGTGTTCAAAGACGGTCTGCACCCGTACAACGAATCGTACAAAGTATATGCGGAGCGTGTTTACGACGAAATAAAAGACGTCATCATCACACGGGAGAGCTTTATGAAATAGAAAAAACGGGACGGAATTTCTTCCGTCCCGTGATTTTTTTGAGTTATTAGCGTTCGGAGTAGGTTTCGATTACCTGCTGAATTTTTGTTTCAATGGCGTCCTTCTTGGAATCGAGGTTGGAAACAAGGTCGGTGGAGCCGGCAGACATAAGTTCGTAGATGACGGTATCAACGCCGAAGTTATAGATGATGCCGAGATCGTAGACGATGTTTGAGAAGATATACTTATCAAGCATTTCACTGCTTTCTTCGTCAAGCTCTTTGCCCTTGAGGATTACTTCGGAGTATGCTCTGGTGAGACCGGAGGCGTTTTCGCCCTTGGATTCAGCGGAGATCACGTCGAGCATGAAAGCTGTGTAATCGGGATCAGGTGCGGAGTAAGGAATGACGATGCCGTATGCGTATCTTGCGGAGCAGGGTGTGTAGTATTCATCCTGAGTTTCGTCAAGAAGCGGATAGGGGATAAGCCCGAAGTTGACATCATATGCGCGTACTTTCTTGACTGCGGAGAATGCGGTGCTTCTGAAAAGTGCTCTGCCTTCACCGAAAATCTTGACGACTTCGTTCCACATGTTGTCTGTGGTGCCCCTGAGGTCCTCAGCATGGAGAACCCAGGTGCCCTTTTCTTCAAGCATTGAGAGAACATTCTGAGCAATGTTTATGCTGCGTTCGTCAACGCCGAGCGAAAGCACGGGTTCATCGTTGGAGTTTTTGGTTACGAGGCGGGAGCCGGAGGAAAGGTACAGCATGAGGGAATCGTTATAAGCGGCGATGAGACCCCATGTGTCGTTGCCGGAAAGTCCGTCAACACCGTCGGAATCGTATGTGAAATCCTTGGAGAGCTGGAGCATCTTGTCGATTGTCCAGGTCTTGTTGTTGACTTCGTCATAAAGGTTGAGCGACGGATATTTGGATTTGAGAAGATCCTTATTGAACATAAGACAGCAGGAAACAATCTTCTGCATTATGGACATATCGCTGATGGAGAAATATGTTTTATCGGCGATGGAGAAGGATTCGTTTGCGTTCTGATCCCACCATGGCATGGAAAGGTCAAGATATCCGTCAGCGGCAAATTCGTTCAGGTCATAGAGATAGCCGTCCTGAGCGAGAGTTGTGCAGTCGGGGAGGAAAGGCATTGCGGCGTCACAGTTGTCGTCGCTCGCGACCTGAAGTTCCGTGCTGAGAGTTGAATACACGTCTGCAACGGCACGGGCTTTGATCGTTATGCCGTATTTTTCCTCGATCAGCTTGTTACGTCTGTCAACCGCGTCGTTGATGGCGTCATAAGTCGTTTCGTAAAGGTTGGGCTCGATTTCCTCGGAGTAGTAAGTGGACTCCTTTTCATTGTTGTAAACAAGAACAGTGAAGGTGTTCTTATCGGTCCACTTGAATTCGGGCATTTCTCTGCCCCACTTTCCGTCGCCGAGATAGCCGACGATTCCGTCAACCCATCCGTTTTCATCAACAGATGTATCGGTACTGTCGGAAGCGGTATCGGAAGCGGTGGAGGCAGCAGAGCTGTTGTCGCCTGCGGTGGAGGAGGTATTATCGCTGTCATTGTTACATGAAACAAGAGCGGTAGTACCGAGCATGAGCAGGCAAAGAAGTGTTGCTAAAGCTTTTTTCATTTATGTCTTCCTTTCAAAAATTGTTACGTTGCATTCTATCACAGTTTTCGGGCGATGTCAATAATAATAATGTGAATTATTTGCTGTTTTCGCGTTTTATTCCACACCGAGAGCGGAAAGCACATCGTCGACCGAAAGAGAAGAAAGGTTATTTTCGGCAGGCACCGCCACGGACGCTTCGTTCACAGCCGGTGTGGGAGCGTGAGCTTCGGATGCGGGAGCTTCGGCGGTCGGCACAGAGGGCTGTATCGATGCGGCGGGTGAGGCTTCTTTTTTTGCCGAGATGAGCTTTTCGTAATCTTCAATCAGCATTACGACGTATTTGCCTCTGCCGTTTTTTGTGAGGAACACGGGACTGTCGGGACCGATGTCTTTGAGCGCATCGGTGTAATTACGCAGGTCGGAAACGGAACGGATGTTAATCATGGACAATACCACCTTTTTATAATAATTTATCGTCTTTAGTGTATCACAAATGATCGTAAAAATCAACAGTGGATTGAAAGAAAAAGGAGCCGTATTATCAAAATCCGGCACCTTTTTCGTTGGATCGTGTCTTTTGTTGTTATTTCACGAGTTTGAGGAATTCGTTCTTTTCCTTATAACCGACGGAGGTGGCTGCGATCTCGCCGTTTTTTATGACGATCACCGTGGGTATTACATGAATTTTGAACATGTCGGCGAGGTCGGGTTGCTCGTCTACGTTGACTTTGCCGACTTTTATATCGTCATTTTCTTCGGCGATTTCGTCGATAATCGGTGAGACCATGCGGCACGGACCGCACCATTCAGCCCAAAAATCGAGCATGACGGGCTTTTTGCTGTTCTTGACCTCACTGTCGTAATTTTCTGCCGTAATTTTGATGACTGACATTGTGTTTTCCTCCTGAAATGGTTGATCGGGAAGCCGGACCGGACGGCCGGGCCTCCGTTGGTTCTCCGATAAGAAAGAAAAATGGGTTTTGGAAAAAACCGGTGAAGGCCGCAGCCGCCGTTGAATGCATCATCCGCGATCCATTTCAGCAGCACAGCATCCGTGCAGTTCTCTGTGCTATGCTCAGCGCCATACACGCCCGGATATACATAGTGCCACAGCTCAAAAATACAGAAAAGCCATTCCTCGGGAAGCTCGCGCAGCACATAATTCCCATCCGCATTTGGCTCTAGATTCTGCTCCAGAATGTCCGGGATTTGAACCATGAGTCCATAGGCCGCCTTTGCATCAGGATAGGCCGTGAAATAATCCTCATGTGCCGCAACACAGCTTGCAAGCGCATCCGCGATCTGATGGAATTCCTCCAAAACGGCCGGATGGAACGTCTTATTTACGATACGGTACAGCGCCTGAAAATACCGCGAGGTAGCGTAGTCCAGCTCCGTGCTGTCTGATCCCGGCGTGCGGGAACAGGCTGTCAGCAAAGACGGGACCGCACACAGGAACACCGCGAGAAGAAAAATGGACAGAACCTTGCGCCATGCAGCAAATTTCATAAGTACGCTCCTTTCGCTGCTTGCAAATAGTAAGCAGGTATCTATTTTTGCTTGCTGTTTGCAAGCAAAAATCAGTTGATCCATGAGGAAAAATGCAAGCAGATTGCAAGCGTTCCGTCGAGGATGCTTGCAATCTGCTTGCTTATCACCCACCGGCAAAATCCCAGTCAATACCGGAATAGTCGGCAGTAGAAGAATCCGTATCTGGTTCAGTGCTGCTTTCTGACACAGAATGCTCTTGTGTTGTCCCTTGCGGTTGCTTTTCAGAAGCAGATGCGTTTATGAACGCTGAGCAAGATTTTTGTAATGCATTTACTACGGTTTCCGTTATTTGCTGAACAATACGCTGTTCCTGTTCGCGGACAATGCAGATAGGTAAAGCGCCTTCTTTGCAGGCCAGCAAAGCAAGAATCACCCCTTGGTTTGCACTTATCTTCTTTTGCTTGCAGAGCAACTGCAAGTTGTCCCATGCCCTTTGATCTGCTTCGTTATCCAGATGTAGCCGTACATAAATCGTTTTATTCATGCGCGCCCTTTCCGCAGCATCTGACCATAAGCCAGATACTCGTATCCTTTTGCGGTCGCACAGAGATCATCTAGAATGATTATACGACTTGTGTCATATGTTCCGAAGTTTCGAACCAGACATCCGCCACCGCCTACAATCCATAGCCGCATGATGCGCGGATCATAGCCATGCGCCCGCAGCGTATCGAAAATACGATTCACATATCGATGCGCCGCCTGGAGGATGCAGTTCAAGTATTTCTCCTGCATATCACCCGCCCCGGTACGAAGCACTTGTTCCACAACGGCTTCATCCATTTGGATGCCGTACTTATCCATCATGGATTTGTTGACCATACCGACGCATTGTCCAACGCCCTGCTTTTCTGTCCAGCAGCGGCTCTCATCCGGACGACCATTGCGCAAATACAGCAGGTTCATAGTGCCGTTCCCAATGTCAGCTAACATGCTTGTGCCAGAGAAGCTATCTTTATTTTCGCTGAGCTGCCGTACAATAGCTGCATAGCCTTGGGGATAAACGCTGCATCCTACAAAGTGAATATGATAGGTCACTTTATTAAAGCGGAAATCAACCTGCGCTTTTTTGAGCAGATATGCCCGATAGCTTTCCCGCTGACGGCTCACCCAGGTCAACGGCAATCCAGATGCCAGA
>ERZ857840.2187-NODE-2187-length-19513-cov-4.072824_pt1 | contig 19513 bp, 35 predicted proteins | sample MGYA00519760_ERZ857840 | MGnify/ENA primary metagenome ERZ857840 (study PRJEB31778, sample SAMEA3449371) | human gut metagenome | biome: human gut; feature: human-associated habitat; material: faeces | place: United Kingdom | collected 2010/2012 ... | reverse complement strand
TGCAACAAATATTGCTGCTGAAGATGTGGCAAATTCGGCAGCAACGGCTGAGTTTAAGAGATTGGCAGACGCCATGGTAAATGGTAATACGACTATTTTAGGAGGGTTTATTAGTACAAAAGTGCTAGACGTAGACAGTATTTATGCCACTAGTTTAGCTGCAGTAAGAGGAAGTATAGCATCTTTTAATATAGATGAAAATGCTATTAGTATTTCAAAAAATGGAATTTATTCGGGATTTGGAATTGCTACCGCTCCTGCGACATTGGGTTTGCCTGTCCCTTTGTGGATCAGGAATACGTCTTATGCGGACACGTGTTATGCTGCATATTTGGAAGCAAGCGGCGGTTTTGAGCATAATTATGCATTATGCTTAAAAGGCGGTTTACAAATGAGAGGAGGATTTTCCAATCTGGAGAGAGCGAAATATCTTAAATTTTCAGAGGGAGCAGGTAGCAATTCTATTCAGAATTGGTTTGAGGATTATGACACTTTCATGATTAATAATGATTCGGGTAACTATATGTCTGTATACCTCCCTAGATATGACGGAGATATAACAGGAGATTATAAAAAAACATCATTTATCCTCAATATATTAGTAATGACAGGTAGCAGTACTATTAATTTAAGTGTACTTGGGAGTCAAACCTATATAAGGGATCATAATGGAAATATTATAAATAGCGCGAAAGGCAATGCAAATGGAAATCTTGATATGTCACAAGGAGATTCTATTAGGTTGCTTTATTTCGCGCAAACATATTTTGTATTAAATCGTAACTATTAATAATTAAATTATGAAACAAGTAAGAATCAATTTTAAAGAGTTAAAAGTAGAAGTTGGCGTTGACCAATTTGAATTACAGGATTGGCGAAAAGCAATGGGGAATGCTCTTCACAGGGCATCTGAAAGTGTCCCAATGTCTGAGTTGGCTAGAAAGATATATTACTCGGAAGGACCAATTGATATCTTAGAAGAAGACTTTAAGACTATGTTGGTTTTGTTGGGAACGGCATTAAAAAAATATCTCGTTGATGCCGTGGCGAGAGCAGGTGAAGAATCAAAAACTAAAAATAAGGAGGAATAATTATGGCACTAGAACAAGTATCATCAGTGGTAAAAAGTACTTACCTAAACAACGTTGCAGGTTACGATATACAGTATAACGTAGCCCAAGACGAAGGTCAGAACGTAACATCGATAACAGGAACGGTCAAAAAGGCTGATGTCCGGTTTGGGTATATTACAATCAATGCAGACGGAACCAAAAATATTTCGTTCGACAGACCTATATCGGACGAAGACAGCGAAGCCATCTATACCGCTGCATTATCCGATACAAAATCAATTTTTGAACAACGGAATACTAAAGAAGAATGATTATCATAAATACTTAACTAAAGTATATCCAGGGTACTCTTTAGTGCTCTGGATATAATAAAAAGGATCGACTAGAAAATGGAGGTAATAAAAATGATTTGGGAAATGAGGGGGATGCTTATCATCTCCATATTTGAGCTGGTGCTTGTCCTTTTTGCGATGAGTTGGGATTTCGCATCAGGCTATTATAAAGCAAAACTACGAGGAGAAGACCGTAATTCTTATGGGATGCGCCGGACGGTAAGTAAATTTATTCTGTATGCAGGGAGTGTCTGCATTGCATGGAGTATTGACGCAGTTTGTTATGTTTGCAAATTTTGGGAATTTATCCATTTCTCTTTTTTGACAAACATACCGGTTATAACATCTTTGATTACGGTGTTTATCCTTATCACAGAGATTAGATCCATATGGGAAAAGGCAGATGCAAAACAGCTTAGACAGGCTGCAAAATCAGCTGCTCTTATAGGGAGTGTACTAAACAAAGATATGCTGAAAGACGCATTTACAGAGGCTTTAATCACGGCAAAAGAAAAGGAGAATAAAAATGAAAAAGAATGAATTACCGCGTGGACTACGAAACAACAACCCTGGGAACATCAGACGCAACAGTGACGTGTTTCAAGGCGAGGTGAACCCTAGCCGTGACAAAGATTTTAAACAGTTTAAGTCAATGGCTTACGGCTATCGGGCAGTATTTAAAATCCTGTCAAACTATCATAGGGTGTACAAGTTAACGACAATCCGGAAGATGATCAGTCGATGGGCGCCGGAAAACGAGAACAATACGGCCGCGTACGTGTCGTTGGTAAGTAGCTATTCCGGGATCGGACCCGACGACCTGCTCAACTTCGACCGCGAACAAATGATCCGGATCGTGGCCGGCATGAGCAAAGTCGAAAATGGGAGAGAAGCTGTTATGTCGGATGTTGTAACCGGATGGAATCTGTTATGAAAGTCTGGCATGTCATATTACTATTGATTTGTGTGTCCTTTGTCGGCTGTAAGACAAGGATTAAGTATATTCCAATTGAAGGAGATACAAAAATAGTCGAAAAAGAGATATTGATACCGATTGTAAGTCCGGTCGATAGTGCAAATATACGCGCTTTATTAGAATGCGACGAAAACGGGAAAATTGTGCTTCGATGGCTGGATGTTGAAAAAAGCAAGAACATGCGGCTTCAGTTTCAAATCGACAGTTTAGGAAACTTGCTAGCAAAAGCTACGACGGCTCCTGATACGGTATTTTTGCCATCAAAGGAAATTTTGGTCGAAAAAAATACACCTGTTCCATATCCGGTTGAAAAGGAATTGGGTTGGTGGCAGCAAACAAAGATAAATTATGGTGGATGGGCTATTGTAGTCATTATAATAACAATCCTGATAGTGTTTGGTAAAATGATTTATAAATTAAAGAAATAGCTTTTTGTTCATAAGCCTTCCTTTGGGGCTGGGAAGTAAAATAAAAGCCCCCAACGTATCCGTTTAACTGCTACATAAAACTGATACACAAGCGTAACCACTCGCACGTTGGGGACTCTAATGTCTTCAACACGAATGGTTACGCTTTTGTTGCATTGTATAGTATGTTTTATGTAGCAAGGGCAAAGGTAAAATTAAAATTCAAATTTTATGTGTAAATCAGAAATCTTTGCCAAAATATTAAGAATTGTTTCAGAAGAAACAGAGATATCAGAGGAGCTGATACTATCAAAATGTAAACGAAGTGATATTGTTGATTCACGAGGAATCATGATTGTCATACTGTCGGAATATAAATTCAGTGAATCGCAAATATCGTCTTTTACCGGATTTACTCAGCAATCTATCAACAAGTTGAAAAATATTTATCCCGACAGAATACGTAGAAATTACCTACTAAAGGTTATAGTTAAAAATATACGCGAATTGCTTGGTATGCCATTTAAAATATGAATGTATAACAACAATCTTACAACAACCCTACAAAAATCTATCATTCAATACAATTACTGTTTTGCGACATTTGCGATGCGGTTGATATTGACCGTAACAAAGATTTAAAATACAATGGAAAAAACTTATGTATTTAATCAAGACGGGGCAGGTGGAACGAGTAACGGCTTGCTTGCATCAATCCTTCCGTCTTTGCAGAACAGAGGTATTGACACAGGTTACCTCATGGGATTAATGAACGGGGGAGGAGGTAACGGCGGTTTCTTTGGGAACAACGGTGGTTTTCAGGATATTATTGCGTTGATTGTGATTGCCGCCATCTTTGGTAACGGTAACTTTGGTTTCGGAGGAAACAACAATCAGGGCGCTAATGAAGGCAGAGAAATGATCATGCAGATGCTTAACCGTAATGGCGTGGACATCGCATCACTTGCCCAAGCATTGAACTCATCTTCAGACCAGATCCTTGCAGGTATCAATTCTGTATCTCAGGCAATATGCGGTCTCGGAAATCAGATGGGGCAGAACACCAACAGTATCATCACTGCAATCATGCAGGGCAATCAGTCCGTTCTTGCTCAATTAGCCGATTGTTGTTGTAAAACACAGACTGCAATTGAACGTCAGGGATATGAAAGTCGCTTAGCGAGCTGCGAAAACATGAATACGCTTACGCGTACAATGGAAGGTAATACACGTTCTTTGACAGATGCTTACCGTGAAGGATTCCAAGCTATTGTAGCCAAGATGGATGCTGCAGAAGCACGCCGTCAGCAGGAAGCTCTCGCAGCAAGAGATGCGAAAATTGCAGTTTTGGAAGGGGAAATCTCTCAGCGTAATCAGAATGCAACAATCTTGAGCAACTTCGGTCAACAGATCGCGCCGTTGGTAGCCGGCTTACAGGCATTGCAAAGTGATGTAGATGGCATTAAGTGCAAAATGCCTCCAACGGTATCTGTCCCTTATCCACAATTGCAGGTGTATAATCCGGAAACTTATCGTGCAGCCGCTTTCGGAGCATATGCAGGTGATGCGGCATATGGACGCGGTGGTTACGGATGTGGTTGCAATAACTACTGGGGTTGATCCGGATAAGAAAGGAGGTGATTATGTGGCCTAACTTTTTTACAGGATTCCCTTTCCCATTCCCGTCAATTGGAAGAGCGAATTTCAATACCCTGCCTACGGTGGCTGTAACGGTTGGAGCGGAGAATGTGACATTAGAACTTCCGAACCATGCATTCCGTAACCGGGATTATGTAGGCGGGTTCTATGTCAATCTCCGTCAAGCCATCCCGGCTGGAACAACAGCAACTCTTCCTATTTTGATTGGGACTAACGGTGATACTCGTCCGTTACTGGCTTACGGTAACGAACCTGTTACGGTTGCCAATCTTGCTGGTCCCGGAATCTACGAAATCCATTATAACAAATACACCAATGAGTTGTACTTAGTGAATGGAGGATATAGATCGACTACTGCAACGCCGACTGTAGCAGAAGCAGTGAAAAGTAAGTAAAAACAAACACGGGGTCGTCAAAAAAGGCGACTCCATTTAAAATTAATCACTATGTTTCAGAATCTTCGAGTAAATAATCAGTTGTATATTCTCCATAAGGAAGCCAAGCATTTCATTGAAATTGGTTCTGTGGTAAGCGTTTCCGCCCCTAAGCCCAAATATCCTATGCCAGCTCCTATGGGACAGATGCCTCAGATGGAGATGGTTGTTGATGTCGTGGCCAATATTAATGGCCAGAACACAACATTTCAGAATCTTCCATCCGGTAATGATATTGCCGACTTTGGACAAAATGGAAATCTTGTTGTTTCATGCTCCCGTGATGCAATGAACAATGAGATATCCATGATAAAACAAAAAAGATTGGATAGGGTTAACAGCAGGGACTATGATCTGAGTGTGATAGCTTCCTGTGATGAGATGCTGACGATGATCAATCCTGAATTTGCAGAAAAGCAACGTCAAGAACAGGAGATCAATGCTCTTAAGGCTCAGGTGTCTGATATGAGCAAGAATATGTCTGAGCTTATGGAGCTAAATAAGCAATTGATGCAACAACTTGGAGCAAAGGAAACAACTAAAAAGTAATAATTATGGGATCAAGAAAACTAGAAGAGCTTTACAGAGAATTTGACGCCTATGAGGACGACGATTTGATGGAGGCTATGGAAGAAGCCTATAAACTCGGCTGCAAAGAAGGCAAAAGAAAGGCTATGGATGGCGGCATGGGATTCAGGGAAGATGATGACGATGATAACGATGAATTTCGTCGTGATTGGTCACGTGGAGGTGGTGACGGTTATGGAGAGAGACGCGGTGTAAAAGGGACCGGTCGTTACGCGGGAGAGTACCGCAGACGTAGACGTTATTAATCAGAAGGGGGACGGTGTTCCCCTTCATTTAAAATAGACAATAATATGAGACTAGATATGTATGACAACTTTCCGTCAGGGATGAAAGCTTATTTAAGCGCATATGGATGGCATTTCAGTAAGGCTATGTGTGATTGGGCTGTATCTATGATGGAAAAAGAAGACGGTAACGGCAAGAAAGTGAAAATCACACCTTGGACGAAAGAGCAGGTAGATGAACTGTTGAAAAAATACAGTGTTGAAGTAAAGAAAAAAGGAGGCTTCGATTATGTATATGCGGCTAATATGTGCAAGGCCGATTATTTAGGCTCTTCTGTGCCAAATGAACAATATGCAGCTCTGTATATTAAAAATGTCTGTGACGATCCGGATGCTTACGATGGTATTGTATTCACCCGATTCTATGCAGATATGATCGGTTCCGGAACACCTATAATTTGGGAGGAAATGATCTAATGAGCGGATGGGGTTACATATTTCGTATCCTTAAGGGAGAATCCCCCTCGGACGTGCTGGCTAGTATGCCAAAAAAGGATTATGATAAAGTTGCTTCCGTCGTAAATAGTTTGAATAACACAAATCTATCCAGACAGCAACGCAGAAAGATAGAACGAAAATTTAATGCTGTAAAACGATGATTTACCGGGAGCTAAACATACCTAAATACAATTGGCTAGTACATATATTTTACCATGTCACATGTTATTGGACTGATGAGATAATGGACTGCCTAAAAAGTATTGGTTGTCCCCCTCAAAAATTGAAAGAATCATATCGTAATTTGGAAGCATGCAAACTCAACACAGGCTTAACCTATTCGAATTATCATCTAAGAGAGTCTGTTATGGTTATCGGAAAGACATCTTCTTCGGAAGAGTTTTCAGACTCTCTGATGCATGAATTAAGGCATTTGGAGGATCACATAGCCATAGTCTATAAAATGCCGGCAGGAGGGGAAGAAATAGCTTATTTGGCAGGATACATCGGTAGAAAGCTATCAAAAGACATACAGATGTTTATTTGTAGCTGCGATTGCCACAAACATCAAAAGAAACGATTATGCGAAAAAAAGACAAGGAAATACAGAAGTTAAAAAGGGAATCAGCTAGGAAAGAAGTCGATCGCCTAGTTGATTCCCTTGACTTCGAGCCGGTAAACTTTAATGAGAAAATATGCAGGCTTCGAAGGTTGATGTATCTTATTTAATGGGTAAATAAAATAGGAATTAGAGGCTGCTAATGACAGTTTACAAAGCTGTCCGGCTGGCTCCTGGACAGCTTTGCTGTTTATTTCATATTTTTCGTGATTTGAGCCTACCAGTCTTCTAAACTTTCTGCTAATTCTCCCAATGCTCCACAGACGTAGGCCGTTGTTTCGGTACTACATCTTCCGAGAAACTCCAATAGTGTAGCTTGGATATTACGCCACTCTTCTAACTCCTGTTCAAACTGTTCTTTATCCATGATCCTGACTAAATTTCATATTTAAGACTTCCTCTACCGTAAATTCCTGATGTTGACAATCGTTATATCCGACCTCAGTTGTCATTTCGCCGATATAAGCATTCCCAACCAGAATACCGATAACTTCGCTTTTATCTATATCATCATCCGGATAATAAAACCCGGCTTCCCGCAGGTGATTTACGACCTTTTCTCGTTCTTCAAGGCTTTTAATTGGCACCTTGAAATATAAATTGAATATATCCATGATTCTTTTGTTTTTACCGGTTGTTCGGTTTTCCGAACAACCACTATCTAGTCCCTGATCCAGGCTAGCGATAAAATGTTTCAAAGCTTCCTCCGCTGTCGGGCAGTCCAGTGATTCGAAATAAATCATCGCTTCATTAAAGGCTTCGATAGCCTTTTCTTTCATCACTTCCTTGATGATTATAGTACCGTCCGCTCCTTGTTCTCCGGGAGGATCGGGATGGCTTAATTGCTGTAGTTGCCATTGGGCACCGGCTATAAAAGCCTCCTCTAGGTCTTTAGCGCAAAACAGTTTCATATTCGTTTCGAATATGTCGGGCTCTCGTAGTAGATGCAATGCTACTTTGGTAGCATTGACCTTATATTCATGTGCGTTGCTGTTCATAACTTATTAATTTAAAACTATGCGACTTGTTTCAATTGATATATTTTACTAGCAATTGCCTCACATAACACCCGGGCCATGTTTACTTCGACCGCATTCCCAATATATTTCTTCTGTTCGGCCTGTGTACCAATTAGTTTATATCCTTCCGGAAATCCCATAATACGAAGTAATTCCGGTATCTTCAACATCCGCATCAGAACATCAATAATCTGATACATCGCCATAAACTCCTTTATTTTCTTCATCATAGGACTGTCCGTTTCGTATATTTCAATGAATATGTTTCCTACTTCATCCACTTTGACGAAATCCGGCACCTTACCAAGATTAAATACAGTCTTAGGGCTAACCACATGGGGCGGTCGTTTATCCATTCGGGCAATCAATGTAAAACAAGGGTCATTTACCGAACAACCAGGAGATGCAAATTGAGGGTTCATAAGGTAGTGCCATTTTCGATTAGCGGTAATTACCGGTGCAGGTTCCTCTATCTGGCTACCGACATTTCCGAAATTCGTGTTCATCACCCACGGACGGCAGCTAACCAGATTATACTTCGGGTTGGCTGTAATCGCTCCGAGCGGTTGGTCAGTACTGGCCGGCTTGCTCTGTCCGAACTGCTGGTCTACAAATTGACAGGTAACAAGACGTTGCTTTGGGTTCGCCAATATCGCCGGTGCCGGGTTGTTTACATCCGAATGCTGGCCGCCGCTAGAATAATAGTTCATAAAGAACGGACTTACAAGGGAAAGCCTGTCTTTTGTGAGAAGTGTCGGGCATGGGGCTTGTATGTCTTTCCCTGCATCGTTGAAATTATACGAACAAAGGAAACGAGGGTTTACAAAGTTGAACCTGTCCTTTGTCGGTACCGTCGGGCAAGGTTTATCTATCCGGCTTACATTGTCTCCATTTCCGTAATAGGCAGCCAAGAACTTTGAGCTTATCAGAGATATACCATCTTTTGTGCGTATTACAGGAGAAGGGGATTCTATGTTGGTAATCATTCTTTCTGGATCACCAGAATAGTACTTAGTCAAGAAATTAGCCGAAACCAACGAGTGATGATCTATGGTTGTTATTACTCCAGCCGGCTTTTCAATTGAGTTATTTTTATTTTCCGGGTTCCCGCTGTAAAACTTTGAGAGAAAATGTGTTTGAACAACCCCTAGTCTCCCCTGACAACTCACCGTCGGGCATGGTTCATCAACGCTAGGTGGCACATGCTTTCCGGTCTGGCCGTTAACAGAATTATATTTCAGCAGCCATTTGTCTTTACCTCCTGCAACAAACTTAATCAGACCGGCATAAATGCGTTCAAGAGTCTTTTCCGATAGGGGTTTCTTACGGGTGAAGATACTTGTACCTTCATCCTTCAAATCCAACACATCCTTAACAGCTTTCCACTTATGCAGTTGTTTAAACAAGTCTGGAGAACCATCTTTGCAATGTGTAGGTTCCGGCCATACAATAGGGATATCCCTCTTTGCAAACTGTCCGAAAAAGCGTTTCCGAGATGTGTACGCCCCGAAGTCGGCGGCATTCAATATCCGATGGTCAAACTTATAGCCGTATTTCTTGACTGCATTCACCCAGCGTAGATAAAGACGACCCTTGTCTTTTGAGATGGGCTTCCCGTTTTCATCTAGGTCACCCCAACACATGAACTCTTCAACGTTTTCGATCTGAATCAGATCCGGATTGATATCATCTATGTACCGGAAGAGATGCTCCGCCAGTGTACGACTGTCGGCATTGCGTGCTTGGCCTCCCTTAGCTTTACTAAAGTTTGTACATTCCAGACTGGCCCATAGAACAATTTTTGCATTCGGATTCCGAAACCGGATTTTCTTTACAAGGTTCACGATCGGTAATAAATCCAATGTTCGCATGTCTTCTGTGAAGTGAAGCGCATACGGGTGGTTTGCCATGTGACTGGCAATAGCATTCTTGTCGTGGTTCACACAAGCGATAATTTTGGCAACCTTTTTCTCTTTTATGGCTGCCAGTTCTATTCCCGAACTTGTTCCGCCAGCACCACAAAATAGGTCGATGTAGTAGATGTCTATATCATCCATCTTGTTTAACTCTACTAAATGCTGTAAAAGGATGATTGTTTCAAAAAGATATTTAATATGTGTCATAGTTCATATTTTTTTAAAAGTGATGTTGTTCCCATTGTAGTTGAAAATTCGATTTTCCATTTGTTGATGTTTTAATTGTTGGTATTTGATTTTAATTCCTTGATAAGGGCGTCAGCCCAAAACACAGAAGATTTTGCCAATGCTTTTGCTTTGTCTTCTATATCCTCCTGTGTAATGGTGAATCCGTGAAGTAATTCCTGCATAGCTGATTTAGCTAGTTCATACCGTCGTTGTTCCCAGTTTATATACGGACGATGGTCGGTGATCTCGATCGATTTGGATTCTATTACCATTTGTCTTCCTCCAGGAATCTCGCATTGATAATAATGTCCATCACATCCACACCATCCGTTTGTGATTTCTACTTCCGTACCTATTGAGAGCATTTTATTTTCTGAAATGGCTACTGCTGTTGTTAGTTTTCCTTTCATGATTGTTATATTTTAATTTTTTTAAAATTGAATTTTTTGCTGCAGAACTTCGTCTGCATAATATTGATCAAAACTTTTATCGCTAATCCACCAATTAAAGCCAAACTCCGAGTTGGTGAAGCTGCGATTAATATATCCGGCATCAATCAGCTTTTGTATGGTCTGAATCCATTTACGTTTTACATGAGGAAAGCGCTGGCAGTCTTTTTGTTTCTCTTTGTAGTTTGACATCGGACAAAGAATACAACCTATTCGCTTATATCCTTCATCATACAGTGAGCAATGTTCTATGCCATTACCGTTTAAGAAGTTCCACACATCTCCGTCAGTCCAATGGATAATCGGAGAAACAAGTATCTTATCTTTGCCTCCGACACAAGTAACCATATGTTCTTTGTGCTCTGAAAATTGGTCAAAGTTTCCACTGAACTTATGGTTGCCAATTTCAATCTCTTCTCGCTTAGAACGCCTTGCGCTTTCAGCCTTACGAATGCCGATTAGAGTGACTTTGCCTGCGCCAGACATCTCTTTGTATTTTGCACAGCACCAGCGAAACCGCCGTGTCGGAAGAAGGTGTGTTTTTAATGCCATGTCATATATAGACATCTTCGGCTTTATCAATTCAACGTCCGGATAATTTCGCTTCACAAACCGAACTACCTCCGGCGGATCGATGCTTGTAAGGTTCATGTGCGCTTTAAACTTTACTCCCGTCATTTTCGCTATGTGATAAAGAACTTGACTATCTTTTCCACCAGAGAAAGCAAGATAAAAGCCATTCTCCGGGTCGTAGTCAAGTGCCATCTTCTCACATTTGCGAAGCAAGGCAATGGAGTAATCTATTTTAGATTGTAGGTTCATTTCTTTTTAATTATGAATTAGTGTAAACTCCTTCATCACAATTCTCAATACGTGACTGGCATTCACTTATTACTTCCTTTAAAATCTCCGCACATTCTTCATTTGAGTAACCTTGCAACAATTCATCAATATGCTGCATGATGTCATTTGTTTCCATACGCTTTTTTTACCATTTTATTAATTAACTTTATTGTCTTATCGCTCAATTTGCCATTAGTCGTTGTAACGTGCTGGATGGACTTATGTAATTTGATTTCGTTCATATTCTTTTTATTATTTAATATCAACCGGTACTTTCATACCTGATAAATCTTCTACGTATTCAATGCCGAATCCCACTCCATCTTTCAGGATGATATACGCCATTGCCAAGATGCCCGCTTTAATGAAGCTGTCTGCATGAACAAGTAGCTTTTTGTCGTTGTCATAAAACTTCACAAAATAAGTTTTATCTCCATTTCTGATAATATACCTTAGATATGATTCTTTGTCATGTTGAGCATGATCAACAGCTTTGACAGTTTCCATCTTTGCTTTGATATGATCCGGTAATGCATCCTGGGCTACCGGATCGAAAGTGATACATTTCGTTTTATCCATAATGTTCAGCTCTTTTTTAGTTGTTAATTAAACTGTTCCTTGATTTTTGACATTATGTAATCAAAATGTTCTCTGAACTCTTTTGTGTGAGTAAATACAGGGGAATCAATGTCAGACAGCTTTAGCTCCACGATATTTGCGATGCACTTTACATGCTCGGAATGAGCCTTATTATAACCGCTCCTGTAAGCATTCATAACCAACTGCCTTACATCCATTCGATCTATAAATTCCGGCTGTGGATCACACACTCTTTTTGAATGTTCAATCGCCAGTACCGTAACTGTTTTCTTTTTCTTGCTCATATTTTTTTAGTTGTTAGTTGATTTAATCGCTGATCTCAAATCCGATATAACAGCATCCAGATCACGGGACATACTATCAATATTATCTTGCATATCCCGTATAGCTTCCAAATGACGATTTATATCTATTCTACGATCTTTAATCAAGTAATCAAATGCTTCGATCAATTCGTCGGGAATGGAAAGTACAGAGACAACACGACCTGTACCAGAGACATTGTACTCACACACAGCCTTGTCTATATCTTCCTCTGTCTTATCCTCAGGCATAAAATGAACTCTCGCTATTTTATCGCCTTCTGTTTCTTTGTATATAGCTATCTTTTTCATTGATTCAATATCTCTGCCGAAAACAGGTATGTACTTCATGTTTTTTATATTTATACTTAATACTTGTAATCGCCCATATTTCCCCAACCTCCAAATATGTCGTCTCTGTCTTGTGCAATGGCTACCCATACTTTGAATGGGTATATTTCCGTTTCGTATTTCTTTAAAATAGCTTTACTCATGTCTTTTTTAATTGTTTTTTGATTTTATGATTTTTATTGTATTTCACATTCGCTAAAAGCCTTTTCAAATACCTCAGGACTCAACAACTTGTTGGCAATTGCTTGAAAAGCTGTTGATATTGTCGGTATTTCATTAAGGTCTATATGTACATCTTTTGGGGTAAGTAAGTCTGTTATACGCCTTGTTAAAAACATGGCTTTATCCATCGAAAGATACGATAACGGGTTACAGGCAAGTGGTGCGTACTTGCTAATTGCCGTATAAAAGTCCCGTATTGTAATTTTAGATGCCTGGCACAACATGTCGATCGTGGATGATATGGATATCAAATTGTTCAGTCGTCCATGTATACCGGCATTATGTAATGATTGGCTGACGGCAAAGCCATATCGGTCAATATGAGGTTTTATATCGTCTTCCATGCTTTGAGTGATTATCGCTAATGCTTCTTGGTTGACCTTGGCGGTAACACCTATGTTGGTGTTATATGACCTCATAAACCTGTAAAGGTCGTTGACATGTTTTTTTACCTCATGCTTGTAAAAAGAGGTATCCTTGATATTGTCTCTCAATTCAATTGTCGAGTTGTACACTTGATCGTTGAGAAACAGAACGATGTATGTGAGAGACGTTACAAGTCCTCCTGTGTCTTGATCTATTTCGTTCCAACTATTGTATTGTTTCATGTTGTTATTTATTTATAGCCCTGCAAAGACATTCTTTGCATTGTTTTACGATATCAGTTCTCTGATTCTCATCTCTAAAAATCCAGGCACATCCGAATTGTCTATCCATTGCATCCGAATATCTGCATTGGTCTGGCTCTTTGTATCTTCGTCGGAATACATGTTCCGGTAAAGACATAGCGTATTCGGCCTCTTCTTTTGTGAGGAGGTGGTAATATTTCTTTTCTGATTTCATGATTTTATTTTAAATCTGTTTTTTTAACTCTGTAGTGAGTGCCATCAATCTCTTTAATAGCAAAGTCCGTAAAAGAAGCTTCTCCTTTTGAAACCATTTTAGAAACGTCGTTGTATGAGTACAATTTTACTTTCCTATCAAACTTAACAATATCAGCTATATTTAGCTCCTTGTAATTGAAGTTGTCAATCAAATGGTTAATAGCGTCGTTCAAGCGTTTTGTGGTGAACTTGTTCGCCCTTACGCGTTCAGAAAGCAAGTTAAAAAATTCATTTTCCATCTTCGGGAAAGCAACCATAAGACGGCTGATAGACACTGCTATCTCTTGTGCTCCTGCCGGTTCTCCACCGTATAGACTTATGCTACATTCCTTGCTTTGACTCTTCGTAATCTGCTCTGGCGATTCCTTCTGCGATATTTCGCAGGAACTCGTTTGTATCACGCCCGCACTTTTGAGTGCCTGTCCGATTTTTATTGTCATAATTTCCGGATATTACTTTTTCAAAATTAGTAGGCTTAATTAGCCAATCAAAAGAAGCTCGCCAGCCATTTTTGTTCTGTCCTTTGAGAAAATCACTGTTTAACGCCATTTGTATCATTTTTGCGAAGGTTTCTTTCCCGTATGTTTTGATACGGGCATTTATCATTCCTTTTCGCTTGTCTGATAGAGGCATCCGTATATTCCCGAATACGCCTTGCGTCTTTTCATTGAAAAATTTCACGAGCTCGGCGTAGTCAATCCGTTCATCATGGGACTGGGAAGTTCCATATACAAGAGATTCGTTAGAATCTCCTATATTCTTTACTTTACTTTCCTTTTCTTTACTTGCTATATTTTTTGACACCTTTGCTATAGCATTGCTATCAATTTTAGTAGCATTGCTATCGTTTTTATCTGTATTTGCTATTACCGTTTTATTTCCACTCCATCGTTTAGCTAAACCTTTCTTACCTGCATCTGACCGTTTCTTTGATTTATCGTCTTTGATTTCCATTCTTTTCTTGAAACTTTCGGAGTAGAAGTACTTACCATCTTCGGTAAAGACAAATAACCCAAAATCTTCAATAACGGATTTAATTAATGAAGCATCTTCACGAAGGTCAAAGGCTATCATGTTATAATCTTTGACACTCATGTATTTCGGCTCCTCTCTAAGACGTTCTAATATCATGAAAAAAACACCATATCCGGCTGCTTTATGTCTCATTCGTAAACGAATCAGCTTATCCGAGTTTCTGGCATTACTGTCGTGAGGGAAATAGCTCGTTAACTCTTTCCTTGTTTCCATATTATAAACTCCTCCGTCGTTCCAACCCTCTTTTTAGTTTCATTTCTTTATTGTTTTAAATGTTAGGAGGCAATAGACGGCCTCCTATTCTATTATGCTAATACGGCAGGAGTATGGTCATTTAGGAATTTATCTACGAAATAAATTTGCCCTTTGCCTGTGACTTTTGTTGTTGTAGAAACAAGTACGGAACCATCTGGTTTATTAATCGTTGTTTGTTTTATCTCGAATAGTCCTAACTCCATAGACTTTTGAGATGGCTGGTTATAGTATTGCCCCTTTTGGCACAGGTATCCGTTTTTGCGAAGCCATTCGAATAATCTGTTTTGTCCGATCTTGATTCCATTTTGTTGTAAAATCTTCGCCAACTCAGCTATCAAGCATGAACGCCGGGATGTGGACACTGCATCTGCGAATAATACCTTGGGAGCGTCAGATCGAATCTTTTGTTCTGCCTCGATACGTTTTTGTTGTTCCTCCTTGAGATTAGTGGCTAACTGGATCAGGAAGTCGGGTGAAGTTAAAGCCTTTTCCAATGTGGTGTTTGTCATATATGCACCATGCTTGCGGATGGAAGGAAGGACTTCGCTTGTTACCCATTTACGGAAAGACTTCACTTTCGGAGATGAGCTTTGTAAAATCACATCATAGAAGCCTGATTCAGTGACGAAATTAGCTTTTGTGTTTCCCGTGTTACCCTCCGTCAAGTTTAGGGCGTGTAAATCAAGTAGTTTTACGTCATCATCATCCAATCTTGCTTTTACAGAGGATGGATTGCTTAATTCGACAGCCTTACATACGTCTGCTAGGCAGAATAATGGTTGTTCACTTGTTCCGGCTACTCTCACTTCACCGAAACGTTCGTTCTTGAATATTTCAATTCCATTCATAAAATATGATGTTTGATTTTTAGACAATAAGATTGTAGGGTCGCTACATATTGGCTGCCCGATAATGCTATAAAGCATCAAATTCGATGCCTTTAAAAATAATTGTTGATACTTATTTAACGTTTAATACTACTTAGCATTTGTTTTAATATTGAGCATTTGGCACGTAAATCATTGTCTTTGTATTGCTGTTCGTTAGGAACTGATCGGACATTAGTCATAATTACATCAGCCTCTTTAATTGCCTGTTTTACTGTTTTAAGCAGTTCATCATATCCGTATTGCGTCTGATCCTTTGGGTTTAAAACAGTATATCCGTCACCTCTTACATTTTTGATATACATCTTTTCGCTTTCAAGTAATTGCCAACGAAGCGTGTCAACCAACGTCATATAAGAAAATTGTTGCATCTGTAACCCTCTTATGAAGTCTTCTGTATTTTCAAAGTCTTCAATAAGTAGTTGTTTAAGGCCAAACTTTTCTTTTAACCATTCGTGGGAAATAAGTTTGCCATCTGAATAACTAATTACGATCTCTTCAATAAGAGATACCCAAGCATCTGAATTAACTTCTATTTGTTTCATGTTTAAAAATTGATTATTGTGGCGCACATGGAATCGAACCATGTAGAAAACCGTTACGCCTACCGTCTGAATTTCACTTTACCACACTGAACTCGACTTCACCATACTGAACTTCACTGCACTCGATTACACTTGACTGTACTTTAGAGTAATTTGCGCCTTTAGGGGAATCGAACCCCTATGAAACCATTAAGGCTCTCGTCTTTACTCCACTCGACTTCACTTTACTGCACTTTACTTAACTCTACTGAACTGGATTAAATTATAAAGTGCACCTCACAGAAGAATCGAACTTCTGCTTGTTCCAAATGAGGTGTCATCTTGACTGTACTCCACTGGACTTAACTATACTGCACTTGACTGAACTTAACTATTTAATAATTTCAAATTTGCCATACAAACTCCGATATGTACCAACGCCATACCGTTGCCCTGCAATATCAAAAATTTCTTTTATGTCTTTTTCGTCAAGCTGTGATTCGTCATAATAGCATTCTACTGTCGTGTTCCATTCCGGAATAATAGCACGTGTAGTTGTTATTTTGACATTCTTGATTCCTACGGCACGGATATCAACATAACTACCTATTTCGTAAAGCTGATCCGGAGTTTTGTCTTTGTCTTTAAAGTCCAGTGGACTATCGGAGAAAATTCTAAAACTCCTTTCAAATTTCTTGCCTAATTTTCGCTCTTTCGCAGCACTAATAACAGATTGTTCGAAATGTTGTGAAGGAATTACGTATACGCCATTGTTTACATACAGGGAAGATAAGAATTTGATACGGGATATTTCTTCCAAGTCATCTTCTGTTTTTGTCCGTTTAGATGTTAGAGGTTTCAATAATTTTGAATACTCGTTAAACGGGTTTACTGTTTGAGGGTTATTAAGCATTAATGCCGTTGTTCCCTTTACTTTAAATTTTAATACTTTCATAATACTGTACTTTATTTATTGGTTCCAAGGTGTGTGCCCTGGAATAGATATTTCTCTGTTCTTGAATTTATTAACATGCTCTTCTATATTGCATCCTTTTTTGATCAAGATTGTAGTTTTTGTATTGATCTTTACAGGGATGCGCTCGATATTAGGCTCAGGAGGGATAACTTCTTCCTGTTCCGGCATCCAGTAAGTTTTCATTTTTGACATGATGGTTTACTTTTTAAGTCTATCAGTTGTTAATCAATATATTCGCTAAGTATACCAGCAGTAACGATAGCACCAACTATAACCGATATACTCCAGTGTATAAGATACAGCCAGTATAATATGATACCAGCGATAACAAGGCAACATATTATCATCATAATTGTAAGTGCAATTTGTTTCATGATTATTTCTTTTTAAACAAATGGCATATCCTTGTTGAATTGCCAACTAAATTCATCTTTTTCTCAGAGCAGGTAATAACAAGATCGGAGAAAGGAGAGGAGTGTATGCAATCTTTGCATTTTGCTTGAATTATTTCTTTCTTTGCCATATTATAATTTTATTGGTAATCCTGCATAGAACCATGAGAGGATGCAGGAATCCCGGGCATCCTGATTTAACCTTTTATCTAATCCTCCAACAATCTTAGACAACTCTTCCTGAGTAATCTTCCCGTCTTTGCCTTTCCAGCATTTTTTAAGAGGTTTAATTTCGTCAACTTCAAGTCCTATATGCCTTGCCATTTCTGCTATCTTACGAGCTACCTCGTGGTTTCGACCAGTGTTTTGACCTATCTTAGCAGCGGCAGCAGGAGAAGAGCGTGTAGCGTGCCAGTTGCTTTCATTCATCCAGCCAGCTTCAACAACTACTATAACCGATTCTTTTTGCCGATCAACAAAATCTTCTTTCAGCATCTTTAAGTAGTCAACAAGGATAGGAAACGAGAGATTTGTCACGTTTAAACATCTTGACTTAACATGTAGTTCTGTAACTCCTGATTTGTCACAATCAGGGTCTATTCCTATTACTCTGTCTCTTTTAATCATAATGGTTTGTTTTTTTGATAGTGGAAAGTGCAGGAGTCGAACCTGCACGAGTATCGTCTGATTTCCGACTTTCATACGTGGTTTTGGCTATCCCACGGTTTACCTACTCACTCAACTACTCTCAGCACGGTCTCGATGACTTCCATTACTATGATCACTTGTAATTTCCATTCATTTGGTCTTAGCACCCTATGACTATAACTTTCCATTTGCCGGTCTTTCCCGGCTGTCAAACAATAATTAATTAGAAGTAAATGGATATACGTCCATTATCTTTGTCTCCTTTATACTTTCAATGACATAATCAGCTAATGTTCCTTTCATGCCTTCGGTAAGGACATTTTTAGCTTCTTCTATGTTGCTAGCCTGCATTAGCATATATGCAGCTGTTTTCTTTTCTGCCCCAGATTTTTCGTCAAGGGTGATAAAGTTTACTTTAGCTTTATAAAATCGATCTCCATTCTCATTAAAGAATATTTCGGATAGATTTTCTTTCTTAATTGAAACTATTTGAAACTCACCAGACACAAAAGGCTTAATTTCTTCAATTGTTCTAGCCTCGCATTCCGTAAAAGAAAGAGCGTCTACTAAGTAGTATTCAACTACTTTCTTCTGCATCCCACTTTCAAGTGTTTTTTCATATTTGACACCTGATAAAAACCAACTGTGCATAATCTTGATATTTATTTGTTAATATACTTTTCCAATTTCTTTAAATCCTTCTTTAGTAACCTGACAGAATCCACCACCTTTGGTTTCTTTCCGGCAGGATCAAAATGATCGGCAGCTACTCTGGCATAGCGAATAAGCGAGGAAAGAAGGTATTGAGGTGGTGAATTGTCTTTCATTTGTATCTGTATTCTTTTACCATTTCTTCATATCCGGGATCACCGAAGTAAGGAAGATAACACCCTAACTCTGATTGTGCCCAAATCTTCATTTTATCCATAAATGATGATAATTCAGAAGAACTCATTTCAGAAGTCTTGTAATCGACTTGCTGTATCTCTCCGGTTATCCGGCTTGCTTCCTCTTTTGTACCTAATAGAGCCCTTTTTATGTCTCTTTTACAGTTTTCTATAGAGGTATATCCGACGTGATATGCTATAACTTGTACCCACAAATGAAAAAGAGCATTTTGGTTTAAAGTTCTAGCCTTTTTCTTTTCGGACAATTCGATTATTTTACCGGAT
>ERZ857840.2186-NODE-2186-length-19514-cov-3.008993_pt1 | contig 19514 bp, 9 predicted proteins | sample MGYA00519760_ERZ857840 | MGnify/ENA primary metagenome ERZ857840 (study PRJEB31778, sample SAMEA3449371) | human gut metagenome | biome: human gut; feature: human-associated habitat; material: faeces | place: United Kingdom | collected 2010/2012 ... | reverse complement strand
AAGCAGTAGTTAAATTGTTAATATAATAAGAGATGCAGCTTTGCATCTCTTATTTTTTTATCTTTGCCTCGTAATAAACTTGAAATCTAATGAAAAAGATAAAAATATTCTCCTTGTTTGTGTGTTTGGCTATGCTGGTAATCGCTTGTCATAATGACGATGATGAAAGAGGAGTCCAGATGCGTACAGTTCTTGTTTATATAGCAGGTGACAATTCTCTTCGCAGCTTTGCCACAGAGGATTTGGCGGAAATGACAGAGGGAATGCAGTCTGTAGATGATAACTCTTATAACCTACTCGTATACATTGATACCGGATCAAGTCCTAAACTAATTCGATTGAAGAAGGATAAAAAGAAGAATGTCGTACAGGAGGTAATCGCTACGTATGAAGGACGAAATTCTGTAGATGTCTCTAAGATGAAGGAGGTTATCAACACGGCATTTTCTGAATATCCGGCACAGAGTTATGGGTTGGTTTTGTGGTCTCATGGAGAAGGATGGTTGGCAAAATCGCAGAATAAAACCCGTTGGTGGGGACAGGATGGTGGTTCAAATTACATGGATATTTCCGAGTTAAAAGATGTTCTGCGTAATGCGCCTCATTTGAGTTTTCTTCTTTTCGATGCATGCTTTATGCAATCTGTTGAGGTGGTCTATGAATTGAAGGAACATGCGGATTACATAATAGGCTCTCCGACAGAGATACCCGCACCGGGTGCTCCATATCAGAAAGTAGTTCCGGCTATGTTTGCCAATAATGCATCGGCTACGGACATAGCAAAGGCATATTTTGAATTTTATGCAGATGAAAATCTTTATACTGGCAAATTGCCATATAATTGGGGCTTAGGTGATCCCTGGACGGCAGGAGTCTCTGTTTCTGTAGTGAACACTTCCATGTTGGAACAACTGGATAAAAGCAGTAGTGAGATTATTCCGAAATATATTAAGGGCAGACAAGCGATAGCCACATCGGGCATACTCTGTTATGATTGTCGGTCCAGTAAGTATTATTATGATTTTGATGGATTAATACGTTCTTTAGGTAGTGAGACTAGCGAATATGAGGCTTGGAAAGCTGCTTATGATGCTGCTGTGGTTTATTGGAAGACTACTCCTAATAATTACTCCAGTTATGGCGGTAGTTTCTCGATGAATGGCTCTGCAGGACTTTCTACTTATATATTTCGTCAGTCGTATGAAGAGGAGATAAATCCTTTTTATCGTCAGTCGATACAATGGTACTCCGCTGCCGGATGGGATGAGACAGGCTGGTGATAATTACCATTTCAATATTCTTTAGAAGATAGGATTCTAACTTTTTGTGAAGATAGTGTGAAGAATAAGCAATCCTTATATAAGTGGTTATATGAGACGTATGAGAACGATTTGTTTTCATACGGCATTGCTTTTGGCATTAGTAAAGAACTTTTAGAAGATGCCATTCACGATGTTTTTTTGCATTTATATGAGCGTGAGCACAAACTTTGGGAAAGTCAGAATATGAAGTTCTATCTGTTGAACTGTTTGAAGAACCGGATTCGGACCATTAAGAAAAAAGAAATGAATACCGAATTTCTGGAAGAAGGTTCTGATAACTATAGTTTCCTTATTGAAGTGAACGGCTTTGAACTCATAGATGAAGAAAAAGAAAGAGCCGCTATGCAAAAACAGCTGAAAAAGATGCTGGATAGCCTTACAGACCGGCAACGGGAGGCTGTATATCTTCGTTATACCCAAGGACTTAGCTATGAGGAAATCGGGAAATTGATGGGAATACAACCTAAAGCAGCACAGAAATTAGTGTATCGGGCTATCGAACAAATGCGTAAAATTCAGCCTCAAATTATTTATTTTTTCCTTTTCGGTTATTTTCTTTAATTTTCGTGGGGGTATTTTTGTTCTTTGCGTGTTTTTAAAGTGAAACCGTAAAAAGAACGAGTATGCATTCAGATCGAATACCCGAATCGACAAAACAATGGCTACAAAATGAAGACTTCATATTGTGGTGTCTGGCTCCTACCCAGGAATCGGAAGAATGGTGGGTTAATTATCAAAAAGAGCATCCCGAAGATCAAGCATCCCTACAGGAGGCCCGCAAAATCATATTATCTGCCCGGCTGAATCCGGTTCAGCGCTTACCCGAAGAATCAGAAAGATTGTGGGCACGTATAGAGACAAGCATGGAGCGTCGTGATAAGAGACATCGTTTTATCTTATTTACCCGTTATGCTGCCGCCTGTGTACTAATATTAGGTATTGTTTCTTTCTGGTTGATTCATTCTTTTCAGACGTCCGGAACTGCTGATGATCTGCTTGTCAATGTGAAAGCAGATACTCTGTATCAGAAAGTAATGCTGATAAGAGATGATGCGGAAGCGATTCAGATAGAGAATAATGCCGTCATTACTTATGATAGCAATATTACTATTCAATCCGATGGTAAGGAAACAGAGATAATCAAAGAGGGAGCGGTTCAACCCGGAAAACAAAATACACTGATAGTTCCTTATGGTAGCCATTCATCCATTGTATTGGCAGACGGATCGAAAGTATGGATTAATTCCGGAAGTAAATTACGTTTCCCTTCCTCTTTTGGTCCGGGCGAACGCAGGATAAAAGTAGAAGGAGAGATTTATATAGAAGTTGCCAAAGATACTTCCCGGCCTTTTTATGTAGAGACACCCCAACTGACAGTTAATGTATTGGGAACAAAGTTTAATGTGTCTGCCTATGCTGATGATGCATTGCAATCCGTGGTGTTGGTAGAAGGAAAAGTAAATGTAAAAGCAAACTCCAATGAAGATTTTGTCCTTTTGCCTAATCAGCGTTTTAAGTTGAGTGATGGGATATCCGGCATCGACGAAGTTAATGCTTACGATTATATTTCATGGAAAGATGGCGTACTTCAGTTCCGGGGTGAGACAATGAAAGATATTATCCAACGGCTAAGTCGCTACTATAATGTATCTATCACATGTACGCCGGAAGTTGCGCAAAAGTGTACAATGGGAAAACTTATCTTATTTGATGATATAGAACAAGTCATGAAAACCTTCTCGTTGCTGTACGATGTCCAGTGTACAATTGAAGCGGGAAGTATAAAAATCGAGTAATAACCCTAAAAATTTAATGCCTATGAATAAACCACAGAAATGAAGCCTTTGTAAAAAAGAAGTTCGGAAGAGAGGCAACTCTTCCGAACCCGTGAGATTTAAATTTTTCAATTACTTATGAAAAACCTAAAAATTGATACGCAAAAATATGGAAAATTCCTATTACAATCATGCAAATAGGGCATATTTTCTTTGTAAATCATATCTGTTTGTGAAATTTTTTGTTATTTTTCTATTTATAGCGAATGTAACTCTCGCTAATGGAAATGGAACGAGCGAACTCTATGATATAAAGAAAGGGACTCTACTGGAATATTTTAAAGATATAGAGAAAGAAACAGGCTACGTTTTCATCTATTCGAAAGATATCCGACCTAGTTTAAATCAAGTTGTCAGTGTAGATCTATCTAGGAAGAAGACAATCACAGAAAAATTGTCAGCCTTGTTTGAAAAGACAAATCTGGTATATGAAATAAATGGAAAACAGATTGTTGTAAAGAGAAAAACGGCAGTGAAAAAGAATCTTTCTTCACAGCCACAGGAACCTCGGAGAATAACCGGTACTATTACCGATACAAAAGGAGAACCGATTATCGGTGCCAATATCAAGGAAGTCGGTACATTTAACGGCATAATTTCCGATATAAACGGGCGCTTTGCCTTATCTGTAAATCCGAATGCAGTTTTGGAAATCAGTTATATCGGTTATGTCACGACGACAGTACCTGTAAAAGACAATAAAGTGCTTTCTATTGAAATAAAAGAAGCCGAGCAAAGTCTGGAGGAAGTCGTTGTTGTCGGCTACGGAAAGCAGAAGAAAGAAAGTGTGACAGCATCTATCGCTTCTATTTCGAGGAAAGAACTGGTACAGACACAACAATCCAATATTAGTAACATGCTGGTAGGACGAATGCCGGGATTGATTGCTTTTCAAAGAAGTGGTGCTCCCGGCGAAGACGCTTCCAGTCTGTTAATCAGAGGTGTCAGTACATTTACAGACAACACGGCTCCTTTAATAATGATCGATGGCATCGAACGAACTAATTTTGACGGCATAGATCCGAATGAAGTTGAATCATTGAATATACTTAAAGATGCTTCGGCAACAGCGATCTATGGAGTAAAGGGAGCTAACGGCGTAGTATTAATTACTACCCGTAAAGGGGAAAGAGGGTGTCCCCGGTTGAGCTATTCGGGTAATTTTGCTTTGCAGCAATCTACCCAGCTCCCCAGTTATCTGAATAGTGCGGATTATGCAACTTTATACAATGAAGCTTTAGAAAATGACTCCCGGGTTTCGGGTTCTACCTACCAACCGAAATTCACGGATAAAGATATTGAATTGTACAGAAATGGCTTTGATCCGATTTTGCATCCGAATACTAACTGGATAGACGATTTTCTTAGAAAGTTTTCTACCCGCACTCAACATAACATCAACCTTTCGGGTGGTACAGAACGTGTGAAATACTTTATATCGGGAAGTTATTTCGATCAGACCGGTATCTATAAACATACCAAGATAGATTCGGATCATGATGTAAATCCCCGTAACACCCGTTATAACTTCAGAACTAATTTCGATTTTCAGATAACGCGGGACTTTTCGGCAACTGTTCAAATGGCCGCCCAGATAGGCAGAGTGATTACTCCGGGCTCCGGTAACAGTGGAATCTGGCAAGCTATTTCTTTTGCCAATCCCTTGAGCTCTCCGGGATTGGTGGACAATAAAATTGTCCGCATACAGGATGGATTGGGAAGCGTCAATCCCTGGCAAACCTTATTAAGCAACGGTTATCAGAAAGATAATAGAAATAACATCAATACAACATTACGTCTGAATTATGATTTATCATCTTTGCTGACCAAAGGTTTGTCCGTACACGGGAGTATCGCGTATGATAGCTATTATTACAGCCGTAAGAAATATTCGAAAACCTTTCCTTATTATCTTGCGCGCCGTGATGCGGAAGATCCGGATTACATCTATCTGATCCCCCAATCAGAAGAGAGTATCTGGTCTGTAAGTACCGGATGGGATAAGAACCGGAAAGTATATATGGAGTTTGGAATTGATTATAATAGAACTTTCGGGCTTCATAAAACGACAGCACTTATTCTGTATAATCAGAGTAAATACTATTCCCCCTCCCTTCAATATTATGTACCTAATGCTTATCAGGGATTGGTAGGACGATTGACCTATGAATATGCCTCCCGTTATTTGGCAGAATTCAATATGGGATACAACGGAACCGAGAATTTTGCCAAAGGCAAACGGTTCGGATTTTTTCCTGCTGTTTCATTAGGTTGGGTCATCAGTGAAGAAAAGTTTTTTCCGAAAAACAATATCGTTAAATATCTAAAGGTGAGAGGGTCCTACGGAGAGGTAGGAAACGATCAGATAGGTGGTGATCGATTTTTGTATCTGCCGTCTTCTTATGGAGCAGCGAGCGATTCGGGTGTGAACAAGTATAATTTCGGTTTGGCTTCCAATCCGTATACTTCACTGATGATTGTTGAAAATAAAATCGGTAATCCTGATTTGACTTGGGAAAAGGCGAAAAAGATGAATGTCGGTGTAGATATTAATCTGTTCAATAATTGTCTGACTGCTTCATTTGATATATTCAAAGAAAAACGAAATAACATATTAGCCAACAGATCAACATCCCCCATGATTATAGGTGCTAATCTTCCTGCATATAATTTTGGAGAAATGGAAAATCGCGGTTGGGAAATGGACCTTAATTTTAGACATCATATACAAGATTTCCATTATTGGGCACGCTTCAATTATTCATTTGCGAGGAATGAAATCATCTACATGGATGAAGTGCAGAAGAGATATGATTATCAGATGACTACCGGAAGAAGAAAGAATCAGTTTTTCGGACTGATCTTTGACGGATACTATAACTCGTGGGAAGAAATCAATGCATTAGACCGTCCTAAAAGTTCATGGAGCGGGAATCAGTTGCAACCGGGAGACGTCAAGTATGTAGACGTCAACCAGGATGGAGTGATTGATGATTACGACATGGTTCCGATAGGATACACCCCCGTACCGGAGATTATTTACGGTTTCTCATTCGGAGCGCAATATAAAGGATTTGATTTCTCCATCTTATTTCAGGGAGCCGACAATGTATCCATTAAATATTTCGGACGGTCGATGTGGCCTTTCGCGAAAGGAGAAGAGAGTGCGAAATCTCTGATAAAAGAACGTTGGACACAGGAACGGTATGAGGCAGGAGAAAAGATCACCTTTCCCCGTTTGTCTCTGAATCCCAACGGAGAAACCGATCACAACTATCGTCCTTCTACTCTTTGGATACGGGATGCCAGTTATTTGCGATTGAAAAACCTCGAAGTAGGATATACATTTACCGGAGGTTTTGTCAAACGGCTTAACCTGAATAGTGTAAGATTATATTTCAACGGTTCCAATTTATTCACGTGGACAGATGTGGTAGATCTGGACCCGGAAGCACCTTCGAGAAGTGGAAATGTTGAAATCAATACATATCCGTTGCAGAAAGTATATAATATTGGTCTTAATATAAATTTTTGATAATCATGAAAAGAATAACATATATATGTGCAATACTTCTGTCGTCTGTATTGATGTTTTCGTGTAGTGACTATCTGGAAGCTCCGCCCTCTGTCGATTTGGATGAAGACGGTGTCTTTGCCGACAGGACTTTGACAGAACAATACATAACAGGCATCTATGCAGAAGGTATGCCGCTGGGGTTCTCGATGGGAAGTAGCGGGATCGACCGTAAATTGTGTGCAACCTCAACCCTGGCAGGAGCGTGTGATGAAGCCGAACAAGGTGCAAACTGGGGGAAGGGCAATGCCTCGTGGAACGTGGACAATCATAACAACAGCAGCATAGACTGGGATGAAGACCCCCGTCACAACACCCGTTGGCAGACATTACGAAAATGCAATATCGTGCTTGAACGTATTGACGAAGTGCCCGATGATCCGGGAGACGTTGATTTTAAGACACGTTCCAGAGGCGAAGCCTATTTTATGCGGGCTTTGGTCTTCTGGGAAGGAGTATATAGATATGGTGGACTGCCTATAATACACCGTAGAATAAATCCGTCGGAAGATGGTAAACTACCCCGTAATACATTTTCCGATTGTGTAGACTCCATTCTTGTCGATTGTGACCGGGCTGCCTCCATATTACCGGATTATTATACGAATTCGATATTGGTAGGACGGGCAAACAGGATAGCCGCCTTAGCCCTCAAATCCAGAGTACTCCTGTATGCGGCGAGTCCTTTGTTCAATACCGACGATCCGTACCTTCCTTTAAGTGGAAATAATGACCTGATAGGATATGGAAACTATAGTAAAGAACGCTGGAATGAAGCTGCTAAAGCAGCCAAGGCAGCCATTACCGCTGTTGAATCTTCTGGCTATTATGACTTGTACGATGAGGGAACACCTGAAACAAATTACGAACATGTGTGGACTGCTCCCGATAACAAAGAAATAATTCTGGCCAACAAAAAATATCGGAATTTCACAACAAGCAGTCATCCCATAACAAGCAATATACCGGCATGGGCGGGAAGTAGTTGGAGCGACGGCGGTCTTTTTACAACCTTCAATTTCGTGCGTTTCTATGAGAAAAAAGACGGGAACCAACAAACATGGAATATGGATGGTGGCGATGATCTGCTTGAAAAGTACGACGAACTGGACCCTCGTTTTGCGCAAACCATTGCAGCACATGGAGCTAACTGGAATACAGAGATTGGAATTCTTAATTTTCTGCCCGGTGGAGCTCACAATGTAGCCAATGATAAAACGAAACACCTGGTTCGCAAATGGGTACCTCGCGTACTAAGAGCAACGGCTCCGCACAACTCCACTAATATGGACTGGATTGTCTTCCGGGTAGCCGAACTCTATCTGAATTATGCAGAAGCTTTGAATGAATATTATGAAACTCCCCCGAAAGAAGCATTCGATGCAGTCCTGAAAGTTCGTGAACGCTCCGGAATGCCGGGCTTTCCTTCCACTTTGAATAAAGAGCAGTTCAGGGAGAAACTGCGAAGAGAACGAGCCGTGGAACTGGCTTATGAAGATCATCGTTTCTGGGATATAAGACGTTGGCTGATAGCCGATGATGAAGGTGTTATGAAAGGTGCCATGTATGGATTGCAGCTCTCCGCTGTTACAGGAGCACCGGGTAAAGTACATTACAAACCTTATGTCTTTGAAAACAGATTATGGAGTGACCGTTCTTATTTACATCCTATCAAGCAGACCGAAATAGATAAAGGGTATATGCTTCAGAATCCGGGATGGTAAATATGTTCAATCAACTAAAAATAAAAGGTATGACAATAATAAACAGTATATACAAAGGGAAGCGTTATGCTATACTTTTGACTACTATTCTCACTTTTTATGCTCCCGTTTTGTTTGCTCAACACATAGCCGATTCTGCACTTGTAGAAGTCGCCTATGGGCAACAACCGGAATGGAGGCGAACAAGTGCCATTTCTTCCATACGTGGGGAAGATTTGCTGAAAACTACTTCCGCAAGCTTGGGAAATAGTCTGCAAGGACAGCTTCCCGGACTAACATTGTTGCAACAAAGCGGAGAGCCCGGCTATGATTTCTCTATCGCGAATCTCTACCTCCGGGGACGTACTTCCTATGCAAGCGGACAAAAAATGCTGGTATATGTCGACGGTTTCGAAGCCCCGATTGAAAGTCTGTCCACTGCGGAAATCGAGTCTGTAACATTATTGAAAGACGCTTCGGCTCTGGCTTTATATGGTATGCGTGGTGCAAATGGTGTTTTATTGGTGACAACCAAGAAAGGATGCGTTTCCGCTCCGCAAGTCAGTATCCGTTTACAAACGGGAATACAACAACCGTTGGGCGTTCCCGATCCTATCAATGCGTATGATTATGCCACCTTATACAATCAGGCGCGTGTGAATGACGGATTGCCTCGTTTATACACTCCAGAGGAATTGAATGCCTATCAGAACAACACCGATCCTTACTTTTACCCCAATGTAAACTGGAAAAAGGCCATTTTGAATAATACAGCTCCTTTGAGTATGGCTGATTTAAGTTTTAAAGGAGGAGGAGATGTCGTGCAATACTATGTAATGATGAATCTTTTGCAGAACATCGGTTTCTACAAAGACACCGATAAAAAACGCCGGGAAAACTCGAATGCCTATTATGCGAGCTTTAATTTCAGGTCTAATTTGAATATCCAGATAAGCAAACACCTGTCTACCGGACTCAATTTTAGCGGGAGTGTAGGTAATCGCTCTATTCCCGGAGGCAGCAGTTCTGCCAACGGACTTTTGGGAGCGATATGGAGAACAGCTCCGAATGCATTTCCGGTGTACAACCCCGACGGATCGTATGGAGGAAATGCCGCTTTTACCAACCCGGTCGGTAATATCGTCAACAGAGGGCTTTATAAAGAAAACAGTCGGACTTTCCAACTGATTTTTATGCCTAAATACGACCTGGAGAAACTGACAAAGGGATTAAGTGTCAGTGCCGGTATTGCCTACAACAACTATATGGCGGATTCATCTATAAAGAATCAGAATTATGCCCGTTATTCTCTTTCCAAAGGAGCAGGGGGAGAGGTGCTATATACACCCTACGGCGCTGATTCTCCTTTGGAATCCGATGAAGGATTCCGTACTGACTGGAGCCGTCTGAACTTTAAGGCACAGTTGGATTATGATCGCGTTTTCAAGCAACATCAACTCACTGCCAGCATCTTTTTCCTGTCTGATTTATATCAGAAATATGGAAGTCGTGATGACATTAAATACTTGAATTATGCAGGGCGGGTAACTTACTCTTATAATCAAAAATACATAGGAGAATTTGCAGCTTCATATACAGGTTGTGATGATTATGCTCCTGGAAAAAGATATGGATTCTTTCCCGCTTTCTCCGCCGGATGGATACTGTCGAAAGAAAACTTCATGAAAAATATCAACTGGGTTGAATATTTGAAACTAAGAGCATCTATCGGACTGGTTGGAAACAATCAGAATGAGAACGGACGTTATCTGTTCGACCAGACTTATAGCAGTAACGGCTCCTATTTTTTAGGTACAGGGTCGTCATCAACAGGCGGGTTTCAGGCAGATATGATTGCCAATCCCGATATTAGTTGGGAGAAGGAACGTGTATTCAATATCGGATTGGATGCAGTTTTACTGAAAGGGCTGTCGGTAGAATTCGATTATTTCCATAAAGAAAGATATGATATCCTGTCACAGCCGTATTCCACTATTCCCGGATTTGTTGGAGCCTCTTATGGCGACATATTGCCTTATATGAATGTAGGTAAAGTAAAGAATCAAGGTTTCGAGGGTACGATCAGGTACGAAAGCAGTCTTAAAAACAACTTCAACTATTACGTTGAAACATCGGCGTGGTATGCAAAGAATGAAATTGTCGATATGGCGGAAGAAGTGAAACTCTACGATTATCAATATCGTAAAGGACGTTCCGTGAATACTCCTTTTGTACTTGTTGCTGACGGACTGTATCAGGAGAGTGATTTCGATTCGAATGGAAGTCTGAAGTCACATTTACCGGTACCGCAGTTTGGAGAAGTAAACCCCGGTGATATAAAATATATCGATAAAAATGGTGATGGAGTAGTCGATTCCAATGACTCCTATCCTGTGGGATATTCTAATATTCCGGAGTGGAATTATGCTTTGAAAATAGGCTTTGAATGGAAAGGGATAGACGTTGAGGCTTTATTTCATGGCGTTGCCAATAGAGATATCTATTTGAGCGGGCCGTTGGCTTATTCCTTTACCGACAATGGCTCTGCTTCAAAGCTGGCTCTCGACAGCTGGACACCGGAGAATCCCAATGCTTCTTACCCCCGTTTGTCTACCCGGACATTTGAAAACAATTACCGGACATCTACATATTGGAAAAGAAACGGAAGCTACTTCAGAATGAAGAATATCCGGATTGGATATACCTTCCCCCAGTCAATAGCAAGAGCGATAAAGCTGTCCAGATTGTATGTGTATGCTAATGCGAGCAATCTTTTCACCGTGAGTCATCTTGACGGATTGGCCGACCCGGAAAGCAGTTCTTTGATTACATATCCGTTGACACGTTCCTACAACCTGGGGATAAAGATTGATTTTTAATAGGTAAGAACAAAAATATAATAATTATGAAATACCCAATAGGTTTATCTATCATATTGAATGCTCTTGCTGCTATCAGCATATTGTCCGGATGCAGTGATTATCTGGACAGAGAGTATGATTCGTTTATCGACAACGAGATGACCTTTACTTCCTATGAACGTACAAGCAAATTTCTAGTCAATGCTTATCGGTATCTGCCCGATGGTTTCAACCGTATCGGTTCCGAAGCTATGTTGGATGCCGCTACCGATGATGCCGAACATGCCAATGCCTCCTGCAACATCCAGTACTTCAACACCGGAGCCTGGAATTCAAGGTCCAATCCGGATGATTTGTGGAATAAGTATTACGCAGGAATTCGCATTGCGAATGAATTTATAGAAAATGTAGACAGAGTGAATCTGGATAAATACAGACTCGATCCGGATAATCAGAATGAATATCAGAACCGTCTGAATGACTTGAAAACATGGAAATATGAGGCCCGTTTTTTAAGAGCATTTTTCCATTTCGAGCTGGTGAAACGTTTCGGACCTGTACCTGTGATTACTTCTACACTATCCGTCAATGCGGATTATTCAGAGACTCCACGCCCGTCGATGGACGATTGCATCTCATTCATCTCCAGCGAATGTGATAAGGTAGCCGAAGTGCTTGATTTAACTCCGGGACGAGGAATCGATTCGGATTTGGGACGTGCAACGAAGGGAGCCGCATTGGCTTTGAAAAGCAGAGTTTTATTGTATGCGGCCAGTCCCTTGTATCTGAACTGGCAGAATCTTTCGGAAAGCGATCTTCCTTCCGATATGGAGAAATGGAAAGCTGCGGCACAGGCTGCGAAAGACGTAATTGATCTGGGCATATATTCGTTGTATGGCAGTTATGCCACTTTATTCAAGAATAACTTTCAGAATTCCGAGTTTATTCTGATGCGTCGTTACGGAAACAGTTCCGACTTTGAAAAATACAACTTTCCTGTCAGTTATGGTGGGGTAGGCGGCATCAATCCTTCGTTGAATCTGGTAGACTCTTATGAAATGAAAGATGGCAGCTATTTTAGTTGGGAGAATGAGGAAAATGCCGTTCGTCCGCAATTCTACCGGGATGACAGATTGAATGCTACCATTCTGCTGAATGATTCCGTTTGGAAAAGCACGGCAGTAGAGAATTGGGACGGTGGAAAAGACGGTCTGGGCGTTACCAATGCAACCAAAACTGGATTCTATCTGAAAAAGTACCTCAATGAAGATGTGAATATCCAAACCGGCGGAGGAAGTCAGGGACATATCTGGCCGTTATTTCGTTTAGCGGAGATTTACCTGAATTATGCGGAAGCCTTGAATGAGTACGATCCCGAAAATACGGATATAGCAGAGTACATCAATCGAGTGCGCAATCGTGCCGGACAACCGAATCTGCCTTCCGGATTGACGCAGGACGAAATGCGTGAGCGTATCCGGCGTGAACGTCGTGTCGAACTGGCATTTGAGGAACATCGTTCGTGGGATGTAAGACGGTGGAAGATTGCGCAAGAAACACTCGGAGGAGATTTGCTAGGTCTTGAAATCACCCGTAAGAATCAGGCTCGAAGAGCTGTTACCCGGAATTCCGTAATACCGGTTAACGAAGTTCCGGAAGGATGGCATTATTACGATGGAGACGAATTCAATGATTTGGTCGTAAACAACTCATATTGGGGACAGTATGGAAGCGACACTCCGGTAGGAAACTCACAGTATGGACAACCCACTGGAAATATCCAGACTTATCGTAAAAAACAGATTACGATTGAGAAAGGGAGTGGCGGATTGAGCTTTGTCCGGATAGCGGCTACCAAGGACGACAACCCACCGGCTCCGACATTAAGCACTGCCAGTACGAGAGAAGGATGGTGGTCGGGAGCTTTGTCTAGCCGGGATACCGACAAATATGGTTATCAGGGGAAATATTACCCTCTGCATTCCCGTATTGAGATTCGTGCAAAAATACCTTATATATATGGTATATGGATGGGACCGTGGTGTCGTCATTATGCAGGAGCCAGTGTCGCGGAACTTGACATCGAAGAGTTTTTCGTCAAGGAATTTGAGAATACGGCTTCACCCCGCCGGCTTAGCCAGGCTTTACATTTGCATGATAATAAAACAGGTAATCTGGGAATCAACGTGAATGGGTACGGACGGCATACAGTGCTTGATTTCGACCCGGGAGCGGACTTCCATACGTATGGCGTTCAGGTAGATCCGGACCCGGTTTCTCCGGATAAGCATGCTATCATCAGCTACCTGTTGGATGGTAAAGTAACCAATACATTCAAGACGATTGACTATGATGACAGATATAATACATTTATAACCAAAGCAATAGCGGAGGGAAGAGAAAAGCGAACCTGGGACATTGCGATAACCGGACAAATCGGAGGAAAGAATGAAAATGGTATCGGCTATCCCGAAGACAGGAATGCCAATTTGAGAAACGTTTCGATGGATGTAGATTGGGTACGTGTATTTACCCGGGATGAAACAGAACCAGAGATTCCTGAAAAGCCGGAATATCCCGTCGAGAAGTTTGATTATTCCCGTGCTGTGGTAGAAAAGAGAGTGTTTGATTCTAAAATGTATTGGTATCCCATACCTGAAAGTGAGATTCTGCAGTTGAAGAACTGGAAACAGAATCCGGGTTGGTAAATCATTAAAAAGAAATATCATGTTGAAAATAAAGATTCTAATAATCATATTTTGCTGTATCGGGGTGGTGAAAGCCCAAACCGTTATTCCTCCTTCATCAGAAACCCCTCCCGGATGGATTTATTACGATGGAGACGAGTTTAACGGAGATGTGATTGACTCCCGGTATTGGGGAATATATGGTTCCCAAAAAGTGGGGCGACCCACCTATAATCAGGAAAATAAAGCCATGCTTCAGACATACCGTCCGGAGCAGGTCTTTATCGAAACCCTTCCTACAGGAGAGAAGATTTGTCGAATTCGCTCATTCAAAAGTAAAGATGCGCCCAGTCCCGTTCATCCCAGTGTGAAGAGCAAGACCGGATGGTGGTCGGGAGCGCTGTCCAGCAGAGATTCCGATACGGAGAAATATTATCCTCTTTTCTGCCGCATAGAGATCAAAGCCAAAGTCCCATATCTATATGGGCTTTGGAATGCACTTTGGTTGAGGCATTATAAAGGAGCTGGAGTAGCCGAAATAGATATACTGGAGTTTTTTACCAAAGCTTTCGGGGAAAATCCTTATCCGGCCAAAGCGAATCAAACCTTGCATTTGTTCAATTCGGAAACGCAAAAGTTGGGAATCAATCTACCCAAAGGTCAGATACGATATACTGAAATCGGAGACGATAAGCCGGGAGATAATTTCCATGTATATTCGGTTCAGATAGATCCCGATCCTGTTGATAACAATCATGCCATCATTACGTTTCTGATAGATAATAAAGTCAATTACCAGATACATACCCGTACACAGTTGGGGGATGCATATACTGATTTTATCACTAAGGCTCGTAAAGAGAATCGGCTGGACAGAGTTTGGGATATTGCTATCACCGGGCAGGTAGGAGCATTTGACAAGTTGGATGTCGGCTATCCTGCGGAGGAATTGCAGCAATTTGATTTCGATATTGATTGGATAAGAGTTTATGTTCGCGATCCGCATACCCGGATCGTCGGAAATAGTAAACTACCTCATACTCCGGAAGCGGATTCATTTGTTAAAGATTTGCTCTCACGGATGACTGTGGAAGAGAAGATCGGCCAGTTATCCCAATACGTAGGCCGTACCCTTTTAACCGGTCCTGAATCAGAATATTTGAGCGATTCATTGATAGCACGCGGACTTGTAGGTTCTGTTTTGAATATATCCGGTGCAAAGACATTGCGTGATTTGCAGGAAAAGAATATGCGTCATTCCCGGATAAAGATACCGATTCTTTTTGGGATGGACGTGATTCATGGATATAAGACAATCTTTCCGACTCCTTTGGCGGAATCGTGTAGTTGGGATTTAGCAGCGATCGAACGAGCTGCCAAGATTGCTGCGATTGAATCCTCGGCAGCCGGACTACATTGGACGTTCGCTCCTATGGTCGACATCGCAAGAGACGCCCGTTGGGGCAGGGTAGTGGAAGGAGCAGGAGAAGACACCTACCTGGGAAGTGAAATAGCCAAAGCAAGAGTGAATGGTTTTCAGTGGAATCTTTGGGAGAATAATTCAGTATTGGCATGTGCAAAGCATTGGGTAGCTTACGGACTTCCCCAGGCGGGAAGAGATTATGCTCCGGTGGATATGTCGGAACGGACTTTGTTTGATACTTATCTACCTCCTTTTAAGGCTTGCATTGATGCGGGAGTACTTACTTTTATGAGTGCTTTCAATGATATAAATGGTATTCCTGCGTCCGCACATCCGTTCCTGCTCAAAGACTTATTGAGAGGGCAATGGAATTTCAATGGTTTTGTGGTAAGCGATTGGGAAGCAGTGAAGCAGCTGGTGGCGCAGGGAGTGGCGGAAGACGATAAAGACGCTACCCGTCTGGCTTTCAATTCCGGCATCGACATGGATATGACAGATGGGCTCTATAATAAATACATGAAAGAACTGATAGAAGCCGGTAAAATCAGTATGGAAGATGTCGACAATTCCGTCAGTCGGATTCTGCATATCAAATATGCTTTGGGACTGTTTGTTGATCCATATAAATTCTGTAATGAAGAATACGAATCGCAGACAATCATGAAAAAAGAATTTCTGGATGCAGCACTGGACATGGCTCATAAATCGGCTGTCCTGCTGAAGAATGACAATCATACATTACCGCTGGCAAAAAATGTCCGTTCCATTGCCGTGGTAGGTCCGCTGGCCGATAATCAGACCGAACTGCTGGGCTCGTGGAGAGCAAGAGGGGAAGATCGCCATGTGACGACTGTATTGCAGGGCATAAAGAACAAAATCGGCGGTAACAAAACGAAAGTTGGATATGCCCGTGGTTGCGATTTTGACGGAGAAGATAAGTCAGGATTCAAAGAAGCAGTGAAATTGGCTTCCAAAAGTGATATGGTGATTGCCGTTGTCGGTGAAAAAGCTTTGATGAGTGGCGAATCGAGAAGCCGTGCCCAACTGGATTTGCCGGGTGTGCAGGAAGAATTGATAAAAGAACTGGTTGCCACAGGGAAACCCGTTGTCGTCGTATTGATGAATGGGCGTCCGCTGTCTATCGAATGGGTGGACAAGAACGTATCGGCCATTCTCGAAACCTGGTTTTTAGGTACTTCTGCAGGAACCGCTATTGCTGATATACTGTTCGGTGATTATAATCCTTCCGGAAGATTGACCATTTCTTTTCCACGGGTAGAGGGACAAGTACCGGTTTACTATAACTATAAGAAATCCGGACGTCCGGGAGATATGCCCCATTCCTCAACCACCCGGCATATCGATGTTCCGAATGCTCCGCTCTATCCTTTTGGTTACGGTTTGAGTTATACCACATTCAGTTATTCAGTTCCGCAGAGCACCCAAAAAGAATATACGCGACAGGAGACCATCTCCGTTTCGGTGACAGTAACCAATACCGGAGACAGAGATGGCGAAGAGACTGTGCAACTGTATGTGAATGATAAAGTTGCTTCTGTTGTGCGTCCGGTAAAGGAGTTGAAGGCATTCAAGAAAATATTCCTGAAAGCGGGGGAGTCAAAGACCGTTCAGTTTGACATTTCTCCTTTAGCTTTAGGCTTTTATGATGCTGCCATGAACTATGTGGTAGAACCCGGTGAATTTGAAATTATGACCGGCTGCAACAGTAATGATTTACAAACCATATCGGTCAAACTAATAAATTAGAAGGAGGAACCGTTCTATGAGAAATTGGATAATTGTATTTTTTGTCATCTTTGCCGCTCGGCTTTCTGCACATGACGGTGACAGTATAAAGATCACACACGGTCCTTACCTGTGTGATATGAGTACCGACGGCGTGACAGTGGTATGGACTACAAACAAACCTGCTCTTTCGTGGGTGGAAGTGGCGCCTGCCGGTGAAGATCATTTCTATGGGAAGGAACGTCCGCGATATTACGATACGGAGTCCGGACGTAAGCGGGCCAATGATACAATCCACCGTGTACGCATCAAACATTTGGAACCCGGCAGGGAATACAGATACCGGATTTTTTCGAGAGAAGTTGTCTCTTGGCCTTCGAGTGACTGGGTAACTTATGGATTGATTGCTGCTTCAAATGTATACAAGCAAGAACCTTTCAGATTCAGAACTTTCGACGACCGGAAGAAAGAAATTTCCTTTCTGGTATTAAATGATATTCACGGGCGGAGTGACTATATGAAGTCTCTGTGTCGGGAAGTAGATTTCAAATCTCTTGATTTCGTTTTGCTTAATGGAGATATGTCGTCATGGGTAGAGGGGCAGGAGCAGATATGTAAAGATTATATTGATGCTTGTGTCGAATTGTTTGCGTCCGAAGTGCCTATTGTTTTCAATCGGGGAAACCATGAAACACGTGGAGTTTATTCCGATGCGTTGATAAAGTATTTTCCTACGTCTACCGGAACTTTTTATTATCGTTTCAACATAGGTAAGGTTTGTTTTCTTGTTCTTGATTCCGGTGAAGATAAGCCGGATTCGGATTTGGAGTATGCCGGTATTGCCGACTATGACAATTATCGAGAAGAAGAAACCCTATGGTTGCGGAGTGTGGTGGAAGAAAACGATTTTAAGCAATCATCCCTTCGGATCGCATTCCTGCACATCCCGCCGACGATAGGCAATTGGCATGGAAACTATCATTTGCAGCAAACCTTGTTGCCCGTTTTAAATACGGCTGGAATTGATCTGATGTTATCCGGACACACTCATAAATATTATTTCCGTGAATCAGAACCCGATAAAGCCAACTTTCCCATCCTTGTCAATGATAATAACAGCTATCTGCTTTGTAAGATAAAAGATGGAAAAATGGTGATTGATGTGGTAGGAGCGAATGGAAAAGACAAGAAGCAACATCAGTTTGATGTGAAATTTTAGTCAAATACCATTAGATTCCAATAGTATAGTTATTTATAATTTAATGTAATCATGAAGATGAAAACTATAATAAAATTATTATTTGTATTTTCGTTGCCATTTATTTTCTGTCGTTGTGCCGACGACGGGATACACTATGAACGGGAAATCAATGTTCCCGAAGGTATCTATCTGACGGGGAGTGCGTCCCAATTCTCGGTAGAGGCAATCAATGGTAAAATGAATGTGATAAAAGAGGGCACTTTGGTCGCATTGAACACATGGCTGACATCCAGCGGAGATTTTTATATCTCTTTAGTCGGACCGGATGGGCAACCCGTTTATTATGGGCAGGGAGCGCTTTTGCAAAACGACAACAGTGAGGTGTCAACTTATTCTTTGGCTCCTGGAACCGGCGGTTTCAGAGTAATGGAAGATGGATTGTATCAGCTAATTGTGAATCCTTTATTGAAACAGGTTAATATTGTTCCATTCAATTTCCGTTTGACGAGTAAATTCGAACTGACAGAAGACGGTGAAAACGAACTCTTTCTTCAAAAACCGTCTTACGACCATATTAACCATGTGGCTACCTGGGTGTCCAGTGGCGAGTTAGAAGTGATATTACCGGCAGAGTTTTCGTTTAATTATACCGATAATACGTCTTTTGATGTGAAGGAAACAGATACGGAGAAATATACATTCTCTTCTATGTACACCGGAACGGGAGGAAGTATAAAAATGAATGTTTTAACTGAAGAATATGCCGAACTAACCAACCAGTCGCAAGTGCAGCTCAATCTTAAAAACAAAGGTGAGTATAAAGTAACGCTTCAATATGAAGTCTTGACAGGAAAATTCTTTGCGAAGATGACGGGCAATGAGATCATAGAACCCGAACCGGAGGGGTATCCGGAGAAACTATATATGATTGGAGATGAATTTGGAAACTGGAATTGGAATTCGACAAATGTGGTAGAGATGGCCCCTGTGGGACAGCTTGGCAATGGTGCATTCTGGACTATCAAGTATTTCAATGCTGGTCAGGGAATTAAATGGGCATCGGAAAAATCTGATGCGGAAAGTTTTGCCTCTTTGGGTACAAATGTCAATTATGTTGTAGGCAGTAACGGAAGAGCGACGGTAGAAACAAGCGGCCTGTATT
>ERZ857840.2182-NODE-2182-length-19570-cov-9.033718_pt1 | contig 19570 bp, 13 predicted proteins | sample MGYA00519760_ERZ857840 | MGnify/ENA primary metagenome ERZ857840 (study PRJEB31778, sample SAMEA3449371) | human gut metagenome | biome: human gut; feature: human-associated habitat; material: faeces | place: United Kingdom | collected 2010/2012 ... | reverse complement strand
AAGGGGGAGACCAAGGTTATTTTATGCAAGGGGCTTCGCCCCTTGCATCCCCGGGCTGAACCCGGGCGGCACTGGCTCGACCTGCCGCTGTAGAAGACTCAATGGGGGGCGTGCCCCCGGCGTTGCTGGCTCGGTGAGCGTTAGCGGTACACGGCGGATGGTTTGCCTTCTTTGTCGCCCGTCGCCCCTGCCTTTAGCCTTGTCTTTTGCCCCCATCCCCCTCCCCCCTTCCCAGCGGGAAGGGGGAGACCAAGGTTATTTCATGCAAGGGGCTGCGCCCCTTGCATCCCCGGGAATAGACCGGGCGCGGCACTGGCTATGCTGGCGGGAAACCGGTTCTTCGGGCGTTGCCGGGGGGACACCTGCTTTGTCGCTGTCAACTCTGCCTCCGGTCAATCCATAATCGAGAAAAGTTCTTGGGGGTTTGGGGGCTTCTTTCAAGAAGCCCCCAACGTCTCTCCCGTCTCCCCGTCTCCCCGTCTCTCCCGTCTCTCCCGTTCCTCCCCGCTGTACACCGTCGCACGCAGGGAGAAACTGCAAATTGCACAAAAATGCGCAAAACGGTTGACATTGAACGGGTATACTGGTATAATGGGGACGGAAAGGGGCGAGTCCCCTGCAGTGCCCCGGCGGAGAGAGATGCCGGAAGAGTTCGAAAGGGATGAACACATGAGAAAACACCTGTATACAGCGCGGAGGGATATGTCCCGCGCGGTCTGGCTGGCGGTTGCCCTGTGCCTGCTTGCCGGCTGCATGGTGCTGTCTGCCTGCCTGCACACGGAGGAGCAGGATTCCGCGGCGGAGTCGTCCGCGACGGAGGATCCGACCGATACCGGCGCAACGGATGCCCCCGACGGCACCACTGCCGCAGGAGACACAGCGGAGTCGGGTTCGACGACTGCCGCGGGCGACACGACCGTGACGGACGCCCCGGATGCAACCGGATCCCAGACCCGCCCGGAGGAGCCGACTGCCCCGGAACAGCCAACGGATAAGCCGACCGAGCCGACGACTGATCCTGCCGAAAAGCCGACGGAGCAGCCGACCTCCAAGCCGACGGAAAAGCCGACGGAAAAGCCCACTGAAAGACCGACCGAACCGCCGACAGAGACCGGAACGCAGCCCGAACCGGGTTCCCCGGAGGACGTTGCCGCATGGGAAGGACTCATCATCGAAAAGGTGTACGGCACGGGGAAGAAGCAGGCGGTGATCGGGAACGGATTCGTGCAGCTGTACAATACGACAACCAAGCCCATCTCCCTGTACGGGCTGGCGCTGTTTTACAGGACGGATGGCGGGAAACCGTACACAAGGCTGGTGTTCCCGGAGGGGGCGACCGTCCCGGCGCTGGGCTACTACCTCGTGCGCGCGGCATCGCCGGACGGCTTTGACGACAGCACCGGCGTCATGAGCATCGCAAACTACGATTTGGCATGGGACGTCCTGCTTGACAATAAGGAGATCCGCCTGGTGCTGGCACGCAGTACCCGGCTGATCAACGCCGATGACGATATCACAGCGCTGAAGGGTACCGTCTCCGTGTTCTATGCGTCCGAGACGGCGCCGATACAGTCGGTTTATGCAATCGACAATCTGTCCCGGAACAAGATCGCTGTCCGCACGGCAAAGGCGACCTACAGCGGATACCATACGGTCAACGTCACAAAGGCGGACTCCGCCAAGCTGGCACAGCTCTGCACGGTCACTTCGGCGGGCGAGGTCAATGACGTGATCCGCCCCCGCATCCAGGAGGTCGTGTTCTCCCACCCCGCCGGCATCTATGACTCGGCAATCACACTGCGGCTGGGAGCACCGGACGGATACAGCATCTACTATACGATTGACGGCTCCGACCCGACAACCAGCAAGACCCGCCGGAGCGGCTCGGGGGACATCCGGCTGACTGATTCCTCCGCCATGACGTGGGGGCCTGTCACCAAGGCGTGGATTGACTGGCGGGGCAGCAGCCGCCCGACCGTGTCAACCATGCCCGGCGGATACGTCATCAAGGCGTACGCCACCAACGGAACCGACTCCACCCCCGTGTTCGCCAACACATACTTCATCGCGCCTGAGCTGGAGGCATATGGCGTTTCCATTGTCTCGCTGTCCATCCCGCTGGAGCAGATGATCGGATCGGACGGATTTTACAGCAATTTCTGCCCGTCCGGCGTCATCACGGCGACCCGCCCGCGCGGACTGGCACGCATGGAAGTGTTCGACCCGACCGGCAAGCGCGTCGGCAATTCGCAGGTCGAGCTGGCTGTCAGCGGCAACGGCTCTTCGGGCTGGGGCATGAAATCCCTGCGTATCTACTACAAAGGCTCGCTCAATGAGGGCGGCGGACTGGATTCCGATCTCCACTACGATTTCTTCGGCGGCAGAGCGCTGGACAGCAGGGGGGAGGCGGTCACGTCCTTCTCGCGGCTCCTGCTCCGCAACTCGGGCAACGACTGCAACACTTCCTTTATCCGGGACGCCTATATGCAGCGGGTTACCTCGGTGCTGAATGCGGATACCATGGCGACCGCCTCCACGCTGGTGTTTGTCAACGGCGAGTTCTGGGGCGTGTACAATATGCGCGAGCGGTACAGCCCGGAGTATGTGGAATCGCACTACGGCGTTGACAAGAACAATGTGACTGTCATCGAGAGCGACTACAGCCAGGTGCATACCAACACCAATGCGGATTTCGTGCTGTCCGCCGGCGTGGAGGGCGACCAGAAGCCTTTCAACGACATGGTGGCGTATATGCGCCGGAACGATCTGGCGGAGCAGAAGAACTACGAGTACGTCAGCTCACTCATGGATATGGATTCCTTCATTGATATGTGGGTGGCGCGGCTGTTCTTCGTCGCGCGCGACTGGCCCGAGAACAATATCAAGGTCTGGCGCAACAAGAATCCGGAGGATCCCTCCGGCTTTGACACCAAGTGGCATTTTACCATGCTGGATATGGACATGGGTCTCTCCTTCTACGATTTCACGACGGAGGATCACAACTTCTTCTGGGCATTTGACTCGAACTCGGTCTGCGGTGCCATGATGCGGGCGCTGATACGGAACGAGGGCTTCCGGCAGAGATTCATCCTGCGCTACTACGAGGTGTTCACCGAGATATTCACGCCGGAGTACCTGGGTGCGGAGCTGGAGGCAATGATTGCCGCGCGCGACGGTCTGATGTCGCTCCAGCAGGCTCGCTGGGGCGGCGAGGGCGCGTCGGTCGCCACGTGGAACCGCGAGGCGGGGAAGATGCGTTCCTTTGTTGCCAACCGGCAGGCAAAGGGACTGCAGCATATGTTCGATTATTTCAACGTGACGGCGGCTGACATGGAGCAGCTGACACACAGGAAGGTGACCTTCTCCTTCCGTGATACCCGCGCGACGGTGTCCTGCGACGGCGAGGCGGTCAGGGCGGATACGGTCATCCGGTTTGAGGACGACAGCAGGACGCTCCGCATCCGGGCGACGGCACGTGCCGGGTACAGTCTGACCGCCATTGTCTGGACGGGCAGCGACGGCAAATCGCAGACGGTCACGCCGGACAGCGGGCAGGGGGAGGCGGTCTTTACCGTTACCTGCTCCGGCACCGTGGCGGTGTACGCCCGGAAGAACGCTTCCGGCGGCGACGAAACCCCGACCGGAACGCTGGTGGCAGGCGCGACCTACCTGTTCTGCCTGACGGAGGACGGCGACCTGTATGCATGGGGTGACAACCGCGGCGGCGTGCTGGGGCTGAATTCCGCTTCCCTCACGATCAGCAAGCCGACGCTTGTCATGCGCAACGTGGCGCAGGTGGCGACCAGTTCGGGCTGTGACTTTGAAAACGGCAACACCGCCTGGATGACAGCCATCCTGACGCGGGACGGCAGGCTGTACACGGTCGGTGCAAATGCTTCCGGACAGCTGGGGCGCAAAGGGACGGTCAGCGATGCCCGCCTCGGTCAGGTCAGCTTTTCCGGCAAAATCCGGAGCATCAGTGTCGGGCATGACCATATGCTGGTGCTGGACGCGAACGGCGTCCTCTGGGGCATCGGCAACAACTCCTACGGGCAGATACGTGCGTCAGCTTCCTCCACGACTTCCTTTGTCCGCGTGGCGGATCACGTTACCGCCATGGCTGCCGGGCGGCGCTCGACGCTGTACATTGATGAGAACGCGCGCCTCTACGGGCTGGGCGACAACCGCTGGAACAAGATGGTGGCAGGCGGCGGCGACCGGCTGACCGAGCCGAAGCTGCTGCAGTCCGGCGTGGTGGCTGTCACCGCCGGGGAGCATGAGAGCCTTTCCGTTACCGAGAACGGCGACCTGTACTATGCGGGCTGGCGCTCGTTGTACGGCTTCTCGCAGGGCGGCGGCAATACTCCCGCGTTCGTCAAGCTGATGTCCGGCGTTGCGTCGGCATCTGTATACTTCGGCGACGTTGCCATCCTGTCCGAATCCGGCGCCGTGTACGTGTACGGTCTGAACAACGGCGGCTCCATCGGTTCCGCTGTGACCAACGGAACGCCGCGTCGGCTGGATGTCGGCGACGATGTCATCGCCGTTGCGGCTGGTTATAGCTTCACCGCCTACCTTTGCGCGGACGGCAGTGTCCGCGTCAAGGGGGACAATACCTACGGGCAGGCAGGCGTCGGGCGGCTCGGCGGTTCCGCCTCCCTGACCGCAGTCTATCCCGCCGGCTGAGCCGACTTCTCTTCTATGCAAAACCCTCTGACTGTCTGAATTTCTGTCAGCGTCAGAGGGTTTGTCTATTTTCAAAGCGCCCGCTTTCTGTTATACTGCCTTTCGGACGCTGCGGCACCCCGCTGTCCGTGCGGGCAGGGAAGCGAAGAAGCGCTGGGGGGCTTCTTGAAAGAAGTCCCCAACCCCCCAAGAACTTTTCCCGGATTTGTCTCCGTAAAGCGCCCACGGCACAAGGAGAAAATTTGCGAAAGCCCTTGCAAAAAAACGTGCGGTGTGGTACAATAGATAAAGTGATGGGTCAAAGAGCCATATAATACCGTCAATCCGGCGGGAACCCTGTCGATTGATTGGATGCAGAGAATGGAAAGAAGGTGTGTGGAATTGTCCAGAGAGGCGATTGCGAGAGTCCGCGAGGCGGAGGCGAGGGCGGCAGATATCCGGGCACAGGCAACGGCGAAAGCCCAGCAGATGCGCACGGACAACGAGAAAGCCTGCGCTGAGAAACACGATGTGCGGGTGAAGGAAATGTCCGCCGCCCTGCGGGCGGGTCTGGACAGCATGCAGGAAAAGGCGGACGCGCTGGTCCGGCAGAGCCGGAAGGAGGCACAGACCGACGCGGAAGCCCTGAAGGCGGCGGCAGACGTACACATGAAGGAAGCCGTCCGGGTCATCGTGTGGGAGATGTTTGATTCATGTCAATAGCCGTAATGAAAAAGCTGACGGTGCTGACGCCGGAGCGGGACGCCGATGCCCTCATCCGCCGCCTCATCCGTCTGCGATGTGTGGAGGTCCGCACGACGCCTGTCGAGGACGGGGATCTGCTGCGCGTCCGCTGTGACAGCCAGCGCGCAGAGGCGGAGGAGCGCGTCCGGACCATAAGTGAGGCTCTGCCCGTCCTGAATCGCTATACCGGCAAGCCCAAGCCGTGGATGCGGCAGTCGGTGCCGGATAACGACACATACCCCCTGTGCGGGAGCAGGGAGGCGGTGTGGCGCGTGGTGCGCGAGACGCGCGAGCTGGATGCCCGCCTGCGTGCCGGACAGACAGAGGATGCGCAGCTCCGTACCCGCGCTGCCACACTGACTCCGTGGTTGGACTGCGACCTGCCGCTGTGCGGCGGCGGCACGGAGCTGTGCGAGGTGTGGCTCGGCTCCCTGCCGGCGAAAACGCAGATATCCGCCGCAGTCGATGCGCTCCGGACGCTGGACGCCGGCGTGGAGGCTGTGAAGGAGGACGAGGACGGACTGTACATCGCGGCAGTCTTTCCCCGGCAGGAGGAGGACGCCGTCAGCCGGGCGCTGTCGGAGATCGGCTTCCTGCGGGCGGATTTTTCCGCCGAACCGTATGCCGCCGCCCGGGACGGACGAGCCCCGACCGCGCGGGACGTGCGCCGGTCGATCCGGGCACGACGCCGGGAGATAGCCGCCGCGGCGGAGCAGGATACCGCACGCCTCAAGGAGCTGGCGGCATTTGCGCCGGACGTGGAAATCCTGTACGACAACGAGAACACAACCCTGATCGCCGCGCGCCAGAAGGCAAAGCTGGCGTCCACGGGGCAGTGCGCCGTGCTGGAGGGCTGGGTGCCCGCCGCGCGGGACGGGCGGGTGTCCGCCGCACTGGATAAGCTGTTCTGCGCGTATGAGATGAGCGATCCGGAAGGGGAGGATCAACCGCCGGTTCTGCTGAAAAACAACGGCTACGCCACCAACTTCGAGTGGGTGGTCGGGATGTATTCCTACCCCAAGTACGGTACGTACGATCCGACCTTCGTGATGAGTCTGTTCTATTTCGTGATATTCGGACTGATGTTTGCGGATGTTGGCTACGGTGCGATTCTCCTCCTGGGCGGCTTCCTGGTGCCGCGCCTGCTCCACATGGAGGGCGGTGCCAAACGGATGTTCAATATGTTCGGCTGGTGCGGTATCTCCTGCGTGATTATGGGCGCCGTGTTCGGCGGCTGGTTCGGGGATCTGCCGTACTCCGTCATGGCGAATATGATGGGTTACGGCTCCATCGAGGCGGCGAAGGAAGCGGCGCCGTGGTTCAACGGACTGTCGGTTGCGCTGGGCGGCAAGCGTATTTCGCTCAACCCGCTGGAGGAACCGATGGCGTTCCTGGTCGTTTCGCTGATTATGGGCGCCGTCCACCTGCTGGGCGGTATGGCGATCAAGTTCTACCTGCTCTGCCGTGACGGTCAGGTGTTTTCGGCGATATTCGACATCGGCTCGTGGTGGGTTCTGTTTGCCGGCATCGGCATGGTATTTGTCCGCCCCACCGTGGGGTATATCCTCTGCGGGGTTGCCGTCCTGATGATCGTGGCAACGGCGGGACGCGCGGAGCGCAACCCGGTTCTGCGGTTCGGCAAGGGCTTGCTGGGGCTGTACGGACTCATCAACTATGCCTCCGACCTCCTGTCCTACTGCCGCATACTGGCGCTGGGACTGGCGGCGGGCGTCATCGCGCAGGTGGTCAACCTGATTGCCACCATGGGCGGTCCTTCGCCGGGCGGCTTTGTCAAGATGGTGCTGATTATGCTGATCGGTCACGCGCTGAACATAGCCATCAACCTGCTGGGCGCCTTCGTTCATACCAGCCGGCTCCAATATCTGGAGTTCTTCGGAAAGTTCTTTGAGGATGGCGGCGTGCCGTTTGACCCGGTGCTCCCGTCCGAGAAATATTCTGCCGTTGCATCCGACGAGGAGCGCGGCAACTGATGCATTCGTGTCCCCAATTACAAAGGATGCGCTGTCGCATGAACCAGCGCTTCCAATAATAAAAAAAGGAGTTCAATCCGCTATGAAACGCAACAATCTGCGCAAGACGTTCGCTATCCTGGTGCTGTCCCTGTTTGCCCTGTCGCTCTTTACCGTGTGCGCCTTTGCCGAGGGGGAGACTGTCGCTCCCATCGGAGGAGGGGCGGCGGTTCAGCCGGATCCCGGCGCCGAAAAGCCCTCCGTGCTTGAGGGAATTTTCTCCGGTCGTAACCTTGCCCTTCTGGGCGCGGCGCTCGCCGTGGCGCTCCCCTGCCTTGGCTCCGCAAAGGGCGTCGGCATCGTGGGTGAGGCATCCAGCGGGCTGCTGTCCGAGGATCCCTCCCTGTTCGGTAAGGCGCTGGCTCTGCAGGCACTGCCTATGACGCAGGGTGTCTACGGCATGGTCGCTTCCTTCCTGATGCTGAACACCATCGGTCTGTTCGGTACGCCCAAGGAGCTGACCGTCGCGCAGGGTGCGTACTTCATCATGGCTGCACTGCCCATCGCGCTGGCGGGCTACCTGTCCGCGATCAAGCAGGCGCGCGTGTCGGCGGCAGGTATCAGCCTGCTGTCCAAGCGCCCCGGCGAGCTGGGTAAGGCTATCACCTCCGCCGCACTGGTGGAGACCTATGCCATCTTCTCGCTGCTGATTACGCTGCTGATGGTTGCCAACTTCCCCGCCTGACGGCGAGTAAGGAGACTGGATATGACGGGGCTTGAAAAAGTGACCGGCAAAATCATCGCCGACGCCGAAGCCGATGCCCGCGCCACGCTTGCCGCAGCGCAGGCGGACTGCGAGGCGGCAGACGCCGCAGCCGCCGCCAAGACCGAAGCCGACTGCGACGGTCTGCGGGAGTCGGCAGGACGGGAGGGCGAGTCGCTGATCCGCCGGGCGAAGTCCGCGGCGGAAATGGCGCGGCGCGACGTCCTGCTGGAAACGCGGAGCGGGCTTGTCGAGGAAGCATACCGGCAGGCGGAGAAGGAAATCCGCGATCTGCCGGCTGACAAGTATGCGGCGCTTCTGACGGGTATGCTCAAGGCGGCACTGCGCCGCCAGCTTGAGGACGAGCAGGAAAGCATGCGGCTGTACGGGGAGAATATCGCCCCCGCCGCCTATGAGATTCTGCTCAATGCCCGCGACCGCAAGACCTACGGACAGCAGCTGCTGGATGCGGTGAACGCGGGAAGCTTTGCAAAGATCGGACTGACGCGGCAGGACGCGGTGAAGCTGCCGAACGAGACTGCCGACATAACCGGCGGGCTGATTCTGCGGTGCGGTGAGGTTGAGATCAACTGCTCGCTGCGCATGATGTTCGACGAGGTGCGCCGCCGGACGGAGGGACGTGTGTCCGGGATCCTGTTCGGCAGGGACGCCTGAGCCGTGCGCCGGGATCCGGCGGGGAAAGGCGGAGACTCATGAGGAAGATCAAGGAAACCGAATATATGTACGCCTCCGCCCGCCTGCGGATGCTGGAGAACCGCATGGTGGGGCGGGAGCGCGTGGAGGCGCTGTGCGATGCCAGAACCGGGGCGGAGGTGCGTGCCCGGCTGGCAGAGTACGGCATTGCCGTCGGCGGGGAACCCGGAGCAGGCGAGGAAGCCGTGTTGCCGGGCATTCTGCGGGACGCGTATGACGAGGTGGCATCCTGCGTCCCGGACGCGGCGGTGTTTGACTGGATGCGCTTCCCCTACGACTGCAACAATCTGAAAATGGCGCTCAAATGCCATATCCGACAGCTGAGCGGGGAGGAAACGGCAGGTCTGCTGTTTGATTTCGGGACCGTGCCTGCCGCGGATGTCCTGACGCTGATCGGGAGCGAGACACCTGCGCCGGAGCTTGCGGGGCGTGTGCCGCCGGAGCTGCTGGAGGCACTGTCGGACGCGCGGGAGGCGTTTGCCAAGTCGGGCGACCCCCGGCAGATAGACCTGCGGCTGGATCGCGCCTGCTACCGCGCCATGCTGGCGGCGGCGACCGCTACCGGCGAGCCGATGCTGGCGGGCTGGGTAAGGGCGAAGATCGATCTGGTCAACGTCATGATTACCCTGCGCATCCTGCGCCTGTCACTGGGTGCCTCGGCGGGGCAGTTCCTGGAGGAGGCACTGCTTCCGGGCGGCAGTCTGGATCAGGACTTTTTCCGCGCGGCACTGGGCGAGACGGGGGGCGAGGACAACCTGCTCTGGCGTCTGCGCACGACGCGCCAGCCGTTGCTGGAGGGGCTTGTCCGGCGGATGGAAAAGACAGACAAATCCCTGTCGGCTTTGGAAAAATGCTGTGATGATACGCACATGGAGCTTGTGCGGCACGATGCGCGCGTACCCTTTGGGGTGGGCGTTCCGGGCGGGTACCTGTACGGCTGGGAGACAGCCGTGCGCAATATCCGCATCATCCTTGCCGCCCGTGAGGCGGGGCTGACGCCCGCGCAGACACGGGAGAGAGTGAGGGAGAGTTATGTATAAAATCGGCATCATCGGCGAGCGGGACAGTGTTCTCGGCTACATGGCGATCGGCTTTGCCGTCCATGAGGCGGCGGATGCCGCCGCCGCCGGACGTATCCTGCGCCGTCTGGCGGAGGACGATTCCTACGCCATCATCTTCATCGTGGAGAACTATGCCGCCGAGCTGGAGGCGGAGATTGCAGCCTATCGGGACAGACCTCTGCCGGCTATCGTGACGTTGCCCGGCAGAGCCGGCTCGACCGGTTACGGGATGGCTGCCCTCAAAACAGCCGTGGAGCGTGCGGTCGGTGCGGACATTCTCTTCAAGGGGAACGAGTAAGGGCAACGCCGCACGGTGACGGCGGCGCGGATGCGCCGAGCCTTCCCGCCTGCGGCGGCAGGAATACAGGGTGTTGCGGAATCGGCATGACCGGTTCTGCCGAGAACGCAGAAAGCAGAAAGAGGAAAATATGGTTGAAGGAAAGATTCTGAAGGTGTCCGGACCCCTTGTCATCGCCGAGGGGATGCGGAACGCCAATATGTTCGACGTGGTGCGCGTCGGGCAGAACCGCCTGATCGGTGAGATCATCGAAATGCACGGGGATCGCGCCTCCATCGAGGTATACGAGGAAACGGCGGGGCTGGGACGCGGCGACAAGGTCGTTTCCACCGGTGCGCCGCTGTCGGTCGAGCTGGGACCCGGACTGCTGACCAGTATTTATGACGGCATCCAGCGCCCGCTGTCCTCCATGTGCGAAAAGTACGGCTCCAACATCCGGCGCGGTATTGACGAACCGGCACTGGATCGGGACAAGGTCTGGCACTTTGAGGCGAAGCTGGGTTACGGCGACAAGGTTGGACCCGGCGATGTCTACGGAACCGTGCAGGAAACGGATTCCATCCTCCACAGTATCATGTGCCCGCCCCGCAAGCGCGGCACCGTCATGGAGCTGTACACCGGCGACTTCAAGGTCACCGACCGTATCGGCAAGCTCAGACTGGAGGACGGCACCGTCGAGGAGATCACGCTGGTGCAGAAGTGGCCCGTGCGTGTGTCGCGCCCCTATGCAGGCAAGCTCCCGCCCGTCGAGCCGATGATTACGGGGCAGCGCGTCATCGACGCCCTGTTCCCCATTGCCAAGGGCGGCACCGCCTGCGTCCCCGGTCCCTTCGGCTCCGGCAAGACCGTGGTGCAGCACCAGCTTGCCAAGTGGAGCGATGTGGATCTGGTGGTTTACATCGGGTGCGGGGAGCGCGGCAACGAGATGACCGACGTTCTGCGGGAGTTCCCGGAGCTGACCGACCCCCGTACCGGGCGTTCGCTCATGGAGCGCACCGTTCTGATTGCCAATACATCGGATATGCCGGTCGCGGCGCGTGAAGCGTCGATCTACACCGGCATCACCATCGCGGAGTATTACCGCGACATGGGCTATTCGGTCGCCGTCATCGCCGACTCCACCTCCCGCTGGGCAGAGGCACTGCGCGAGATGTCCGGGCGGCTGGAGGAGATGCCGGGTGAGGAGGGCTACCCTGCCTACCTGACCTCGCGCCTTGCACAGTTCTATGAGCGTGCCGGAAAGGTGGTCTGCCTGGGATCGGACGGCAGGCAGGGTGCCCTGTCCGCCATCGGCGCTGTGTCCCCGCAGGGCGGCGACATTTCCGAGCCGGTCACGCAGGCGACTTTGCGCATTGTCAAGGTTTTCTGGGGGCTGGATGCCTCCCTTGCCTACCGCCGCCATTTCCCCGCCATCAACTGGCTCAATTCCTACTCGCTGTACCGGGAGCGGCTGGAGCCGTGGTTCTGCGAGCAGGTCGCGCCGGACTGGATGGAGCTGACCGGCCGTTGCCTGAAGACACTTCAGCTGGAGGCAAACCTGGATGAGATCGTCAAGCTGGTCGGTATGGACGCGCTGTCCGCCGATGACCGTCTGACGCTGGAAACCGCGCGCTCCATCCGGGAGGACTTCCTGCAGCAGAATGCCTTTGAGGGGGAGGACAGCTACACCTCGCTCGAAAAGCAGCACACGCTGATGAAGCTGATATTTGCCTTTGAGGACAAGGCGCGTCGCGCGGTCGCGGACGGTGCGGACGTGGAGGATGTGTCCAACCTGCCCGTGCGGGAGCGCATCGGGCGCTTCAAGGCGGTGCCGTCCGCCTCGTGCCGTGCGGAGGCGGATGCCGTGACAGCCGCCATGACGGCGGAGCTGGACGGGCTGGTTGCCCGTGCGCGGCACGCATAAGTGAGAGGGAGAGAACAGTATGATTCGGGAATACAGAACCATAGAGGAGGTCGCCGGACCGCTGATGCTTGTCCGGCAGGTCGAGGGCGTCAAGTACGACGAGCTGGGTGAAATCGAGCTGCCGAACGGCGAGGTGCGCCGTTGCCGCGTGCTGGAGGTCAACGGGCGCGACGTGCTGGTACAGCTGTTCGACTCCGCCGCCGGGCTGAACCTGGCGGAATCCAAGGTGCGTTTCACCGGACACGGCGTGGAGCTGCCGGTGTCCGAGCATATGCTGGGGCGCGTGTTCAACGGCATGGGGGAGGTCATCGACAACGGTCCCTCCATCCTGCCGGAGAAGTCGCTGGATATCAACGGCTCCCCCATCAACCCCGCCGCCCGCTACTACCCCTCCGAGTTCATTCAGACGGGTATATCCACCATCGACGGACTGAATACGCTGGTGCGCGGGCAGAAACTGCCCATCTTCTCCGGCTCCGGTCTGCCGCACGCCAACCTTGCCGCCCAGATTGCGCGGCAGGCAAAGGTGCGCGGCTCCGACAGCCGCTTTGCCGTCGTGTTCGCCGCTATCGGCATTACCTTTGAGGAAGCGGATTTCTTTATCTCCGACTTCCGCCGCACCGGTGCCATCGACCGCACCGTGCTGTTTATCAACCTGGCGTCGGACGCCGCCATTGAGCGTATTTCCACGCCGCGTATGGCGCTGACTGCCGCTGAGTACCTGGCGTTCGACTGCAATATGCACGTGCTGGTCATCATGACCGACATCACCAACTACGCCGAGGCACTGCGCGAGGTGTCCGCGGCACGCAAGGAGGTTCCGGGGCGCCGCGGCTATCCCGGCTACCTGTATACCGACCTTGCCACCATGTATGAGCGTGCCGGGCGCAAGATGGGCAGCACCGGCTCCATCACCATGATTCCCATCCTGACTATGCCGGAGGATGACAAGACTCACCCCATCCCCGACCTGACCGGGTACATCACCGAGGGACAGATCATTCTTTCCCGCGAGATGTACCGCAAGGGCTATCTGCCGCCCGTGGACGTGCTGCCGTCCCTGTCCCGACTGAAGGACAAGGGTATCGGCGAGGGCAAGACGCGGGAGGATCACGCCGGAACCATGAACCAGCTGTTCTCCTCCTATGCCCGCGGCAAGGAGGCTAAGGAACTGATGGTGGTGCTGGGCGAGGCGGCACTGACGCCGATGGATCGCCTGTATGCCAAATTTGCCGACGCCTTTGAAGAGCAGTATATCAATCAGGGCTTCAACGAGGATCGCTCCATTGAGCAGACGCTGGATCTCGGATGGAAGCTGCTTTCCATCCTGCCGCGCTCCGAAATGAAGCGTATCAAGCCCGAGCTGGTGGAGAAATACTGGCCGAAGCAGAACTGACCTGACAACATCACGTAACCGCACGTATAATACCTAAGGAGACAATTACCATGAAGAAACGCATCCTTACCCTGATGGGGCTTGCCCTTGTGCTGGCGCTGTGCCTGCTGGCAGGCTGTACCGGCAACGGACAGACCGAAACGGATACCGATACCGCAACCGAAACGGCAACCGTCCCCGCAACCGAAACAGATACCGAAACAACTACCGAAACGGACACCGGGAACGGGGCAGAGACAGCAACCGCCACGGAAACCGCAACGGAAACCGCCACGATGGATTATTTTGAGTCCACCAAGATTGAGCTGGTGGAGCCGGACACCTCGCTGGTGCCGGATATGTCGATCGCAGGCGACGGCTACGATATTTACCTGCTGACAGAGGGCAAGGAGTGGGGGTACCGCTACGGCTGTACCTACCTGTACAATCCGGATGGCAGTATCGACGCCTACTTTGCCTGCGTCGGCACCATCTCCGGCGAGTGGGACTGGATTTCCTACCGCCATTCGCCCGACGGCGGCACGACATGGGAGAACGAAAAGGTCGTGCTGACTCCCACGCAGAACTCCATGGATCACTTCTCCAACTGTGACCCCGGCGTGGTGTATTTCAACGGCTACTACTACCTCGGCTACACCTCCACCCTCAACTCCACCGGCTTCTGCAATAACGTATTCGTTGCGCGCTCCAGAACGCCGGACGGTCCCTTTGAAAAGTGGAACGGGAACGGCTGGGGCGGTCCTGAGTGCCAGCCCATCGTGTACTATGATGAGTCGTGGCAGGAATGGGGCATCGGCGAGCCGAGCTTTGTCGAGCTGAACGGCAAGCTGTATATGTACTACACCTCCGGCGGCTCCACGATGGTCGCCACGGCGGACGCTACCAACGAAAACTGGCCTGCGACGCTGCAGTTCCACGGCAGAGCGTGCGTCAAGGGCAGCAATGACTCGCTGGATATCAAGTATGTGGAGGAGTGGGGCAAATTCGTCGGTGTCTGCACCGCCAGCCGCATGAGTACCGCAAGCTATCTGGCTGTTTACACGTCCGATGACGGCTTGAACTTTACCCTGGCGGACTGCGTCAAGGAGGGAACCTACCAGTTCCTGCACAACGCAGGGCTTTCCAGCCGCCCGAACGGACACATCCGCCTCTCCGAGGACGCGGATAAGCTGCGCGTGATTTACGCCTACGGCGACGGCTGGGGTGTGTGGAACACCCGTATCCAGCCCGTGACGCTGGCGCTGTCCACCGGGAACGACCTTGCCGCCGAGCGCGCCAAGGCGAACATTCCCGACCCGCGCCTGCGTGCGCAGCTGATTCCCAAGCGGCAGCGCCATACCGCCATGATCCGCACCGAGCAGGACATCTACGAGTACGAGCTGTCCAAGGGAGAGTTCAGACCGCTGGTGTATGCATATGATACCTACTTTGAGCGGGATCGCTACCGCAAGGAGCTTACGTATTCGGAGTATGACACGAGTGTCGTCCGTTTTGAGAACGGCAAGGCAATCATCGTGGGTGTCGGCGAGACTGCCGTCACCGTTACCTCCGAGGACGGGCTGAAGAGTGTATTCTGGATCCGGATCCGGGAGAAGGCAGGCGGCGACGGCTCCGTGGCAACAGAGTTCGTGCCGGTTCGCGACGGCTACACCATTTACTTCGGCGAGCGGGCTGTGTACCATCCGCAGATCCGCGGACAGATCAGGTGGGACAACGGCACCTTCACCGAGCTGTACGTGGATAAGCAGGAGAACTTCAAACTGACCTTTGAGGGCTATGACACCGATGTGATTTCCGTGGATGCTTACGGTGTCATCGCCGCACGCAAGGTCGGCGAAACGGATGTCGTGGTCACATGGAATGACATGGCATTCGTGACGCACGTGGTCGTGACGGATGATCCGAGCGCCGGGTACTACACGCACGTGAAGGTCGATCCGGGCGAAACGATAGATTACACCAAGCTTGACTTCACGCAGAAGCGCACGCAGGAAGCGATCACGGGCACCAACAGCGCCGAGGTTTCCGTGACAGACCAGGGCGCGTGCCTGGCCGTGACCGGCAACGATCCGTTTATCCAGCTGTCTTATTTCCAGTCCGATACTGTCCTGGAAACCGACGTGTACAGCGCCATTGAGATTACCTACATGGTTCCGGCGAACGTGTCCGCCGCGGCACAGCAGATGCAGGTGTTCATCATGTGCCGGGACGGCAGCACGCTCAGCGAGGCAAATTCGCTCAAGCGCTGGATCCGGGCGGACGGTGAATTCCACACCATCCGGCTGGAACTCCGCGGACAGGCGTACTGGCACGACAATATCTACGCTATCCGGTTTGATTTCTTCGACCAGTGCTCCGTGGGGGACGTCATGTACCTGCAGTCCATCAATCTGGTCAAGTGATGTAAGGAAGGAAGCCACGCCATGGCACAACTGCAAGTGAACCCTACCCGCATGGAGCTGAAGAAGATCCAGGCGCGCTATACCACGGCGCGCCGGGGTCACAAGCTGCTCAAGGACAAGCGGGACGAGCTGATGAAGAAGTTCCTGGAGGTCGTCCGGGAGGACAAGGTTCTGCGTGAGCGCGTTGAGGCGGCGCTGGCGCAGTTTCAGGGCAGCTTCGGCATTGCAAGCGCCACCGCCAGTCCCCTGATGCTCAAGGAAGCGCTCATCCTTCCCAAAAAGGAGGGCAGGCTGGACGTGACCTATAAGAACGTCATGAGCGTGACGGTTCCCTGCTTTTCGCTGGATATGCTGGGTACCGGCGGCGCTGACAGCTACAACTATGGCATGGCGTTCACGTCCGGTGAGCTGGATGCTTCTCTTGCCGCGCTGAACGGGATCCTGGAGGATCTGGTTCGGCTTGCCGAGCTGGAAAAGACTGCCCAGATGCTGGCGGAGGAAATCGAACGGACCCGCCGCCGCGTCAATGCGCTGGAGTATATCATGATGCCGCGTTACCTGGAGACCATCAAAGCGATCCGCATGAAGCTGGACGAAAACGAGCGCGGCAACACCACCCGCCTGATGAAGGTCAAGGATATGATGCTGCAGGCGCAGCTGCAGGCTGCTCACCCGGACAGGGAACAGCCCTGAGACGCCCGGCGGCGGATACGCCGACGGCAAGGCAGGGAAGGCGGGATACGTTGGGGGCTTTCTGAAAGCCCCCAAAACCCCGGGAACTTTTCTCGATTTTGGGGGAAACGCTGATGTATTGCGGTGGTGCCGAAGCTGTGCCGCCGCATAGATCAGCGGTTCTTTTATTGACCGGAGTCGGCGCTGGGTGCCGGCTCCGTTTTTTGCGGCGGATTGCTCCTGCCTTGCCGGGTAATGCCATGCAAGTCCGCAGAAGTAACCGCTGTCCCCGCGATAAATTCCGGGAAAGCCCTGTACAAAAGGGAAAAAGTATGATATAATAAACGCACGTGGTGCCGGATATCCGGCAGAAACACATTGCCTTACAGGATAGGAGATATACAGATGGCATATAACGACAGTAACAGGGGCAAGGGGCGCCCCGCAGGTACACGCGGCGGCGTGAAGAAGTACCCCGCTGACCGGAACTTCGGCGGTGCAGACCGGAACCCCGGCGGCACGGACCGCAAGCCCTTCCGCGGCAATCGGGACGGCGCGGATAAAAAGCCGTACTACGGCAGCAAAGCGAACGAGGACAGAAAGCCGTATTACGGCAATAAAGCAGGCGAAGACAAAAAGCCGTACTACGGCAACAAAACGAACGAAGACAGGAAGCCGTACTACGGCAACAAAGCGAACGAGGACAGGATGCCGTACCGCGGGAACCGGGATAACGCAGACCGGAAACCCTATGCCGCAAAGGGCAACGCCGGCTGGGATCGGAAGGCGCGCCAGGACCGGAAGAAGGAGTATGACAGAATCCCGCCGCGCGATACCTCTGTCAAGTCGCAGGAAACGGCGGAAGCCGCCGCAGCCGACGAGGCGGAAGCCGACGGCGAGGACTACGATCCGACCGCCGGATTGGTCATCGGGCGCAGTGCCGTGCGGGAGCTGCTTCGCTCCGGACGCACCGTGGACAAGCTGCTGGTGCATCGAGGCGAACGGGAAGGCTCCATTGTCATGCTGGTTGCCGAGGCGATCGAGCAGGGCATCCCGGTCGTGGAGGTAGACAAAGCCAAGCTGGACGAGATGGCAGGCTTTGTGCCGCATCAGGGCGTCATTGCCATGGTCGCGCAGAAGGATTACTGCTCGGTCGAGGATATACTGGCACTGGCAAAGGAGCGGGGCGAGTCGCCGCTGATCGTCATCGCGGACGGCATCACCGACCCCTATAATCTGGGTGCGCTGATCCGTTGCGCCGAGGGCGTGGGCGCCCATGGACTGATTATCCCCCGCCGCCGTGCGGTCGGACTGACTGCGCTGGTTGCCAAATCCTCCGCCGGCGCCATGGAGCACCTGGCGGTTGCCAAGGTGTCCAACATCGCCGCGACAGTCAAGGCGCTCCGGCAGGCGGGCATCTGGTGCTACGCCGCCGAGGCAGGCGGAAAGCCGCATTACGAAACAGACCTGACCGGACCCTGCGCACTGGTGTTCGGCAGTGAGGGGGACGGCGTGTCCCGCGTGGTAAGACAGGCGTGCGACGGGGTGATTTCCATCCCCATGTACGGCAAGGTGAACTCGTTCAACGTGTCCACCGCCGCCGCCGTTGTGCTGTGTGAGGCGGCACGCCAGCAGCACAGTAAGGGAACCACCGGAAAGTAACAGACAGACGGGAGCGCCGCTCCCGTCGGCACACGGAAAAAGGAGGGATACACCGTGCCGGATACCGATCTCAGACAGACCCCGGAAACCGACTGGGCACAGCGGCTGAAGCAGCAGATGGAGCGGCAGGACGAGCCGCCAGCCGCCGCCCGGGAGCCGGATGACGCGCAGGACGAGTTGGATTCCCTCCTGCGGGAGCAGCTTTCCCGGTTGCAGGCCGGATCGACGGCGACCGCCGCCCCCGCGGAGCAGAAGCCGGAGCCGGAACCGCCCGCCAACCTGCCGGAACCAAAAGCTTCTATCCTGGATGATGATATCCCGGATTTTTCGGAAGGGTTGGACCCCGCCGCGCTGGAAGCAGCCCGCAAGGCGGACGAAAAAGCCCCGCCGCGCAGCACCGATGAATTCCAGCGCGCCGCCAGCCAGTTGTTTGAAGACAATGAGGATGACGGGGAGGACGAAGAGCCCACCATTACCTTCCCTGGCCGCAGCAAAGCCAAAACGGCAGTGCCGCGCCCCCTGGCAGCAAAGCAGGAACCCAAACAGGATGCCATCCACAACCGCAGCCTTGCCATGATCGAGCGTGCCGAGCGCCGCCACCGCCGCAAAGCGATTGCCGCAGTGGCTGTTATTGCCCTGCTGGTTCTGGTGGGTGCTGCGGTGCTGCTGGGGCTGACCCGTGGATGCACCGTGAAAGCCCCTGCCTATAAAAATTACGGCACAGAGCAGTTTGATACCCAGGCGCAGGCATATTTGAAATCCGCTGCGGCAGAAAACGAAAAAATTATCGGTTATCTTGCGTTCCCCGGCCAGAACGGCCAGCTGGTGTACAGCGGCTCCCAGCCAGGCGATGGCGCTGCCATCAGCGGTACCAACTACCTGAACGCTTCCATGCCGTCCAACACGGTGCTTTCCTGCGCGGATGCCTCGCTGGCAAGCCTGACGGACCAGACAAACTTCAGCCAGAATGCCGAGTTCACCCTGTACCTGAGTGATGTGACCTACCATTTCCGTGCTGTGGCAGTGTATAATACCGATGCCGCAGGCACCGAGAATGCCTTTACCCCCGCCAGCTATGGGGAACTTTCGGATTATTACAGCTATGCGGAGTTTAGCCAGAGCATTAAGGAACGCAGCCTGTTTGATACCGGCAATACCCCCGGTGATAAGGAAACCTTCCTGACCCTGATGAGCACCGGCGGCACAAACGGCACGTTTGTCTGTGTGACCGCTGTTCTGTTGCCGGATCAGGCCCAGTAAGCTTGGGGCAATACCGCATAATTCTAAGTGCCGATACGGCGAGCGAGGTGCGGCAGATGC